>FWPV01000319.1_pt1 | contig 158131 bp, 158 predicted proteins | sample 2228371 | NCBI WGS metagenome assembly FWPV01 (sample SAMEA103939776, study PRJEB20133) | metagenome
TCGGTGTATCTGCTTTTTCTCATGTCCGTCATTTTCCATAGTGACGGACTTCCTGGAAATTACGCTGGTATGGCTGGGAGGGGGCAGGTCAGCGTGTCAAGATAGTTGTCGCCTGACTCATGCAGCCAACGGCTGAATATGCGAGTTCACCGAATGCGCGCTGATGATTGCGTCGCATTCGGGGTTTAATGTTACTGGCCCGATAGGCGACCAGTCTCGCGTGCGGCCGGACCAGTGATGCGGACTGCGGGCACGGACCCGCTCATACAGCGTGTGTCGGGCCGCCAAAATCGCGTGATAGCTCCCATGAATGTCGCTGAGCCGGGCTCACGCAGCGGATACCGCTGAGACGATGATCGACGTTGTACCAGCACACGAAGTCGCTTGCCCAAGTTCGTGCCGCATCGAGATCGACGAAGCCGTTGACAGGGAACTCGGGGCGGTACTTGGCAGTACGGAAAACAGGGGCAAGATCAGTCTGCCAAAAGAATCTCCCCTAACCTTCCCCGTGCGCACAGTTCCAGTCCAAGAGTCATCCTCAATTCCCAGACAGGATTACAGCGTTGCAATCTCCTGATGAGCTTAGTGTTGGACTTGCTTATCTAAACTTCCTTTCGTAGCCTGATGATCCTTCAGCCTCAACACCACCCTTGAAAGGTACTCCATGAAATCACGAAACATTCTGCTCGCCCTGCCCTGCGCCTTGCTTTCTTTGTCCGCCCTGACGGCCGGCAGCCACGCGGGCAATCATAGCGAAAGCGCGATTGGCAAGCCTGGCGCGGCATGAAAAGTGTCGCGTTCAGTTGCCGTTGACATGAAGGACGACATGCGCTTTCACTCTTCAAGCTTCAGTGTGAACCAGGGCGAAACTATCCGTTTTGTTGTAAAAAATTCCGGTAAGGTTAAGCACGAAATGGTGTTGGGTACTCAGAAGGATCTCAAAGAACACAACGAAGTAATGAAGAAAAATCCCGAGATGGAGCACGCTGACGCCAACATGGTTACAGTCGCACCGGGGAAGACTGGCGAGATCATCTGGCAGTTCACAACGGGGCAAGGTTGACTTCGCCTGCTTGCAGCCCGGCCACTATGACGCGGGCATGAAAGGCTTGGTCAATGTAGTAGGTGGCAGCAATTTAGCACAAGCAGCCTCGCCTACTGTCATGACCGTGGCTTCGGGCGATGTCAAGAAGGACAGCGCCATGGCGGCCCCCGCCGACATGGCCGATGGCGAAATTCGCAAAGTAAATGTAGACAATAAAAAGATCACCATCAAACACGGTGAAATCAAAAACCTCGACATGCCGGGCATGACCATGGTGTTTCAGGTCAAGGACACCGCACTGCTGAGTAAAGCGAAGGTGGGGGAGAAGATTTTTTTCAGGGCAGAAAAATCTGGTGGCGCCATCGTGGTGACAGACATTCAGCCTGGGAGGTAAATGCGGGTGCGAAGCGGTCTCAGGCACAAACCCGAGACCGACTGAAGTCTTGCTATTTGTTCATCTTGTCAAGCGGCGCACCATTTTTTGCCAGGAACTTGTCGAACTGCGCAATCTCCTTCTTCTGAGCATCAATAATGTCTTTGGCCATTTTTTTCATCTGAGGGTCTTTGCCATCGCGAAGCTCAACTTGCGCCATACCAATCGCGCCCTGATGATGGGCACGCATCATCATTGCAAAGTCAACATCGGCATTGCCCGTCATTTTCAAAGACGACATCTTGTCGTTGTTGTCTTTCATCATTCCTTTCATGTCCATTCCCTTCATGTCCATGACACCGCCTTGCATGGATGATGCGCCGGTTTTTCCGGCAGGCATGGTTTCGCTTCCAGGTTTCATTTGCATTTGCGCAAAGGCCAGGGGTTGCAGCAGCGCGACGCTCAGTACGGCAAGAGTCACCGATGAGGGCCTGGTGTTTTTGAGATTGAATTTCATGATTGATTCTTTCTGAATAGTGAAAGTTAGAAGTTGAGGCTCGTTCAGGCCATTTCGGCCATCTTGCGGCATTCTTGAGCGCACCGATGGCACGCCTCGGCACATTGTTTGCAATGCGCCATTTCGTGTTTGGCACATTCGTCCCCGCAGGACTGGCAGATGTCTGCGCAAAGCGCGCAAATCGGTTTAGCGTGGACGCTACCCCTGGCCATGGCAGCTACAGCCAGTGCGCAAATCTGGGCGCAATCCATGTCCAGGGCGATGCACTTGGCCATTATCTGGACGTCCGCTTCATGCAGGCAGGAAGCAGCGCAATGGTTGCAAGCCACGGCGCAGGCGTTGCAAGCCTCCATGCAGGCGTTGAAAGGTTGATGAGGCATGAGGTTCTCCAGAAATTGATTCGAGGCGGGGGGGAAGTCAGTTGCAACGCCGTAAACGCCGCCACTCATTCACAGTCAGCACGCAGCAACATCAAACGTGCAGGGGATAGCCGCCGTACCGCGTAGGCTTTGACTTACAGAATACGCAGTTCTGGTTTAAACATCTGGGGGCTTGTCTCTTGTACCATTCGGCGCAGGTGAAACAGGTTTACGCTTCAACATGGAAAAATCAAATCGCATTAATAAAATAGCTACCAGACTAGCCGCGCTGTTTGTAATTTCAGTGCTACTTAACTTTCCATGGGAAGTGGCGCAAATGCCGCTGTACGTCGAGGAGGTGAATTGGTTCGAGTTTGCGCTGCACTGCATCATTCCCGCTCTTGGGGACGGGATCATCGTCTTGCTGATTTTTTTCGTTGGATGGGTGGCACGAGGGCGGTCGGACTGGGCCGACCGACCGGGTTGGGCTGGTTACGCGCTGATGCTGATCACTGGGTTCGCCATTGCGGTGATTGTGGAATGGGTGGCCTTGCATGGCCTTAACCGCTGGAGCTACACCGCCCGCATGCCTCTGCTGCCGGGTCTAGGCATCGGTGTTGTCCCCGTCCTGCAAATGCTGATACTCCCACCCCTTATTTTCAGGATGACTGGCTGGTGGCTTGCGCGGCGGCAGCGCGCTTAAATCCCCTCCCCGCCGGCGTTCCGCAAGAGCGTTCACCACTCTCAGCGAGGAATGGGTGGCCTTTTTAGCTGGCCGAACGCGGTGGCTGAGCGGTGCTGCGGGGCGAATCTGCACACCCATCGCGCCGTGCCCACAGGAAACCCAGCATGACGACCAGTGGAATACTCAGCCATCCAAAACCGCCCTGCGGGAAGCTACCGAAAAGCCATCCGCCAAAAGCCGATCCAAGCGTCTGTCCAAGGCCAGCGGCCGCAGCCAGACCGCCCATGGTGGCGCCCAGCTTGTTGAATGAAGCGCCAGCGGCCAGGTAAGCAACGACTGGCAAAATAAGACCGGTTCCGGCAGCTGTCAAACTGACGCCCAGGTACATCCAGACCTCAGACCGATGAATGGTCAACACGGCCAATCCTGCCAAAGCCAGAATCATCCCAGCGGCCAGCAAGGTACGCGACGGAACCTTCTCAAGCAGCCCCGTGAAGAAAAGAAATGCGTTGATGCCGAGCATCACGAGGCTGCACTCTGCGAGCATCATCGCGGCCTGGCGAGCCGACAGCACTGCCTGCTGCTGCCCCTGTAGAACAATGCCCAATTCAAAGCCTGCGAGTACAAACATCACTGTGCCGCTAACCCACCACAATGACATGAGGCGAGCTCCGCCGTAGGCTGCGGGCCCGGCGTAAGCAGGTGCAGCAGCACTACCAGGTGCAGGCAGGGTTCGGGTCAGCCCCACCATCATGACCGCGCCTGACAACGCAGACAGAACAATCACAGCCTGCACGGAAGACATAAGCCCGTCACCTGTCCATCGCGCAACAACATCAGCCGCAACGTTTAGCGCAGGCCCGAAGAGGAATCCAAGAAGCGACACCGCGCCTAGCCACGCGAAGCGTCGTGCGCGATGCTGGTCGGGCGTATTTTCAGCAACAAGTGCTGAAACCACGGGAACAACCGCCGCCACAAAGAAACCGGTCATGCCACGCAACGCGTAGAGGCTCCACAAACTGGAAAAAGCCGGAACAAGCAGAAGAAGCAGGCTTGCAACGTATCCAATAAGCCCGACGATGAGTATTCGACTTCGCCCGGTGCGATCTGAAACGACTCCCCACAAGGGAGCCCCAATCAACACGCCTGCGGCATACACGCCGCTGAGGAAGCCGACATGGCGAGCTACTTCCGGGCCGTAGGCAATGGGCATCATCGAAGCCAGCCAACCAGGCAGCAGTGGCAGCAATGCCCCGTAGCCAGCCGAGACAACAAATACCGCAGCCGCCAGCCACGCCAATTGCGCGGGCCGCAGGTCCGCAGGTTCAGCCCGCGATGCATCAAGGGCGGTGGGACGGCTCATGGTTCAATGTGCGCGGTGCAGATATCACCAGTTCACTTCCTCGCGAGGAAGGCGTCGCTGTACAAGGTGAAAATAAATGATGACGCTCAACATGGCTGCAAAAAAACACCACACCGAAATGAACCATGTCGCATAAAAATAGTATACCGCGCCAAATGACAGGAGCGCCAGCACACCGAAGACTTTCACCGTTCGATACGTGGAAAAAACAGGGCTGACCGTGGTCGACAGCAGGTACAGGCTCATCACGGTAGCTGCAAAAAAATGCGGCGCAACATACTCAATGTGCTGACCCGTCGGTCGCGAGACGATGGGCAATGCCACCAGGGCGTACATCAGATAGGCGCCCACTGCAAAGCCCCCCGCTGCAAAGAGGCCCAGGGCTTTCCGGCGCCACCCGGGCGGCTCGACAAGCAGCACCGCCACCGGCACATAGACCGGCCACAGTACGTGAGAGAAAAACGAGTACAGATGCGTCATCACCACGTTGAGCAAAGGCGCCTCGTAGCTAAATGTCAGCCAGATCACGCCTTCGATTAGTTGCTGGACGCCAAACAACAGAGGGATGGAGGCAAGCAGCAGCTCTCGTGGGTGGCGTACCGCTCTGAGGGTAAGCGTACCTAATCCCATCAGCATGACGCCAGCAGAAAAACTCGCGGTGGCCGAGAAACACATTCAATTCCTTGTTGGGATCGATATCGAACTTCAGTGCCGGTGTTGATCAGAGTTGCCAGCGAAATATCCGGGGCGCGGACTCACCCGGCCGCGCGATCTTGAGTTCAACCGCACTTGGCCGCGGCGGCAGAACCTCGAATGCAAGCACTCCTTCCCGGTGGTGGCCGGTGGGGCCCGCGCCAACCCAGCCCGTGGGCTTGAGGGTACGCCCATCGTTGGTCGTCAAAGTGGCAATTTGAGTCAGATCGTCATTCAGGTCGGTACTGTGGGTTTCAAGCACGATGCCAAATTCCCAGCGGCTGTCGAGTGCCCCGACCAACTTCGGTGTCACTTTGACCGTCACCCCTCGATCACTCGACGAGCGCGTGGCTGTTACCTCCGCGCTGGTCTGCGCCAGAGCGGCCAAAGGCGCAGCCACCAGGCCAAGCGCGACCGCAAGGATCCGGCCGCCGATCCTGACTTGGTGGAAGTTCCGTACTAAAGACATGACTTTCTCCTTTGCAGTGGTAAGCATATTCGGTGACAAGGCGGTGGCAGGCGCGCCCTGCTATTCAAGGCACGCCTGCGGGCGGTCTTGCTTGCAAATCGTCGCGCTTGCGCAGGAATTCTTCGCGGCTGATTTTTCCGCTGGCATAGACTTTTTCGAGTATTTCAAGCGCGCTCTGGTCCGTGCTCGGCATGGACCTCCCGAAGAAACCCTTTATGGCGACAAACAAGAGGACAAACGGCAGCAACCAGAACACCAGCATCACAACCCAGCCACCCATCATCCACACACCGTGGTCAAACCCGTACATAACATGCTCCTTTAAAAAATACATGCTGATGCATGCGTTGAATACTGCCTCACTGACAACCTCTGATCAGAGCTTCCCCGATTGGGCAGAAGCCGCACGCCGCGTCATTTCGTTGGCGACCCCTACAAGCTTGCTCCTGACGTCCTGCGCCATCACTGCAGTGCCGATCATTGGCGGCACCCAGAACCCTGGAACAATGCTGGCCCGATAGATCAACAGCGTCGCATCGTCCTGCGCCTCGATGCGCCACTCGCCGAATTTGCTCTTTAGCGTCCCGCTGACAGCGAAAAAACGAATTGCCTCGAGCGGTACTTCCTCGATCCGAACGACAACCTCGACCGGCACTGTCAACCACAGAAGCCCTGACTGTCCAGTCTGTTTGAGCAGCATCGGCGCGCCCGGCTCGCTCACGATACGACTGCTTGACAGGCCCGGGACAAAACGCGCGAGATTGTCGTAGTCGGTCAGCACCTGCCAGGCGATGTGATGGTGCACCTCAACACGCAGCCTGGCATCAATGCGGATCGTGTCTGCGTCGCGCGTTATCCTGACGTCCCGCTCGGCCAGCGCTTCTGCGCTGAACCCCAGCAGGCATAGCGCCAGCAGAGACAGCAATCCTCTTACAGCTGTTTCCATCGTTGCCTGCATTACAGCACCATCGGCTTGTCTGGCAGTTCATTGCCGTTGCTGCCAACCGATGGGAAATGCTGCACCAAGTGCTGCGTCACAGCCTGCACACCGCTGACCACACCGCTTTCATAGTTCGATTGCCTGAAGGCCGTTTCCATCTGCTGGCAAATCTTGTTCCACTCCTGCGAGTCCACTTTTTCGTTTATCCCGCGATCAGCAACGATCTCTACAACCTGGTCGGCCAGCAACAGGTAGATCAGCACGCCCGTGTTGTCCTGGGTGTCCCACACACGCAGTTGCGAGAACAGATCAATTGCTCGCTCTCTGGCCGACTGCCCCTGGAACAAGGGCAAGCCGTCCAAGGCGTCTTCGACTACAAAGCGGATCTCACCAGCATGCGCCGCCTCACTTTCTTTGATAGCGCTTTCGATAGCGGTCAAAGAGCTGCGATCAAAGTGCCGTCTGACCTGCGCCTGAGTTGTAAAGAGGTGCTTGACTATGCGTTCTATTTTCATGATTACCACCTCCCCGTTGCACCGCCGCCGCCGAATCCGCCGCCGCCTCCGCGAAAGCCCCCGCCGCCAAAGCCACCCCGGCCACCGCCACCGTAGTAACCACCATGCCCGTGCCCACGCCCGCCCATGCCACCACTGACCAGGGTCACGAAAAGCGCCATCGCGCCTGCAACTAAAGCCATGGAGACAGCGCCTGCAAGCAGCCAGGCCACCACAGCGACGGCACCGCCCGTGACCAGCGCCCCGGGAACCCGGCCCAGCGCCGCACGCAGCATGCCCCCCACCGTCAATGCCAGAATGAAAACAAGCGGCAAGTACTGCTGAAAACTTCCAGCACTGCCGACCGCGCCTTTGCCGGGAGCCGGCAAAGGCTCTCCGTCAACGACGCGGATGATTTGCGCAACGCCAGCGGTGATACCGCCAAAGAAGTCCTGCTGTTTGAACAGCGGCAGAATGGTTTCGCTGATGATGCGTTTGCTGGTGGCATCGTTAAGCGCCCCTTCCAGCCCATATCCCACCTCTATCCTTAGCGTGCGGTCATTTTTGGCGATAACGAGGATCGCGCCATCATCGACTTTCTTTCGACCGAGCTTCCACTGCTCCGCAACACGAAGGGCATAGGGTTCGATGGCCTCGGGAGCGGTCGAAGGAATCATGAGCACGGCCACCTGACTGCCTTTGCGCGCTTCAAAGGCAGTCAGCGTTTGTTCCAGCGTGGCTTTCTGTTCAGTTGTTAAGGTACCTGTCAGATCCATGACATGCCCGGTCAAAACCGGAACAGCGACTTGCGCAGCGGCCTGGAAAGACATGGACAGCGTGAATCCGAGCAGCATCGCCGCTGCCACCCTTGCGCCGATACGCATCGTGGTCACTTGGCCGCTCCGGAGGCCCCAACAGCGGGTTTGGCCGGTGCGGTATCAAAGTTGACTGTGGGGGGTTTGGCGATTTCTGTTTCGTTTTCGACGGTGAAGTTGGGCTTTTCCTTGTAGCCAAAAACCATGGCCGTCAAATTGGAGGGAAAGGAGCGCACGGTCACGTTGTAGTCTTGTACCGAGGTGATGTAGCGCTTGCGGGCTACCGTGATTCGGTTTTCTGTGCCCTCCAACTGCGCCTGCAAATCCCGGAAGCCCTGGTTAGCCCTGAGGTTGGGGTAGTTTTCAGACACCACCATCAGGCGCGACAGCGCGCCCGTCAACTGGCCTTGCGCTTGCTGGAATTTCTGGAACGCCGCAGGGTCATTGATCAGCTCGGGTGTCGCCTGGATCGATGTAGCCCTGGAGCGAGCCTCAATCACCTTGGTCAGTGTGTCCTGTTCAAACTTCGCCTCGCCTTTGACGGTGCTGACCAGATTGGGCACCAGGTCGGCCCGGCGCTGGTACTGGTTGACCACCTCAGACCAACTCGCCTTCACCTGCTCGTCTCCGGTTTGAAATGTGTTGTAACCGCAGCCGGTGAGACCGAGGGCCACCAGTGCAAGCAGCAAAGCAATAAATTTACGCATGATGATTTTTCCTTTGAAACGATGGGGATGTCATTGAACTCGGCAGCAATTCGCGCACGCTCGCGGCAGGGGCGGGCGCCAGCGCAATCCGGTTCGAAGGGTGAAAAATCGTGTCGCAGCTCGCGGCGCCCAGCGCTCGCCAGGCGCTGGTCGACAGGCTGACCTCCTCCTGCGCCAGCAATTCAAAACCCACGACGTCGATCTTTGCAATGATGTGGCGGTCTCGCAGGGTGACTTCGACGCGTGTCTGCGCCTCAAAGCCTTCTGCCCTGCAGATATGGCAGTCGCGCCGCATGTAGATCACGAACTTCTGATGCGTGTCTATCCCCAGCGGTCGCAAGAGAAGACCAGTCTCATCCATTACACAATCTCCACCGTCTGTCCCAGCCGGGGCACGCTTGCCGGCCAGCCGAGCTCGCGCTCGATGCGTTGCCGCAGTGCGTCTGCCGGAGCCGGTTCGCCATGGTTGAGGTAGATGCCCTTGGGCGCCTTCGGCGCTGTTTTTAGCCACTGCACGATCTGCTCGGCATCGGCATGAGCCGACATGCCGGGCAGGGAGACGACCTCCGCGTTGATCGCCACGTCCTCGCCGTGAATGCGGATGCTGTTTTCACCGGCGACGATTCGGCCGCCACGTGTGCCGCCGGCCTGAAATCCGGCAAACACGATGGTGTTGCGCGAATGGGGAGCCAGTGCTTTCAGGTGATGCAACACCCTCCCCCCGGTGGCCATGCCGCTGGCGGAAACGATAACGGCAGGCTGGCGCCTGGCCACCAGGGCGCGCGACTCATCGGGCGTGCGAACCATGGTGGCGACTCGGGCCATCCCGATGCATTCGTCCACCGACAACCGGTGCTCCGCACGATGCCGGTGATAGATGTCGGTCATGTCGATGGCCATCGGGCTGTTCAGGTAAATGGGCAGATCGGGAATTTCCGAGCGCTGCTTGAGGCGGTAGATCGCATGCAGCAGCGACTGCGCCCGTCCGACGGCAAAGGCGGGAATCACCACGATGCCTCCGCGCGCCGCCGTGCGCTGGATCACCTGGCCCAGCAGCAGCTCGGCATTCGACGCTTCGTGCAGACGATCGCCGTATGTCGATTCGGCCACGATGTAGTCGGCTCGCTCAATTGACGCTGGCGCGCGCATGATGAGATCGTCGGGTCGCCCCAAGTCCCCCGAGAACAACACCGTGGTTTCCCCCGCAGTCAACTCAACCGAGCTGGCGCCCAGAATGTGACCCGCAGGCCGCAAGCGCAACTGCATGCCCGCAATGCTGTCAGAGCGCTCCTCAAAAGGCAGAGGCCTGAGCTGGCGCAAGGCCCGTTTGGCATCCTCTTCAGTGTAAAGCGGCAGTGCCGGATGGTGCTTGGAGCGCTGGCGTCGGTCGGCGTACTCCGCGTCTTCTTCCTGAAGCCGCCCGCTGTCAGGCAGCAAAATCCCGCAAACCTCGATCGTGGACGGCGTGGCAAATACCGGGCCGCGAAATCCCCGCTTCACGAGCAGTGGCACGGCACCCGAATGGTCCAGGTGAGCGTGCGTCAGAACGACAGCATCGAGCTGCGTCGGATCGAAAGGAAATTCTTCCCAATTCATCAAGCGCAAGTTTTTGTAACCCTGAAACAGGCCGCAATCGACGAGCAACTGCTTGCCTTCAAGGGTGACCAGAGTTTTTGACCCGGTGACGGTGCCCGCAGCACCCAGAAATGCAAGTTTCATGAGCGGCTTTCTGGTGGGGGATTGATGCGTTGGTTCATGCCGATGCTCCGGGCACCGCTGGCGTGCTTGTTGCCGATGCGTTCCCGGTTCGCGCAGGTTTGATACCGGCCAGCCTAGTGCGCTTGAGCATCAGCGCGTTGATGGCCACCAGCGCAGAGCTGCCTGACATCGACAACGCTGCAATCTCGGGGGAAAGCGTAAACGGGTAAAACACACCCGCCGCCACAGGAAAGGCAATAACGTTATAGCCCACGGCCCACCAAAGGTTCTGGTGCATCTTGCGCAGCGTGGCGCGCGACAGCTCGATCGCCCCGACCACGTCGTACGGGTCACTCTTCATCAGCACGACCTGGGCGCTTTCCATGGCTACGTCGGTGCCGGCACCGATTGCGAAGCCGACATCAGCCTGGGTCAGTGCCGGTGCATCGTTGATGCCGTCGCCGACCATACCGACCTTGTTCCCCTGGTCCTGGAGTTCCTTGATCTTGGCGGCCTTCTGGCCGGGAAGAACTTCTGCCAAGACGATGTCGATGCCCAGCTCCTTGCCGATGCGGTCGGCAGTTGCCTGGTTGTCGCCGGTCATCATCGCCACCTTGACGCCGCGCTCCTGAAGCTTGGCAATCGCTGCCTTGGAGGTTGGCCGGACTGCATCGGCGATGGCGATCAGGCCAATGAGCTTTCCAGCCCTTGCCACGTGCACGGCTGTGCGCCCACCTCCTTCGAGCCGGGCCGCCTCCACCGCCAAGGCATCCAGGGCGACCCCCTCGGCCTGCATCAGTTTGCGATTGCCCAACAGGACCGCGTCGGGGCCGATACTGGCCCGAGCACCTTGACCATCGACATTGGTGAAGCCCGTTGCCACCTCCGTCGGCCTAGCGCCAGCGCGTTTGAGAATGGCATGCGCGAGCGGATGTTCGGAAAATTTCTCCACTGCAGCGGCGGTGGCGAGCAATTCAGCTTCACTCACCCCCGGCGCCGTGATCATCTCCACCACGTCGGGCTGGCCCACGGTGAGCGTACCGGTTTTGTCGAAGACGACGACTGTCAGCTTGGTGGCGTTCTCCAGCGCCGACGCATTCTTGAACAGGATGCCATTCATCGCTCCCAGACCTGTTCCGACCATGATGGCCATTGGCGTGGCCAGTCCCAATGCATCGGGACAGGCGATAACAAACACGGTGATGGTCAGGGTGAGGGCGAACAGCAGCGGCTGACCGAGCACCCAGAACCACACGGCGAATGTCAGCAGACCGATGGCGATGGCTGCCAGCACCAGCCACTGCGATGCCCGGTCTGCAAGCAGTTGGCCCGGCGCCTTGGAGTTCTGCGCCTCCTGAACCAGCTTGACGATCTGGGCGAGGGCGGTGTCCGCGCCTACTTTGGTCGCCTTGTAACGGAAGCTGCCGCTCTTGTTGATGGTGGCACCGATGACCGAGTCGCCGGCCACCTTCTTCACCGGCATGGACTCTCCCGTCAGCATCGATTCATCGACCTGGGAGCTTCCCTCGGTGATCTGCCCGTCCACCGGGATCCTGCCACCCGGCTTGACGATAAGCGTTTCGCCAGCCAGTACTTCCGATGTGGGCACCTCGACCTCGGCGCCGGCACGAAGCACCGTAGCCATGGGCGGCGCGAGGTCCATCAAGGCGCGGATGGCTTCAGAGGCGCCCGCTCGCGCCCGCATCTCCAGCCAATGGCCCAGTAATATGAAAACGAGCAGCACCGCGGAGGCTTCATAGAACACTTCGCCTTCGTACAGGAACGTGGCTCCCACGCTGAACAGGTAACCAGTGCCCACCGAGAGAACGACCAGCGTCGCCATGTTGGCGACCCCGTTGCGAGCCGACCGCCAGGCAGCGACGAGGAATGGCCAGCCTGGGTATGCGATCGCGCCCGTAGCAGCAGCGAACAGGAAGAGTTTCTGATCCATGCCGAAGGGCACCGGAAAATCCCCGAGCATTTTCCCCATGGGTGAGTACAGGAAGACCGGGATGGCGAACAGCAAGGCGACCAGGAAGCGGTTGCGCATGTCGCGGGCCATGTCCTGCATGGACATACCGGGTGCATGGCCCATGTCGTGCATCATTTCTGCCTTGTCGTGCGCCATGGTCGTGCCTGCCGCCGTCGGCGCCTTGTGACCAGTGTGACCCGCGTGGTCAGTGTGGGCGGCGGCATGGGACCGGTCCGGCGCGCTGTCGTTGCGACCGGAATCACAGACATGGGCCGGAACCAGTTCGCCGCGGCAGTGATAGCCGCAGTCCTTCACGCGTTGCTGAATGCCATCCAGGGTGATCATTGATTCGTCGTAGTGCAGCGTGGCGCTCCCCGCGACATAGTTCACGTCGGCGTGGCGCACACCGGGGAGTGCCCTCAGCTGCCGTTGGACAGCCTCAGCGCTCAGGCTGGACACCATTTCCCCAACCTCGACGGTGCTGGTTTTCATGTAGCAGCCTCTTTTTTGCGGAAGGAAGGAATGAACCGCGGAGTGCGCGCCGCATAGGCGTCAAATTCCGCTCCGAAGCGCTTTCGCATCTCGGTTTCTTCGGTGACTGCCAGCCGCCCATACATGACAAGGAGGATCGGAAACATCGCCAGGGTGAGCAGCGTCGGCCATTGCAGCAGGAAACCCAGCAAGATCAGAACGAAGGCCACGTACTGCGGATGTCGGATGCGGGCATAAGCGCCCGTGATCGCCAGCGTGCCGTGGCGTTGCGCGTGATAGAGCACGTTCCATGCGGTGGACAAGAGGTAGAAGCCGTAACCGAGAAACACATAGCTGGCAATATGAAGCGGCCCGAAATGGGCGTCGCCTTTTTCGCCAAGGAGGGTCGACCACAAGTGACCGGAGTTGTGCGACAGAAGGTCGAGGCCGGGGTACCTTGTCTGTAGCCAGCCCGACATCAGGTAAATGCTTAACGGGAAGCCATACATCTCCACAAACAACGCGACAACGAATCCGGCGAACGCCCCGAAGGTGCGCCAGTCGCGCGCGGTTTGCGGCTTGAAGAAGCTGAAGGCAAACATCAGAAATATGGCCGAATTGAGGATGACGAGCGTCCAAAGTCCGTAGGCAGAGGTGTCATTTGTCATGGTTTTTCTCTGGTGGGGGATTCAGGCTGAACCACGGGAGGGGTCGAATCCGGTTTGTTGCCACCGTGGTGTCCGGCATGGCCACCACCATGCCCCCCGTGCATGAAGACATGCATCAACGGGCAGGCCAGTAACAGCAGAAACGGTAGCGCGCCGAAGAAGTGGGCACGGTGCTCCGTCAGCAAAAAGTACGCGGCAACAGCACCGAACACGATCAGACCGATTCCGTATCTTGAACGCCAGAACGGCGGTGGAGTCATCTGACCGGGTTGTTGCCCCTGACTGCTTTCGTGTTCCATCTGAATCTCCAGAGGTTGAACTGCCTACACTTGCCTCATTGATCGGCTTTCACGCTTGCACCCGAAAGTTGATCATCATCCCGGCATCCGCGTGTTCCAGGTTGTGGCAATGAAACACATAGGTCTGGTCGCCGGGAAAGTCGTGGGTAAAGTTGATCGCCACCCGCACCGTTTCGCCAGGCCAGACCAGCACGGTGTCCTTCCAGCCGAGGTCGCTCACCGTACGGCCTTTGCCGAAACGCGCCGTGGCCGCGAGTTGGGGCGGGCTGCCGATCCGTTCCAGCACCTGAAACGAAAAGCCGTGGATGTGCATCGGATGCGGCATGCCCAGCGTCGGGTTGCTGATGTTCCAGATTTCCACTGCGCCGCGTTTGACATCGAACGCAATCTCATCCATTTTGAACGTGCGTCCGTTGATCAGAAAACGCATTTGCCCCATCGACAGTTCGATCTTGCGCTGCGCGGCGCCCTCAGTGGGAATCGGCTTGACCTGGGACAGCGTGGTCGGCAGTTTGGTGGCGACGCGCTCACCCGCCGTGACCGACAGTTTCAAGATGTTGAACTCCAGGCCCAGCGGTAGCCGCGATGAGGACATGCTGGCCATCATCCGCCCCATGCCCATGCCGCCCATGCCGCCCATGCCGCCCATGCCCGACGTGTCGCCCGGACCGCCAGCAGGCCCCTCGTTTTTCATCGCATCGAACGCCAGGCTTTTCAGGAAGATGTCCTCACCGGGCTGCGCCTGGCCCGCGTCGAACAGCACGTCAAGGCGCTCACCTGGCGCAAGAAAGGCCTCGCTCACCGTTTCCGGCCGCTCGATCAAGCCGCCGTCGGTACCGATCACGGTGAAATCCAGCGGCGTGCTGCCCTTGACGAAGGCGAGCCGGTAGATGCGCGCATTCGACCCGTTGAGCAGCCGCAGGCGGTAGGTCCGCGGCGTGACGGTCTGGACTGCGTTGGGTGTCAGGTTGGCCAGCACGATGTCACCTAGCCAGCCCATCATGGCTTCATGCATCCCCGGCTTGTACAACAGCTTGCCCTGCGCGTCGAACTGCTTGTCCTGGATAACCAGTGGCAGGTCGGTGACGCCCAGCTGTAGATCGAGTTCCTTGTTGACTCTGCGCTGATCGTCGTCATCCACCAGGAAGAAGCTTGCCAGACCGTGGTAGGCCTGCTTGGCGGTCAGGTTGTGCGCGTGGGTGTGATACCAGTAGGTGCCGCCGCGGTCGCGTACCGTGAAGTCATAGTCGTAGCGGCCACCTGGCGCGATGACGCTGGCCGGATGACCGTCCATGGCGGCGGGCACATGCAGGCCGTGCCAGTGAATGATGGTCGATTCCGCTAGCCCGTTCTCCAAACTGGCCGTGAAGCGCGCGCCGCTCTCGATGCGCAGAATCGGATTCTGGTAGGCCTTGCCCGCCTGTTCGGTCTGGTACAGAAGGAACGGTGATTCTCGACCCGGCAAAAGGGAGAAGCTGGCCGCAGTAGCGCGGATTTTCAGGGGTCCGGCCACATCAAGCACCCCGAATGGCCCCTCGCCAACCGGGATAAAAAGCTTTTGCTGAAAATTCTCTAGCGCCACCGGATCGAACGGATAGTGGCGAAAGGGTCCACCCGCCACCGGGCTGGAGCGCGACGATCCGTCATACATCCACGCGGCGCCGCCGGCGGCAGCCAAGGCTGCCACGCCGGCAAATAGAAACAGCTGTCGTCTTTGCAACATGCGCTTCCCCTTAGCGCGGCGGCGCGGCAGGCATCCGGTCCATCATCATCTGCATCATGGTCTGCATCATTTCCATGCGCTTTTCCATGGTCTGGTGGTGTATGGCCATGTCCGCCTTCATGTCACCTTTCATCTCTCCTTTCATGCCACTCATGCCTCCACCGGCGATGCCATTCATCATCGTCATCCCGTCCTGCATGGTCTTCAGGTGCTCGGCCATCAGGGCAGCACGTTCCTCAGGCGTTTTTGCAGCAACCATCCGGTCGTGCATCAATCGCATGGCTTTGGTTTGCGTGTCTATGCGGGTCAGCTGGGTGTCAAGCCCTGCCAACTTGGCTTGGGCAGCCGGGGCAGAGGCTGCGCCTGCAGGGTGATGCCCGGTGTGTTGGTCATGCTGGGCCGCCCAGCTGGATGTGGCCAGCGCGGCGGTGACAAGGGCGGCTGAGATGAGGTGGGTTGACTTCATTTGAAACTCCTGGATGGTTGAAAAGACAGTGAAATGGAGCGTGCCCGGATAGAGCTGACCTCGATGGATTGCATCCGAAGGTCGGATCGCACTCGGTTAAAACCTATGGATAAACTGCGCGCCGGTCGAGGAGCGTGAAGCTCCGGACCGTCTGAAAAAAGGCTATAGAGCCCACCGCGAGTAGCGGATTTGCAAAGACAACCCTGCCATGAGAATCGGGGGATCGTCAGATGGGAGGACTGCCAGCAACACTGGTGTTGCTACACCCCACAGGGTGGCAACAATAAACGCAGGTCCAGGATCGGTCAGGTCGGATTCCATGCCCTTCTTTTGCAGAGCCTGCGAGCCGTCGTCGCAGACCTTGATGCAAGGCGCTCTGGATAAATTGGTTTCTTCGCCGTGGTAGATCGCCACTGCTGGTTGAGCTTTCTCCACGGGGGAAGCCACAATCCCCTGGGGGGTGAATTCGTGCGCGTCCAGCAAGCAAGCATTTGCCACCTCGGAAGCCATGGCCAGCAACCACAGCGCCAGCATGACCCAAGCGGTCTGGCGTTTGATGAGGTTGTTGGAGAGGGGTTTCATATCTGATACCGATTTCTGATCCCTTCATGCTAAGCCCCTCCCGCCAAGACATATTGATCTGCATCATGTGAAGGCACGATACCAATTCAGGCGAAGCTCACGCAGATCGTCTTGCGTTTTCAGCGGAACAGAGCTATCAAGCCTGTTCTTGCCCCCACCACCGGCTGTAAAGAATAGACGCCTGAGGGTGTAGGACTACGTCGAAGTCCTGGCAATGGTGGCCTGCAGGGCCTCGACGGCGACAGCCAGATTTAGCTGCAACAGGGCCGCTGTGCCTGAATGGGCGGGCATTTGACCGAGCCGTAGGAACAGAACACGCAGCAGTCGCCCGCTGAGGGACGCAGCACCACGTGACAGTGCTCGCATTCATAAAAAAACTGACAAGCGTCCGTCGGCATGGTTTCTTGTTTGGCATGCCCGCATTCGGGGCAGGTCAGAACCGAATCGAGCACCAGCTTGTCGGTAGTCACGGGCGCGGGGTCGCAGGATAACCTGCGTCGGTCGAGGCTTTTGCCAAAGCGGCGGGGCTGGCCCTGTCCGGGTCGAACTTCACGGTGCGGTTGTGGTGAGCGCCAGGATGGCGAACGCAATCAGTCGAAACATGGAAACACCTTTAGGTTAAAAGAACAGCGGGGCGGTGGAAGGAATCGCCAGCAGAACAAGCAGGGTGGCAGTGGCCACCCAAAACACCATGCGTTGCCGCAGCAACGTCGCCGGCTGCGCGCACGCCGTGTCTGGCGCGCAAACCTGGGGGACAAGGTAAAGACTGCGGAAGGCCAGACCGAGAAACACAAAGGTCATCCCTATCAACACGGGGCGAATCGGCTCCAGGGCCGTGAGCTTACCCACCCAGGCTCCGCCGACGCCCAGCGTCAGCAGCATCAGGGGGCCGACACAGCACACCGAGGCGCCGACAGCGGCAGCCACGCTGGCCAGAAGAGGGCTTTTCAATGCAGTTTTCATCAAGTATCTTTCCGCGCTTTCATCAAAAAATCGTTAGGAGTCTGGGCGGCAGAAGGCGTCGAAGCGAAAAGTGGCCCCGGCGAGGACAGTTTTTGCCGGGTTTGCAGCGCCATAGCCGTAGCTATGGGGCAAAAAGCCGGTGAAAAATGGACCGTCGCGGCCGCTTTGCAGCCGACGTTCCTTCTGCCGCCCAGGCTCCTAGCTCTGCCGCCTGGCGCACAAACTCAGCGTCCATTAAAGACCTTGTTGTTCTTCTCACCGAGCTGTGCCATGGCACCCAGAATCGGACAGTCGGCGATTGGCCGGTCTTGCTCGGAGCAGTCCTCGATCAGAATGCCCAGCGCCTTAGCCATTGCTTTCATCGCCCGAACTTTGGCTTCGAGCTGCAGTTTTTTCTCCACGGCCAGCCGGCGCACATCGCTGCAACATGCCGAGTCACGCGAACGCAAGTTCAACAATTCGCAAATCTCGTTCAAGGTAAAACCGCAGTGCTGGGCCTGCTTGATGAAGCTGAGCCTCGTCACGGTATCCGCGCCATACAAGCGATACCCCGAAGGGCTTTTTGAAACCGGGAAGATCAAGCCCTCACGCTCATAGAAACGTAAGGCGTTGGTGCTGAGTTCGGCTTGAGCCGCTACTTTGCCAATGGTAAACATGCAGGGACTCTAAACCTAGTAGTAAAGGCGAAGGTCAAGCCCCTTTTTACGGGAGGTCTTTGCGCAAAGGAGGTTCGGCATCCAAAAGCAAGCGGGAACGCTGTCCGGGTATTGAACTTTTCCGAGTGCGAGCAACTCTATGGGTTTAAACTGCACTTCGCCATCCCCCCGCCGCCCAACACCCTTTCTTCATGACCTGGAACCGACGCAAGCGCTTTGCCATCGTGCTGTTCGCACTGGTGAACCTGCTGTTCATGCAGCTGGCCTTGGCCGCGTATGCCTGTCCCTCCTCCCTGTCGGCCGAGGCTTCGGCCCAGCTGGCCGACGTGAAGGCGTCCGGCATGCCTTGCGCGGAGGCGATGGCGCTGGCCACGGACGAGGCGCAGCCTGGCCTGTGCGCCGCGCATTGCAAGTCCGATCAGCAAACCTCGGACAAATACGAGCTTCTCGCCCCGCAAGCGCTGGCCGAACCCGCAAGCGACTATCCGCTGCTGCGCATGAACCTGCCATCGCTGGTTGCGCCCCTTGAAGCGCCACTTTTAACGCGAACCCCGGCCCGATCAGTCGCGCTACGCCACTGCTGCTTCCGGCTTTAAATCCTCCTGCTTCCTGTTTTCTGCTTTGGCACGCGATGTGCCCTGGCGGTTTCCATATTGTCTGGAGGTTTCATGTTTGCCTGTTTCCTGCTTTTTCGGACTCTCTCCATCCGGGACCTCATGGTCGGCAAACCAACGTGTTCGCAGCGCGCCTGCGCAGATTGGACTCGACGAACGGCTGAGAGCCAGATCAACCGTCAACCGATGCGGTTACGCTGGATCGGCGCAGACGCCGCGCCCCTGATCGGGCGATCGCTTCTTGGAGGGGTGTGAGGAGGGGCAACCCTCCGATGCGATACTTCTCACCAAATTCTTGCCTTAAAAAAGGAAATCATATGCAATCCGTTTTACGCATCTGCGCTGTCGCAATGACCTTGACGCTGGGTGCGCCGATTGTTGTGTGGGCTAACCAACAAGTCGTGGGAGGCAGCGTGGAAAGCCTTCTCGACTATGCAAAGGAGAGCAATCCCGAATTCGCGAGCATGCGCCATGAAGCCGACGCCGCTGGCGAGCGCGTCGGACCGGCCGGTGCGTTACCCGATCCCAAGCTGCGCGGGGAATTGATGGACATCACCCGAGCGGGCGAACAAAGCCCGACCTTGTCGCCAAGTCGGGTAGGCAGCACCGTCTATACATTGATGCAAGACGTGCCCTGGTTCGGCAAGCGCGATCTCAAGCGCGACATCGCCGCGCTTGAGGCCGACGGTGCGAAAGGACGCGCGGCGGGAACCTGGGCGGAACTGTCGTCACGCATCAAATCCGGCTACGCGCAGTTTTACTACGCGCACCAGAACGAGCGCCTGACCAGGGAAATCCTCGATCTCCTGTCGCGCCTGGAGAAGGTGGCGCAAGTCCGCTACGCCGGCGGTCTTGCTGTGCAATCGGATGCGATCCGCGCGCAGGTGGAGCAGACCAACCTAAGGAACGAACTGATTGCGCTGGAAAACGAAAAGCGCATGATCCAGGCACGTTTGAACATGCTGCTGGCGCGGCCCGCCGATGCAGCGCTGGCGGCACCGGAACGCCTGCGCGCCTTGCCGGAGCCGGTCAATCTCGACCATGCGGCGCTGCAAGATCGGGTACGCGGACGCAATCCGCAGCTCTTCGCGGAAGATGCGCGCCTCAAGGCAGCCGAGAAAAACCGCGAGCTGACCTACAAGAACCGTTACCCCGATTTCACCTTTGGCATCGCCCCTGTCCAGTACAGGAGATCGGTCAGGGAATGGGGAGTGATGGTGGAAATCAACATCCCTTTGCAACAGTCGTCGCGTCGCGCGCAGGAACGCGAAGCGGAAGCCATGCTGTCGGTGGCGCGTTCGCGCAAGGAGGCAACAGCCAATCAGGTATTGTCCGAGCTGGCGGAAAACCTGTCAGGTCTGAATGCTGCACGGCGCACCGAGGCCGCTGTCACTACCAGCCTGCTGCCGCAGACCGAGCTGACCTTCAAGGCGGCGCTGGCCAGTTATGAAAACGGCAAGGTCGATTTCGCCACCTTGCTCGACGCCCAGCGGCAGATCCGCATGGCAAAGCAGAACCAGATCAAGGCTCAGGCCGAAGCACAGACTCGGCTGGCAGCTATCGAAAGACTCTTGGGAGAAGAACTATGAAGCAAAGCACCAAGCTCACACTCGGCCTGATCGTTGTCGCCGTGTTGGCGGCCGGCGGCGGATATTGGGCGGGCAAGCGCGGCACGGGCGCCAGCCATGATGCTGTGGCCAATGTCGGCGAGTCCGGCAACAGCGCCAAGCAAGAACGCAAGGTCCTCTATTACCGCAATCCGATGGGCCTGCCCGACCAGTCGCCGGTACCGAAGAAGGACCCGATGGGCATGGCTTACATCCCGGTCTACGAGGGCGAAGCGGATGCCGAGCCGGCGTCCGCCAACCAGATCAAAATCAGCACCGATAAAGTTCAAAAACTCGGCGTCAGAACAGAAGCGGCGAGCATGAAAGCGATCAATAAAATCGTCCGTGCCGCCGGTCGCATCGAGCCGGATGAACGCCGCATTTACGTCATTTCGCCCAAGTTCGAAGGCTACGTGGAACGCTTGCATGTCAGCGCAACGGGTCAGGCAGTGGGCAAGGGGCAACCACTTTTTGAGGTTTACAGCCCGGAACTGGTGTCGGCGCAGCGCGAATACGCCATTGCGGCCCAGGGCGTGCAGGCGCTCAAAGGCGCCGAGGGCGAGGCCCAGTCCGGCATGAAACAGTTGGCTGATTCGGCCCTGATGCGGCTGAAAAATTGGGATATTTCGGAAGAGCAGGTCAAGGCGCTTGCAAAATCCGGCGAAGCCCGGCGCACCATGACTTTTCGCTCACCCGTGTCCGGCCTCGTGACGGAGAAAAAAGCCGTGCAGGGTATGCGCTTCATGCCCGGAGAAATGCTCTACCAGATCACCGACCTGTCTTCCGTGTGGGCATTGGCTGACGTGTTTGAACAGGACCTTAGCCTGGTCAAATCCGGCGCCAAGGCGAAGGTCAAGATCAACGCCTATCCTGAGAAGATTTTTGAAGGAACCATCGCCTACGTTTATCCAACCCTGAAGGCCGAAACGCGGACGGTTCAGGTGCGCGTCGAGCTGGCCAATCCCGGCCAATTGCTCAAGCCCGGCATGTTCGCCCAGGTCGAACTGGCCGCACCCATCCGGAAAAACACCGTCACAGTGCCGCTGTCTGCGGTCATCGACAGCGGCGTTCGCCGCATTGTTCTGGTGCAGGTCAAAGAGGGACGGTTCGAGCCACGTGAAGTCAAACTTGGCGCGCGCAGCGATGACTATGTCGAGGTACTGAATGGCGTCAGGGATGGCGAGCTGGTGGTGGTTGCCGCTAACTTCCTGATTGATGCTGAAAGCAATTTGAAAGCCGTGATCGGCAGCTTCGGTAGCGCGGCTCCCGCCGGCAGTGCCAGTCCCAAGACCAGCGAGCCGGCGGCAGCGAATCCCGGCGGCGGAGCTGCGGCAGGTCATAAAGGCGAAGGCAAGGTCAATGGCGTGGACGCGAAGGCCGGGACGGTGAGCATTGCGCACGGGCCGATCGCCAGCCTCAAGTGGCCAGCCATGACGATGGGGTTCAAGGTCGCCAACAGCACGCTGCTCAAGGATGTGACGCCGGGTACGGCGGTCGCGTTCGAGTTTGTCGAGCGCCAGGGGGGCGAATGGGTGATTACCGGCATCCAACCGACCGCAGCCGGCAAGGCCAGCGCCGGGGCGCCACCAGCCGCTCCTCCTTCCCGTCAGTAACAGAAAAACACGATGCTTAACAAGATCATCGACTGGTCGGGTCGGAACATTTTTCTGGTCCTGCTCGCTACGCTGTTCGTCACCCTCGGCGGCATCTATGCCGTCCTGAAAACGCCGATTGACGCCCTGCCCGACCTGTCGGACGTGCAGGTGATCGTGTACACCGAATACCCCGGCCAGGCGCCGCAGGTGGTCGAAGACCAGGTGACGTACCCGCTGACTACCGCCATGCTGTCGGTGCCCAAGTCGAAGGTGGTGCGCGGTTTCTCTTTTTTCGGCGCATCCTTCGTCTACATTATTTTTGAGGACGGCACCGATATTTACTGGGCCCGCTCGCGGGTGCTGGAATACCTGAACTTTGCGTCGGGCCGCATGCCCAAGGGGGTATCGCCGCAAATCGGTCCGGATGCGACGGGCGTAGGCTGGGTCTACCAATACGTGGTGGTGGCCAAAGACAGGACGCTGGCCGAGCTGCGCACGCTGCAGGACTGGTATTTGCGTTATCAGTTGACCAAGGCGCGCGGTGTGGCCGAAGTTGCCACCATCGGCGGCTTTGTACAGACCTACCAGGTGACGGTTGACCCGGTCAAGCTGCGCGCGTTTGGTATCCCGCTGAACAAAGTTTCGCAGGTCATACGTGAGTCAAACCGCGATGTCGGCGGCCGGGTGATCGAAATGGCCGAGACCGAGTACATGGTGCGCGGCAAAGGCTACCTGCGCGGCAAGGGCGACATTGAAAACCTGGTCGTTAAAAGCGAAGGTGGCACGCCTGTGTTGGTGCGCGACATTGCGCGGGTGGAGCTAGCCCCGGACGAACGGCGCGGCATGACCGAGCTCAATGGCGAAGGCGAAGTGGTGTCGGGGATTGCCATGGCCCGCTATGGCGAAAATGCGCTAGCAGTCATTCACAACCTGAAGCTGAAAATCACCGAGATCAGCGCCGGTTTGCCGGAAGGCGTCAGCATTCAGGCGGTGTACGACCGCTCTGACCTGATCCACAGCGCCATCAAAACCCTGAAGGTCACGCTGCTCGAAGAAAGCCTGATTGTGGCGCTTGTCTGCTTCGTGTTTTTGCTGCACGCGCGCAGCGCGATGGTGGCTATTTTGATGCTGCCGGTGGCGATTTTGATGGCCTTCATCGCCATGCGCCTGCTGGGTATGAGCTCGAACCTGATGAGCCTGGGCGGCATTGCGATTGCCATCGGCGCGATGATCGATGCGGCGATCGTCATGATCGAAAATGCCCACAAGCACCTGGAGCGCCTGAAAAAAGAGCATTCGAACCAGGAGCGGGTTGAAGCCATTTTGGACGCCTGCAAGGAAGTCGGTCCACCCCTGTTCTTCTCGCTGTTGATCATCACGGTGTCGTTCCTGCCGGTGTTCACGCTGGAATCGCAGGAGGGGCGCCTGTTCGCGCCGCTGGCCTACACCAAGACCTTTGCCATGGCCAGCGCGGCGCTGCTGTCACTGACACTGGTGCCGGTGTTGATGATTTTGTTCATTCGCGGCAAGGTGATGGCCGAAGCGAAGAATCCGGTGAACCGCTTCCTGATCTGGGTCTACCGACCGATCATCGAGGGCGTGATGCGCTGGAAAAAGCTCACCATCGTTGCAGCACTGATTGCCTTGGCGGCCTCGTTTTATCCGGCATCAAAGCTTGGTAGCGAGTTCATGCCAACCCTCAATGAAGGCACCTTGCTCTTCATGCCGTCCAGCCTGCCGGGTATGTCCATCACCAAGGCGGCGGAATTGATGCAGACCCAGAACAAGATCATCAAGAGTTTCCCGGAAGTGGTGTCGGTCTGGGGCAAGGCAGGCCGCGCCAATACCGCGACCGACCCGGCCCCGACCGAGATGTTCGAGACCGTCATCAACCTGAAACCGGAATCCGAATGGCGGCCGGGCATGAGCACCGACAAGTTGATCGGTGAGCTGGACAAGGCGCTGCAATTCCCGGGTGTGTCCAACGCCTGGACTATGCCAATCAAGGCGCGTATCGACATGCTGTCGACCGGCATCCGCACGCCGATCGGCATCAAAGTGTTCGGGAAAGACCTGCAGGAAATGGAGAAGCTGGCCAAGCAGATCGAGGCGGTTGTCAAAACGGTGCCGGGCACCACGTCGGCGTTTGCCGAGCGCATCACCGGTGGCTTTTACCTGAACATCGAACCGGACCGGGCCCAACTGGCCCGCTACGGCCTGGCGGTGGGCGAAGTGCAGGACGTGATTGGCACGGCACTGGGCGGCGAGATGGTCACGACGACCGTGGAGGGACGCGAGCGCTTTGGCGTGACGGTGCGCTATCCGCGCGAATTGCGCAGCGACCCGGAGCTGATTGCGCGCGAAGTGCTGGTGCCGACCATGGACGGCGCCATGATCCCGCTCGGCCAGTTGGCAAAAATCGAAGTGGCCAAAGGCGCACCCGGCATTCGCACCGAAAACGCCCTGCTTTCGGCCTACATCTATGTGGATATCCGCGACCGCGACATCGGCGGCTATGTGGCCGATGCGCGCAAAGCGGTCACTGAGCAGGTCAAGTTTCCGCCGGGTTATTACGCCACCTGGAGCGGCCAGTTCGAGTACATGGAGCGCGCCATCGAGAAAATGAAGGTGGTGGTGCCCATCACGCTGCTGATTATTTTTCTGCTGCTGTACCTGAACTTCCGGCGCCTGACCGAAACCCTGATCGTCATGCTGTCGGTGCCGTTTGCGCTGGTCGGGGGTGTCTGGCTGATGTGGCTTCTGGGCTACAACCTGTCGGTGGCGGTGGCCGTTGGCTTCATTGCGCTGGCGGGCGTGGCGGCATCGACCGGGGTGGTCATGCTGATTTACCTGGACCACTCCTGGGAAGCCGTCAAAGCCAAATGCCACGCGGCCGGCACGCAACCCAACGCCGCCGACCTGTACGGGGCGGTGATGGAAGGCGCGGTCGAACGCGTGCGGCCGAAGATGATGACAGTGGTCGCGATCATGGCCGGCCTGCTGCCGATCATGTGGGGAACCGGTACCGGTTCCGAGATCATGAGCCGGATTGCCGCGCCGATGGTGGGAGGCATGATTTCTTCGACCGTGCTGACGCTGGCGGTGATTCCGGCGTTGTATGCGCTGGTCAAGCAATGGCGCCTCAACAAGGGATTGGAGGTGTGATCAAGTCGAGCCTTGTTCGTTATGGCTTTTTTGTATCGAGGCTTTCGATGAACAGAACTGTTCTGCCTCATACAAGGTAGACGAACGTGCTAGGAAGTGATGCAACGCATCGCGGCACCCATGGTGGGCGGCATGATCGCCGCACTGCTGCTGTCGATGTTTGTGATTCCAGCAGCTTACCTGCTGATCCGGCGAAAATCACTGCGCCAGGCTGCGTCCGTTGACGGAAAAATCGACACCTGACAGCCCTTCAAACGCTATCAGTTTAGGAGCTACTTGCGCTTGCCCAGTATGGGCTAGAGGCACTTTTGGCTTCATATTTTTCCGGGTGCAGCAGCGGGCGCCGCGTGCTATGGTTGCGCATGCCAAAAACCATACGCTACACCCTGCTGTCACTGCGCGATCTGTGGGTGTCCGCCGGGCCTTTCATCGTGCTGACTCTCACGCTGCTGGTGCTGGCCTACTGGTGGCTGGACCCGAACCCGCCAAAGCGCGTCGTGCTGGCGACCGGCCCGGCGCAAAGCGCGTACGAAGAGTTTGGCACACGCTACGCCAAGATCCTCGCCGAGGACGGCATTGAAGTCGTGTTATTGCCTTCGCAAGGCTCGGCCGACAACCTGCAACTGCTGCGCCAGGGCAAGGCCGACCTCGGCTTTGTGCAAGGCGGCACCAGCACCTACAGCGCAGCGGACGCAGAAGCGCTGACCTCTCTTGGCAGCCTGTTTGTCGAGCCACTGTGGCTGTTCTACCGCGACGGTGCGCTTGGGCAAGCTCCAGACAAACGAAAAAAGACAGCGACAAGCGTGGGGGCCATAAATTCCCTCCTGGACCTGGAGGGTTTGCGTGTCAATGTGGGAACTGCCGGGAGCGGCGTCCCCAGCCTGATGACCAAGCTCTTCGAGAGCAACCGCATGGAGCCCGCCAGCGTGCGGACGTCGAACCTGGACCAAACTGCCGCCACCGTCGCCTTTCTGGGCGGCGAGCTCGATGCCATCGTGTTTGCCTCCGCGCCTGAATCACTGATGGTGCAAATGCTGCTGCAGACACCCGGCGTGAAACTGATGAATTTCCCGCAGGGCGAAGCTTATGCCAAACGCTTCACCTTCTTGAGCACGGCGCGCCTGCCGCAAGGCGTGGTGGACCTGGCCGGCAATATTCCGCCCGAGGACGTCAATCTGGTGGCTCCCACCACCTCACTGCTGGCGCGAAGCGACACCCATCCCGCGCTGGAGCAGCTGTTCGCGCAGGCCGGCAATGTGATCCACGGGCCGGCGGGCTGGTTCAAGAGTGCGCGAGAATTTCCCAACCGCGACAACAGCGAACTGCCGATTTCCAAGGAAGCCGAACGGGCTATCAAGAACGACGCACCGCTGCTGCAACGCTACCTGCCCTTCTGGGTCGCCAACCTGGTCGAGCGCATGTGGCTGGTGATGGGCATCATCATCGCCGTGATGCTGCCGCTGTCTCGCATCGTGCCGCCGCTGTATGAGTTTCGCGTGCGCTCGCGCATCTTCCGCTGGTACGGTCAGTTGCGCGACATTGAAAGCCGGGCAGACGACACCCAGGAGACCGGCCCGCTGCTCGACGAGCTGAACCAGCTGGAGAACCGGGCCGAAAAAATCGCTGTTCCTCTGTCCTATACCGACGAGCTTTATGCACTGCGCAACAATATTCACCTGGTGCGCAAGAAGCTGCAGAGGCGATAGGCAAGGAAGCTCAGAACAAGTCTCCTGCGGCGCGCGATCATCCGCCGCACTTCCGCGAGGACTTATTCAGCGCTTCCCTGAAGCCCCAGCGCCTTCCACCCCGCGTGGCCGAGCTGTTCCATGGTCTTGATGTTTTCATCGAAGATAGCTTCGGCTTCTGGGAAAGCCTCAACTGCGCGCTCCACACTTTCTTCGCGCAGCAAATGCAAAATTGAAAACGGTGCTCGGTTAGTGTAATTGCCGATGTCGTCGAGCTCCGTCCCTTCGAACTGGAAGCGCGGATGAAAGCTGGCGAGTTGCACCACGCCTTCGAGTCCATGTTCGTCGACCACCCCTTCCGCGATTTCCAGGAAATCGTTGAAGTCCAGAAAGTCCTCGAACAAGGTCGGGTGAATCAGCAGCGTGGTGTCGATCTCTTCGGCCGGCGTCGCCACCAGCAGGTCGAGCTCGCGGTCCAGTTCCTCCAGCAGGTCATCGGCATGGCGCGCCTGGCTGACCACCAGCCGCACCTGGTTTTTCACGTACACCGCTTTTGCAAACGGGCACAGATTCAGCCCGATCACGGCTTTCTCCAGCCAGCGTCGGGTTTGCGCAAGTACAAGTTCGTCGGTCATGGATGACATGTGAGTTCAAAGAAATTTTTCACAAGGAGATCAAGGAGGTAAAGGAGGTAGTTCACAGAAAGGAAAAACAAGAATTTTTGTGTCCTCCTCATTGACCTCGTTAACCTCCCTGATCTCTTTGTAAATTCTTATTCACAAGGAGATCAAGGAGGTAAAGAAGGTAGTTCACAGAAAGGAAAAACAAGAATTTTTGTGTCTTCCTCATTGACCTCATCAACCTCCTTGATCTCTTGGTAAATTCCCTTGTGACTGCGAAGGTTTAATGCAATGCCTTGAACCGCATGCGTTTGGGCTTGGCACCCTCTTCACCCAGGCGCTTCTTCTTGTCGGCTTCGTATTCCTGGTAGTTGCCGTCGAAGAAAGTCCACTGGCTGTCGCCCTCGGCGGCGAGGATGTGCGTGGCAATCCGGTCCAGGAACCAGCGATCGTGGCTGATCACCATGATGGAGCCAGCGAACTCGAGCAGCGCGTCTTCCAGCGAGCGCAAGGTTTCAACGTCCAGATCGTTGGACGGCTCATCAAGCATCAGCACGTTTCCGCCGGCAATCAGGGTCTTGGCCAGGTGCAGGCGTCCGCGCTCGCCACCCGACAAGGTGCCCACGCGTTTTTGCTGGTCGGCGCCGTTGAAGTTGAAGCGGCCCGCATAGGCGCGACTCGGCATGGTGAACTTGCCGACAGTCAGCATGTCGAGCCCGCCGGAGATGTCTTCCCAGACGGTTTTTTCATTGGCCAGGTCATCGCGGTGCTGGTCCACAAAGGCCATGCGCGCGGTTTTGCCGATGACGACTTCACCGCTGTCGGGTTGCTCCTTGCCGGCGATCAGCTTGAACAGGGTGGACTTGCCGGCGCCGTTGGGGCCGATGATGCCAACGATGGCGCCGGCCGGAATTTTGAAGCTCAGGTTGTCGATCAGCAGGCGGTCGCCGAAAGACTTGCTGACGTTCTTGAACTCGATGACTTCATTGCCCAGGCGCTCGGCCACGGGGATGAATATCTCCTGGGTTTCGTTGCGTTGCTGGTATTCAAAATCCGACAGTTCCTCGAAGCGAGCCAGGCGCGACTTGCTCTTGGCCTGACGCGCTTTCGGGTTCTGGCGCGACCATTCCAGCTCTTTCTTCAAGGCCTTGGCACGCGCTTCCTCGCCCTTTTGCTCCTGCGCCAGGCGTTCGCCCTTTTGCTCCAGCCAGGTGCTGTAGTTGCCCTTCCAGGGAATGCCACGGCCGCGGTCCAATTCCAGAATCCACTCGGCCGCGTTGTCCAGGAAGTAGCGGTCATGGGTGATGGCCACCACGGTGCCGGGGTAGCGCTGCAGAAACTGCTCCAGCCAGTCCACCGATTCAGCGTCCAGGTGGTTGGTCGGCTCGTCAAGCAACAACATGTCAGGCTTGGACAACAACAGGGCGCACAGGGCGACGCGGCGTTTTTCACCGCCCGACAAGACGCCGATCACGGCATCCCAGGGCGGCAGGCGCAGTGCGTCGGCGGCGATCTCGAGCTGGTGCTCGGAATCGGAACCGGAAGTCGCAATGATGGCCTCCAGGCGCGCCTGCTCGGCGGCCAATGCGTCGAAGTCGGCATCCGGCTCGGCATAGGCGGTGTACACCGCTTCGAGCTGGGCCTTGGCGGCAAACACCGCGCCCATGCCGGCTTCGACACTTTCCCGCACCGTGTGCTCAGCGTTGAGCTTGGGCTCCTGCGGCAGGTAGCCGATGTTCAGATTCGGCATGGGCGTGGCTTCGCCCTCGATCTCGGTGTCCAGGCCGGCCATGATCTTGAGCAGGGTGGACTTGCCGGAACCGTTGGTGCCCAGCACGCCGATCTTGGCGCCGGGGAAAAAGCTGAGCGACACATCCTTGAGAATCTGGCGCTTGGGCGGCACGATTTTGCCGACCTTGTTCATGGTAAATACGTACTGGGCCATCAGGATCAACTTCTAAAAATGAGGAAAAACAAACAGGCGGGCGTGAGCGCAAGCCAGCCCTGGATTTTCAGGGATTTTTTGCGGCAATCCCCCGATTATCGTTCCGTGCGACAATACCCACGTTGCTCGCTCCAGTTGCCTGCGACATTCGGGCACACCTCTGTGACAGTTTCGGCAACGATTCAGGGTGTTTTTGGCCCAAACTCCTGACCCCAATCTGCCTTTGACTGGCGGGATGCCCACAAGCTCCCACAGGCCGATCCTGAGCACTCCAGCAGTGCAAAAAAATGACCTTTGAAAATCTGAATCTGGCTCCGGCCATTCTTAAAGCCGTGCTTGAGCAGGGCTATGACACCCCCACCCCCATCCAGGCCCAGGCGATTCCCGCCGTGCTTGCAGGCGGCGACCTGCTGGGCGGCGCCCAGACCGGCACCGGCAAGACGGCGGCCTTTGTGCTGCCCATGCTGCAGCGCCTGTCGAGCGAGCCTTCGCTGAAAAACAAGCGCGGCGTCAATGCCGTTCGCTGCCTGATCATGACCCCGACACGCGAACTCGCCGCCCAGGTCGAGGAAAGCGTCCGCGTCTACGGCAAATACCTCGAACTCTCCTCCATGGTAATGTTCGGCGGTGTCGGCATGGGCGCGCAGATCGAAAAACTGCGCCGCGGCGTCGACATCCTGGTGGCCACCCCCGGCCGCCTGCTGGACCACGCGAGCCAGGGCACGCTGGACCTCGGCCAGGTGCAGATCCTGGTGCTCGACGAAGCCGACCGCATGCTGGACATGGGCTTCATCCACGACATCAAAAAGGTGCTGGCCCTGGTGCCCAAGCAGAAGCAGTCGCTGCTGTTTTCCGCCACCTTCAGCGACGAGATCCGCGAGCTGGCCAACGGCCTGCTGAAAAACCCGCAAAGCATCCAGGTGACGCCGCGCAACACCACAGTGCAGCGCATCACGCAGACCATCCACCCGGTCGGCCGCGGCAAGAAAAAAGCGCTGCTCACCCACATCATCAACGAGCACAACTGGAGCCAGGTGCTGGTGTTCACACGCACCAAGTTCGGCGCCAACAATGTGGCTGAACACCTGACCAAAAACGGCATCCCGGCGATGGCGTTGCACGGCAACAAGAGCCAGACCGCGCGCACCCAGGCGCTGCAGGATTTCAAGAGCGGCAGCATCCGCGCCCTGGTGGCCACCGACATTGCCGCACGCGGCATCGACATCGACGAGTTGCCACACGTCGTGAACTATGAAATCCCCAACGTCAGCGAAGACTACGTGCACCGCATCGGCCGCACCGGCCGCGCCGGCAACAGCGGCGAGGCGGTGAGCCTGGTCTGCCTGGACGAAGAAGGCTTCATGCAGGACATCGAGCGCTTCACCAAGCAGAACATCGAAAAAGTCATCGTGCCCGGTTTTGAAGCCGAGCCTGGCGAAAAAGCCGAGCCGCTGGCCATGGGCCGCCAGACCATCTGGGGCGGCATCGGCAAGCCGCCCAGCCGTGACGTGATGCAGGCCGCCGCCAAGGCCGCCCGCAGCGAAATGATGACGCGTATCCGCGAGAACAAGCCCCAGACTGCCCGTGGCGGCAACGCCAGTGGCGGTGGTGGTGGCAATGGTGGCGGCAACGGTGGCGGTCGCGGCCGCAACGGCGGTGGCGGCAATGGCGGCCGCAGCCAGCCCCAGGGCGGCCAGCCGCGCCAGAATTCCGGTTATGGTGGACAGCCTGCACAACAGCACGCGAGGAACTCCAATGACCAACCCCCACGTCAGCGCGAACCCCAGGAACGCGGCGACGCCCAACCCACCAGCCACGTCTCTTCCGGCTTCCCTTCCTCCGGCCAGCCCACGGGCGGCAACCGCGGCAACTACCGCGGCGGCGGACGCCCTGCCGGCGGCGGTGGTGGTGGCGGACGCTCGGGTGGCGCTGGTGGCCGGGGCAACGGGTCTGGTCGGTCGGGAAATTCTGGCTCGTTTACTGGCCGATAAAACCTGGTCAGCGGTCCACTGCGTGGGCCGCCGCCAACCCGGGATCACCCATCCCAAACTGCAAGTCCACCTCAGCGTGGACTTCGCCACATTTGAAGCTCCCGCGGTGGACGATGTGTTCATCGCGCTCGGCACCACCATCAAGGTGGCGGGCAGCCAGAGCGCTTTCCACGCTGTCGATTTCGATGCGGTGCTGGCCGTGGCCCGTTCTGCGCGCGCCGCCGGTGCGCGCCGGCTGGGCATCGTCAGCGCCATGGGCGCCAGTGCCAACTCCAGCGTGTTTTACAACCGCGTCAAGGGCGAGATGGAAGAGGCCGCCGGCCAGCTCGGCTATGACACGCTGGTGCTGGCACGCCCCTCACTGCTGAGCGGGGACCGCAGTTCCCTGGGTCAGCCACAACGCGCCGCGGAAAAGTTTGCGGCGACCGCCATGCGCCTGCTCAGGCCGCTGACACCTGCCAACTACCGCGCGATTGCCGCTGCGGATGTGGCCGCTGCACTGGTGGGCGCTGTGCTCGCAGGCGCCCCAGGGCGCACCGTGCTGCTCTCGGGCGACATGCAGCCACGCTGAAGCTTCAAGCCTTTTTTGGCCGCCAGCGCCTGTCCGGCGTGCGCAAGCAGCTATCAATTCAATAGCAACCTGCGACTCAACCCTGCAGGAACAGGGTCACCAGCGGGTCCGGCCCGGCCTGGCGGCTCCAGTGGCCGTGTATCGCCGCGTCGAAGGTGGCGCCTTCGGGCAACACATCGGCAGAGTAGAAATGTTCGCCCGGGCCAAACACCCGCGACACCCCGCCCTGCAGGCCGATTTCCATCTGCCCGCCCAGGATGAACACCCACTGCGGCTTCGGTGTGCAGTGAAACTGGCTGCGAAAACCCACCGGGCTGTGGCGCAACTGGTAGCCGGTGGACGGCGCCAGCGGCGACAGCATGGCCTGCGGCGAGCCTTCGCTGAGCGCAACCGGCTCCTCGCGAAATTTCGCGCGGCCATCGGTATCGGTGTAGAGGATGACTTTGGTGAAATGGGTCATGGACGGTCCAGGAAAGTAAAAAGCAGTTCAGGAGGCGCTGACGCCAGTCGGGCGCCGGTCGGCCAGCACGGCGGCGACGATATCTTCAGGCCGGCTGGCGACCTCGAAGCCCAGCGCATTTTCGTCCACACCGGGCGGTTCCAGGGTGGCAAGCTGGCTGTCCAGCAGCGACAGCGGCATGTAGTGGCCGGTGCGCGCGGCCATGCGTGCCGCCAGCAAGGCATGGTCACCGTGCAGGTAAACCAGACGCAGGCCGGGCGCGCCGCTGCGCAGGATGTCGCGGTAGGCGCGCTTGAGCGCAGAACACGAGAGCACCAGGCCCTGGCCCGCGGCATGTGCCTGGCGCAGGCGTTCGGCCAGCGCCTGCAACCAGCCCTCCCGGTCTTCATCGCTGAGCGCAACGCCAGCCGCCATGCGGGCCACATTGCTTTCGGGGTGCAGCACATCGCCTTCCAGAAAAGGCAGCTTCAGGGCTTCGGCCAGCCGCGCGCCCACGGTGCTTTTGCCGCAGCCGCTGACCCCCATGACCACAAAAATATCGGAATTCATGAGCGCCTATTTTGCCCTTCGCGTGGAGACATTCCGCGCCGGCTCAGGCGGTCGCCTGCCGGAACTGCGTCCAGGCGGCGTCCGTCGGCGTGGTGCCTGCGCCGGGCAGCTCGGGCCGCCGAAAATAACCGTCCACCACCTCGGCCGGGTCGGTGAAGCAGTCCTTGATCCACGGAATGAACTCGAGCACCTCGCAGGCCGGGTGCGCGTACGACAGGTGCACATGCACCTGGCTCATGTCGCCTGCGTGCGGCGCCACCGGCAGGCGAAAGGCGTGCGCGGTCTCACAGACCCGCAGCACCTCGGTCAGGCCGGCCATACGCGTCACGTCGGGCTGCACCCAGTGGATGGCCTGCTGCGCAAAAAATTCCGAAAACGCATCGACCGTGTAGAGCTGCTCGCCGAGCGCGACCGGGATGGTGGTGGCGCGTGCCAGTTGCGCATGGCCTTTCACGTCGTCGTACCACAGCGGCTCCTCGAACCAGAACACATCGGCGTCCTGCGCGGCGCGGCAAAAGCGCTGGCAGGTCGGCAGGTCCCATTTGCCATTGCCGTCGATCGCCAGCGTGACGTCCGGGCCGATGGCCTGGCGCACCGCCGCCAGGCGCCGCAGGTCGCGCTCGACGGTGGAGCCGACCTTGATCTTGATGCCGGTAAAACCCTGGGCCACCGCGCGTTGTGCGCCTTGCACCAGCTTGTCGTCCGCAATGCTGAGCCAGCCGATGTCGGTGTTGTAGGCACGCACCTTGTCACGCACCTGGCCGCCCAGCAATTTCCACAGCGGCTGCTGCGCCGCCTTGGCTTTCAAATCCCACAGCGCCAGGTCGATGGCGGCATGCGACAGCGTGGTGATGCCGGCACGCCCCACCCACTGCAAGGCCGGGTTGCGCGCCAGCTTTTTCCAGAGGCGGTTGATGTCCCCCGCGTCCTCGCCGATCAGCAGGGGCGCGTGGCAGGTTTCAATGCAGCGCGTGATCAGCTGGTCACTGGGCAGGTGCGCATGGGTGCCGGTAAAGCCGTAACCGCTGAGCCCGTTATCGGTGTCGATCTGCGCGCCCACCACGCCCCAGTGGGTGATGCTGTGCGTGCTGTCGGCGATCTGCGAACCGGTCACCGGCACATGCAGGATGAAGGGGCGGACGGACGTGATGTTCATGGAGTCTCCATTTTTGGCGAGTGTCAGGTCGGCAGGCAGGTGCGCAGGGTGGCATCGGCGCGCAGGTGCAAATCGGGCAGCAGTTCCAGGCCCAGCCCGGGCTTGCCGTTGAGGCTGAGCATGCCTTTCGTCACGGTCGGCAATTCGGTGACCAGTTCCTTGTACCAGCCGGTGTAGAAGGCGCGCACGCTTTCCTGGATCAGCGCATTCGGCGCGTGCAGCGAGAGGTGGCTGGAGGCAGCCCAGACCACCGGCCCGGTGCAGTCGTGCGGCGCGACCGGCAACTGCCAGGCATCGGCCATGGCGGCGATTTTGCGGGCCTCGCTCAGGCCGCCGCACCAGCTCAGGTCCAGCATGGCGACACCAGCCACGCCGGTCTGCAGGTAGTCCTTGAAGCCCCACTTGTAGCTCAGGGTCTCGCTGGCGCAGATCAGCGCGTCGCAGTCTTTCGCATATTGCCTGAGCAGGTCCAGCGAATCCATGCGGATCGCGTCCTCGTGCCAGAAGGTGTTGAAGGGCTTGAGCGCACGCGCGATTTTCTGCGCCATCGGCAAGCGCCACAGGCTATGGAACTCGACCATGATGTCCATCTGTTCGCCCACGGCATTGCGTATCTTGCGGAAGGGCTCCAGCGCGAGGTCCAGGTCCGCGTTGCTGATGTACTGCCCGTCGCTTTTTTCGGCCGCCGGATCGAAGGGCCAGATCTTCATGGCGGTCACGCCTTCGGACAGCAGCGATTCGGCCAGTTCGTCGGCATGGTGAAGAAAACCCTCGAGGTCTTCATAGGGCCCGGCGTTGGCCTTTTTCGCCTCACCGATGCCCCAGTTGGCGGTGTTCTGGTTGACGGTGCTGCGCACATACTGGTAGCCGGCGCAGGTGTTGTAAATGCGTATGCTGTCGCGGCTCTTGCCGCCCAGCGCGGTGTACAGCGGCATGTGGGCCGCCTTGCCGAAAATGTCCCACAGCGCGATGTCGAGGGCGGAATTGCCGCGCGTCTCCACGCCGGAGCCGCGCCAGCCCAGGTAACCGGTGAGTTCGCGGTTGCGCGCCTCGATGGCCAGCGGGTCCTTGCCCAGCAGCTTGGGGCCGGCCCATTCATGGATGTAGGCTTCCACCGCCTGCGCACCCATGAAGGTTTCGCCCAGGCCGACCAAACCTTCGTCGGTATATATGCGGACCCAGATGATGTTGGGAAACTCGCCCAGCCTCAGGGTCTCAACTTTGGTGATTTTCAAGGGTGGCTCCGTAAAAAAGGCCGCAAGAGTAAACCCTTGCGGCCTTGTGCGATCGCTGCGGGTCTGGCCCGGATCAGCCGCCGCGCGCCTTTTTCAGCGCGTCCATCACCATCTTGACGGGCTCGGCGCCAATCGTCGGGATGTTTTTGTCATACACCGGCTTGACCTTGTCGAACATGCGTTTCTGCTCGGCCGCACTGACTTCGTTGACCTGCATGCCTTTGGCCTTCAGGCTGGTCAGGGACTTCTCATTGAGCGCGCGGTTGGCAGCGCGCTGGACCTTCTGGCCTTCCATCGCGGCTTCACGCAGCACCGCCTGCTCCTGCGGGTTCAGCTGGTCCCAGAGCTTTTTGCTGTAGAGAATCAGGAAAGGTGTGTAGGCGTGGCGCGTGACGCTGAGGTACTTCTGCACTTCGTTGAACTTGGAGGTCTCGATGGTCACGAAGGGATTTTCCTGGCCGTCGATGGTCTTGGTTTCCAGCGCGGTAAACACCTCGCCGAAAGCCATGGGAACGGCGTTGGTGCCCAGGGTCTTGAAGGTGTCGATGAAGATATTGTTCTGCATCACGCGGACCTTGACGCCGTCAAAGTCTTCCGCCCTGGCGACCGGCCGCTTGCTGTTGGTCAGGTTGCGGAAGCCGTTTTCCCAGTAGGCCAGGTTGATCAGGCCGGCTTCTTCCAGCTTCTTGTTGAAATAGGCGCCGGCCGGGCCGTCGAGCACCGCGTCGGCCTCCTTCTCGTTGGCAAACAGGAAAGGCAGGTCGAAGGCGCCGAGTTCCTTGACGATGCCGACCAGCGGCGAGCTGGAGGTGCAAACCATTTCCTGGGTGCCGGCGCGCAGCGCCTGCGTGGCCGGCAGGTCGCCGCCTGCAGCGCCGCCCCAGAAGGCATTGATCTTCATCTTGCCGCCGGTTTTGGCGGCCAGCACTTCCTGCATCTTCTTGACGCCGACGCCGACCGGGTGGTCCTCGTTCACCCCGTTGGTGAACTTGATGGTGCGGTCGGCGAACTGCGCGAAGCTCGAAGTTGCGACCAGCAAGGCGGCGGCTGCCAGGGCGAGGGTTCTGCGTTTGAACATGGTTGTCTCCTTTATATAAACGACAGGGGTTGGGAAAGGGAAATCACCGCATCAGCCACTTCAGCGGCTCGGTGACGATGGCGGGAAAAGCAATCAGGAGGGCCAATACGCCCAGCTGCGCCAGCAAAAAGGGCAGCACGCCCTTGAACGCGGTGTCCATGCTGATCTTGGCGACGCCGCAGACCACGTTGAGCACCGTGCCCACCGGCGGCGTGATCAGGCCGATGGCGTTGTTCATGATGAACATGATGCCGAAGTACACCGGGTCGATGCCGGCCTTGAGCACCACCGGCATCAGCACCGGCGTCAGGATCAGCACCGTTGGCGTGAAGTCCAGCGCGGTGCCGACGATCACGACCAGCACCATCATCACCACCATCAGCAGCATCTTGTTGTCCATGAAGGGCGCCATCAGCCCGGCCACTTCCGTCGGGATGTTGGCCACGGTGATCAGCCAGGCGCTGACCATGGCGGCGGCCACCAGGAACATCACCACGGCCGTGGTCTTGCCGGCCGACAGGATCAGGCCGTAGAGCGCCGACCACTTGAGCTCGCGGTAGATGAACATGCCCACCGCAAAGCTGTAGACCGCGGCAACCACGGCAGCCTCGGTCGGCGTGAAAATGCCGAACTTCATGCCGCCGATGATGACGATGGGCAGGGTCAGCGCAAAGCCGCCCTCGGCCGTGATGTGGAGACGGCCGGCCATGGACAGCTTGGGCGCCGGTGGCACGTTTTCCTTGCGGGCCACCCACCACCAGGTCAGGCCAATGGCCAGGCCCATGAGCAGGCCCGGAACGATGCCGGCGAGAAACAGCTTGGTGATGGACACATTGCCGGCGACGCCGAAAATGATCAGGCCGATGGACGGCGGGATCACCGGCGCGATGATGCCGCCCGAGGCGATCAGGCCGGAGGCGCGGCCGACGTTGTAGCCGGCGGCCCGCATCATGGGAATCAGCAGCGCAGCCAGCGCCGCGGTGTCGGCAATCGCCGAGCCCGACAGCGAGGCCATGATCACCGCGGCGATCACCGTGACGTAACCGAGGCCGCCGCGGTAATGCCCGACCCAGGCCATCGCCAGGTTGACAATGCGCCGGCTGATGCCGCCGGCGTTCATGAACTCCCCGGCCAGCAGGAAGAAGGGCACAGCCAGCAGCGGGAAATTGTCGGCGCCGTCGACAAAACGCTGCGCCAGGATCTGGCTGTCGAAAATCACCAGGCCACTGGTGGCGGCGAGGTAAGCCATCAGTGTCACGCCGCAGACCAGCAGCGCATAGGCGATCGGCATGCCGATGGCCATGGCCGCCAGCAGGCTCAGAATAAATACAGTGACGGTCATGAGGAAATGGCCCCCACGCTTGTCGCTGCGCGTACTGCGCTGCCCCCCGAGGGGGCCGTGCTTGCTTGGGGCGGCCCTGCGCGGCGCACATTAAACGGTGAGTTCAGAGCCCTCATGCTTTGGTCCCTTGCATCTGTTTCTCCACGTCGTGCATGCCTTCGGTTTCGATCACCTGCACCAGTTCGTCCTCGGTGATGCGGCCCGTGACCAGCCGGAACAGCACGTTGAGGTTGATGATGGCCATCACCACGCTGACGATGTAGCCGATGCCGTAAATCCAGATCATGGAGATGCCGACCACCGGCGAGACATTGGTGACCTGCAACTCGTGCATCTTGAAAGTGCCCATGAAAAACAGCACGTTGCAGAACAGCATCAGGGCCTCGCTGAGGAACAGGCAGACCTTCTTGCCGAGGACAGGCAGGTGCTTGACCAGCGTGTCCACCCCCAGGTGCCCGCCTTCGTGCATGGCCAGCATCGCGCCGATATAGGTCAGCCAGATGAAAAAGTAGCGCGACATCTCGTCGGACACCGAGATGCCGGAATTGAAGGCATAACGCAGCACCACATTGCCGAAGACCATGATGACCATGGACACCATGCAGAACACCACCAGCAGCTCCAGCAGCTTGTAGAACCAGTAAATCGATGTATCGACAGCTTTTTGCACTTGGCGTTTCCTCGTGTCCCGCGTTGTGTTCAGGCGGCCTTGAGCTGCCGTGCCGGGCTGCTCAGCACAGGAAGGCGCCGGCGCGAGGCCAGCACTTCCTCGATGTCTTCCTTGGCGCCGTCGATCAGCACACGAATGGCGATTTCGGCCTCGTCGGGCCGGTGCGCAATCACCGCATCGAGCACCGCGCGGTGCAGCGGCAGCGAATGCACCGGTCCGTCCTTGCGCCGTGTGGAAATTTCAAAGCTGGTGCGAAGCAGCGCGCCCAGCGCCTTGCTCATCTGCACCAGCATGCGGTTGCGGCTGGCCCGCAGCAAACCCTGGTGAAAGCGCAGGTCGTGGGTCACATAGTCGCCACCATGTTCGACGGCGTGTTTCATGCCGGCGTAGGCAGCCTCGACTTCGGCAATGTCCTGGACAGTGGCGCGCTCGGCCGCCAGCCGCATGGCCGCGGGCTCGACCACACGCCGCAGGTCCTGCAGGTCGCGCAGGAACTCCGGCGTCAGCCCGGCCTTGGACTGCCAGATGATGACGTCGGGGTCGAACCAGTTCCAGTGGTCTTCGGACAGGACGCGGGTGCCGACCTTGGGGCCAGTGGTCATCAGGCCCTTGGCAATCAGCGACTTCACGGCCTCGCGCACCACGGTGCGGCTGACCCCGAGTTCCTGGCACAACACCGGCTCGGGCGGAATCGAGGCGCCCACGGCATACCGCCCCGCGACGATGGCTTCGCCGAGATGGTCGACTGTATTTCCGTGGACGTTCTTAATCATGGTTATTACTAGGATTTGCGGCGCAATGGTATGACGATAATACGTTTACAAATTAAGGATTTTCCCTATGAGCGATGAAACACCGACCGGCAAACCCAAAAAGAAACCTTCAGAACTCCGCAGCCAGCAATGGTTCGGCCGCCAGGACCGCGACGGCTTCGCCTACCGCAGCTGGGTCAAGGGCAAAGGCGTGCCGCATGACCAGTTCGACGGCCGGCCGGTCATCGGCATCTGCAACACCTTCAGCGAACTGACCCCCTGCAACTCCCACTTCCGCACGATTGCCGAGCAGGTCAAGATCGGCGTTTACGAGGCCGGCGGCTTCCCGCTGGAGTTCCCGGTGATGTCGCTGGGCGAGACCCTGTTGCGCCCCACCGCCATGCTGTACCGCAACCTGGCCAGCATGGACGTGGAAGAAAGCATTCGCGGCAACCCGATCGACGGCGTGGTGCTGCTGATGGGCTGCGACAAGACCACGCCCTCGCTGGTCATGGGTGCGGCCAGCGTGGACCTCCCCACCGTGGGTGTCAGTGGCGGCCCCATGCTCAGCGGCAAGTGGCGCGGCCAGGAACTCGGCTCGGGCACCGGCGTCTGGAGCATGAGCGAGCAGGTCCGCGCCGGCACGCTCAAACTCGCCGATTTCTTCGAAGCCGAATCTTGCATGCACCGCAGTCACGGCCACTGCATGACCATGGGCACGGCCTCCACCATGGCCAGCATGGTCGAAGCGCTGGGCATCGGCCTGCCAGGCAACGCGGCCTACCCTGCGGTCGATGGCCGGCGCAATGTGCTGGCGCGCATGGCCGGTCGCCGCGCGGTCGAGATGGTGCACGAAGACCTGGTACTTTCGAAAATCCTCACGCGTGAAGCCTTTGAAAACGCCATCAAGACCCTGGCTGCCATAGGCGGCTCGACCAACGCGGTGATCCATTTGATCGCGATGGCCGGGCGCATCGGCGTCAAGCTGACGGTCGACGACTTTGATCGCCTCGCCAGCGAGCTGCCCTGCCTGGTCAACCTGCAGCCCTCGGGAAAATTCCTGATGGAAGACTTTTGTTACGCCGGCGGCCTGCCGGTGGTCATGAAGGAAATCGCGCAGCACCTGCACACCGGCGCCCTCACCGCCAATGGAAAAACCATAGGCGAGAACATTGCCGATGCGCAGAACTACAACACCGAGGTGATCCGGCCGCTGGCCACACCGTTCAAGGACAAGGCCGGCATCGCCGTGCTGCGCGGCAACCTGTCGCCGCGCGGCGCGGTCATCAAGCCCAGCGCCGCCACGCCGGCGCTGATGGTGCACACCGGGCGCGCGGTGGTGTTCGAGAACATCGAGGACTTCCACGCACGCATCGACGACGACAGCCTGGACATCGACGAGACCTGTGTCATGGTTCTGAAAAACTGCGGTCCCAAGGGTTACCCCGGCATGGCCGAGGTCGGCAACATGCCGCTGCCGCCCAAGATCCTCAAAAAGGGCATCACCGACATGGTCCGCATCAGCGATGCACGCATGAGTGGCACCGCCTACGGCACCGTGGTGCTGCACACTGCGCCCGAAGCCGCGGCCGGTGGCCCGCTGGCCATCGTCCAGAACGGCGACATGATTGAACTCAACGTGCCCGAGCGCCGCCTGCAACTGCTGATCAGCGACGAGGAGCTGGCACGCCGCCTGAGCCTGTGGACCGCACCGCCGCCGCCGCTGTCCTCGGGTTACTGGAAGCTCTATGTCGACCATGTGCTGCAGGCCGACCAGGGCGTGGACCTGGACTTTCTGGTCGGCAAGCGCGGCGCCTTTGTGCCGCGGGACAACCATTGAGCCTTGCCGCCGCGCCCGTCGAAGCCGGCCAGCCCATGAAACAACTGCTCGCAGTCGATTGGGGCACCTCGTCCCTGCGCGGCGCCTTGCTCGACGGCCAGGGCCGGGTGCTCAAGGAGCGTTCTTTCCCGCGCGGCATCCTGACGGTGGCGCCCGGCGATTTTGCGACTGTTTTTGAAGCATGTTTCGCCCACTGGATGGGAGCTGCAGGCACTTTTTGCCTGATCTCCGGGATGGCCGGCAGCAAGCAGGGCTGGCTGGAGGCGCCCTATTGCGCCTGCCCGGCAGGCTTTGACGAAGTTGCCTCGCAACTGGCCTGGGTCAAGGCCGGGCGCATCGCCATCGTGCCCGGGCTGAGCTGCGAACATGAGGGCATCCCGGACGTGATGCGCGGCGAGGAGACCCAGGTGTTTGGCGCACTGCAACTGCTGGGCATCCGGGACGGCTTGCTGGTGCTGCCCGGCACCCACAGCAAGTGGGTCACGGTGCGAGGCGGCAGGATTGAAAACTTTTCCACCTTCATGACCGGTGAGTTTTACGCCCTGCTGCGCCAGCATTCGCTGCTGGCGCGCAGCCTGCCCGAGGCCGACGGTGAGGTGGACTGGGCCGCCTTCGACGAAGGCGTGGCGCTGGCACTGCGCGGCAGCAGCCTGCTGCAAACCGCTTTCAGCGTGCGCACGCTGTCGCTGTTCGGGCGCATGGCCGCCGCGCGGCTGCCGAGTTATCTGTCTGGCCTGGTGATTGGCGAGGAGATACGCACGCAGCCGCTGGACACCGGCGCGCAAGTCGTGGTCGTCGGTTCGGAGCTGCTGACCGAGCGCTACCAACGCGCGCTGGCCCAGCGCCGCACCTCTGTGCAAGCTGTCGGCGCCGAGGCGAGCTGGCGCGGCCTGTGGGCGCTGGCCCAAACCATTCACCCAAGCTGGGATAAACAGGCATGAACACACCTCACGACAAATTTGCCGCCGCCCTGCAAGCTCTGCCGCTGGTCGGCATCCTGCGCGGCCTGCGGCCCGATGAAGCCTTGTCCGTCGGCCACGCGCTGCTGGGCGTCGGCTGGACGCTGATCGAAGTCCCGCTCAATTCTCCGCAGCCGCTGCAAAGCATAGAAGCCATGGCCGCAGCCCTGCCCGCTGCCCTGGTCGGCGCGGGCACGGTGCTGAGCACGGACGATGTGCGGAACGTGCACGCTGCCGACGGGCAACTCGTGGTCTCGCCCAACTTTGATGCGGATGTCGTGCGGGAGGCGGTTCGCCTGGGCATGGTCTGTCTGCCCGGCGTGATGACGGCCAGCGAGGCCTTTGCCGCGCTGAAGCTGGGGGCGACCGGGCTCAAGCTGTTCCCGGCCGAGATGATCACGCCAGCGGTGGTGAAAGCACTGCGCGCGGTGCTGCCGGCGCAGACCCTGCTGCTGCCCGTGGGTGGCATCACTGCCGGCAACATGGCAAGTTACCGCGCGGCCGGCGCCAGCGGTTTCGGCATCGGCTCGGCCTTGTACGCACCCGGCATGACGGCCACCGATGTCACCGAAAACGCTATGAAATTCATAGCTGCTTGCACTGGTACGATAAGGGCATGAGCCCTGTTTCACTGTCACCCTCCTCAGATATTTCGTTTGGCCTGAAAGGCCGGATCTGCATCGTCACCGGCGGCGCGCAAGGCATCGGTGAAGCCTGCGCCAGGCGCTTCGCCCGCGAGGGCGCGCAGGTCGTGATCGCCGACATGGCCGACGCGCCCGGTGAAGCGCTGGCCGCCGAACTCGGCGCACTCTACATCCATTGCGATGTCGGCGACAAAGCCCAGGTCGATACTGTGGTGACCCGCACAGTGCAGGCCCACGGCCGCATCGACGTGCTGGTCAACAACGCGGGCATCTTCCGGGCGGCGGAATTTCTGGACGTGAGCGAAGCCGACTTCGACGCGGTACTGCGCGTCAACATCAAGGGCAGCTTCCTGATGGGCCAGGCCGTGGCGCGCGTGATGGCCACATCGGGCGGCGGCAACATCGTCAACATGAGTTCGGTCAACGGCGTGCTCGCCATCCCGACGATTGCCAGCTACAACGTCAGCAAGGGCGGCATCAACCAGCTGACCCGTGTGATGGCGCTGGCGCTGGCCGACAAGGGCATACGCGTCAACGCCGTGGCGCCCGGCACGATTGCCACCGAGCTGGCGGCCAAAGCGGTGCTGACCAGCGATGAGGCCAAGGCCAAGATCATGAGCCGCACGCCGATGAAACGGCTGGGCCAGCCCTCGGAAATTGCCGACACCGTGGCTTACCTGGTCAGCGACGCGGCCAGCTACATCACCGGCGAGATCGTGGTGGTCGATGGCGGGCGTATGGCGCTGAACTACACCGTCGCGGTATAGCCCGGGCGACAGACGCGATCCCGACCATGCCGGAAAATCATCCGCCGCCCCGAACCGCGCCCAGCGCTGGATAGCCGCCCGGCTCGGGATTCGGTCCGCTTTTCAACACCGCCATCCGCCCGCGCATGGCCGCAATTTCAACCGTTTGACTTGCGATGATCTCTTCGGCAATCTGCCGCACCAAGGGGTCACGCCCATGGATCAGCACCAGCCGCGCCATGTCCACCGCGCCTTCGTGGTGGGGAATCATCATCGCCAGAAAGTCCGCATCCGGCTGACCGGTGTAGCCTGGGTCATGCATGTCCTGCATCATGCGGGCCATGCCGGCGTCCATGCCGGACTCAAAGCTGTTGCGCCCTGCGGCGGCGGCGCCGGGCGCGCGGTGCGCGCTGTGGCCGGTCATGCGGTCTGCCCCGGGGTGCCGGGCCGCACGTACACCAGGTTGATGCTTTTCTTGTTGCGCAACTCACCAGATGGCAGCTTGAGCGAGCCGAGTGGAATCTGCGTGATGAGTTTCGGCTGCAGCGGCGTGGAGACATCAAACGCCGAGCACACGACCTGACCGGCGTTGGGCGTGCCGGGCAACTCGTCCTGCTCATGAGCCACGTACAGCAGGTTGTTGGCCGGGTTGGTCCACAGACCGTGCGCCTCGCGGCCTCCGGTGTACACCATGCCGACCACCTTCTGCTGCGCCAGCGGGACCGAGCGGTCGATGATGGCCAGGCGGCTGGAGGCGGCACCATTGGGCCCACCGTCGTCCACCCGCGCCAGGCTCATGTAGGCCACCTGGCCGCGCGCATTGTCCACAAACTCCAGGTGATTCGGTCGCGCCATCTCACCCAATGGCATGGTGGCCAGCACAGTGCCTGGGTCTTTGACGGAGACAAGCGACACCGCATCGGCCAGCTTGTGCGACAGCCACATCTGGCTGCCATCGGGCGAGAGTTTTTGAAACGGGGTAAAGGCCGGCTTGTCCTGCAGGCTCAGGTCCACCAGGCGCAGGCGTTTGGGCCGCGAATGGCCCTTCGCATCGGGATTGACCTGCAGAATTTCGAGCTGAGCCGTCTTTTGACTGATCACAAAGGCCAGCAGACCGTCTTTCGAAAACCAGACCTGGGCCGGACCATTGATCGTTGGCACATAGGCGCGGACTGCATTGGACGGCGCGCCAGTCACTTGCTTGAGCGCCTGCTCGACGTCGAGAATGGCAATCCGGTCTTCGCCGCGCAGGGTCACCCACAGCTCCTTGCCGTTGCGCGTAAAGGTGGGCTCATGCGGCTCGCGTCCGAGCAAAATTCCGCTAGACAGACGCTCCGGGTTGGTGGTCGGGCCTGCCTGCGGGTTGATGGCGTTGCCGAGCACACGCCGGTTCACCGCATCAATCAGGTAGATATTGCTGCTGCCACGACCCGCGGTTGCCAGCAGCGTGCCGTCCGGGTTGGGCACCGCGCCATGCGCGTCAATGCAACCGTGGTACAGCGGCTTGTGGATCATCGCGGCATGGGTGGGCATGACGCCGCCAGTGACGAAGCGAAATGGTGGCCGTGCGTCCTCGTCAAAACTGGTCAGGTTGATGGTGCTGTCCACCGTGTTGCTCATCGGGTTGATCACGCTGATGGTGTTCGAGTCTTCGTTGGTGATGAAAACGCGGTCCACGGCGGCGATGTCGGGCGCTGTGGACGCCGCTACAGCGGCAGGCGCTGCCGAAGGGCTCTGGGCCAGGACCCAGGGTGCAGCCGCGACAGCGGGTAGCGCTACCGCGATTTTCATGAAATCGCGGCGTGCATCGTTCAGTTCTTCATTCATCGGTAAGCCTTTGGGGGGTTGATCGTGGAAATTACAGGGATAAGAGCCGCCAAAGCAGCGTTTCATTCCCTGCGGCGGAAAATGCCGCAGGTTTTTTCAGGAAAGGGGCGGCGCTGGCCGATGCCTGCGCTCAGCGCTCGCGGGCAAGTTGCCGATACACCTCGCCGGAGACGCGAGCCAGCTCAGCCTTGTCGGCGTCGGCCGAAATGGCGTAGCCGAACGCGCCATCGACCCAATAAAACACATTGACGCTGCCTTCCTGGGCAAAGCGGAAGGCGGTGTCCTGATTTTTTGCGCCCTGAGCACTGGCGCCGGCCTCGGCCACCTCACGCGATACATACAGCGTGAGCTTGGCACCGGCGCTGTCGTGGTACATGAACTGCGCCACCGGCCCTTTGCCACCCGGCAAGAGCCGACCGCCATCCAGTGCGTAACCCACAGTTTGCAGATGGGGCGGTTTCATGGTCGCGCCCATGCGCTTGGACAACCACGCCACGAGCTGATCTTCCTGGTCTGCACCCACTTCAACGGCACGCCGCACATCCGGACTGTAGACCGCGTGCGCAACGGCTGCCCGCTGCGCAAAACCGGTGGCCGAGGCCATCGTGATGGCACTCGGTGTGCGCTGGGCGAATGATGCGGTTCCAGGCTGAGTGCCGGATTCGCCGCGCAGTCCCCAGCCCGCAGCGCCGCTGATCACGGCAATTGCGATACCGGCCGCCATGCGCTGCAGGTACCACGGCGTGCGGGGCGTGGCCGCCCGCCGGAGCCGTTGCGGCAGGGGTTCTTCGAGTACCGGATTGAAGAGTGCGCGCAGTTCGCGCTTTTGCGCCAGATAGCTCTCGACGCGCTGCGCCTCTTCGGGACGCCGGGCCAGATACGCTTCGATCTCGCGCTGGCGCTCCGGCGTGAGTTGACGATCCACGTAAGCTTGCAATTCAGCTTCGGTGACGGGCGTTGGGGGGGGAATGACAGGGTTCATGACGGTCTATTCATTTGACGACTTTGAGGCGCACAGGTTCAAGTCGGCCTTCCATCAGGGAACGCAGCCGCTCACGCCCGCGCGACAGGCGCGACATCACCGAGCCGATGGGAATACCCAGGGCAGTGGCCACTTCGGCATAGCTCATGTCTTCCAGCGCAATCAGCAAAATAATCTCCCTTTGTTCTACCGGCAACTTCTCCAGCGCGGCCTGCAGATCCATGACAGCAAGACTTTCGCCCTGGGTCGCTGCGACCGGCACCTCGGGGGTGTCGTCATCCAGAACCACGGTGTGCAGCTTGGGCCGCCGGACACCGTCCACATGCAGGTTGTGCATCATGCCGAAAAGCCAAGCCCGCATGTCCGAGACCCCGCGCCAGAGCGCCGATTTGGCCAGCGCCCGCTCCAGCGTGTCTTGCACCAGGTCATCGGCGTCCTCACGGTTGCCTACCAGCGCCCGCGCGTAACGGCGCAGGCGTGGCACCCAGGTCAGCAGATGATCGTCGTCGTTCTCGGAGTAGCTGTCGTTTTGCACACTGCTGCCTGGTTGACTTGCCGGACTGAACGTTAACCCATCATTCCTTGATGATGTGCCAGACGTCCTTGAAGTTGTCACCCGTGCGGTCGCCCGCTTTCTGGTCAGCCTTGTAAAAATACAGTGGCTTTCCCTTGTAGGCTAGCTGTCGCGCGCCATCGTCGCGCGTCACCACACTGTACTCGCCAGAGGGCTGATCAGCAGCTGCCATCAGGGGCGGCCACAGACCAGCGCAGGGGCCATTGCAAACGCTTTTTCCGCTGCCGGCCTTGTCGGCGTCAAAGGTGTAGAGCGTCATGCCGTTGGCCGCGACCAGTGCACCGCCCGACATTTTGGCGGGTGCATCGGCCGCAACGGCAGACACGCTGACAGCCATGGAGGCTGCACTGATGGCAAGGGTTGCCAGGAAAAGCGGGATTTTCATGCTGTTCTCCAATAAAAGTGTGTGGCGGGTTGGCGATCAATACGCAGCAACCGACAGCTTGGGGTCGATCTGCCAGGTTTCGCTGACAATCTTGCCCTGGCGGAAGGTCAGCACGTAGCGAACCTTGATGGGTGCCTTGCCTTCGAACTGCACATTGGCAGACACCGTCGAGCCGCTGGTATTGGCAGACTCTTCCAGCTTGTCGACGCTGACCTTCAGCGGGCCCTGCGATTTGGTGAATTTTTCCCACACGCCGCGAATGGCATCCGCGTTGGAGTAAGTGCCGTCCAGCGGACCACCGACCCAGTTGAACTGGGCATTGTCGGCATAACCACGCATCACGACGGCCAGATCGCCGGAGCCGATGGCCTGGAAGTGGGTCTTGGCGTCATCAGCCGGGGCAGCCATGGCGCCAGTGGCGGAAAACAGGATGGCGGCAGCGCAAGCGGTCAGAGAGAGGGTTTTGAACATGGAAAGCTCCTGGTGAAGTTAGGTTTTGAACTCGGTGGCAGGCTGAAATATCTGCCTGACACTGGGTAGACGGAACCACCCACCGGTTTATTCCAAACACGGTAAAACTTTTTGGATTTACTTTCTTTGAGTCGACATGTGGTTCACCACGGCAAGCAGCCCACGCCCGCGCTGCTGCACTTCATCAAGCAAGCCACTTGCGCGATCAAGCCCGCAGGCGACTCCGGCTCTGCGGGTAAGTACTCATGAAGAAAATTGGGAACCGATGGAATGAGACGGCAGTCTGGCTGCTCTTATACACATGATCCAGACGGCCGAGTCCCGCTACAACCAATGGGTGAGTGAACACTATCGCTTCCTCATGCGCAGCGCATGGGCCTTGACCGGCTCGCGGGCGGTCGCCGAGGACGTGGTGCAGGACTGCTTCACCAGTGCCTGGAAATACCGCAGCCAGTTGCGTCAGCCCGAGCTGGCACGCGCCTGGCTCTTTCGCATCATGCGGCGCCATGCCTTGCGGCACCTGGTGCCAGGGCCGCAATCGTTTGACAACGACGACGAAGCCGCCGAGCTGCCTTCGCCCGACCCTGGCCTGGACGACCAGCTCGATGTGGTCAAGGCGCTGACCCGCATTGCACCGATTCACCGCGAGGTGCTGGTGCTGTTTTATTTTGACGACATGCCTACCGCGCAAATGGCCGAAGCGCTGGATATTGCGCCCGGTACGGTGCTGTCGCGCCTGGCGCGCGCCCGCGCGGCGCTCAAGTCCGCGCTGGACGGCTCCCGCCCCGAGCCGTCGCCTGTGCCTGCCACCACCGTCTTCCCCTTGAGGAAAACCTGAGATGAAAGATTTTCCTGAGTTCCAAGACGAGGCTTTCGACCTGCGGGCGCGCGCCGAGCTGGCGCTGGCCTTCGACCCCGGTCAGCCGCCTGCGCATCTCTTCAGGAAAAGCGCACCTCTGCTTTCGCGGCGCGGCTTCCAGCGCGGGCTGGCTGCGTTGCTGTTCACAGGCAGCGGCGCTGGCGCGGTGTTTGCCATGCGCCCGCCAGAGCTGGTGCGCGGCGCCATTGAACACGAGTACTACGAGCGCACACTGCGCGGTAACTTCATGGAAGGCCGAAAAATTCTGGAGCATCTGGGCCTGGGGAAGAACCAGGACGGCAAGCAGGCTATCCCCGGCTACCCGCAGCTCATGCGGCCCTGCGACATCGAAGGCCACCTGGTCTACCACCTGACCACTTTTTTTGAAAAAGGCGGCATGGTGACTGTCTTTGCGTTCGACCAGCCCGTGGCGCTGCAAGACGATGCCGGCTGGTGGGGAAATGTGTATTGGCAGGTGCTGCGCTCGCGCGAGGGCAAGCCGCTGGTGATGGTGGCGCAAAAGAAAAAAGCGCTGGCTGTGGCGCAAGCCACCTTTGGCAAGCCCGCCGCCTGACATCTCTCGAATTTTTTCCAGTCCCGTAACCCCACCCGATTTCGATCCCCCTTCAACCAAGCACCCCGGAGACAGACATGATTGATGCACCCACCTCATTGCCGCGCCGCCACCTCCTGACCCGTAGTGCCGGCGCGCTCGCCGCTGCCGGACTGGCCACCTGGACGCGCGGCGCCATCGCGCAGGCTGCGCCGGCAAAACCCTTGCCGCCTTATGTGAGCTGGAAAGACCCGGCCAGCGTCATCGTTCACAGCAGCACCACCATCGAAACCAAACGTGGCGCTTTCGGCACCAGCGTGATCACTCCGGCCGAGCAGTTGTACATCCGAAACAACCTGCCCGCACCCGATGCTTCCATCGTTGCCGACCGGGACGCCTGGGAGGTCACTGTGGAAGGCGTGAAGAACCCGCGCAAGCTCAGCGTGCGCGAGCTCAAATCCATGGGCATCGACACCGTGGCGATGGTGCTGCAGTGTTCCGGCAACGGCCGCGGCTTCTTTCCGAGCAAGCCCAGCGGCACGCCGTGGACGGTGGGCGCCGCCGGCTGCGTGGTCTGGAGCGGGGTGCCGGTGCGCGCCGTGGCCGAGGCCCTGGGTGGCGTCACGGCGGGCATGCGCTACATGACGGGTACGGGCGGCGAGAAGTTGCCCGACGGCATAGACCCGAGAACCATCATTGTCGAGCGTTCGGTTCCCGCTGCGGCGATGGCCGACGCCCTGTTGGCGTGGGAGATGAATGGCGCGCCGATCTCGCTGGCCCACGGCGGGCCGTTGCGCCTGATCGTGCCGGGCTACACCGGCGTCAACAACATCAAGTACATCAAGCAGCTCGCCTTTACCGCGCAGGAAAGCGACGCAAATATCATGTCGCACGGCTACCGCGTGACGCCTCCCGGCGGCAAGGGCGACCCGAGCCAGCCGTCGGTGCAGGAGATGACCGTCAAATCCTGGATCAACTCGCCCAGTCCGGACAGCGGCGCACTCAAGGCCGGCATGGCGCAGATCCACGGCGTGGCTTTTGGCGGTCTGAATGCGGTCAAGAGCGTGGAGGTTTCACTCGACGGTGGCAAGACCTGGCAGGCCGCCCGCTTTGTCGGACCCGACCTCGGCAAGTACGCCTGGCGCCAGTTCGTGTTGCAGGCCCGGCTACCTGCCGGCAACCATGTCCTGGCCAGCCGGGCGACCGACACAGCCGGCAATGTGCAACCTGAAAACCGGGGGGAAAACCAGAGCGGCTACAACAACACTAGCTGGGCCGACCACGCGGTCAAGGTCAGCGTCGCGTGACACCGAACAGCAGAGTGCACCCATACCTTTTTTACACTTCCACACGCCCATGAACCTCCACTTTTCCCGTCAGCGCTTGCGCTTTAGCTCGGTCGCGCCGATGGCGCTTCTGCTGGTCAGCGCGCTGCTTGCCCTCCCCTCCCACGCAGCCGACGACGCAGCCCAGATGCTCTTGGGCAAGAAGCTGTTCACCACCGCCGTGCCAGCATGCGCTGTCTGCCACACGCTCAAAGACGCGGGTGCCGAAGGCGCGGTGGGCCCGGTGCTCGATGAGATCAAGCCGGACGCCAACCGCGTGGCCAGGGCTCTGCGCGACGGCTTGGGCAACATGCCGTCGTACAAGGCAAGCCTGTCTGAAGACCAGATTGCCGCGCTGGCGCGCTATGTTTCCAGGGCCAGCGGCGGGCAGAAGTAAACGGGAGGTCAGACGCTTTCGGCCGCGAGAAATGCTATTAAATGCATAGCTGCTTGCGCCCGTAAGGTAAGGGCTGAAGGCCTATTTCACCTGTGAAACTCAGGCCTGCGGCAAGCGCCTGAGCAGCCCCGCCATGCTGCGCGGCCAGCCCACGCTACCGAACCAGGCACCGCCGGCAATCGCCCAGGCATTGACCAGGCCGTAAATCACCAGCGCCACACCTTGCGCGATGAACACACCGCTGAGTCCACCGCTCCAGCGCAGGGCCAGCCAGCCGCCGGTGACGGCCACGGCCAGGCGCGCGATGTTGCCGATCACCGGCCAGAGCAGGCGCCCTGCCCCTTGCGACGCGAAGTAGAGCACCAGTCCCAGACCGAAGAAACCGTAGACCGGCCCGACGGCGCGCAAGTACAGGCTGCCCGCTTCGATCATGGCCGGGTCGCTGTTGAACAGTGACAGCCAGGCGCGCGGAAAAAAAGCCGCCCACAAGCCAATCGCTTCGGTCATCGCAAACGCCATGGCCGCGCCTATCCAGGTGGCGCGCAAGGCGCGCTCGCGCTGGCCCGCACCCATGCAGGTGCCGACCATGGCCACCAGCGGTGCGCCGAAACCAAACACCAGCGGCACCAGCAAATACTCCAGCCGCGAGGCCGTGCCGTAACCGGCAATCGCCGCGGTGCCGAAAGCACCGACCAGCGCGGTGGTGATGCCTATCGCGAGATTGGTAGCAACGGTGGACACCGTGCCGACCAGGCCGACACGCAGGATGTCCTTGAACAGGGCCCAGCGGTAGGTGATGTTCCGCAGCGACGGGCGCAGCAGGCTTTTCGGTGACCAGAGGTAGGCGGCCAGCACCAGGCTGCCCACCAGGTAATAAACCAGCAGGGCAATCGCGCCGCCGGCAATGCCCAGGCCCGGCACGGGCCCCCAGCCGAAAATCAGCAGCGGCGACAGCGGCACCAGCGCCAGCGCACCCAGCACCGTGACATTGGCCGGCACGGCCATGTTGCCGGTGCCGCGGATCACGGCCGACAGCGTGTTGAACACCCAGACCAGCACCGCGCCCGCAAACACCCAGTTGGAATACACCATGGCGGCTTCCAGCGCGCCGCCGGTGCCCCCCATGCGGGTGTAGAGCCAGCGCCCGCCCGCCAGCACCCCCACCGTGAAGACCAGCGCAAACACCGCGGCAATCACCAGCGCATGCAGCACCAGCGCATCGGCATCGCCGCGCCGGCGCGCGCCGAGCGCACGCGCAATCGCCGACGCGATGCCACCGCCCATGGCGCCGGCCGAGGTCATCTGCATCAGCATCACCACCGGAAACACCAGCGCCATGCCGGCCAGCGCGTCGGTGCCCAGCTTGCCGACAAACCAGGTTTCGATCAGGCCGACACCGGCTTGCGCCAGCATCACCAGCACGTTGGGCGCGGCCAGGCGCAGCAGCGTAGGCGCAATCGGCGCTTCCAGAAGAAGACGGGTACGAGGGTCCACCTCACTGCTTGTCATGCCGCGACGCGCACAATGCGCGCCTCGCGAATCGGCAGGTTCACCAGCGCCGCGCCCACGGCCAGCACGATGTCGATGTACCAGACCCAGTCGTAACTACCCGTGGCTTCGAACACATAACCGCCAAGATAAGCACCGAAGAAACCGCCGATCTGGTGCGCCAGCATCACGATGCCGAACAGCATGGCCATGTTGGCCGTACCGAACATCTTGGCAACCAGGCCGGCGGTAGGCGGCACGGTCGACAAAAAGGTGACACCCATCACCGCCGCGAAGATCAGCATCACGGCCGGTGTTTTCGGCGCGAACAGGAAAACCAGCACCGCCAGACCACGCGTCGCATACAGCAGCGCCAGCAGCGACTTCATGCGCCAGCGGCCCACGGCCCAGCCCATCGCCAGGCTGCCGACAATGTTGAACAGGCCAATCATGGCCAGCGACCAGCCGCCGATCTCGGGCGGCAGGCCGCAGGCGGCCACCACGCCCGGCAAGTGGGTCGCGAGAAAGGCCACATGAAAGCCGCAAACCAGAAAACCCAGGCTGAGATAACGGTAACTCGGTGTGGCCAGCGCCTGGCTGATGGCTTCGCGTGCACTCAGGGCTTTTTTGCCGGATGCGGCAGCCGCCTGCGCAGCCAGCGCTTTCGAATTCCCCTTGAGAACCAGCACCGCCGGAAGTGCCAGCAGCACCAGCACGCCCAGCCACTGCATGGCACTGGCCCAGCCGACAGCCGCCGTCAGCCCGATCGCGATCGGCGCCATCGCGAACTGGCCGAAAGAGCCGCCCGCGTTGACGATGCCACTGGCGAATCCGCGTTTTTCCAGCGGCACCAGCCGCGCCGTCGCCGCCATCAGCACCGATGGGCCGGCCATGCCGGCGCCGCCCGCGGCCAGCACACCGATGGCAAAAATCAGCCCGGCCGTGCTGGTCATCAGTGGCGTGATCAGGGTCCCGATCGCCACCAGAAACACACCGATAAAAATCACACGCCCGGTGCCAATTCGGTCGGCCACCGCGCCGGCAAAGGGCTGGGTCAGTCCCCACCAGAGCTGGCCAAAGGCAAACGCCAGGCTGATGCTGCCCATGCCCAGCGCGGTCGAGGTGTTGAGCGCCGACAGGAACAAGCCCATGGTCTGGCGCACGCCCATGGTCAGGGCGAAGGTGCCGGCCGCGGCCAGCAGCACCAGCCACAGCAGCGTGTTGCTCTTTGCGGCGGGCGCTGCCGCGATCCCAGGTTCACTCATCATCAGCTCCGGGCAAAGGGGACAAACGTTCCAGCGAAGCATCGATCAGCGCGTGGAGTGCCAGCACCTGCTCCACACCGAGGATCTGGTTGATGCCCTCCTGCGCCACGCGCCAGCGGCGCTGCGCCTCGGCGCGTTTTTCGCGGCCGCTGTCGGTGATGCTCACCAGCCGGCTGCGCCCGTCGCTGCCGGCTTCCAGCGTGAGCCAGCCGGCCGCCACCAGCGGCTTGAGGTTGCGCGTCAGGGTGGAGGCATCGACCTTCATCGCACGCGCCAGGTCGCCGGGGCGCAAGGGCCCCAGCTTGAACACATGCGACAGCAGCGAATACTGCGTGCCCTTGAGCCCGGTCTTGCCGACCTCGGCATCGTAGTGCTGCGTCACGCGGCGCATCAGCTGGCGCAATTTCATGTTGGTGCAGCCCTGCGGCCGGCCATCGGCCGGCGCCGGGGTGGATGTTGCGGTGGTGACAGTGCGCATGATCCGATTGTAGCTACAATTGTTGTATATGCAATCGAAGGAGCAAAAACATGACCCCTGAGCAAACCCTGGCTTTATGGAATGAGGAGCGCGACGCCGTGGTGGCGCGCATGCTGGCCGGCGGCGGCAAGCCCGGGCTGGCACGGCCCGACATGATCGCCGGCAAGACCGGGCTGGAGGTGATGCAAGCCATGCTGGCCGGCGAACTGCCGTTTCCGCACATCGCCGACACGCTGGACTTTTCACTGGTCGAGGTCGCGCCCGGCAAGGCGGTGTTCCAGGGCACGCCACAGCTCAAGCATTACAACCCGCCGGGCACCGTGCATGGTGGCTGGTATGCCACCCTGCTGGATTCGGCGCTGGGCTGCGCCGTGCATACCCTGATGCCGGCGGGCCGGGCCTACACCACGGCCGAGCTGGGCGTCAACATTGTGCGGGCTGCCTCACACAAGACGGGGCCGCTGCGGGCCATCGGCACGGTGATCCATTGCGGCCGGCAACTGGCGACGGCCGAGGCCCGCATTGTCGGGCCCGATGGCAAGCTGTACGCACACGCGACGACCACCTGCCTGGTGTTTGAAGTGGCCGCTGCCCAGGCCGGCTGAAACACCGGGGCAGCGCCCGGCTCAACCCGGCTGGCGCGACAGCGGACCGGACTGGGTCCGGATCTGCTCGACCCGGCGGTTCACCAGCGCAGCCGCCAGCAGCCACTTGACGCGCGTGAGCCAGCCGCGCTGCAAGTCTTCGTGCGCGGCATCACGGTAGAAGTGTTCGGGGTCATGCGCCACCCCCCAGTCATTCACCGGCAGGCTGGTCGCGTCCGACAGGTGGTACTGGGCATACACCGAGTGCTGGCCGTCCCAGAAATGGCTGCCGCGCACATGGATGCCGTAACCCACGTGGCCGTCCTGGCTGGCAAGCAGTTCGACGGCGCGGGTTTCCAGCAGGGAGTCGGTCACATAGGTGTCGGTCTGCAGCCAGCGCCCGTCCAGGTAGACCTCGCCGATGGCGTGGGTGATGGTGCCGTTGGACACATCGATGATGCCCTTGAGGAAAGCGCTGGGCAGGGTCACGAAACGAAGCCTTGCCGGCACACCGACGGAACGCAGCAGGGCCACGAACAGCGTGCCCTTGGTGTGGCAGTCACCGCGTCCTGCCTTGAGCACGCCTGCCGCCGTCACATGGTCGAAGCCGGCCACGCAGCCGAAGGGCATGGCTTTGACAAAGTCGTGAATCAGGATGGCTTTCTGGGTCTCGCTGGTCGCCAGCTGCGTGATGCGCAGCGCCTGGATTCTCAGCTTGGGATCATCGAGATCCAGCAAGCGGGTGGGGACCATCCAGTCCTGCGGATGGTCGTTCTGGGAAGGCAGGGACATGAAGAACGCGTGCAGTTTTTATTGCCGTCGATTATGCAGGCCGAACCGCTGCGCACCGGACATCGCGACCGCAAAAACAGCGAAAGTGTCGCTTGCCCGCCATGTCAGTACAAAGCAACAGGTGTTGGAAATTGCAGCACAATCATGAACACACAGATGCTCCTTCCCTCGAGAAAGTAAACCCCATGAGACTCCTGCACACCATGCTGCGCGTTGGCAACCTGCAACGCTCCATCGACTTCTACACCCAGGTGCTGGGCATGACCCTGCTGCGCACCTCGGAGAATCCCGAGTACAAATACAGCCTGGCCTTTGTCGGCTACGACGGCGGCAACCCGGGCCAGGCCGAGATCGAACTGACCTGGAACTGGGGCACCGAGAGTTATGAGATGGGTACGGCGTATGGCCACATCGCGCTGGGCGTGCCCGATGCCTATGCGGCCTGTGAAAAGATCAAGGCCGCCGGCGGCAACGTGACGCGCGAAGCCGGCCCGGTCAAGGGCGGGACCACCGTGATTGCGTTTGTGACTGATCCGGATGGGTACAAGATCGAGTTGATTGAGCGCAAGGGTGATGTGGGTGGTGCGGGCCTGCGGTGATTGATTAAAACTTTTGCATGACGACACCCGACGGGGCAGGCCCCGGCTTGCAGGCAAGCTACAGCACCCGGGTATGCAATAGACAGCAGGACCGAACTCCCCACTCCCACCCCTAGCCCCTCCCTCGCCCCGCTGGGCGATGGAGGGGGACTTCATTTGGCTACGTGTGCTGCGCTCGCGTGCAAACATGACCGTTCGTTGGGATTCCCGTCCTTGAAGCGCTTTGCGCTTCAAGGACTCCGGATTTTTGTCCCGGTATTGGTTTTCTCCCCACCTCCCTTCTGTATGCGCCGAGGAGCGGAGGACCGGACGGATCAGGGCGAGCGATTGTCTGAGCCGAAGGCGAGTTCGAGCTCGACCCCGGCTGGACCGAGCACCGCAGGTTGCCCTCCGCAGCGCCAGCGAAGGAGGGACGCAGACAGCAGGGTCGCCTTTTTCTTTGCTTACTTTCTTTTTGGCGACGCAAAAAGAAAGTGAGTTGCTGCCGGGCAACCCCCGGCTTGTTGGCAGACCACCCGGCTAGAGCCAGCCAACATGGATCCCGGATCAAGTCCGGGATGACACGCCAAGAGCGTGGTGCCCCACTTCCCCACCCGTCGGGCTGGGCCGAGGAGCGCAGGTCAAAGCGGATCAGGGCTCGCGATTGTTTGAGCCGAAGGCGAGTTCGAGCGAGACCCCGCTTTGACCGAGCACCGCAGGTTGCCCCGGAGCGCAGCGCAGGGGACCCAGACCATCGGGTCGCCTTTTCTTTGGTGACTTTCTTTTGGCGAAGCAAAAGAAAGTTACTTGCCGCCGGGCAACCCCCGGCCAAACAGGCCTTGGCAAGCACGAGCCCCCGGTTCTGCTACCGACAGCAGGACTGAACTCCCCACTCCCAACCCCCCGCCCTTCCCTCGCCCCGCTGGGCCAGAGAAGGGAGCCTCATCTGGCCGCGTGCGCTGCGCTCGCGTGCACACATGACGGCCTCTTGGGATTCCCGCAAGAGAAGCGCTGCGCGCTTCTCTTGCTCCGGACTTTTGTCCCCGCATTGGTTGTCCCCCACCCTTCTGTATGCGCCGAGGAGCGCAGGGCCGGACGGATCAGGGCGAGCGATTGTCTGAGCCGAAGGCGAGTTCGAGCTCGACCCCGGCTGGACCGAGCACCGCAGGTTTCCCCTCGCAGCGCCAGCGGAGAGGGGACGCAGACAGCAGGGTCGCCTTTCTTTTGCTTACTTTTCTTTGGCGAGACAAAGAAAAGTGAGTTGCCGCCGGGCAACCCCCGGCCAGCAGGCATTCACGAACTCAAAGGCTTGAAGGAGAAAACGGCTTCGACAAGCTCAACCCGAACGGCGGCGGTCATCGGGCATGGTTCCCGGATCCAGTCCGGGCTGCCAGCAAGCCCATGAATTTGCTACAAATTCGATAGCTTCTCACGCACGTCACCAAAAGGAATCAAGCCCCTTTGGCACATGAAACCAGGCTATCTCGGCAAGCCCGCCGCCTGCCGCGCCAGGTCCGTGACCCGGGCCCAGTCGCCGCGCGCCAGCGCATCGGCCGGCACCAGCCAGGAGCCGCCGACGCAGGCGACGTTGGCCAGCGCCAGGAACTCCGCCGCATTGGACGCGGTGATGCCGCCCGTGGGGCAGAAGCTCACATCACCGAAGGGTCCGCCCCAGGCCTTGAGCATGGCCAGGCCGCCGGCCTGCAGGGCCGGGAAAAACTTGAGTTCGGTGTAACCGTCTTCCTGCGCCGCCATGATCTCGCTGCCGGTGGCCACGCCGGGCAGCAGCGGCAGGTGCGCATCGCGGCAGGCCGTGCCGACGGCATGGGTGTAGCCCGGGCTCACGATAAAACGCGCGCCGGCCATGGCGCAGGCCTGCACGTCGGCTGCACTGCGCGCGGTGCCGGCGCCGACCACCGCCTCGGGCACATCACGCGCGATGGCCTCGATACAGGCCAGCGCCTGCGGTGTGCGCAGCGTCACTTCGAGCATGCGGATGCCGCCAGCCACCAGCGCGCGGGCCAGCGGCACGGCGTGCGCAACATCCGTCAACACAATCACCGGGATCACCGGCGCGTCCTGCATCACCTGCAGGGATGTCAGCGGCCGGTCGAGATCGAGTTTCACATCCACGACAAAGCTCCTTCTTCAGCGGTCAGCGCATGGCGCCGCATGCCCGCAAACAGCTCACGCCCCATGCCCACCCCGTTGGCGGCGCGCAGGGCTTCGGGCATCAGCGCGGTCTCGCGCGCGGCCCATTCGGCGGCCGGCACCTGGATCTCCAGTATGCCCTTGATGGCATCGAGCAGGATCACATCGCCGTCGCGCACTTTCGCCAGCGGGCCACCGGCCGCCGCCTCGGGCGAGACATGGATGGCCGCCGGCACCTTGCCCGACGCACCGCTCATGCGGCCGTCGGTCACCAGCGCCACGCGAAAGCCCTTGCCCTGCAACACCGCCAGCGGCGGCGTGAGTTTGTGCAACTCGGGCATGCCGTTGGCCTGAGGCCCTTGCCAGCGCACCACGCAGATGACGTCGCGGTCCAGCTCGCCAGCCTGGAAGGCCAGGTGCAGGCCCTCCTGCGAATCGAAGACACGCGCCGGTGCCTCGATCACGTGGCGGTCGTCCGGCACCGCCGAGACCTTGATCACGCTGCGGCCGAGTTGGCCCTGCAGCAACTTGAGACCGCCGCTGGCGCTGAAGGGCGCACTGGCCGACCGGACGATGTCCTGGTCCTTGCTCGCCCCCATCTCGTGCCAGGCCAGCTTGCCGTCGCGCATGTCGGGCTCGCGGGTGTATTCGCGGATGCCGCCGGCGCGCACCGTCAGCACGTCTTCATGCATGAAGCCGGCGTCCAGCAGTTCGCGAATGACAAACCCGGTGCCACCTGCCGCCTGGAACTGGTTCACGTCGGCGCTGCCGTTGGGATACACATGCGTGAGCAGGGGCACCACATCGGACAGGTCGGAAAAATCGTTCCAGTCGATCAGGATGCCGGCCGAACGCGCCACCGCCACCCAGTGGATCAGGTGGTTGGTCGAGCCGCCGGTGGCCAGCAGCGCGACCATGGCGTTGACGATGGCTTTTTCATCGACGATCCTGCCGATAGGTGAAAAGCGTTTCGACGACTTGACAATCCCCAGCACGGTGCGCGCGGCCTCGCGCGTGAGCTCGTCGCGCAGCATATCGCCCGGGTTGACAAAAGCGGTGCCGGGCACATGCAGACCCATGGCTTCGAGCAGCATCTGGTTGCTGTTGGCGGTGCCGTAAAAAGTGCAGGTGCCGGGGCTGTGGTAACTCTTGAGCTCGGCATCGAGCAGGCCGTCGCGGCCGATCAGGCCCTGCGCCGCGAGTTCACGCACACGGGCTTTTTCCTTGTTCGGCAGGCCCGACGGCATCGGACCTGCCGGCACAAACACCATGGGCAGGTGGCCGAAGTGCAGCGCGCCTATCAGCAAGCCGGGCACGATCTTGTCGCACACACCCAGCATCAGCGCGGCGTCGAACATGTCATGGCTCAGCGACACCGCCGTGGCCATGGCGATCACGTCGCGGCTGAACAGGCTGAGCTCCATGCCGCTCGTGCCCTGGGTAACGCCGTCACACATGGCCGGCACGCCGCCGGCCACCTGCGCGGTGGCGCCATGCAGGCGCGCTTCCCACTTGATCAGGTCCGGGTAAGGCTGCAGCGGGGTGTGCGCCGACAACATGTCGTTGTACGCAGTCACGATGCCGATGTTCGGTGCACGCTCGGTGACGACCTTGAAGCGGTCGTCCAGCGGCATGCCGGCCACCGCGTGGGCGATGTTGCCGCAACCCATGCGGTCCACGCTGATGGCGCGGGTCGCCGTGGTCTGAAGCCGCTGCAGGTAGGCGCTGCGGGTGGCGCGGCTGCGCTGGCGTATTTTTTCGGTCACCTGGGCGACGACGGGATGGAGGGTCATGGGAGGTTTCTGGTTGTTCGGTGGTAACTTAATTACGTCGCCCATCCTACTTCGTTACCAAGTCCTTGCACAGCCACGGGTACAAGGCGGTTACCAGCCGCCGGTGGATCACTGCAGGGCGATCTCCACCCGGCGTGCTTCGGCATCGCTGCCCGTGCCTGCGGTTTGTGCGGGCTTGTCGAGGCGGATCTGGCTGTCCGGCACGCCGGCAGCAATCAGGGCTTCACGCACCGCCAGCGCGCGCTGCCTGGCCAGTTCGGCATTGCGCGCTGCATTGCCTTTGGCATCATGAAAACCGGAGATCAGCACCTTTTTGCCGCCGCGCGCACCCTTGATCACATCGACCAAGGCGTCGGCAGCGCCGGCCGCCAGTTCGGCCTCGCCGGACGCAAAGTAAAACTTCACCACGCCGTATTCGACCGTGATGCTGGCGGCGTCGGAGAGCGCCTGGGCCGCCAGCGCTGCCGAAGCCGGCAGGCCGGCAGGCGTGGCAGCCACCGGCGCAGGCACAGCAGCCGGTGCAGGCGCTGGGGCCGGAGGCGGCAGGACCGGCCGCGGGGCCGCGGCGCGGCTCAGGGCCAGCCCCAGCACCAGGGCCATCACCAGCGCGATGAGACCAGCCAACAGGCCCAGTACCCAGCCCTGCTGCTCATCGTCCGATTGTGAAAACATGCAGAAAATCTCCGGGGGATGTAGGGGTCGGGGAAGGCGTGGCGCACTTGCGGGATGCGCAAATTTCAGGGGCATTGTAAAGTGTGCGTGTGGACACTCACCTGCCAAACGGCCTGTTAACCCTGCGCGATCCCGCCCCCATGCTGGAGCGGTTTCTGCACCATTGGGGCGGCCGCGAGGACCTCTGGATATTCGGCTATGCCTCGCTGATCTGGCGACCCGATTTCGACTTCAGCGAACAGCGGCGCGCCAGGGTGCATGGCTGGCACCGGGCGCTCAAGATGTGGAGCCGCATCAACCGCGGCACGCCCGAGTGCCCTGGCCTGGTGTTCGCGCTGCTGTCGGGCGGCAGTTGCCACGGCGTGGTGTACCGCGTGCCGCGCCACGAGGTGCCCGAGGTGGTGGCCCGGCTCTGGCTGCGCGAAATGGTGACCGGCGTGTATGACCCGCGCCTCTTGCGCTGCAACACCGACAAGGGACCGGTCCAGGCCCTGGCCTTCACCCTGTCGCGCCGCAGCCCGAATTTCACCGGCGAACTCAGCGAAGCGCGTTACCGCGAGATCTTTTCCGTGGCTTGCGGACGGTATGGCAGCACCCACGACTACGCCCGGCAAACGCTGGAGAGCCTGCACCACCATGGCATTTCGGACGCCGCCCTGGCCAGGCTGCTCAACTTGGCTCCCCGTCCTACTTCCGAGGCCTGAGGCGCGGCCTTAGAGTAGCTTCTTCCCGCTTTTTCAACCAGGAGACTCCCATGGCTTCCAAACTGCTTTTGATGGCTGCGGCCACTGCCCTGCTGGCTGCCTGCGCCAGTCCGTCCGGCGGCCCGCGGGCCGGCGCCCAGTTGCAGCCCACCACCGGCAACAGCACCAGCGGCAACGCCAGCTTTGTGCAGGCCGGCGGCAAGGTGCTGGTCAGCGGCGAGGTGCGTGGCCTCAAGCCCAATGCCGAGCACGGCTTTCACGTCCACGAAAAAGGCGACTGCTCCAGCGGCGACGGCATGAGCACCGGCGGCCACTTCAATCCCACGGGTGCGCCACACGGCAGCCACGCCACGGGCATGCACCACACCGGCGACCTGCCCAGCCTGAAGGCCGACGCCGGCGGCGTGGCGCGTTTCAGCTTCGAGTCGTCCAGCATCAGCGTCGGCAGCGGCATCACCGACATCGTCGGCAAGGGGCTGATCGTGCACCGCGACCCCGACGACTACCGCACCCAGCCGACCGGCAACGCCGGGCCGCGGCTGGCTTGCGCCGTCATTTCAAGAAGCTAGCGCGCTGCCAGCAGCGCTTCGGCGCGCGCCAGGTCCTCGACGGTGTCGACATCGGTGACGATGCCGACGTCGTCAGTCTCCACAAGTGCTATTGAATTCATAGCTTGGTACGCACGCAGGACGGGCGCTGCACCCTGATTTCCCTTCAAAGCCAGCAAGCCATCACGGCAGGCCGCCGGGAACCCGACCGGGTGGCCGCGCTCACCCCGGTACATAGGGACCGCCACCGCCTGCGGCCCCAGCGCCGCGGCTACGGCGCGCAGCGTGTCGCCGCGCACCAGCGGCAGGTCGGCCGGCAGGATCAGCCAGCCCGCTGCGCCAGGGGTGGCGCGCACGCCGGCAGCAATCGAGTCGCCCATGCCCGGCCGCGAGGCATCGGCCTGCACGACATGGTGCGGCAGGCCGCTGGCGCGCACCGCGGCCAGCACATGCCCGAGCACCGGCTGGCCGGCCAGCAGCGCCGCGAGTTTGTGGGTTGCGCCGCCGGAGGCGGCAAAGCGCTCGCCACGGCCGGCCGCCAGCACGATCACCACCGGCAGCGGGCCGGCGGAGGATGGGGAAGGGGAAGGTGACGATGGGGACATGGGATGGTGCTTGCCTCACTATACTGGCCCCATGTCCGAGCCCACTACATCCATCGCCGACCTGCGCAAAAGTTACGAACGCGCCGAACTCAATGAAGAGGCCTCGCAGGCCGACCCGCTGCAGCAGTTCGACCAGTGGCTCAAGGAGGCGATTGCGGCCAAGGTGCCCGAGCCCAACGCCATGACCCTGGCGACGGTGGCCGGCAATGGGCGCCCTTCCACCCGCGTGGTGCTGGTCAAGGGCTACGACGCGCGCGGCATCGTCTGGTACACCAACTACGACAGCCGCAAGGGCCGCGAACTGGCCGCCAATGCCTTTGCCGCCCTGCAGTTTCACTGGGTCGAGCTCGAGCGGGTGGTGCGTATCGAAGGTGTGGTGGAAAAGGTCTCGGCAGAAGAAAGCGATGCCTACTTCCACAGCCGTCCGCTGGACTCACGCATAGGCGCCTGGGCCAGCCCGCAGAGCGAGGTGATCTCCGGCCGGAGTGTGCTGGTGGCCAATGCCGCGAAATACGGCGCGAAATTCCTGTTGCAGCCGCCACGCCCGCCGCACTGGGGCGGCTACCGGCTCCAGCCCGACAACTGGCAATTCTGGCAGGGACGCAAAAGCCGGCTGCATGACCGCCTGCGCTACACGCTGCAGGACGGCGGCGGCTGGCTGCGCGAGCGCCTCGCGCCCTAGGCCTTCAACGCTCAGGCATCGACACGTGTGATGGCCTGATTTGCCACCGCGCGCAACTGCGCTTCAGATACCAGGCCGGGCGCAATCTCCGCCAGCGGCACCAGCACAAAGGCGCGCTGCATCATGCGCGGGTGCGGCACGCTCAGGCACGGTGAATCGATCCGGGCATCGCCGTACAACAACAGATCCAGGTCCAGGGTGCGCGGGGCATCCGGGTAAGGCCGCTCACGCCCCGCCGCCAGCTCCAGCGCCTGCAAGCGGTCCAGCAAGTCCAGCGCCGGCAGGCGCGTGTCCAGGGCCACCACGGCATTGATGTAGTCGGGTCCGTCCGCCCGGCCGGCGCAATCGCGGGCCACGGGCGCGGTGCGGTACAGGCTGGAGCGCCGCAGCACACGGCTCAGCGGCAGGCGGTCCAGCGCGTCCATCGCCTGCCGCACCGTGGCTTCTGCATCACCGAGGTTGGCGCCCAGCGCCACATAAGCGGTGACCTGCGGCGTGGTCTCTTTCCCGGATGCACCAGCCGGCATGGCGAAGCCTCAGTGTTCGGCGCTGTCGGACGGCGGGCTGGCGGGCTGCGCACCGCCTTCGCGGTTGGCCGGCTTGCGGCGGCGCCGGCGTTTTTTGGCAGGCGCCGGCTCGCCGGACTCGCCAAACTCGGGGAAAGGTGCCGCCAGCTGGCTGCCGTCCACGCCGCGCGCTGCGTCGCTCTCCACGCGCTTGACGCGGGTGCGCGGCGCCTGGGGTTTTTGCGCCTGCGCCAGGCGCGCCTGCTCGATCATCTCGTGGCGCTCGTCGTCGTAGGCGGTGCTGAACTTTTCCCACCACTCGGCCAGTTCCATCTCGACCTCGCCGGTCTGCGCGCGCAGGCGCAGGAAGTCGAAGCCGGCCCGGAAGCGCGGCTGGTCCAGCAGCGAATAGGGCGAGCTGCCGGTGCGTTTCTCGAAGCGCGGCTGCATGGTCCAGATCTCGCGCATGTCGGTGCCCAGCTTGCCGCGGCCCGACACATCGCCGATTTTGGCGTTGAAGGCATCGTCGATCGCGTCCTGCAGCGCCGGCATGGTGTGCTCGCCGCGGCTCAGGCGCCGGGCCCAGCCTTCGCGCACATCGGCCCAGAGCACACAGGACAGCAGAAAGCTGGGCGCGACCGGCTTGCCTTCACCGACACGGCGGTCGGTATCGAGCAACGCCAGTTGCAAAAAGGGTTCTTCGGACGTATCCACCACCACATCCAGCAAGGGGTAGATGCCGGTGTTCAGGCCCAGGAACTTCAGTTGCTCGATGCTGGCCAGCGAGTGGCCGGTCTGCAACAGCTTGAGCATCTCGTCGAACAGGCGCGACTGCGGCACGTCGGCCAGCAGGCCCTTCATGGATTTCAGCGGCGCGGCCGTCTTGTCCTCGAACTTGAAGCCCAGCGCGCTGAGCTTGGCCGAAAAACGCACGGCGCGGATGATGCGCACCGGGTCTTCGCGGTAACGCGTGGCCGGGTCGCCGATCATGCGGATGATTTTTTTCTTGGCGTCGCGGATGCCGTGGTGGTAGTCGACGACGATCTGCGTCTCCGGGTCGTAATACATGGCGTTGATGGTGAAGTCGCGCCGCGCGGCGTCTTCTTCCATCGGGCCCCAGACGTTGTCGCGCAGCACCCGCCCGGAGGCGTCCACCGCGTGTTTCATGCCGGCCAGTTCGCTCTTGCTGGTGCGCTCGTTGCCGCCGACCTGCTCGGCCAGGCTGCTGTCCAGGTGCGCGCGAAAGGTCGACACCTCGATCACCTCGTGCTCGCGGCCGCGGCCGTAGATCACATGCACGATGCGGAAACGCCGGCCGATGATGAAGGCGCGGCGGAACAGCGATTTGACCTGCTCGGGCGTGGCATCGGTGGCCACGTCGAAGTCCTTGGGGCGCAGGCCGACCAGCAGGTCGCGCACCGCGCCGCCGACGATGTAGGCCTCGTAACCGGCCCGCTTGAGGGTACGCACCACATCCATCGCACGGTCATCGACCAGCTTGGGGTCTATCGCATGGTCCTGGGGGCCGACTTCGCGGCGTTCGCCGAACACTGATTTTTTGCTGCGGACGGCGCCGGCGGCGGGGCTGCCGGTCTTGCCGAACAGCTTGTCGATAAATTTTTTGATCATTGAATCAGGAGATTTTGCCGGAAGGGCCGTGCTGGCTGGGCCAGGGCGGCGTCACCGGTCATTGGAACAGCTCAAGTATGCGCCATCCGCGCCCGGCGGCGATGGCACGCAGCCGCTCGTCGGGGTTGGTGGCCACGGGGTGCGTGACTTTTTCCAGCAGACTCAGGTCGTTGAGGGAATCGGTATAAAAGGTGGTGTCCACCGCGTTCCAGTCCCAGCCCCGGTCGGCCAGCCACTGCTGGACCCGCGCGACCTTGCCCTCACGGAAGGACGGCGTGCCGCGGATGGCGCCGGTCAGCTGGCCGGCGGCGTCGCGCTCGAGCTCGACAGCGATCAGCTCGCTCACGCCGAAAGCCGCCGCGATCGGGCGCGTCACAAACTCGTTGGTAGCCGTCACGATCAGCACCTGCTCGCCGGCGTCCTGGTGCTGGCGGACCAGCGCCAGGGCCTGCGCCTTGATGCCTTTTTGCACGACTTCCCGCATGAAACGTGCATGGGCAGCTATCGAATTGGTAGCGCCCTGCTGCCGGATCGCCTGGGTGGCGAAATGCACGTAGTCGTGGATGTCGAGGGTGCCAGCCTGGTACTGGGCGAAAAACTCGGCGTTGCGGCGCTTGAACTCCTGCCCGTCGCACCAGCCCAGCCGGATCGTGAACTCGCCCCATTCGTAGTCGGAATCGAAGGGAATCAGCGTGTGGTCGAGGTCGAACAGGGCGATGCGGGGTTTGGCGGCGGCATCCGGGGCAAGGGTCACGAGTTCTCCAGCATGGACTTGATCAGGGGGATGGTGATGGCGCGCTGGGTCTGCAGTGCATAAGCGTCGAGCTGGTCCAGCAGCTGCATCAGGTTGCCCAGGTCGCGCGAGAAGCGGCTCAGGATGAAATCCATGGCCTCGTCGCTGAGGAACACGCCACGCGCATCGGCCTCCTGGCGCAGCACCGATCGCCGGTCGGTTTCGGTCAGGGCCTGCAGCGCGAACACATGGCCCCAGCCGAGCCGGGTGCGCAGGTCTTCGCGCAACGACAGGTCGGCTGGCGGCGCGGCACCGGCGGCCAGCACCCAGCGCGGATGGCCATCAGCGGCATTGAGGGCATTGACAAACCAGTTGAAGGCCGCCTGCTGCTGCACCGCGGTGTAGAGGTGGCAGTCGTCGAGGATGACGGCGGCCCAGCTTTCATTGAACTCCGGCGGTTCCAGCACCGTTGCGTCCATCCAGCCGACCGCCGCGCCCTGCTCGCGCAGCGCCTCGCTGACCGCCTTGAGCAGGTGGGTTTTGCCGCTGCCGGGCTCGCCCCAGAGGTAGGTCGGCACCGGGGAGCGCAGGCTGTTGCCGGCCCAAAGTTCCAGGTGTTTGAGCGCCGCCTCGTTCGGGCCGGCAAAAAAATTGACCAGCGAGGGCGGCGAGGCCAGCCCGATGTCGAGGGCGATCTGCTTCATGGCCGCCGCACCCCGCCTGCGCGGGCCGAAAGCCGGCTGCGGGCAGACCTGCGTGAAGTGGGGGAAGTAAATTGCATACGGCCGGTCTGGGGTGAACCCTTAGAATCCTGAGATCGATTCTATCGGGCTTGGTGCCCGTCCGAAGCCGTCTACCCACCCAGCCGCAATGACCACCTCCTCTTCCTCCCCCCTGAGCTACAAAGACGCCGGCGTTGACATCGACGCCGGTGACGCCCTGGTTGAACGCATCAAGCCGCTGGCCAAAAAAACCATGCGCGAAGGGGTGCTGGCCGGCATCGGCGGTTTTGGCGCCCTGTTCGAAGTGCCCAAGCGCTACAAGGAACCGGTGCTGGTCAGCGGCACCGACGGCGTCGGCACCAAGCTGCGCCTGGCCTTCGAATGGAATATGCACGACACCGTGGGCATCGACCTGGTCGCCATGAGTGTCAACGACGTGCTGGTGCAGGGCGCCGAGCCGCTGTTTTTCCTCGACTACTTTGCCTGCGGCAAGCTCGATGTGGACACCGCAGCAAGCGTGGTCGGCGGTATCGCCAAAGGTTGTGAACTGAGCGGTTGCGCCCTGATAGGCGGCGAAACCGCCGAAATGCCCGGCATGTACCCCGAGGGCGAATACGACCTCGCCGGTTTTGCCGTCGGCGCCGTCGAAAAATCGAAAATCCTGACCGGCCGTGACGTGGCGCCCGGTGACGTGGTGCTGGGCCTGGCCAGCAGCGGTGTGCATTCCAACGGCTTCAGCCTGGTGCGCAAATGTATAGAACGCGCCGGCAGCAGCCTGCCCGCCACCCTCGACGGCCAGCCCTTCCGGGAAGCCCTGATGGCACCGACCCGCCTGTACGTCAAGAATGTCCTCGCAGCGCTGGCGGCCCACCCGATCAAGGCGCTGGCCCACATCACCGGCGGCGGCCTGCTGGAAAACATCCCGCGCGTGCTGCCCGACGGGACGGCCGCGCACCTGAAAAAGGGCAGCTGGCCGCGGACCGAGCTGTTTGCCTGGCTGCAGAAAACCGCCGCCATTTCCGACTTCGAGATGAACCGCACCTTCAACAACGGCATTGGCATGGTGGTGGTGGTGGATGCCGCCAGCGCCCAGGCGACCGCCAGCACGCTGCGCGAGGCTGGCGAGCAGGTCTATGAGATCGGCGTGATCGCCGCCCGGGGCGACGGCGCGGCCGTCACCGTCGCCTGACCGGCCCCCTGTGCGGGCCGCCGCTGAGGCGTCCTTGCTACAAAAATCCTAGCGGCGCGCCAATGTAGCCATTGGGCGTACTGGACATTTGGCTTTATTTGTATCAAACTGTTCATTCTTTCGCAAGGGGAACAGTCATGCCGGTCATCGCAGTCGTCAACCGCAAGGGAGGCAGTGGCAAAAGCACACTCGCCGCCCATATCGCGGCTTGGTGCGCACGCAACGGCAGTTCCGTGATGCTCGGTGATGTGGACCGCCAGCAGTCGGCGCGGGCCTGGCTGAAACGCCGCGACGCCAGCCTGCCGGCCATCGCGCCCTGGGCGGTGGACCAGAAAAACATGTTGCGCGTGCCCACCGGCATCACCCACGTCGTGCTTGACACGCCTGGCGGCATGCATGGCTTCGAACTGGCACGTGTGGTCATGTTTGCGGACGCCATCGTGATGCCGGTTTGCAATTCGATGTTCGACCGCGAGTCGGCCCAGGCCTGCCATGCCGAGCTGATGACCATGCCCCGCGTGGCCAGCGGGCGCTGCCGGCTGGCGGTGGTGGGCATGCGCATCGATGCGCGCACTAATGCCGCGCAGACGCTGGACCAGTGGTCGGAGTCGCTGGGCGTGCCCTTCCTGGGTGCACTGCGCGAAACCCAGTTGTATGTGCGCAGCCTGGAACGTGGCCTGACGATTTTCGACCTGCAGCCGCAACAGGCCGCCGCCGACCTGGCGCAATGGGCGCCAATCCTGCAGTGGCTCAAGCCCCAGCTTTACCCGCCACAGGCTGCCAATGACGGCAGCACGGTGTTGCGGCCGCCGGCACGCACGCTGGCGCCGAAAGCCGCCGTCCTGCCAAAAACAGTCTCCGAAGAAGTGGTCTCCCGGCAGCGTGGCGCCTTGCCCAACAGCCTGATGCCGGCCCAGGAATCCATGGTTCAGGGGGGCCGCCTGTCCACGCTGAGCGCGGGCCGCACGGCCACGGCAACAGCCAAACCGGTGGTGAAACCCACGCTGGCACGCACCGCGCGAGCCACCGATGGACCGGAAATTCCGCAGTTTCTGAAACGCGGCTGAACAGGCCCCCACGCTTGCCACTGCGTGTGCTGCGCTGCACCTTGCAGGCCGCCGCTCGCCGGAGGCTTCGCTTCTGGCACCTGTCCAAACCTGCTCAAGCAGGTTCGGAGCCGCAGGCACCAGCCCCGAGGGGGCGCATTTTTCCCTGGGGCGGCCCTGCGGAAAAACCGGTCAGCTTTTCTGGCGCCGCAATCGCGCCAGGCGATCCGCCACCACGTCGAGGTCCAGCGCGTCTTCGGCATGTTCCAGATAGGCTTCCAGATCGGGCACGGCACGGCCGGCCTCGCCCTGCTCTGCCAGCGCCATGCCGCGGTCGCGGTACTCGGACCAGGCCTGCGGCAACAGCACGATCAGCCGGTCCTGCACGGCGATCAGCCGCACCCAGTCCTGCTGGGTCTTGTGGATTTCCTTGAGGTTGCGCAGCATGCGGCCGATGATGTCGCGCGCAGGCACCGACTGCAGGTACAGGCCGATCGGCACCTCGAACTCGTCCACCAGCCCGCTGCGTTGCCGGAAAGGCTCGAGCCGCTCGGCCAGTTCCTCGCGGCTCAGCGAATGGCCGCTGAAGGGGTCGATCACCACCTGGCCCTTGGGCAGGTTGACCTTGACCATGAAGTGGCCGGGAAAAGCCACGCCGCGGGCGTTCAGGCCCATGCCACCGGCCAGTTCCAGCCACAACACCGCCAGCGAAATCGGGATGCCGCGGCGGGTCCGCAGCACGGCATTCAGGTAGCTGTTGTCCGGGTCGTAGTAGTCATTGATGTTGCCGCCGAAGTTCAGGTCGCGAAAGAAGAACTGGTTCAGCGCCCGCAGGCGTTGCAGCGCGGACGCGTCGGCCGGCAGGCGGCGCTTCAGGCGGGCCAGCAACTGGTCCACATCGCCCAGCACCTGCTGCACGTCCAGGTCGGGGTACTCGTCCTGAGCCACGCTGATGGCCGCTTCCAGCAGCGGAAAATGCTCGTCACTCTGAACCAGGCTGGCAAAGTACTGCAGCGGCGACGGAACGTCGAGATTGAGGGACATGGCGCTACTTTCTCACAAACCGGCGCGCGAGGCGAGTGCCAGGTGTTTACCAGTCGTTACGGTCACGTCAGCGCCGCATCAGCTGGCGGACTTTCAGGCCGGCGGCCCAGATTGCTCCGAAATAGATAGCGCCTGACGCAAGCAGGACAAGGGCCAGCAACCCAATTCGCTTGAAAGACTCGGCACGCAGGCCGGTCCAGCTGACCGCCTGTGCCGACCACAGCAGAAACACCGCCAGCAGGGCGCTGGCTGCGAGCACCTGCAGCGCAAACACCCCCCAGCCGGGCGCCGGCCGGTAACTGCCGCGCTTGCGCAGGCCCAGCAAGAGCCACAGGGCATTGATCAGCGCGCCTATGCCGATGGCCAGCGCCAGCCCGGCGTGCTGGAAAAAAGGCACCAGCGCCAGATTCAGCCCTTGTGTGATCACCAGCACCACCACTGCGATCTTCACCGGCGTGCGGATGTCCTGGCTGGCATAAAAGCCTGGCGCCAGCACCTTGATGGCGACCAGCCCGACCAGCCCGGCGCCGTAGCCCATCAGCGCCGTGGTGGTCTGATGCACGTCCCGGTCGGTGAAGGCGCCGTAGTGGTATAGCGTGGCCACCAGCGGCTGGGCAAAGGTCAGCAGGGCGACGGCGCTGGGCACCGCCAGCAGCACCACAATGCGCAGGCCCCAGTCCAGCATGGCCGAATACCTGTCGGCGTCGTCCGCGGCTTTGGCCGCCGCCAGTTGCGGCATCAGCACCACGCCGATCGCCACGCCCAGCATGGCGGTCGGGAACTCCATCAGCCGGTCCGCGTAGGTCAGCCAGCTGACGCTGCCTGGCGTCAGGTGCGAGGCGATCTGCGTGTTGATCAGCAGCGAGATCTGCGCCACGCTCACGCCCAGCAGGGCCGGAACCATCAGGCGCGCGATGTTGCGGGTACCGGAATCGGCCCAGGCCAGGCGGATCGCCGTCAGGCTCAGGCCGATTTTGGGCAACACACCGATCTTCAGCAGGGCCGGGATCTGCACCGACAATTGCAGCAGCCCGCCCAGCATCACACCGGCGCCCATGGCATAAATCGGCTCAATGCCCTGCGCCTTGAACCAGGGGGCGCCCAGCCAGGCGGCGCCAATCATGGACAGGTTCAGCAGCACCGGCGTGGCCGCCGGCACGGCGAAACGCTTCCAGGTGTTCAGGATGCCGGCCGACAGGGCGACCAGCGACATGAAGCCGATGTAGGGAAACATCCAGCGCGTCATGAACACCGCCGCCTCGAAGCCGCGCGGGTCCTGTTTCAGGCCGCTGGCCATCATCCAGACCAGCACCGGCGCCGCCGCCACGCCGATCACGCAGGTCAGCAGCAGCGCCCAGGTCAGCAGCGTGGCGACACGGTCAATCAGCAGTCGGGTGGCGACTTCACCGTTTCTGGCATGGCTGGCCGCCAGCACCGGCACAAACGCCTGGCTGAAGGCGCCCTCGGCAAACAGCCGCCGGAACAGGTTGGGGATGCGGAAAGCGACGTTGAAAGCGTCGGTCATGGCACTGGCGCCGAAGGTCGATGCCATCAGCAGCTCGCGTACCAGGCCGGTGATCCGCGACACCAGGGTCAGCAGGGAAACGGTGGAGGCGGCTTTGAAAAGTGACACCCCGGGAGTTTAGCCCCCTGGAACCGGGGCCCCACGTTCGCGCACCGGGTGTCGCTCTCTGCACCTTGCAGGCGGCCGCCGTGGGTTGAACCCGGTGCAGCGCGCGCAATCTGGCATATAATGGTGGGCTTTGCTGAGCATCATCCGCTGAACTCCTCCCCGGATTAAAGGAATTAATTATGGCTACCGCCAAACCCAAGAAAAAGAACCCCCGCCTGGCTTCAGGCCGCAAACGCGTCCGCCAGGACACCAAACTCAACGCCGCCAACACCTCGCTGCGCTCGAAATACCGCACCGCCGTGAAAAACGTCGAAAAAGCTGTCGCCGCCGGCGACAAGACCAAAGCCACCGAACTCTTCGCCAAGGCGCAGAGCATTGTGGACACGATTGCCGACAAGGGCATCTTCCACAAAAACAAGGCTGCTCGCGACAAGAGCCGCCTGTCCACCAAGGTGAAGGCCCTCGCCCTCGCCGCCCCCAAAGCGGCCTGATCACTCAGGTCCATCGCCCGGACTGATCTGATCGGTCCGCCGTTTCGCAGGGTGCGCTGCCAGCAAAGCAAAAAAGCCGTCGCAAGACGGCTTTTTTGTTTCCGGCTTCAAGTCCCCAGGACAAGCCAGAAAGCGTAGCGAGCGGGTGTCAGGCAAGGCGCACGGCGCACAGGCACCGGAATGTACTTCAGGTACATGAGGATGACGAGCACCGGGCAACGCCGCATGGCGCCCGCCCAGTAGCTTTATGGCTTGTCCGGAAGCAGGCAGGCCTCGGCCATTTGCAGATCGTTGTCTTTCGCGAAATTGATCACAAAGTCCCAGGCCATGGGCTCGGCCTCGCGCAGTTCGCTGTTGACCACCACACATTTGATGCCGTTGATCACCGTGGGCACACACCAGGGCGAATAGGTCAGGTGGCTGCCCGGTTGCGGTCCGCCCGGACGGAACTGGCTCATCACCCCGCACAAGCGGTCGGCCCAGTCGCTGGGACGAAAGGTCTTGCCATCGCGGGTGACGCCCTGGATAAAGACTTCTTTGGCGGAGTTGGAGACCATCGGGTTGAAGGTGGGTCGCCTGCCAGAGGCGCGGGTATGGCCTCGTGCTGCAGTGCACAATGATTCTATCTTATATAAGACTTGATCCCCGGCTTTAAAACGCCAGCCGGCGCATTGCTGTGATGCAGCATCATCACCAACGGCTGCAAGGCCTGCGCCTAAAATCAAGCCAGCCCCGCCGTACACCCCGCGGCCTCACGTTTTTGCCCTGTCCCGGAGTTTCCCCATGACCACTGCCCTGCCCGCCCACATAGAAGCCGCCTCCCCGCACGTGATGAACACCTACGGCCGCCTGCCGATAGCCTTGTCGCACGGCCAGGGCTGCCGCGTCTGGGACGTCAACGGCAAGGAATACCTGGACGGCCTGGGCGGCATCGCCGTCAATACCCTGGGCCACAACCACCCGCGCCTGGTGCCGGCGCTGCAGGACCAGATTTCGAAAATCATCCACAGCTCCAATTACTACCATGTGCCCGGCCAGGAAGTGCTGGCGGCGAAACTGGTGGAGCTGTCGGGCATGACCAATGTGTTTTTCTGCTCGACCGGCCTCGAAGCCAACGAAGCCGCGCTGAAACTCGCGCGCAAGTTCGGCCATGACAAGGGCATAGCACGTCCGGAAATCGTGGTCTACGAAAAGGCCTTTCACGGCCGCAGCATTGCGACCCTGAGCGCCACCGGCAATGTCAAGGTGCAGGCCGGCTTCGGGCCGCTGGTCGAGGGTTTTATCCGCGTTCCGCTGAACGACGTGGCGGCGCTGGAAACCGCCACGGCCGGCAACCCCAATGTGGTCGCGGTGTTTTTTGAAGCGATCCAGGGCGAAGGCGGCATCAACCCCATGGATGCCGGCTACATGCAGCAGGTGCGCAAGCTGTGTGACGAGAACGACTGGCTGCTGATGATTGATGAAGTGCAATGCGGCATGGGCCGCACCGGCAAGTGGTTTGCGCACCAGTGGGCCGGCATCCAGCCCGACGTGATGCCGCTGGCCAAGGGCCTGGGTTCTGGCGTTCCGATTGGCGCAGTGGTGGCCGGCCCGCGCGCGGCCCACATTTTTGGCCCCGGCAACCACGGCACCACCTTCGGCGGCAACCCCCTGGCCATGCGCGCCGGCATCGAAACCCTGAAAATCATGGAAGAAGACGGCCTGGTGGCCCATGCCGCCCGGGTCGGCGCGCACCTGAAGGCAGCCTTGAGCCGCGAACTGGCCGGCGAGCTGAAATCTGGCCGCGTCAAGGAAATCCGTGGTTTCGGCCTGATGCTGGGCATCGACCTGGCGGTGCCCTGCGGCGAAATCCTGCAACGCGCCGCCGATAACGGCCTGCTGCTCAGCGTGACCGCCGATTCCGTGATCCGCCTGGTGCCGCCGCTGATCCTCAGCGAAGCCGAGGCCGACAACATCGTGGCCATCCTGTGTCCGCTGATCAAGCAGTTGCTGGCGGAAAAGCCATGAGTACTGCCAAAGCCGACATCCGCCACTATTTGCAGTTCAGCGACTTTACTGCCGCCGAGTACGCCTATGTGTTTGAGCGCGCGGCGCTGATCAAGAAAAAATTCAAGGCTTACGACAAACACCAGCCGCTGGTGGACCGCACGCTGGCCATGATTTTCGAAAAAGCCTCGACCCGCACGCGCGTGAGTTTTGAAGCCGGCATGTACCAGCTGGGCGGCAGCGTCGTGCACCTGACCACCGGCGACAGCCAGCTCGGACGCGCCGAGCCCATCGAGGACAGCGCCAAGGTCATCAGCCGCATGGTCGACCTGGTGATGATCCGCACCTACGAGCAGACCAAGATCGAGCTGTTTGCCGAACACTCGCGCGTGCCGGTGATCAACGGCCTGACCAACGAATTCCACCCCTGCCAGATCCTGGCCGACATCTTCACCTACATCGAGCACCGCGGCTCGATCAAGGGCAAGACCGTGGCCTGGGTCGGCGACGGCAACAACATGGCCAACACCTGGCTGCAGGCCAGCGAAATCCTCGGCTTCAAGGTGCATGTCAGCACGCCCTCCGGCTACGAGGTGGACCAGTCGGTGGCCGGCATCCGTTCGGCCGACAGCTACAAGGTGTTCAGGGACCCGATGCAGGCCTGCGCCGGCGCCGACCTGGTGACCACCGACGTCTGGACCAGCATGGGTTACGAAGCCGAAAACGAGGAACGCAAAAAAGCTTTCGCCGACTGGTGCGTTGACAGCGACATGATGAAGGCCGCCAAGCCCGACGCCCTCTTCATGCATTGCCTGCCGGCGCACCGCGGGGAAGAAGTCGAAGCCGAAGTCATCGACGGGCCGCAGTCGGTGGTCTGGGACGAAGCGGAGAATCGTCTGCATGCGCAGAAGGCACTCATGGAGTTCCTTCTGCTCGGCAAGCTGGTTTGACCGAGGCTCTGATCAAGCATCACGCTCCGTCCCCGGCTCACTTCGGGCAGTAGTTTCAACTCCCCACTCCCACCCTTAACCCCTCCCTCGCCCCCGCTGGGCGATGGAGGGGGACTTCATTTGGCCGCGTGCGCTGCGCTCGCGTGCACACATGACCGTTCGTTGGGATTCCCGGATTCTTGTCCTCGCATTGCTGTTCCCCACCCGTCGGGCTGGGCCGAGGAGCGCAGACAAAAGCGGATCAGGACGAGCGATTGTCTGAGCGAAGCGAGTTCGAGCTCGGCCCCGCTTTCGGCGAGCATCGCAGGTTGCCCGTAGCGAAGCGGAGGGACCCAGACCATCGGGTCGCCTTTTCTTTGGTGACTTTCTTTTGGCGAAGCAAAAGAAAGTTACTTGCCGCCGGGCAACCCCCGGCTTGTTGGCGAACCCAAACGATACGAGTCATCCAACATGGATCCCGGATCCAGTCCGGGATGACAGGTAGAACGCGAGGCGCCTAGCCTCGCCCCACAAACGGCATTTTCGTCGCCATGATGGTCATGAACTGCACGTTCGTCGCCAGCGGCAGCGCAGCCATGTGCACCACCGCATCGGCCACATGCTCCACATCCATCAGGGGCTCAATGGCGATCTCGCCGTTGGCCTGCGGCACGCCCTTGGCCATGCGGGCGGCCAGTTCGGTCTGGGCGTTGCCGATGTCGATCTGGCCGCAGGCAATGTCGTATTTGCGGCAGTCGAGCGAGATCGATTTGGTCAGGCCGGTGATCGCGTGTTTGGTGGCCGTGTAGGGAGCCGAGTTCGGCCGCGGCGCGTGGGCCGAGATCGAACCATTGTTGATGATGCGCCCGCCGTGGGGCGACTGGGCTTTCATGAGCCGGATGGCATGCTGCGCGCACAAGAAGGAACCGGTCAGGTTGATATTGACCACGTTCTGCCACTGCTCGAAAGTAAGTTCCTCCATGGGCACCGGCGGCGCGCCGACACCGGCGTTGTTGAAGAGCAGGTCGAGACGGCCAAAGGTCTGCTGCGCCAGGTCGAAGGCCGCGCGCACGGCGTCGGGCTGGCTCACGTCGCAGGGCACGGCCAGTGCGCGGCCGCCGGCACCCGAAGCCTGCACAACTTCGTTCAGCGGTTCGGAACGCCGTCCCACCAGCACCACGCTGTAGTCCGCGCGCAGCAGCGCCAGCGCAACCGCCTTGCCGATGCCTGTACCCGCGCCCGTGACCAACGCCACTTTTCCCTTGCCGCCTGATGTCATGTTCTACCTCTGGATGGTTGTGAATGGTGAAAGCGCCTGTCCCTGCGCGCCAGCCAGACACTGTACAGCCCGCCCCTGTTTTGCGCTGGCTGCATCTATTTCAGGCGCCTGTTGGAAATAACCGACACCACAGGGTTTTTGATGGTGCTACCTTCAAAACATGACAACTTCCAAGGCCCGCATCTGGGACATTTCGCCACCGGTGGACCAACACTCAGCCGTGTTCCCGGGCGATGCGACCTATACGCAAAAGCTGCACTTTGCGCTGTCGCCCGACTGCCCGGTCAATGTCAACACCCTCAGCTTGTCTCCGCACACCGGTGCGCATGCCGACGCGCCCATGCACTACGCCAACGGCGCGCCAGCCATCGGTGCGGTGGACCTGCACCCCTACCTCGGGCCCTGCCGCGTGATCCATTGCCTGGACTGCGGACCGCTGGTCGAGCCGCAGCACATCGCCCATGCGCTGCACGACCTGCCGCCGCGGGTGCTGCTGCGCACGTCTGTCGCAGCGAGCCAGGATTGGGCCTCATTTACCGCCATAGCACCCGCCACACTTGCGCTGCTAGCTACCAAAAACATAGCGCTTGTGGGCATCGACACCCCCAGCGTGGACCCGTCCACCAGCCAGGACCTGCCCAGCCACCAGCTGCTGTTCAAGCACGACATGCGCGTGCTGGAAAACCTGGTGCTCGACGCGGTGCCCGCCGGTGACTACGAGCTGATTGCCCTGCCTTTGAGGCTGACGCAGGCCGACGCCTCGCCGGTCCGGGCCATCCTGAGAGCCTTATGAGCACCACCCTGAACGACTGCCGCGCACTCGATGCCGGCGACCCGCTGCGCTCCCTGCGCGATCACTTTGTGCTGCCCGACGGGGTGATTTACCTCGATGGCAACTCGCTGGGCGTGCTGCCCAAAACCGCAGCCGCCCGCGTCGCTGAGGTCATCAACCGGGAATGGGGGCAGCAACTGATCCGCGCCTGGAACAGCGCCGGCTGGTTTCATTTGCCGCAGCGCCTGGGCGACAAGATCGCGCCGCTGGTCGGCGCCGCGGCCGGTGAAGTGGTGGTAACCGACAGCACCTCGGTCAACCTCTACAAGGTGCTCAGCGCCGCCCTGGCCATCGCTGCACAAGATGCGCCCGACAAAAAAACCGTGGTCAGCGAACGCAGCAACTTCCCGACCGACCTCTACATCGCCGAAGGCCTGTGCCGGGACCGCGGCTACCGCTTGCTTCTGGTCGAGCCGGACGGCATCCTGCCCGCGCTCAATGGCGACGCCGCCGTGCTGATGCTGACGCATGTCAACTACCGCACCGGCGCCCAGCACGACATGGCGGCGCTGACGGCCGCGGCCCACGCCGCAGGCTGCCTGGCAGTCTGGGACCTGGCGCACAGCGCCGGCGCGGTACCGGTGGATCTGAACGGCGCCAGCGCCGACTTCGCGGTCGGCTGCGGCTACAAATACCTCAACGGTGGCCCCGGCGCACCGGCTTTTGTCTGGGTGAATCCACGTCATGCGGATCGCTTCCAGCAGCCGCTGTCGGGCTGGTGGGGCCATGCCGCCCCCTTCGAATTCACACCCGGCTACCAGCCTGCCCCCGGCATCACCCGTTACCTCTGCGGCACCCAGCCCATCCTGAGCCTGGCGGCACTGGAATGCGGGCTGGACGTGTTTGGTGCGGCCCAGGCCCTGGGCGGCATGGCGGCCTTGCGGGCCAAATCGCTGGCGCTGACCGACCTGTTCATCCGGCTTGTCGAGGAGCGTTGCACCGGCCATGGCCTGGGTCTGGTCACGCCACGTGATCACGCACAGCGCGGCTCGCAGGTTTGCCTGTCGCGCAGTTCTGGCCCCCACGCTCCGCCGCTTGGCGGGTCGCTGCCCCCCGAGGGGGCCGTCACCGCCTTGGGGCGGCCCGGCGGCGGCGAGTCAGGCGCCTACGCCATCGTGCAGGCGCTGATTGCGCGCGGTGTGATCGGCGACTTCCGCGCCGGTGACGCTGCGGGCCATGCGGACATCCTCCGTTTTGGCTTCACGCCGCTGTACCTCGGCTTCGAGGATGTCTGGCATGCGGTCGAACATCTGAAGCAGGTGCTGGAAACCGCTGAATGGCAACGGCCGGAGTTCAACCAGAAACACGCGGTGACCTGACCATGAACACAAAGCGACCGGCTGACATCGTCGCCGACGAAAAGGCCCAGCTCGACTTCAGCCGCGACATGAGTTACGGCGACTACCTGCAGCTCGACGCCATCCTCGGCGCGCAGAAGCCGCTCTCACCCGCGCACGACGAGCTGTTGTTCATCGTCCAGCACCAGACCAGCGAGCTCTGGATGAAGCTGATGCTGCACGAGCTGGGCGCAGCGATTGCGAACGTGGCCCGGGACGAACTCGGCGACGCCTTCAAGAAGCTCGCGCGTGTCAGCCGTATCATGGAGCAGCTGGTGCACGCCTGGGACGTGCTGGCCACCATGACGCCGCCCGAGTACAGCGCGATCCGGCCCTACCTGGCCAACTCCAGCGGCTTCCAGAGCGCGCAATACCGCTGCATCGAGTTTGCGCTGGGCAACAAAAACGCCGCCATGCTCAAGCCGCATGCACACCGGCCCGACCTGCTGGCCCAGGTGCAGGCCGCGTTCGAAGCGCCCTCGCTCTACGACGAAGCCCTGCGCCTGCTGGCGCGCCGCGGCCTGGCGGTTCCGGCGAGCCACACGCAGCGCGACTGGACCCAGGGCTATGTGGAAAGCGAGGCGGTCGAACAGGCCTGGCTGGTGGTGTACCGCGACCCGAAGAAATACTTTGACCTGTACCAGCTCGGAGAGGAACTCACCGACCTGGAAGACGCCTTCCGGCTCTGGCGCTTCCGTCATGTGACCACGGTGGAACGCGTGATCGGTTTCAAGCGCGGCACCGGCGGCACCGGCGGCGTGAGTTACCTGCGCAAGATGCTGGACGTGGTGTTGTTTCCGGAAATCTGGAAACTGCGGACAGACCTTTAAAGCAGCCTGCCCTGGCTCGGTGCCAGCCGCGCCGCCACCGCGCCGAACACATCCTGCGCCAGCAGGCGCGCGCTCAGCACCTGGCCCAGCGCGCGGTAACTTTCCCACTGCGCCTCATCGAAGAACTGGTCGGCCGTGGTTTCCTGCGGGAAGGACGGATGCGTGCGGGCGTAGTGGCCCACGTCGCCCGGCAGACCTTCGGACAGGGCCGGTTTGATGAAGATCACCACCGAGTCGGGTGGCTCATTGGCGGTATCGCGCGGCCGGCCCTGCTCGCGGTCGTGATACAGCTCCAGCCACAGCGCATAGGGCATGGCTTCGCCGGCTTTCTGCGCCTTGCGGAAGGCCTCCGGCGTGCCGAAGCCGGTGAGTCCGCCGATCTCGCCCGCGCTGCGGAACACCGCCTCGGCGCCGAAATCGATGCGCACACGCCGCACCAGGTGCATCAGGTCGTCGAACTGGTAACAGGGATCGGCGCCGTTGTCGCTGGCCAGCACCAGCGGCAGCTTGCGGCGTACCAGCTCATACACCCCGGTGTTGTCGAAATGGCCGCCGTCCGACAGGTACCAGTAGCGGCCCGGCTTGCCGAGGAAACGGCAGCGGGCTTCTTCCAGAAGGTAGTTCCAGGTTCCCTCCCGGTGAGGGATGTCCTCGCCCGGGTCGGTGTGCGGCCGACGCCACCAGTAGGCCGTGCGCACATTGGCCAGGAAGGCCAGCAAGGCATAACCGGGCCGGGTCTCCTTGCCGACGCCGACCGAGAAGGCCGCGCCCGAGATCGACATCCATTGCCCCAGCGACAAAGGCGACTCCTGCATCTGCGCCAGGTCAAAGCGCGGCCGGACGGCGGTGCCCTGCGGCGCATCGACCAGCATGCCCTGCGCCGTCAGGCACACCGGGACGCCCTGGCGGTCCTGCGCCAGCGTCGGCGAGGTCGCGCTGATGCGCTGGTTCAGGGTGACGTTGATCACATGTTCGATGCCCAGCGCCTGGTTGGCTTGCAGGTAGCCGGTGATGGAGGCGGGTTCATCGCCGGCCATGACCTCGTTGACAAAGGCCTTGCGCCGCTCACGCTCGCCCTGGACATCGGTCTGCTGCATCGCCAGCAGGCGCTGGGGATTGGCCGCGCCCAGGTAGGCGCGTTTCAACCGCGCGGTGTACAGGTTGTGGAAACTGGACAGGTTGAGGAAACCCGGCGTGTACTGCACACACACCGCCACCACCAGCAAGCCCAGCGTGAACAGGACCAGGCTGGCCCAGGCGACATCGAACGGAGCACGCAGCGCGGCGACGGCCAGTGGCTGGGCGCCCAGCGTGATTTCATAGGCCAGCATCTGGTACATCAGTGCCAGCCCGCCCAGCACCGCGAGCGCCAGCAGCAGCAGGGCGGCCTGCGTGAATCCGGCAAAACGCGGCGGCTTGCCTTCCACCGGCTCGGCCTGGTTCAGCCACTTCCAGGCCGCCGCCAGCACGCTGCCATAGACGGCCACCGGCAGGCTCCAGGGCAACCAGCTGCCGTAAGTCGCGCGGTACTGCACCAGTGACATCGCGAGGGTGTCGATCAGCGCAATCACCGCCACACCCGCTGCCAGCTTCAGCGTCCAGCCCAGCCACAGGGTCAGGCGCCGGCGCTGCATGTCGGTGCGCAGCTGGGCCCGTTCCAGTTCGGAGCGCTTGCCCTCCTTGCGACGCGCCATCGCCAGGGCGGCCAGGTTGATCAGGCCCCCCAGCACACAGACCAGCGCCAGGCCGGCCGCCATCCTGAAGTGCTGCGGCGCAGTGGCCCACGCCAGCACCGCCCAGATGCAAAACGTGCTGAAAAGCGCGAGCCCTGCGGCCCAGCCCATGCGCGCCTCGACCTTTTCCTGCCAGCTGACCACGCTGCTGTCGTCGTGAGCCCGGGTGCGGCGCGCTGTCAGCCAGTAGGCCACGCCAACGGCAACAGCCAGTCCCAGCAACACGCCCGTCAGCAGCCACCAGCCGCTGGGCACCCACCAGGGGCAGGGAGCGGGAACACTCGCGAGGGTGGTCGAAACCAGGCATTGACCAGCCGGCGCGGCCGGCGACTGGGCCAGCCATCCGCGCACACTCTGCCCCTGAGCCATCCACTGCTGCCAGCCCCAGTCCCCCAATGCACCCAAAGCCAGGTTGAGCAGTCCCAGCAGCACCAGCAGCACCGCCAGGTTGAAGTGCAGGCCCAGCAAGCCACGCAGGTAGTAAGCCAGGCCGCTCACCAGGTCGTCGCTGCCCGAGGGGGTCAAATAGCGGCTGTTCTCGCGCAACCACTGCAGGGGGTGGAACATCCGGTCCCGCGAGGCGCCCAGCAGCACCGGCTGGCTGGTCGGCGTCAGCAGGACCTCGCCGGTTTTTTTCCACGCCTCGCCTGCCGTCGCGCCAGGGGACAGAACCAGCACCTGCGCAGCCAGCCGGCACAGAAAAGAACCGATGTAGCCACCGCCCGAGACCGTGGACAGGGTTCTGATTTTTTCCAGCAGGCCGTGCTGCGCCAGCGTCTGCAACACACCAAGCGCAAAGGTGGCGCTGCGAATGCCGCCGCCAGAAAGCGCTACGTCGATTTTGTCGGGGACCGGTTTGTCCATCGCCGCCTCCTGTGGGAAGAGGCGGCCATTATGGAACCGGTCCCAAGGCCTGCGCCTCCTCCCAATAGAGGAGGCGAAGGCATGCGCGTCCTGCTGCTCATCAGAAAACCCCGCTGTTTAGGCAAGGCGCGCCGGCCTGCAGGAATTCACCAGTAAATTGGCCTCCGGCCCATGACTGACGCGCGCAAGCAGCTATGTATTTGATAGCGAAGCATCGCGCGACGGTGGTTACCGTCTGATAACAGTTCCAACTCCCCACTCCCTCCCCTAGCCCCTCCCTCGCCCCGCTGGGCGATGGCGGGGAACCTCATCTGGCCGCGTGTGCTGCGCTCGCGTGCACACATGACGGTCTGTTGGGAGTCCCGTCCTTGAAGCGCTGCGCGCTTCAAGGACTCCGGATTTTTCCCCGCATTGGTTTTGCACCCCACCCGTCGGGCTGGGCCGAGGAGCACAGCCGAAAACGGATCAGGACGGGCGATTGTCTGAGCGAAGCGAGTTCGAGCCCGGCCCCGTTTTCGGCGAGCACCGCAGGTTGCCCGCGGCGAAGCGGAGGGACCCAGACCATCGGGTCGCCTTTCTTTTGCTTACTTTTCTTTGGCGAGACAAAGAAAAGTTACTTGCCGCCGGGCAACCCCCGGCCAATGGGCGCATGCGTACCAACCTGCACGAGCAACCCAACATGGATCCCGGATCAGTTCCGGGATGACACCGGAAGCGGGATCCGGTCAAGGCCCGCCATACAACCACGGCACATCGAGCAGCCGCTCGCCCAGCAACCTCATAGACAGATCCCGACCCCAACGTGCCACGCCATCCAGATGAAAAACCCGCCCGTTGCGGATGGCGCGTGCCTGAACCCGTGCATTGCGCTCCCAGCGGTTCAGCGCATACCGGTTCAGCATGAGCGGCACGCCGAGCGCAGGGTCCAGCGCCTGCGCCAGCGCACGGCCGAGTTCTGCGGCGTCCTCGATCGCCATGCCCGCGCCCTGGGCCAGGTAGGGCCGCATCGGGTGCGCCGCATCACCAAGCAGGGCCACCCGGCCCAGCGCATGTTCGTGCGCGCCCTGCATGGGCGGGCGGTCGTACATGGCCCACAGACGCCAGCCCGGGACGGCGCGCACCAGATCCTGCAGCGGTGCACAGCTGCCGGCCAGCGCTGCGTGCAGCCCTGCGGCATCGGTGCCATGGTCCCAGTTGTCGCGATCACCCCCGGTCTGCCCTTCGACCACGCCGACCACGTTGAGCGATTTGCCACCGCACACCGGATACTGCACCACATGGAGTTTCGGTCCCAGCCAGACAGTGACCTGCCTGGATCGCAGGGCCTCGGGCAAGTCGGCCTGCGGCAGCAAGGCGCGGTAGGCCAGGTGGCCCGTCGCGGCTGGCGGTCCATCACCCAGCAACCATTGGCGCACCGGGCTCCACAAGCCGTCCGCACCCACCAGCACCTCCCCTTCCACTGGCGGGTCGTCCCCGCTTTGCACCGTCACGGTTTCGGCATTCTGGCTGAACGCACCCAGGGTGTGATTGAGTTTGACAACAACGCCGGCCCGCTGCGCCGCTGCCAGCAACAAGCCATGCAGGTCAGCGCGGTGCACCGTGGCGTGGGGTGCGCCATAACGCTGCGCGATGGTGTCTCCCAGACGCAGAACCCCCAGTGTTTCACCCGAAACGGCGCTGCGCACCTCGAGGCGATCCGGAAAAGCGGCCACCGCCGCCAGCGCATCAGCCAGGCCCCAGCCATGCAGGACTTTGACCACATTGGGGCCGAGCTGGATGCCGGCGCCGACCTCGCTGAAGGCAGAAGCGCGCTCGTACAAGCGCACGCCCCAGCCGGCGCGGGCCGCGGCCAGCGCGGCCGCCAGCCCGCCTATGCCGCCGCCAGCGATCAAGGCCTGCAATGGCGTCCCCGGCAGTTCAAGTTGTCAGCGTCCCATCGATGCGGCGTCATGTCAAAAGTTGACGCAGTACCTCGCCGCGCGGCCGCGCGGCGATTCAATATCAAAGTGCCTTTGGTGCTCATGCAGCGAGCAGCTGCCTGAGCACGAAAGGCAATATGCCGCCGTGGCGATAGTAGTCCACCTCGATCGGTGTATCGATGCGCAGGATCACCTGCAGCTTTTGCTGCGTGCCGTCGGCACGCGTCACCGTCAGCGTCGCCTCGCTTTGCGGTTTGAGGTCCGGGTCGGGCAACACGTCAATCACCTCGTTGCCGGTCAGGCGCAGCGTCTGCCACGAGTCGCCCGGCTTGAACTGCAGCGGCAACACACCCATGCCGACCAGGTTGCTGCGGTGGATACGCTCGAAGCTGCGCGCCACCACCGCCTTGATGCCCAGCAGCTGCGTGCCCTTGGCGGCCCAGTCGCGCGAGGAGCCGGTGCCGTATTCCTCGCCGGCAAAAATCACCGTCGGCACCCCTTCAGCCATGTACTTCATGGCCGCGTCGTAGATGGCCATCTTGCCGCCCGCAGCGCCCTCGGGGCTGCTTCCTGTGGGCGACTGGAACAGCGTGACGCCGCCCTCCTCGCGCGAGCCGTCGGGCCCGGCCGGGATCATCAAATTCTTGATGCGCACATTGGCAAAAGTGCCGCGCATCATGACCTCGTGGTTGCCGCGGCGCGCGCCGTAGCTGTTGAAGTCGGCTTTCTGCACGCCGTGCGCCAGCAGCCACTGGCCGGCCGGCGAGCTGCCCTTGATCGAGCCGGCCGGCGAGATGTGGTCGGTGGTGATGGAGTCACCGAACAGCGCCATGATGCGCGCACCTTTGACCGATACCGCCTCTTTCTGGCCACCCGCTGCGGGGTCCATGGCAAAGCCCTCGAAGAAAGGCGGCTCGGCGATATAGGTGCTGGTTGGCCAGGTGTAGCTGTTGCCCTCGACACCCTTGATGTTTTCCCACAGCTTGCCGGGTTCACTCTTGACCTTGGCGTAGTTGGCGCGGAAAGCCTTGCCGTTCATCGCGAACTTCATCAGCTTGTAGATCTCGTCGCTGGTCGGCCAGATGTCGCCGAGGTAAACGTCCTTGCCGCCCTTGCCCTTGCCGACCGGCTCGGTCATCAGGTCGCGCATCACCGTGCCGGCAATCGCATACGCCACCACCAGCGGCGGGCTGGCCAGGAAGTTGGCTTTCAGGTTGGGGTGGATGCGCGCCTCGAAGTTGCGGTTGCCCGACAACACGGCCGCGCAGACCAGGTCGCTCTTGTTGATGGCCTCGTTGATCTCGGGCGTCAGGTCGCCGGCATTGCCGATACAGGTGGTGCAGCCGTAACCGGCCAGCGCAAAGCCGAGTTTCTCGAGGTAGGGCAGCAGGCCGGTATTGGTCAAATACTCGGTGACGATGCGCGAACCCGGGGCCAGCGAGGTCTTGATGTGCGGCTGCACCTTGAGGCCGGCCTCCACCGCCTTTTTGGCCAGCAAGCCGGCGGCCAGCAACACGCTGGGGTTGGAGGTATTGGTGCAACTCGTGATCGCGGCGATCAGCACGTCGCCATTGCCGATGCTGATGCCGCCGGTCTTGACCGCCTGGGCCGCCTTCGCGCCGCCTTCGGATTGGGCCGCGGCCAGGGTCGGTCGGTTGCCTTCCATCTCGACCACCATGCGCGGCGCGCCGGCCGGCGTCGGTGGTGCACCGGGCGCGGTATCGGGCTCCGCGGGATGGTCGTCCTGGGCCGCGGGGTGCAGCAGGTGGCGCGTGGCCAGCATGGCGGCAGGCTGGTTGAAGCCGTTTTCCGAGTTGGGCTTGCTGAACAGCGAGGCGAACTGGCTGGCAACCTGGCCCAGCTCGATGCGGTCCTGCGGGCGTTTCGGGCCGGCCAGGCTTGGCGTGACCTCGCCCAGGTCCAGCTTCACGACCTGCGAAAAATCGATCTCGCCGGGCAGTGGCACGCCGAACAGGCCCTGGGCGCGAAAATAAGCTTCAAAGGCCTCGATTTCAGCCTTGGTGCGGCCAGTGCCGGTGAAGTACTCGATGGTTTTTTCATCGACCGGGAAAAAACCCATGGTCGCGCCGTACTCCGGCGCCATGTTGGCGATCGTCGCGCGGTCCGGCAGGGCCAGCGTACGGGTGCCTTCACCAAAAAATTCGACAAACTTGCCAACCACTTTTTCACGGCGCAACTGCTCGGTCACGCGCAGCACCAGGTCGGTCGCGGTCACTCCTTCGCGCAGGCGGCCGGTCAGCTCGAAACCAACCACGTCGGGTGTCAGCATGTAGACCGGCTGGCCCAGCATGGCGGCTTCCGCCTCGATGCCGCCCACGCCCCAGCCGACGACCCCGATGCCGTTGATCATGGTGGTGTGGCTGTCGGTGCCGACCAGGGTGTCGGGGTAATACACGCCGTCGCGGCTCTTGTGCACGCCACGGGCCAGATATTCCAGGTTGACCTGGTGCACGATGCCGAAGCCCGGCGGGACCACGCCAAAAGTGTCGAAGGCCTGCATGCCCCACTTCATGAACTCATAACGTTCGCGGTTGCGCTGGAACTCCAGCTTCATGTTCAGGTCCAGCGAGTTTTTCTTGCCGTAGTAGTCGACCATGATGGAGTGGTCCACCACCAGGTCCACCGGCACCAGCGGCTCGATGCGTTTGGGGTTCTTGCCGAGCTTGATCGCGACCGATCGCATCGCCGCCAGGTCGGCCAGCAGCGGCACGCCGGTGAAGTCCTGCAGCACCACGCGCGAAACCACAAAGGGGATTTCCTCGGTGCGGTCGGCATTCGGAAACCAGTTGGCGAGCTGGCGCACATGGTCGGCGCTGACCTTCTTGCCGTCGCAGTTGCGCAGCACCGACTCCAGCACGATACGCATGGACACCGGCAGGCGCGACACCTTGGGAAACTGTTTGGCGAGAGCCGGCAGCGAGTGGAACTTGCCGGTCTTGCCGGAGGCGGTTTTAAAGGTTTTCAGGGTGCTGGCGAACGCGTGGGCCATGGTGAACTCCTTTTTTCTGGGTATTGACACTGTCGCCATCGTACTGCCGCACGACGACAGCCACTGAAGCGGCCGCCAAACGCCCTGTGCGCACCTCAGGAACTTCGCCGCGCAAGCCCGCTCAGGGAGCAGCGTCCGGCAGGTAACGCACCGCCAGCACGCCTGTTATGGCGCGCAGGTGCGCCAGCACCGCTTCGCTCACCGGGCTGTCGACGTCGACCAGCGTGTAGGCCATGTCGCCGCGCGACTTGTTGACCATGGTGTGGATGTTCAGGCCCGCCTGCGCCATGGCGGTGGAGATCTGGCCCAGCATGTTGGGCACATTGGCATTGGCAATCGCCACCCGCCAGGCCGATTCGCGGGCCAGGCTCACCGCCGGAAAGTTGACTGCATTGACCACGTTGCCGTGCTCCAGGTAGTCGCGCAACTGCTCAGCCACCATGACGGCACAGTTGTCCTCGGCCTCACGGGTGGAGGCGCCCAGGTGCGGCAGGGCGATCACGCCCGCATGGTGATTCAGCGCCGCTGACGGGAAGTCGCAGACATAGGCGCGCAGTTTTTTCGCAGCCAGCGCGGCCAGCACGGCATCGTCGTTGACCACGCCCTCGCGCGAAAAATTGAGCAGGACCGCGCCCGACCGCATCAACCGGAGCTTGTCCGCATCCACCAGGTCGCGGGTGGCCGCCACCAGCGGCACATGCAAGGTCACGAAGTCGGAGCTTTTCAGCACCTCGGCCACGCTGGCGGCTTTTTTGACCTGGGCCGGCAGGCTCCAGGCCGCATCCACCGTGATGTCGGGGTCATAACCGAGCACGTTCATGCCGAGCTTGATGGCCGCGTCGGCCACCAGGCAGCCGACCCGGCCCAGGCCCACGATACCCAGGGTGTGGCCGGCGATCTCGAAACCGGCGAAGTTTTTCTTGCCCTCTTCCACCGCCTTGTCCATGTCCGGCATGCCAGGATCGAGCGCGTCCACAAACTGCAGCGCCGGCGCGATGTTGCGCGCCGCCATCAGCATGCCGGTCAGCACCAGTTCCTTGACCGCATTGGCATTGCCGCCGGGCGCGGTGAACACCGGAACGCCGCGCGTACTCATGGCCGCCACCGGGATGTTGTTGGTGCCGGCGCCGGCACGGGCAATCGCCTGAACGCTGTCCGGAATGGCCATCGCGTGCATGTCGGCGGAACGCACCAGCACCGCGTCGGGGGCGGGGATGTCCTTGCCGGTGCGGTAACGCGAAGCCGGCAGGCGCTGCAGGCCGCGCTCGGAGATCTGGTTGAGCACCAGGACGTCGAAGCTGCGGCCGGCGGCGTCAGACACGGCCGGCCTCGAACTCCTTCATGTAGGCCACCAGGGCCTGCACGCCGGCCAGGGACATCGCGTTGTAGATCGAGGCGCGCATGCCGCCGACCGAACGGTGGCCCTTGAGCTGCAGCATGCCGCGCGCCTGCGCGCCCTTGAGGAAAGCCTCGTCCAGCGACTCGTCCTTGAGCTTGAAAGGCACGTTCATCAGCGAGCGGTCTTCGCGCGCGATCGGGTTGCTGTAAAAAGACGTGGCGTCGAGATAGTCGTACAGCAGCGCGGCCTTGGCCCGGTTGTGCGCTTCCATGGCTTTGAGCCCGCCCAGCGCCTTGATGTGTTTGAACACCAGGCCGGCGATGTAGATCGCGTAGGTCGGCGGCGTGTTGTACATCGAGTCGTTGTCGGCCTGCTGCTTGTAGTCGAAGACAAAAGGCGTGTGCGGGATGGCCTGGCCGATCAGGTCCTCGCGCACGATCACCAGCGTGAGGCCCGAGGGGCCGATGTTTTTCTGGGCGCCGGCATAAATCAGGCCGTAACGGCTGACATCGATGGGCCGCGACAGGATGTTGGACGACATGTCGGCCACCAGCGGCACGGCGCCGGTGTCGGGCGTCCAGTGGTACTCGACACCGCCTATGGTTTCATTCGAGCAGATGTGCACATAGGCGGCCTTGGGGTCCAGCTTCCAGGTCTCGAACTTGGGCACGCTGGTGAAACCGTTGGCCTCCGAACTGGCGGCGATGTTGACCTGGCAGTAGTTCTTCGCTTCCTTGATGGTTTTTTTCATCCACTCGCCGGTGTTGACGAAGTCGGCACCGGCATGGCCGCGCAGCAAATTCATCGGGATGAAGGCGTTTTGCCCGAGCCCGCCGCCCTGCAGGAACAAGACCTTGTAATTGGCGGGAATCGCCAGCAGCTCGCGCAGGTCGGCTTCGGCTTCGGCGTGGATGCCGATGAACTCCTTGCCGCGGTGGCTCATTTCCATCACCGACATGCCGGAGCCGTTCCAGTCGAGCATCTCGGCGGCGGCCTGGCGCAGCACCGGTTCTGGAAGGGTCGCCGGGCCGGCGCTGAAATTGAAAACGCGTGTCATGGGAAAGGACTTTCTAAGGGGAAAACCGTGCGGAACGCCCGTGCGCGCCACCAGACACACAGCATACAAGAAAGTCCCCGCGCCCGGCCCGGGGCGGCGCTTACCAGGCCGGCTGCGCCGGCGCCCTGCGCACGCCGAACCACTGCAGTTCCATCAGCAGGCCCACGGCCACCGCTTGAACGGCAATAAAACCCTGGCCCAGCAGGGTGGGCGTCAGCAGCCCCCCGAACAGCAAGGCCAGGCAGCCCAGCACCCAGGCGCCGTTGGCCACCATCAGCAACCAGACCAGCGCCGGCGCGATGAAGGGCCGGGTTGCGATGAAAGCAATCAAGGCCACGTAGCCGAACAGCGCCCAGCCGGACACCAGCAGCAGTCGTTCGGGCAGGCCCAGCAAGGGGGCCAGCCAGGCCGCCAGCAGCACCTGCAGCAGGCCGGTGGCCACGCCGGTGGCAGCGTCCAGCCACAAGACACGGCGCAGGAACAGCGGGGAAGCGGCGAGGGAAGACAGTGAACTCATGACAGACTCCTGAAAAATCGGACAGCAGGTAAAACAGGCAGGCTGCGGCAGCCATCCATCGCCGCAGTCATGGGGGCCATCATTCCCGCACGGCGGCTGCGAAGCGATAACCCCGCAGGTAATGGCACGGCCGCGATCTGGCCTTAGGATGGCGCCATGAATGCAAGCCTTCACCCTCCTGCACGCCCATCCCATCCGGCCCCGCGCGCCTTTGGCGAGCACCTACGCCACTGGCGCCAGCACCGGCGACTGAGTCAGCTCGATCTGGCCGGTGAAGCCGACATCTCGACGCGCCACCTGAGTTTTGTCGAAACCGGGCGCTCGGTGCCCAGCCGCGAGATGGTGCTGCGCCTGTCCGAACGCCTGGACATTCCCCTGCGCGAGCGCAACACCCTGCTGGTGGCCGCCGGTTACGCGCCCATGTACCGCGAACGCACGCTGGACGACCCGGCGCTCGCCGCGGCGCGGCAGGCAGTGGAGCTGATCCTCAAAAGCCATGAGCCCTGGCCGGCGCTGGCGCTGGACCGGCACTGGAACCTGGTCGCGGCCAACCGCATGGTGCCGCACCTGCTGGCCGGGGCCGATCCGGCGCTGCTGCAGGCGCCGGTGAATGTGCTGCGCCTGAGCCTGCACCCGCAAGGCCTGGCGCCCAGAATCGCCAACCTCGGGCAGTGGCGCAACCATTTGTTCGAGCGCCTGCGCCAACAGATCGCCGCCACCGCCGATCCGGTGCTGGCGGCCTTGCTGGACGAGCTGCGTGCTTACCCCGGCGGCGAAGGCGCGGGCGGGCTGCAGCTCGAGGGTGAACACCTGGGCGTGGTCATGCCTTTCCGCTTCAGCACGCCGGGCGGCGTGCTCAGTTTCATCAGCACCACCACCATCTTCGGCACCCCGGTGGACGTGACCCTGCAGGAACTCGCAATGGAAACCTTTTTTCCCGCCGACGAGTTCACGGCCCAGGCGCTGCGCGCGCTGGCGGCGCAAGGCTGAACCTGAGTTGCTATCAAATATATAGCTGCTTGTGCTTGTCGGGCATGGGCTGGCGTGCGATTTGATTCATGATCCGGGGCTGCGGCGGCTTGCGGCAGAAACCGGCTGTCGGTCCCGGCTGACAGCCGGCGGGGCCTGCCTCCGATGAGGCGTCCAGCCGGCCCGCTCTAGATTGGGGGATTCCCAATCAACACCGGAGCATCCGCATGGACACCACAAAACCCACCACCGCCGCCCACGACCACGAGACCCTGTGGGACCTGATCAAGGACATCAAATTCGGCATGCTGATCCATCGCCACAGCGACGGCAGCCTGCAAGGCCACCCCCTGACCACGCAAAACAAGTCCATTGACGAAGGTTCGGTGCTGTACTTCTTCATCTCGCAGAAAAGCGAGATGGCCAGCCGCCTGCGGGAGGACAGCAAGGTCAACGTGTCGTACGCCGACACCGGCGCTGACAACTATGTGTCGATCGCCGGCACCGCCAGCTTCTCGAACGACCAGGCCAAGAAGGAAGCACTGTTCACACCCCTGGCCAAGGCCTGGTTTCCCGGCGGCGTGACCGACCCGGACCTGGCGCTGCTGGAAATCCACATCTCGCATGCCGAGTACTGGAACGCCAAGGACAGCAAGCTCACGCAGCTGTTCAAGATGGCCAAATCGGCGATCACCGGCGAAAGGCCCCAGAATATGAGCGAGCACAAGGAACTCAATGTCTGAGTCCCAAGCCAGCAGGAGTCGTTGATGCCCTTTATCCCGTTCAACAAGGCGACTGACCCGGCCGCGCCCGATGACCTGCGCATCAACACCACCGCCGTGCTGTACGTCGAGGCTTCGCGGCCCGACCTGCTGGGCGAAACCACCATCCACATGCTGGGAGAAGGTTCGACCGTCAATGCGGTGACCCAGACCATAGGCACGGTGGTCAGCGAGATCGGCAGCCTGGTCGCCGCCAAACGCCACTACCTGGCACCGCCGCCCGACGGCGGTGCCAGCACGGTGTATATCGCGCCGTGGAACGTGAGTTATGTCCGGCCCAACCTGCCGCTGGCCCAGGACTTCTGGTACGTCAAGTTTGTCGATGGCTCCGAACTGCGCATCATCGATCCGCTGCCTGAAGGGCTGTAAACCGGCACCCCCATCAAAAAAGCCCCGCAGCTTTCGTTGCGGGGCTTTTTTGTTTCAGTGGGCGCTCAGGCCGGCACGCTGTCTTTCACCGTATCGGCCATGTCGGTGTAGTCCTTGACCTGGTCGAAATTCAGGTACTGGTAAACCTCGGCACTGGCAGCGGTCAGCACACCCATGTCGGCCATGTATTCCTGCTTGGTCGGGATGCGGCCCAGCTTGGAGCAGATGGCCGCCAGCTCGGCGGAGCCGAGGTAGACGTTGGAATTTTTGCCGAGGCGGTTCGGGAAGTTGCGCGTCGAGGTCGAGAACACCGTCGCGCCCTCTTTCACCTGCGCCTGGTTGCCCATGCACAGGCTGCAGCCCGGCATCTCCATGCGTGCGCCGGCCGAACCGAGCACGCCGTAGTGGCCTTCCTCGGTCAGCTGTTTGGCGTCCATCTTGGTCGGCGGCGCCATCCAGAGCTTGACCGGGATGTCGCGCTTGTTCTCGAGCAGCTTGGACGCTGCGCGGAAATGGCCGATGTTGGTCATGCAGCTGCCGATGAACACTTCATCGATCTTGCTGCCGGCGACTTCGCTGAGCGTCTTGACGTCGTCCGGATCGTTGGGGCAGGCCACGATGGGTTCGTGGATGTCGGCCAGGTCGATCTCGATCACGGCCGCGTATTCGGCATCGGCATCGGCCTTGAGCAGCTGCGGGTCGGCCAGCCAGGCTTCCATGGCCTGGATGCGGCGCTTGATGGTGCGCACGTCCGAGTAACCCGAGGCGATCATCCACTTCAGCATGGTGATGTTGCTGGTGATGTACTCGATGATGGGTTCCTTGTTCAGGTGCACCGTGCAGCCGCCGGCAGAACGCTCGGCCGAGGCATCGCTCAATTCAAAGGCCTGCTCGACCTTGAGGTCCGGCAAACCCTCGATCTCGAGGATGCGGCCGGAGAAGATGTTTTTCTTGCCCTGCTTGGCGACCGTCAGCAGGCCGGCCTTGATCGCGTACAGCGGGATCGCATTGACCAGGTCGCGCAGCGTGATGCCGGGCTGCATGTCGCCCTTGAAGCGCACCAGCACCGACTCGGGCATGTCCAGAGGCATCACGCCGGTGGCGGCGCCGAAAGCCACCAGGCCGGAACCGGCCGGGAAGCTGATGCCGATCGGGAAACGTGTGTGGCTGTCGCCGCCGGTGCCGACCGTGTCAGGCAGCAGCATGCGGTTGAGCCAGCTGTGGATGATGCCGTCGCCGGGACGCAGCGGGATGCCGCCGCGGTCGCTCATGAACTCGGGCAACTCGTGGTGCATCTTGACGTCCACCGGCTTGGGATAAGCCGCGGTGTGGCAGAAGGACTGCATCACCAGGTCGGCCGAGAAGCCCAGGCAGGCCAGGTCTTTCAGTTCGTCGCGCGTCATCGGGCCGGTGGTGTCCTGCGAACCCACGGAGGTCATCTTCGGCTCGCAGTAGGTGCCGGGGCGCACGCCCTTGCCTTCCGGCAGGCCGACCGCGCGGCCGACCATTTTCTGGGCCAGCGTGAAGCCGCGGCCGTTGTCTTCGGGGCTGACCGGCAGGCGGAACTGGGTGGACAGCGGCAGGCCCAGCGCAAAACGCGCCTTGGCGGTCAGGCCGCGGCCGACGATCAGCGGAATGCGGCCGCCGGCGCGCACTTCGTCGAACAGCACCTCGCTCTTGAGCTTGAACTCGGCAATCACCTTGCCGTCTTTCAGCGCCTTGCCCTCGTAGGGACGCAGCTCAATCACGTCGCCCATGGCCATCTGGCTCACGTCGAGCTCGATCGGCAGTGCGCCGGAGTCTTCCATGGTGTTGTAAAAGATCGGGGCAATTTTGGAGCCCAGGCAAACGCCGCCAAAACGCTTGTTCGGCACATAGGGAATGTCTTCGCCGGTGAACCAGAGCACCGAGTTGGTCGCCGACTTGCGTGACGAACCGGTACCGACCACGTCACCGACATAGGCCACCAGGTTGCCGCGGGCCTTGAGTTCCTCGATGAACTTGACCGGGCCGCGTTTGCCGTCTTCCTCGGGCGTGACGCCGGGGCGGGCATTTTTGTGCATGGCCAGCGCGTGCAGCGGGATGTCGGGACGGCTCCAGGCGTCGGGCGCGGGCGACAGGTCGTCGGTGTTGATTTCGCCGGCCACCTTGAAGACGGTCAGCTTGATCGACTCGGGCACTTCCGGACGGCTGGTGAACCACTCGGCATCGGCCCAGCTCTGCAGCACGGCCTTGGCGTATTTATTGCCCTTGGCTGCCTTGTCGTTGACGTCATGGAACTGGTCGAACATCAGCAGCGTGTTTTTCAGGCCGCTGGCGGCCTGCGTGGCGACGCTGTCTTCGGCATCGTCGAGCAGTTCGATCATCGGGCTGATGTTGTAGCCGCCCAGCATGGTGCCCAGCAGCTGCGTGGCTTTTTCACGCGAGATCAGCGCGCATTTCTCGGTGCCATGCGCCACGGCGGCCAGGTAGCTGGCCTTGACCTTGGCAGCGGCGTCCACGCCGGCCGGCACGCGTTGGGTGATCAGCCCGACCAGAAAGTCTTCTTCGCCCTGGGGCGGGTTTTTCAGCAGCTCGATCACTGCTCCGGTCTGCTGGGCCGACAGGGGCAGCGGCGGAATGCCCAGCGCGGCGCGTTCGGCGACATGGGTGCGGTAGGCGGTGATGAATTCGGACATCATGATTTTTCTCTCTCTCCTGTACTCAAAAAAAACAATCTGGGCGGAGGCGCCGGCTGCCTAGCGCGGGGCCGATGCGGCGGGTGCGGCGGGTGTCACGGCCGCAGCGGGCGTCGAGGGTGCAGCAGAAGCCGTGCCAGCTCCGTCGGCCGCAGGCGGCAGGGCGTCCAGGATGCTGGGGCGCGGGTTGCGTTTGAGTTCCTCCGCAAACGTGGTCTGGTCCGGGCTCATGCATTCGTCGGCGATGCGCTGGCCGATCTTCTGGCTCATCAGCATGGATTTGTTGCCGAGTTGCAGCCACATTGCGCCGGCACGGCCGTCTTCCAGGCGGATCGCACCGGTACGGCTCGACACCGGATGCATGCGGAAACGCATCAGGCCGCTGCGCACGGTGAAGAAGCCAGGCCGCTTGTCGCTCGGGGCGATGGTCACCGAGGCGCCCAGTTCGCACGGAAAGGTGCCCAGATGGACACGTTTGGCGACCTCCAGGTCTTCCGGACTCAGGGTGATGTTGGGATCGTCGTCGATCGGGGTGGTCTCTTCGACGGACTTGACCGCCGCGGCGCGCCGGGCCGGGCCGCGCGCCTGGGCACCGGGTTTGCCGGCGGGTTTGACAGTTGCCGCCTTGGCAGCAGGTTTAGCGGCCGGAGCGGTCTGGGCCAGCACCAGGGCGGGCGCCGCAAGCAGCACGGCGGTGGCAAGAAAAATTTTCATGGGGGTCCTTGGAAACAATGGGCCGGAGGATCAACAACGTCAATGAGGCGCAGCGGCAAAGTAGCCCTGCATCTCGGTGGGCAATACACGGCCGGTCTGGTGCGCGCGCTCCAGCACCTGCCAGAAATAGCGGTAACTCGCGCGGTCGTGCAACTGGCCGTCAAAGCTGATGGGCGCCCAGTCGGCACGGGCGGCAGCAGCTATTATTTTTGTAGCAATCTCGATGTCGCGCTGATCCGGCGAGAAGGCCTCCAGGATGGGCCGGATCTGGGCCGGGTGGATGCTCCACATGCGGGTGTAACCCAGCTCGCGCGCGGCTTTGGCTGCCGCGGTTTTCATCGCTGCAGTATCGCTGAACTCGGTGACCACACAGTGCGAAGGGACCTTGCCGTGTGCGTGACAGGCCGAGGCGATTTCGAGCTTGGCACGCAGCACCAGCGGATGGGTGAACTGTCCCTGGCTGCTCATGCCGCCGGCCGGAATTGCGCCGCCGTGGCTGGAGACAAAATCCATCAGCCCGAAACTCAGCGACTGCACGCGCGGATGTGCGGCAATCTCGAAAGCCCGGTGCACCGCAGCGGGCGACTCCAGCAACACATGGAGGGCCAGGGCGTCACAGGCTACCCCCGCCAGCGCGGCCACGACCCGGTCCACATCGGCCACCGACTCGACCTTGGGCACCATCAGGTGACTCAGGCGCTGCCCGACCTGTCCAGCGATGGTGTGGATGTCGGACTCGAAGGCAGGATGGTCCAGCGCGTGCACACGCACCGCGACGCGGGCGCCCTCGCCGGCCTGAGCCACCAGCGACACCACCAGTGCCGCATGGTCGGCTTCGCCGCCGACCGGCGCGCCATCCTCGCAATCCAGGGTGACGTCGAACACGCAGGTGCCGAACTCCTGGCTCATCTCGGCCTGCAACTGCAGGCTTTTGCGCATCCGGGCCTCGACGCCGCTGTAGTGGTCACAGACAGGCAAAAAGCCTGCTGCAGCCTGGGCGCCAAGGAGGACGTCGCGGGGATGAAGGCTGTGAGCCCCCACGCTTTTCACTGCGTGTAAGACGCTGCCCCCCGAGGGGGCTGTGCTTGCTTGGGGCGGCCCTGCGCGGCGCACATCGCTCATTAATTGGTCAGAGCAGGTGTTTGACGCCGTCCTGCTCGCCCTTGAGCTCGTCCAGGGTCTTGTTGATGCGTTCCTGGCTGAAGGCGTCGATTTCCAGACCCTCGACCAGCTTGTATTCGCCGCCCTCGCAGGTGACGGGGAAGCCGAACATGACGTCCTTGGGGATGCCGTACTGGCCGTCGGACGGGATGCCCATGGTGACCCACTTGCCATTGGTGCCCAGGGCCCAGTCGCGCATGTGGTCGATGGCGGCGTTGGCCGCCGAAGCGGCGGAGGAGGAGCCGCGCGCCTCGATGATGGCGGCGCCGCGCTTGCCGACTGTGGGCAGGAAGGTGTTGGCGTTCCATTCCTGGTCGTTGATCATTTTGGCGACGCTTTCGCCATTGATGGTGGCAAAGCGGTAGTCGGCATACATGGTCGGCGAGTGGTTGCCCCAGACCGTGAGTTTTTCGATGTCGGCCACGGCCTTGCCTGTTTTGGCGGCGAGCTGGCTGGCGGCGCGGTTGTGGTCCAGGCGCAGCATGGCGGTGAAGTTCTTGCGTGGCAGGTCCGGCGCGCTTTTCATCGCGATGTAGGCATTGGTGTTGGCCGGGTTGCCGACGACCAGCACCTTGACGTTGCGGCTGGCCACAGCGTTCAGTGCCTTGCCCTGGGCCGTGAAGATGGCGCCGTTGACGGCCAGCAGCTCGGCACGCTCCATGCCGGGGCCGCGTGGGCGCGAACCGACCAGCAGCGCGTAGTCGGCGTCCTTGAAGGCCTTCATCGGATCATCGTAAGCTTCCATGCCCACCAGCAGCGGGAAGGCGCAGTCGTCGAGTTCCATCATCACGCCCCTGAGCGCCTTTTGCGGGCCTTCGACAGGGACTTCCAGCAATTGCAGGATCACCGGCTGGTCCTTGCCCAGCATTTCGCCGGAGGCAATACGGAACAGCAGCGCGTAGCCGATCTGGCCGGCGGCCCCTGTAACGGCGACGCGGACGGGTTTTTTGCTCATGATGGAAAACTCCAGGAAAGTTGTGAATCGATGGATTGCGCCGCTGGAGGCCCCGGGAAAGCGTGTGAACTGCGTCACTGCGGGGCCGGCTTTGCGTTAACTCAGCCCATGATTTTACGCTCGAAAACCCTAGGGCGTCAATTTGTCTTATGTCTTATATAAGATATGATTGGAACCAATCAACTCCCACCGCCCATGGCCGCCCTTCCCACTTTGCCCGCCGACGATTTTGCAGGTGCCACGCCGGCATTCAGCCCGCTGTACCAGCAGATCAAGGGCCTGATCCTGCAAAGCCTGCAGTCGGGCGAATGGAAGCCCGGCGAAGCGATCCCGTCCGAGATGGACCTGGCCGCGCGTTACCGCGTGAGCCAGGGCACGGTGCGCAAGGCCATCGACGAGCTGGCGGCCGACAACCTGGTGGTGCGCCGCCAGGGCAAGGGCACCTTCGTGGCCACCCATGCCGAGCAGCATGTGCAGTTCCGCTTCCTCAAGCTGGTGCCCGACAGCGGCACGCCGGGCAGCGAAGGTCCGGCCCAGCGCGACATCATCGACTGCAAGCGGGCGCGCGCCAGTGCCGAGATCGCGCGCATCCTGGCCTTGCGCACCGGCGACGCGGTGTTACATGCACGCCGCGTGCTCAGCTTTGCGGGCATCCCGACCATCCTGGAAGACATCTGGCTGCCGGCCGCGCCCTTCAAGGGCCTGACCGCCGAACGGCTGGCCGATTACCACGGCCCGATGTACGCACTGTTCGAAACCGAATTCAATGTGCGCATGGTCCGCGCTGACGAGAAAATACGCGCTGAACCCGCGTCTGACGGGCGTGAGCTGCTCCTGAAAGTAGAGCGCGGCACACCCCTGCTGAGCGTCGAGCGGATCGCCTACACCTACAACGACGTGCCCATGGAACTGCGCCGCGGCTACTACCGCACCGACACGCACCACTACCACAACACCCTCAGTTGAACATGGGATTCAGGGGCAACAAGGCAGAGCTGCCGCGCAAGCCCTGCAGCGCTTGTGGGCGCGAGATGGTGTGGCGCAAAAGCTGGGCCAAAAACTGGGAGGCCGTCAAATATTGCTCGGAGGCTTGCCGTTCGGGCAAACACAGCGCCGCACAAGCGGGCAACGCATCCCCTCCCCAAAACCGCAATCCGGACCGGGTCAAACGCTGACACCACTAAATACCAAGCAGTCACAATTTAGAATGACTGGTATGAAAAAGCACCCGTGCCTTCACCTCGTTCTGATTCTGGGCGACCAGCTCGACGAGTCTTCCGCAGCCTTTGATGGCTTCGACGCCAGCCAGGACCAGGTGCTGATGATCGAGGCCAGCGAGGAATCCACCCACGTCTGGTCCCACAAGGCGCGCACGGTGCTGTTTCTCTCCGCCATGCGGCACTTTGCGCAGGCCCTGCAGCAGCGCGGCTGGCGGCTTTGTTACCGGGCGCTGGATCAGGAAGCGGATGTCACGCTGGCCGACGGCTTGCTGGCCGCCATTGCGGAGCACCAGCCGCTGAAAGTGATCGGCGTCGAGCCGGGTGACCTGCGGGTGCGCCAGGGCTTGGATACTGCCCTCAAGACCGGCGGGCACCCCGCGATGGAATGGCGCGAGGACAGGCACTTTTTATGCAGCCCGGCGCGCTTTCGCCACTGGGCCGGGCAATCGACCAGCCTGCGCATGGAGTTTTTCTACCGCACCATGCGCCAGCACTACCAGGTCTTGATGAGTGGCGGCAAGCCCGAAGGCGGGCAGTGGAACTACGACGCCGACAACCGCAAGGGTTTCGGCCGGGCCGGCCCGCAGAACGTGCCCCGGCCCCTCGTCTTTGCGCAGGACTCCATCACCCGGGAGGTGATCGCGCTGGTCGAGCGACGGTTTGCCGGCCATCCGGGCGACCTGCAGCGCTTCAACTGGCCGGTCACGCGTGCGCAGGCGCTGGACGCGCTGGCCGACTTCGTGGAACACCGCCTGCCCCACTTCGGTGCCCACCAGGATGCGATGTGGACGCATCTCGACTTCGGCTGGCATGCGTTGCTGTCCAGCTCGCTGAATCTCAAGCTGCTGAACCCGCTGGAGGTGATCCACGCGGCCGAACAGGCCTGGCGCGATCGTGGCCTGGAGCTGGCCAGTGTCGAGGGTTTTATCCGCCAGGTGCTCGGCTGGCGGGAATTCATGCGCGGCGTCTACTTCCTGGACATGCCGGACCTCAAGACGGCCAACCACTTCGGCCACCAGCAGCCCCTGCCGGCCTGGTACTGGACCGGCGAGACTGGCATGAACTGCATGCGCCAGTGCATCAGCCAGACGCTGGCCAACGGCTACTCGCACCATATCCAGCGCCTGATGGTCACCGGCATGTTCGGCATCACGGCACAGATCCAGCCGCAAGCCTTGTGTGACTGGTACCTCGCGGTGTATGTCGACGCCGTCGAATGGGTGGAGCTGCCCAACACCGCCGGCATGGCGCTGTTTGCCAACGGCGGGCGCTTCACCTCCAAGCCCTATGTGGCCAGCGGCGCCTATGTCAAACGCATGAGCAACTACTGCAGCGGCTGCCGTTACGAACCTGAAACACGCACCGGTGCGACAGCCTGCCCGATGACCACGCTGTACTGGAATTTCCTGGACCGGCACGAGGCCGCCTTCGCCGGCAACCCGCGCACGGCGCTGATGGTGAAAAACCTGCAGCGCATGAGCGCCGCAGACAGGGACGCCGTGAAGGCGCGGGCGGCACAGATGCTGGCCAGCCTGGATGAGTTGTAAACATCGTGTCAGCTTCGCGCTTCATTTCACGCCAATCGCCCATATTCCGGGGGCAAACCGGCTTTTTCCGACAAAAAGATTCCGGACAAGCGGGGGCCGGCACAGGATCGATGCTGCGTTGCAATAGAATTCCCATGTTTTTACTTGTAATTGCAAGGTAGTTACCAGGCAGTTACCGGACAGTTACCAGACCTCCCACGAAAGCCAAACAATGACAGAGCTGGCATCCAAACAGCGTCCCAAGCGGCCTGAGTTCCGCAACATCAACGCCTTCAAGGACCTGACCACCTACCGCATGACGCCGGCAGCCTGGGTCTCCATCCTTCACCGGGCAAGTGGCGCCATCATGTTTGTGCTGATGCCCTTCATCATCTGGATGTTCGACACCTCGATTTCCTCGGAGTTGTCCTTCGAGCGCTTCAAGGCAGCCTTCAACATCGGCATGCTGGGCCTGCCGGGTTTTATCTGGAAACTGGTCGCGCTGGCGCTGATCTGGGCCTACCTGCACCATTTCATTGCCGGCCTGCGCCATCTCTATATGGACGCCACCCACTCCCTGAGCAACGAGTTCGGCAAAAGCACCGCACTGGTCACGCTGGCCCTGAGCATCCTGCTGACGCTGGTACTGGGCGCCAAACTGTTCGGCCTCTACTGATTCCCAAGGAGCAAGACATGTCTGTGAACTACGGCTCCAAGCGCCTCGTTGTCGGCGCACACTACGGCACCCGTGACTGGCTGGCCCAGCGCGTGACCGCCGTCCTGATGGCGCTTTTTACCTTCCTGCTGCTGGCCCGCGTGCTGTTCAGCAAGGGCCCTATCGGCTACGACCAGTGGGCCGGCATTTTCTCGGCGCAGTGGATGAAAGTGCTGACCTTCACCGTCATCCTGGCCCTGCTGTACCACGTCTGGGTCGGCATGCGCGACATCTGGATGGACTACATCAAGCCTGTCTGGCTGCGCCTGTCGCTGGAAGTGGCCACCATCGTCTGGCTGCTGGCCTGCGCCGGCTGGGGCATCCAGGTGTTGTGGCGCCTGTAATCGTCCAGCTTTCAAGCCCATCCCGGCTGCACCCGACCACGAGACCCTTCAAACATCATGACTGCTACTTCCCAGCTTCCCAAACGAAAATTTGACGTGGTGATCGTCGGGGCCGGCGGCTCCGGCATGCGTGCCTCGTTGCAACTGGCGCGTGCCGGCCTCAACGTCGCCGTGCTCTCCAAGGTGTTCCCGACCCGCTCGCACACGGTGGCGGCGCAGGGCGGCATCGGCGCCTCGCTGGGCAACATGTCCGAGGACAACTGGCACTACCACTTCTACGACACCGTCAAGGGCTCCGACTGGCTCGGCGACCAGGACGCGATCGAGTTCATGTGCCGCGAAGCGCCCAAGGTCGTGTACGACCTCGAGCACATGGGCATGCCCTTCGACCGCAACCCCGACGGCACGATTTACCAGCGCCCTTTCGGCGGCCACACCGCCAACTACGGTGAAAAACCGGTGCAGCGTGCCTGCGCCGCCGCCGACCGCACCGGCCACGCGATGCTGCACACCCTGTACCAGCAGAACGTCAAGGAAAAAACCAGCTTTTTCGTCGAATGGATGGCACTGGACCTGATCCGCGACGCAGCCGGCGACGTGGTCGGCGTGACCGCGATCGAGATGGAAACCGGCGACGTCCACATCTTCGAAGCCAAGACCACCATGCTGGCCACCGGCGGCGCCGGCCGGATTTTTGCCGCATCGACCAACGCCTTCATCAACACCGGCGACGGGCTGGGCATGGCCGCACGTGCCGGCATCCCGCTGGAAGACATGGAGTTCTGGCAGTTCCACCCGACCGGCGTGGCCGGCGCCGGCGTGTTGCTGACCGAAGGCTGCCGCGGCGAAGGCGCGATCCTGCGCAACAGCGACGGCGAGCGTTTCATGGAGCGTTATGCGCCCACGCTGAAGGACCTGGCGCCGCGCGACTTCGTCTCGCGTTCCATGGACCAGGAAATCAAGGAAGGCCGCGGCTGCGGCCCGAACAAGGATTACATCCTGCTGGACATGACGCACCTGGGCGTGGACGCCATCATGAAGCGCCTGCCCTCGGTGTTCGAGATCGGCCACAACTTCGCCAACGTCGACATCACCAAGGAACCGATCCCCGTGGTGCCGACCATCCACTACCAGATGGGCGGCATCCCGACCAATATCCACGGTCAGGTCGTCACCCAGGACGCCAACAACCAGAGCCAGGTCGTCAATGGCCTGTACGCCGTCGGCGAATGTTCCTGCGTGAGCGTACACGGCGCCAACCGCCTGGGCACCAACTCGCTGCTGGACCTGCTGGTCTTCGGCAAGGCCGCCGGCAACCACATTGTTCAATACGCCAAGAGCACCAGCCACAAGCCGCTGCCCGCAGATGCGGCCGACAAGACACTGGCCCGCATCGCGCGCCTGGACAACGCCACCGGCGGCGAATACGCGCAGGACGTGGCCAACGACTTGCGCGCTGCCATGCAGCAGCACGCCGGCGTGTTCCGCACCCAGGCCATCCTCGATGAAGGCGTGAACAAGATCGCCGCGATGCGCGAGCGCGTCGCCAACATCGGCCTGAAGGACAAGTCGAAAATCTTCAACACCGCCCGCATCGAGGCGCTGGAAGTCGAGAACCTGATCGAAGCCGCCCAGGCCACCATCGTGTCGGCCGCTGCCCGCAAGGAAAGCCGCGGCGCGCACTCGGTGGACGATTACGGCGACACGCCCGAGCACCCGAACGGCCGCAACGACACCGACTGGCACAAACACACGCTGTGGTACAGCGAAGGCAACCGCCTGGGCTACAAGCCGGTGCAGATGAAACCGCTGACCGTCGATTCCGTGCCGCTGAAAACACGCACTTTCTAAAAGATACGCCGCCTGCGCCCCCCACGAAGCGAGAACCCCATGACCAAACGCACCTTCCAGATCTACCGCTACGACCCGGACGCCGACGCCAAGCCCTACATGCAGACCATCGAGGTCGAGCTCGACGGCCATGAGCGCATGCTGCTGGACGCGCTGATGAAACTCAAGGCGCAGGACCCGAGCATCAGCTTCCGCCGCTCCTGCCGCGAAGGCGTGTGCGGCTCCGACGCGATGAACATCAACGGCAAGAACGGCCTGGCCTGCCTGACCAACATGAACACGCTCAAGGGCACCATCGTGCTCAAGCCGCTGCCCGGACTGCCGGTGGTGCGCGACCTGATCGTCGACATGACGCAGTTCTTCAAGCAGTACAACTCGATCAAGCCCTACCTGATCAACGACAACCTGCCGCCCGACAAGGAGCGCCTGCAGAGCCCGGAAGAGCGCGATGAGCTCAACGGCCTGTACGAGTGCATCCTGTGCGCCAGCTGCTCGACCAGCTGCCCCAGCTTCTGGTGGAACCCGGACAAGTTTGTCGGCCCGGCCGGGCTGCTGCAGGCCTACCGCTTCATCGCCGACAGCCGCGACGAAGCCACGGCCGAGCGCCTGGACAACCTGGAAGATCCCTACCGCCTGTTCCGCTGCCACACCATCATGAACTGCGTCGACGTCTGCCCCAAGGGACTGAACCCGAGCAAGGCCATTGGCAAGATCAAGGAAATGATGGTTCTGCGGACCGTCTAGAACCATGGCCCCCACGCTCGTCGCTTCGCGTACTTCGCTGCCCCCCGGGGGGGCGCATTTCGCCTTGGGACGGCCCGGCGGCGAAACCTCATAGACCATGCACACGACAGACGAACTTCTCGGCGAACGCGCCCTGAGCAAGCTCAAGTGGCGTTGCCGCCGGGGCTTGCTTGAAAACGACCTGTTGATCGAGAAGTTCTTTCGGCGGCATGAAGCCACGCTGACCGTCAGCCAGGCTGAAGGCTTGAATGATTTAATGGATCTGTCCGACAACGACCTGCTGGACCTGCTGCTAAAACGTCGGGAGCCCGAGCAACTTGCAGAAGTGAGTGCTCAGGTAAGTGCGTCTACTTACGCGGCGCGAGAGGTCTTAAACTTGATCCGCGCCGCCGCAACAGGCCATCCGTCCGATTTGATTTGATTTGACTAGAAAGACGCAAGAAATGAAGCTCGCTGACAACAAAGCCACCCTCTCCTTCAGCAACGGCAGCCCCAGTGTCGAACTGCCGGTCTACCAGGGCACGGTCGGTCCCGATGTGGTCGATATCCGCAAGCTGTATGCGCAGACCGGCATGTTCACCTATGACCCGGGTTTCCTGTCCACCGCGTCCTGCCAGTCGGCCATCACCTACATCGACGGCGACAAGGGCGAACTGCTGTACCGCGGCTACCCGATCGAGCAGCTCGCCACCAACTGCGACTACATGGAGACCTGCCACCTGCTGCTGTACGGAGAGCTGCCGAACGCCAGCCAGAAGAAGGAATTCAACAGCCGCGTGACCAACCACACCATGGTCAACGAGCAGATGCAGTTTTTCCTGCGTGGCTTCCGGCGTGACGCACACCCGATGGCCATCATGACCGGCCTGGTCGGCGCCCTGTCGGCCTTCTACCATGACAGCACCGACATCACCAATCCCGAGCACCGCGACATTTCGGCGATCCGCCTGATCGCCAAGATGCCGACGCTGGTCGCCATGGCCTACAAGTACACCGTGGGCCAGCCCTACATGTACCCCAAGAACGACCTGAGCTACGCCGGCAACTTCCTGCACATGATGTTCGCCACGCCGTGCGAGGAGTACAAGGTCAACCCGGTGCTCGAACGCGCGCTCGACCGCATCTTCATCCTGCACGCCGACCACGAACAGAACGCCTCCACCTCCACCGTGCGCCTGTGCGGATCGTCGGGCACCAACCCGTTTGCAGCGATTGCCGCAGGTGTCGCCTGCCTCTGGGGCCCGGCCCACGGCGGCGCCAATGAAGCGGCGCTCAACATGCTGGGCGACATCCAGAAGAACGGCGGCATCGACAACATCGGCGACTTCATCAAGCAGGTCAAGGACAAGAACTCCGGCGTCAAGCTGATGGGTTTTGGCCACCGCGTCTACAAGAACTACGACCCGCGCGCCAAGCTCATGCAGGAAACCTGCAAGGAAGTGCTGCAGGAAATGGGCCTGGAAAACGACCCGCTGTTCAAGCTGGCCATGGCGCTGGAAAAAATCGCGCTGGAAGACGATTACTTCGTTTCGCGCAAGCTTTACCCCAATGTGGACTTCTACTCCGGCATCGTGCAGCGCGCCATCGGCATCCCGGTGCCGCTGTTCACGGCGATCTTCGCGCTGGCCCGTACCGTCGGCTGGATCGCCCAGCTCAACGAGATGATCGGCGACCCCGAATACAAGATCGGCCGTCCGCGCCAGCTGTTCGACGGTTCGGTGACACGCAACGTCAAGCCCCTGACGGCACGTTGATCCGCCGGCACGTTTGAATCCGGCCCGCCCGTGGCAACACCGGCGGGCTTTTTTCCGCCTGGTTTTCCGGAGCAGACTTTTGAAATTGATCCAGACCCCTGACGAACTGCGCTCAACCCTCGCCGGCGCCGCGCCGCCGCGGCCCTGCAGTTGCGCCCTCGGCGCCTGCACCGGCTGGGAAAGCCTGGCCGAGTACCGCTGGGAGGCCGGCCAGATGACACAAGTCGCCACCCTGCGCGACCCGGCTGTCGAGGAACCGACGCTGGAGGAATTTCACCCCGAAGGCACACGTTACGAATCGCCCCAGGCGCCGGTGGCGCCGGCCTTCTTCCCCTACAACCGCTGCGATGTCTGGCACTGCAGCCGCTGCGGCCGTCATCTGCTGCGTTACACCGAGTTCGGCGGCTACAACGTCGATCCACGGGTCCGCGAACTCGATCCCCAGAAGATTGCCGGCTGACCTGCCCGCTCCTGATTTGATAGCTGGCTACGCAATAAGCCCGGGCGCTGCGGCCCAAAATCGCTACCCACTTCAAGCGGGGACCGCGGTGTCCGCCCCTGCAGGCATGTCACCCATCGCGTTTCGCGATGACAAAAACCCTCAACTCAAGAGAAAATACGTCATCCATCGTCCGATGCGATGACCATGAAAATCTCTGAACGCAACTTCGCCCGCCGAATCGACCTGACCTCGCTGCAACTGTTTGTGGCGGTGTGCGAGCTCGGCAGCATCGGCAAGGCGGCCGAGCGTGAGTTCATTGCGGCGTCCGCCGTCAGCAAACGCCTGTCGGACCTCGAAGCTGCGCTCGACACCCCGCTGCTCTATCGCCACACCCGCGGCGTGGACCTGACACCGGCCGGCCAGAGCCTGCTGCACCATGCGCGTTCGGTGTTGTTCAGCCTCGAAAAAATGCAGGGCGAGCTCAGCGAATACGCCGCCGGCGTGCGCGGCCATGTGCGGGTGCATGCCAGCATCTCGGCCATCGTGCAGTTTTTGCCGGAAGACCTGGGCGCCTTCACCGGCCGGCACCCCGAGGTCAAGATCGACCTCGAGGAACACCTGAGCACGGAAGTCGTGCGCGCCGTGCAGGAAGGCGCGGCCGACCTCGGCATCTGCAACACCGCCGACGGCACAGGCGGCCTGCAGGCCCTGCCCTACCGGCAGGACCGCCTGGTGCTGATCGTGCCGCGCGGCCATGCACTGGGCGAGCAGGACGCCATCGCGTTCGAAGACACGCTGGACTTCGACCACGTCGGCCTGCATTCCAACAGCTCGATTTACCTGGCTATGCGCGACGCGGCCGCACTGGCCGGCCGCACCATCAAGCTGCGCATCCACGTCACCGGCCTGGACGCCATGTGCCGCATGATCCACAACCGCCTGGGCGTCGGCGTGATGCCGCAACGCGCCTTCGAACTGATGCACGGCGTCGGCGAACTCGAAGCCGTGGCCCTGACCAATGCCTGGGCCACCCGCCAGATCGAACTGGTGGCGCGCGACTTTTCCAGCCTGCCGGTCACGGCCCGCCTGCTGGTCGATCACCTCACTACGCATGCTGCGAGCCCTGCAGCGCTTGCTGCCTAACTAAAATCAGCCAACCACGAAGGAAACCACATGGGACGCACCCTCTACGACAAGATCTGGGACGAACACGTCGTCCACACCGAGGAAGACGGCACCGCCATCCTCTACATCGACCGGCACCTGGTGCACGAGGTCACCAGCCCCCAGGCCTTTGAAGGCCTGCGCGAGGCCGGCCGCAAGGTCTGGCGCATCAGCTCCATCGTCGCCACCGCCGACCACAACACGCCGACCACCGGCTGGGAGCTCGGCTACGACGGCATCACCGACCTGGTCAGCAAGGAGCAGATCACCACGCTGGACAGCAACATCGCCGAGTTCGGCGCAGCCGCCTACTTTCCCTTCCTGTCCAAGCGCCAGGGCATCGTGCATGTGATCGGCCCCGAAAGCGGCGCGACCCTGCCCGGCATGACGGTGGTCTGCGGCGACTCGCACACCTCGACCCACGGCGCCTTCGGTGCGCTGGCGCACGGCATAGGCACCAGCGAGGTAGAACACGTGATGGCCACGCAAACCCTGCTGGCCAAAAAGGCCAAAAACATGCTGGTGTATGTGGACGGCAAACTCGCGCCCGGCCTGACCGGCAAGGACATCGTGCTGGCCATCATCGGCAAGATCGGCACGGCAGGCGGCACCGGCTACACCATCGAGTTCGGCGGCCCGGCGATACGCGCGCTCAGCATGGAAGGCCGCATGACGGTCTGCAACATGGCGATCGAAGCCGGCGCCCGCGCCGGCCTGGTGGCGGTCGACGAAAAAACCATCGCCTACGTCAAGGGCCGGCCGCTGGCGCCCACCGGCGTCGCATGGGACCAGGCGGTGAGCTACTGGAACACGTTGCAGTCGGACCCGGATGCGAAGTTCGACACCGTGGTCAAGCTCGACGCGGCCCAGATCCGTCCACAGGTCACCTGGGGCACCTCGCCCGAGATGGTGTTGTCCATCGAGGACCGCGTGCCCGATCCCGACAAGGAAAAAGACGCCAACAAGCGCGACGCCATCGAGCGTGCACTGACTTACATGGGCCTGCAGCCCGGCAAGGCCATCAACGACATCCTGGTCGACAAGGTGTTTATCGGCTCCTGCACCAACAGCCGCATCGAGGACATGCGCGAAGCCGCGGCCATGGTGCAGAAGATCGGCCAGAAAGTGGCCGGCAATGTGAAGCTGGCCATGGTGGTGCCCGGCTCCGGCCTGGTCAAGGAGCAAGCCGAGCGCGAAGGCCTGGACAAGATTTTTGTCGCCGCAGGCTTCGAGTGGCGCGAGCCCGGCTGCTCGATGTGCCTGGCCATGAACGCCGACCGTCTCGAGCCCGGCGAGCGCTGCGCATCGACGTCCAACCGGAATTTCGAAGGCCGGCAAGGCGCCGGCGGCCGCACCCACCTGGTCAGCCCGGCCATGGCTGCAGCTGCGGCCGTGCACGGGCACTTCGTCGATATCCGCAAATTTTCCTAACCCCCTTCAGGAGAGTCATCATGAAAAAAATCACCACGCTGCTCACACTGTCGCTGGCGGCCATGGCCTTCTTGCTGGCAGGCTGTAACACTGCGCGAGGCTTTGGACAGGACCTGCAAAAGGTTGGCGAGAAAATCGAAGACAAGGCGAAGAAATAATGAAACCCTTCACCGTACACCGAGGCCTGGTCGCGCCCATGGACCGCGAGAACGTCGACACCGACGCCATCATCCCCAAGCAGTTCCTCAAGTCCATCCGCAAGACCGGTTTCGGTCCCAACCTGTTCGACGAGTGGCGCTACCTGGACGCCGGTTTCCCGGGGCAGGACCCGGCCAGCCGCCGCCCGAACCCGGACTTCGTGCTGAACCAGCCGCGCTACAAAGGCGCGTCCATCCTGCTGGCGCGCAAGAACTTCGGCTGCGGCTCCTCGCGCGAACACGCGCCCTGGGCGCTGGACCAGTACGGCTTTCGCGCCATCATCGCGCCCAGCTATGCCGACATCTTTTTCAACAACAGCTTCAAGAACGGCCTGCTGCCCATTGTCCTGAGCGAAGCCCAGGTCGGCCAGCTGTTCGACGAAGCACTGGCCTTTCCCGGCTACCAACTGACCATTGATCTGGAGCGCCAGGTCATCGTCAAGCCGCAGGGTGAAGAGATTGCCTTCGAGGTGCAGGCCTTCAAGAAATTCTGCCTGCTGGGCGGTTACGACGACATCGGCCTGACCTTGCGCCAGAGCGACAAGATCAAGGCCTTCGAAGCCGAGCGGCTGGCCACCAAGCCCTGGCTGGCGAATCGACTCGCTGCCTGAACTTCAAGCCAAACAGGCCTCCAGCCCTTATCCGGCGAGCGTAAAAAGCTATCAAAATCATAGTAAACAGAGAACATCAGACATGAAAATCGCAATCCTCCCGGGTGACGGCATAGGCACCGAGATCGTCGCCGAGGCCGTCAAGGTCCTGCACGCGCTGGACCTGAAGTTCGAAACCGAGACCGCGCTGGTCGGCGGCGCCGCCTACGACGCACACGGCCACCCGCTGCCGGACGCCACGCTCAAACTCGCCAAAGAATCCGACGCCATCCTGTTCGGCGCGGTCGGCGACTGGAAATACGACACGCTGGACCGGCCGCTGCGCCCCGAGCAGGCCATCCTGGGCCTGCGCAAGAACCTGGGTCTGTTCGCCAACTTCCGCCCGGCCATCTGTTACCCGCAACTGGTGGACGCTTCCAGCCTGAAACGCGAACTGGTGTCGGGTCTCGACATCCTGATCATCCGCGAGCTGACCGGCGACATCTATTTCGGCCAGCCACGTGGCCGCCGAATCGCCACGGATGGCCACTTTCCCGGCAGCGAGGAAGCCTTCGACACCATGCGTTATTCGCGTCCCGAGATCGAACGCATCGCCCACGTCGCCTTCCAGGCGGCGCGCAAACGCAGCAGCCGCGTGACCAGCGTCGACAAGGCCAATGTGCTGGAAACCTTCCAGCTCTGGAAAGACGTGGTCACCGAGGTCGGGAAGGAATATCCCGACGTCGCGCTGGACCACATGTATGTGGACAACGCCGCGATGCAGCTGGTCAAGGCGCCCAAGAAGTTCGACGTGGTGGTGACCGGCAACATGTTCGGCGACATCCTGTCCGACGCCGCCGCCATGCTGACCGGCTCCATCGGCATGTTGCCCTCGGCCAGCCTGAACACCAAAAACCAGGGCCTCTACGAACCCAGCCACGGCAGCGCGCCGGACATCGCCGGCAAGGGCGTGGCCAATCCGCTGGCCACCATCCTGAGCGCGGCCATGATGCTGCGTTTCAGCCTGAACCAGACGGAGGCCGCGGTGCGCATTGAAAAAGCCGTGGACGCCGTGCTGAGCCAGGGCCTGCGCACGCCCGACATCTACAGCGAAGGCACGACAAAAGTGGGCACGGTGCAGATGGGTGATGCGGTGGTGAAAGCCCTCAGCCAGTCCTGACACGCTGCCGCCAGCGCTGCGGCGTTGGCTGCTTGCCACAGGCCAGGCCGGCAAATGCTGACCCGCAGCGCCGGCCGGGCCGGGCGTGATTACAATAGCCCCATGCGTAAAAACCCCGCACTCACCCGCTTTGTCGCCGCTTCGCGCGCGATTTGCGCTGCGCCGGTTTTTGCCCAGACCACCAAAACGACCACCATTAAAGGCTAGCAAGCCTGGTTCGTCGTGCCCTGCCGGCTCGATGAGCCGGGCCGAAAAGCTTCATTTTTTGACTTTTTGAAGGGCGACATCATGAAACTCAAGGGCAATCTCACGGGACTCGTCGGCTGGCGCGGCATGGTCGGCTCGGTGCTGATCGACCGCATGCAGGCCGAGGGCGACTTCGACCTGATCGAACCGGTCTTCTTTTCGACCTCCAACGCCGGCGGCAAGGCCCCGGCCCAGGCCAAGAACGAAACCACGCTGAAAGACGCCTACGACATCGACGCCCTCAAGAAGTGCGACGTGATCCTGACCGCCCAGGGCGGTGACTACACGTCCGAGGTCTACCCCAAGCTGCGCGCTGCCGGCTGGGACGGCCACTGGATCGACGCCGCATCGACCCTGCGCATGAACGACGACGCCATCATCGTGCTGGACCCGGTCAACCTGCCGGTGATCAAAAACGCGCTGGCCAAGGGCGGCAAGAACTGGATTGGCGGCAACTGCACCGTGAGCTGCATGCTGATGGGTGTGGGCGCGCTGTACAAGGCCGGCCTGGTCGAGTGGATGACCAGCATGACCTACCAGGCGGCATCCGGCGGTGGCGCACAACACATGCGCGAATTGCTGACGCAGTACGGCACGCTCAATGCCGAAGTGCGTGCGCTGCTGGACGACCCGAAATCCGCCATCCTGGAAATCGACCGCCGCGTGCTGGCGAAACAGCAATCGTTGTCGCCCGCTGAAATGAGCAACTTCGGCGTGCCGCTGGGCGGCTCGCTGATCCCCTGGATCGACAAGGACCTCGGAATCGGCAAAAACCGGGACGAGCCCGGTTGGGGCATGTCCAAGGAAGAGTGGAAGGGCGGCGCCGAAACCAACAAGATCCTGGGCCAGGGCGCCAGCTTCGGCACCGCCGAAACGCCGGTGGACGGCTTCTGCGTCCGCATTGGCGCCATGCGTTGCCACAGCCAGGCCTTGACCTTCAAGCTCAAGAAGGACGTTCCGCTGGCCGACATCGAGGCCATGATCGCCGCCGACAATGATTGGGTGAAGGTCGTGCCCAACACGCGCGAGGCCAGCATCACCGACCTGACGCCGGTGGCCGTCACCGGCACCATGGGCATTCCGGTCGGGCGCCTGCGCAAGCTGGCCATGGGACCCGACTACCTGGGCGCCTTCACCGTCGGTGACCAGCTCCTGTGGGGCGCTGCCGAGCCACTGCGCCGCATGTTGCGCATCCTGCTCCAGGCATGAGGACACGGGCCGCATCCCCTTGCGGCCCGTCTCCGGTGATCGGCTGCAACCGTAACCACTTGTGACGATACGTTGTCGTCAGACAACAACCGAAACTTGTAAGTTGATGCTAACCCCGCGTGTCAAAACTTAAGTGCTGTCTTAGCTTGTCAGCCTAATCCCTTGATGTTAATGTTATTTATCGAAAATTAGCGCAGGGGTTTTTGTGCGGACAAGCAGAATAAAATTTGATGCAGACCGAGCACCGGAGGCTCACATTCCCATGAATCATCCTCGCTCTTGGCGTCTTGGTGCGGTTGCAGCCGCTATTGCACTGGCGGGCACTTTCGCCAGTTTGCAGGTCCAGGCCCTCGGTCTGGGCCGGGTCACGGTCCAGTCTGCCCTCGGAGAGCCGCTGCGCGCCGAGATCGACATTCCCGAAATCAATGCCGAAGAAGCCGCCAGCCTGCGCGCCAGCGTGGCCAGCGCCGACGCCTTCAAGGCTGCCGGCCTCGAATACAGTGCTGCCGTCACCAACATGCAGATCAGCCTGCAGCGGCGTCCGGACGGCCGGTCCTACCTGCGCCTGACCAGCGACCGGCCTGTCAGCGAACCCTTTGTCGACCTGATCCTGGAAGCCCGCTGGGCCTCCGGGCGCATCGTGCGTGACTACACGATGCTGTTCGACCCGCCCAACCTGCGCGCCGCTGCGCAGCCCATGCCCGCGCCGACAGCACCCATGGTGTCGCGCCCACCCGCACCCATCGCCACGCTGCCCCCGGCACCTGCACCGGCACCAGCCGCCGTTCCCTACTCGCCCCCCAGCCCGCCCGCCGCGATGCCGGCGCCCGCCGTCCGACCCAGCGCGCCACCCCCGCCACCTGTCGCCGCCAGCAGGCCAGCGTCGCCGGGTGGCGAGACCGTTACCGTCAAGGCCGGGGACACCGCCGGCCGGATTGCAGCGCAAACCAAACCGGCCAGCGTGTCGCTGGACCAGATGCTGGTGGCCCTGCTGCGCCGAAACCCCGACGCCTTTATTGACGGCAACGTCAACCGCCTAAAGGCTGGCGCCGTCCTGGAAGTACCGGGCGCCGACCAGGCCGAAGCCGTCTCTGCCAGCGAAGCCAGCCGGACCATCGTCGCGCAAAGCCGGGACTTCAATACCTTCCGCCGCAAGCTGGCTGAAAGCGCCCCACCGACCCAGACCGCCGGCGCCGACCGCCAGGCCACCGGCCAGGTCCAGGCCAAGGTGGAAGACAAGGCGCCTGCTGCCGCCACACCCGACAAGCTGACCCTGTCCAAAGGCGCGGTCCAGAGCAAGGCCGCGGCCGAAGAAAAGATTGCCCAGGACCGCCAGGCCAAAGAGGCTGCTGCCCGTGTGGCCGAGCTGTCCAAAAACATCAGCGACCTGAATAAACTGGGTGCACCGTCCACGCCTGCGGCTGCCGCGGCACCGGCTGCCCCGCCTGTGGCACCGGCGGCACCGGCGCCCGGTGTGGCTGTGCCAAGCCCCGGCGTGCTGCCCGGCGCGTCCCCGGCGCCCTCCGCAGCGGTCACGCCAGCCGCGCCGGCCAGCCCCGCATCCAGCGCTTCCGCACCGGCAGCCGCCGCAGTGGCCACGGTCGCTCCAGCGGCCAGTGCACCAGCCCCTGCCCCTGCACCCGTGAAAAAACCGGTGGTGGTGCCCCCGCCGCCTCCGCCGGAACCCAGCCTGATCGATGAACTGCTCGACAACCCGCTGATCCTGGCCGGCGGCGCAGCCTTGCTGCTGCTGTTGCTGGGCCTGGCGGTTTACCGTGCGCGCCAGCGCAAAAATGCCGTCGCGGTGGACAGCTCCTTCCTCGAAAGCCGCCTGCAGCCTGACTCCTTCTTCGGCGCCAGCGGCGGCCAGCGCATAGACACCAACGAAGCCAATGTCACCGGCTCGTCCATGGTGTATTCGCCCAGCCAGCTCGACGCCGCCGGCGACGTGGACCCGGTGGCTGAAGCCGACGTTTATCTGGCTTATGGCCGCGACCTGCAGGCCGAGGAAATCCTCAAGGAAGCCATACGCATCAGCCCGACCCGTATCGCCATTCACGCCAAGCTGATGGAAATTTATGCGAAGCGGCGCGATGCGGCAGCCTTTGCAGCTGTGGCGGCCGAGGCCTACAGCCCGACCCGCGGCCAGGGCGTGGAATGGGCGCACATGGCCGAGATGGGCCGGGAACTCGACCCCGCCAACCCGATGTACCAGCCGGACGGCCAGCCACCGGCGGCCCTGGGCGCGGCGGCAGCGGCCGGTCTGGCCAGCGCATCGTTCACCACACAGACCAGCCCGCAGCCATTGCAGGCCGCCCCCGAAGCCAAAGACTCCGCGGTCGACTTCGACCTGGATCTGGACTTTTCGCTGGGCGACGAAGAAGCGGCCCCACCCGCTCCTGCGCCTGCCCCCACACCCGCGCCTGCGCCGGTGGCCCGGACCGAACAGACCCTGGCCATGCCGCCCGTGGTCGCGCCCCCTCCGCTGGACAACAGCATGGACTTCAGTTCTGCCACGCTGTCCATGCCGCCGGTGGCCGCACCACCGCCCCCGCCCGCTCCCGCGCCGCTGCCTGTCATGGACGCCGGCCTGAGCTTCAGCACCGACGAGCCCGCGGTCACCACGGCCGCCACGCCGCTGGATACCTCCGGCGGCATGCTCGAGTTCGACATGGGCGCGCTGTCGCTGGACCTGGACAGCCCGAGTACCGAAAGCCCGGCCATTGCTGCCGCACCTGCGTCTTCCATGGACATGGACATGGAAGACCCGCTGGAGACCAAGTTCGCGCTGGCCGAGGAGTTCCGTGCGATCGGTGACACCGACGGCGCGCGCTCGCTGGCCGAGGAAGTGCTGGCCCAGTCCAGTGGTTCGCTCAAGGCCAAGGCCCAGGCTTTCCTGAACGCCCTGGCCTGATCTTTTGCACCTTCTCCCTGGGAGCCGCCCGTGAGGATCGCTCTGGGCCTGAGCTACAACGGCGGCGCCTACGAGGGCTGGCAAAGCCAGCTCTCGGGCAAGACCGTGCAGGACCAGCTCGAGAAGGCGCTCGGCAAATTCGCCGACCAGCCGATACGCACGCTCTGCGCCGGGCGCACCGATGCCGGTGTCCATGCGCTGATGCAGGTGGCGCACTTCGACACGGCGCTGGTGCGCGAGCTGCCCTCCTGGGTGCGTGGCACCAATGCCTTTCTGCCGCGCGACATCGCGGTGCAATGGGCACGCGCGGTCCCTGACGAATTCCATTGCCGCGGCAGCGCCACCAGCCGGCGTTATGCCTATGTGCTGCTGGAGTCGCCGGTGCGCCCCAGCGTCGAGACCGGCCGGGTCGGCTGGGTGTACCGCCCGCTGGACGGTGCAGCGATGCGCGAGGCCATCACCCACCTGGTCGGCGAACATGATTTTTCATCCTTCCGCGCCGCCCAGTGCCAGGCCAAAACCCCGGTCAAGACCATCACGCGCATCGAAGTCTCCCAGCGCGCCGGCTACTGGCGTTTCGAGTTCGAGGCGAATGCCTTTTTGCACCACATGATCCGCAACATCATGGGTTGCCTGGTCAGCATCGGCCAGGGCCAGCAGCCGCCCGGCTGGATGGCCGAGGTACGGGACGCGCGCCGGCGCGACGTGGCTGCGCCGACGTTTTCGCCGGATGGTTTGTATTTCCTGGGGCCACGTTACGACGCCAGCTATGGCCTGCCGGAATCCACACCGGCCTATGATTGGCTCCCATGAACAAACACAGGACTCGTATCAAGATCTGCGGCCTGACGCGTGAAGAAGACGTGGACGCGGCGGTGGCCGCCGGCGCCGATGCCGTCGGCTTTGTGATGTATGCGCCCAGCCCGCGCAGCGTCAGCGCCGAACGCGCTGCCGAGCTGGCGCGCCGCCTGCCGCCCTTTGTCACCCCCGTGCTGCTTTTTGTGAATGAATCCGCTACAAAAGTGATAGCTGCTTGCGCCCGTATACCAACGGCTTTGCTGCAGTTTCATGGGGACGAAACGCCCGAAGACTGTCTGGCCGCAGGACGCCCCTTCCTGCGCGCGGCACGTATTCCCCTGGAGGAAAACCCCGCCGAGGGGAGTGCCGCTTTTGATCTCGTAAAATACGCGGAAGACTTCAAGGCCGCCCAGGCCATCCTGCTCGACGCCCATGTCGACGGATTCGGGGGCGGCGGAAAAACATTCAATTGGTCACTTCTTCCTCCAAGCGTCAACGCTCACCTCGTTTTGTCTGGTGGACTCACACCTGCAAATGTGACCGATGGCATTTTGCAAGTGCGGCCGCGTTGTAAAACGCTGGCCGTCGATGTCAGTTCGGGCGTCGAGATTTCGAAAGGAATCAAAAGCGCCGACAAAATCCATCAATTCGTCGCAGCCGTCCGCGCTGCCGACGATTTACTTGCAGAAAATCATGTACGACTACCAGCAACCTGACACCACGGGCCACTTCGGGATTTACGGCGGCAGCTTTGTCTCGGAAACACTGACCCACGCGCTCAACGAACTCAAGGCCGCGTACGCGAAGTACCAGTACGACCCGGAGTTTCTTGCCGAATTCCAGTACGAGCTGGCGCATTTTGTGGGCCGGCCCTCACCGGTCTACCATGCGGCGCGCACCAGCCGCGAACAGGGCGGCGCGCAGATTTACCTGAAGCGCGAGGACCTGAACCACACCGGCGCGCACAAGATCAACAACACCATCGGACAGGCCATGCTGGCCAGGCGCATGGGCAAGCCGCGCGTGATCGCCGAGACCGGCGCCGGCCAGCACGGCGTGGCCACCGCCACCATCTGCGCGCGTTACGGCCTCGAATGTGTGGTTTACATGGGCAGCGAGGACGTCAAGCGCCAGAGCCCCAACGTCTACCGCATGAAACTGCTGGGCGCCACCGTGGTGCCGGTCGAATCGGGCAGCAAGACGCTGAAGGACGCGCTCAACGAGGCCATGCGCGACTGGGTCGCCAATGTGGACAACACCTTCTACATCATCGGCACGGTCGCCGGCCCGCATCCCTACCCGATGATGGTGCGCGACTTCCAGAGCGTGATCGGCGAGGAATGCCTGGTGCAGATGCCCGAGATGACAGGCGGCAAACAACCCGACGCGGTGATTGCCTGCGTCGGCGGCGGCAGCAACGCCATGGGCATCTTCCACCCCTATATCGCCCACGAAGCCACGCGCCTGATCGGCGTCGAAGCCGCCGGTGAAGGCATGGACAGCGGCAAACACTCGGCCTCGCTGCAGCGGGGTGTGCCCGGCGTGCTGCATGGCAACCGCACCTATGTGCTGCAGAACGAGGACGGCCAGGTCACCGAGACCCACAGCATCAGCGCCGGCCTGGACTACCCCGGTGTCGGCCCGGAACACGCCTTCCTCAAGGACATCGGCCGCGCCGAATATGTCGGCATCACCGACGCGGAAGCGCTGTCGGCCTTTCACTACCTGTGCCGCACCGAAGGCATCATCCCCGCGCTGGAATCCAGCCACGCCGTCGCCTACGCCATGAAACTGGCCAAAACCATGCGCACCGACCAGTCCATCCTGGTCAACCTGTCGGGCCGCGGCGACAAGGACATCGGTACCGTCGCCGATCTGTCGCAAGCCAGCTTTTATTGCAGGCCGTCGTGTCAGGGCCAGGGCATCAAGGGCGGCACGAGTGTGGTTGAGGTGCTGCGATGAGCCGAATTCAGCCCACCCTGGCCGCGCTGCAGGCCTCAGGCCGCAAAGCCCTGATCCCTTATGTCACCGCCGGATTTCCGTATGCCGACATCACGCCGGAATTGATGCATGGCATGGTGGCCGGCGGCGCCGACGTGATCGAACTCGGTGTGCCGTTTTCCGACCCGAGCGCCGACGGCCCGGTGATCCAGAAGGCCGGCGACCAGGCCCTCGCTGCCGGTATCGGCCTGCTGCAGGTGCTGGAGATGGTGCGGGTGTTCCGCCAGAAGGACAGCGCCACCCCCATCGTGCTCATGGGTTATGCCAACCCGATCGAGGCCTACGACCTCAAACGCGGCAAAAACGCATTTGTGCGTGATGCGTCGGCAGCCGGCGTGGACGGCGTGCTGGTGGTGGACTATCCGCCCGAAGAATGTGTGGCCTTCGCCGCCACCCTGCGCGCCCATGAGATGGACCTGATCTTCCTGCTGGCGCCGACCTCGACACCGGAACGCATGGCGCAGGTGGCCCAGGTGGCCAGCGGGTATGTCTATTACGTCTCGCTCAAGGGGGTGACCGGCTCCGGCGCGCTGGACCTGGGCGCGGTCGAGGCCATGCTGCCGCGCATCCGCCAGCATGTCAGCGTGCCGGTCGGCGTAGGTTTCGGCATCCGCGACGCCGCCACCGCCAAGGCCATCAGCCGGGTCGCCGACGCGGTGGTGATCGGCAGCCGCATCATCCAGCTGATCGACGGCCAGCCGCGTGAGCAGGTGGTGCCGCTGGTGCGTGATTTCCTGGCGGGTGTGCGCACCGCGCTGGACCAGCCGGCCGGCTGAACCGGGCCTGAACAGGACGGAACTCAGCGCATAATCCCCTTTCTTTACCGGTTTTGCCCCCCGCCGGCGTCTTGCGCGCCGGCCCGGGCAGCTCTTCACAAGGACGACTTCATGTCTTGGCTGGAAAAACTCCTCCCCCCGAAAATCACCCCGACCGACCCGACCGAGCGCCGCAGCGTGCCGGAAGGCCTGTGGGTCAAGTGCCCGAGTTGCGAAGCCGTGCTGTACAAGACCGACCTGGAGAAAAACCAGAACGTCTGCCCGCAGTGCAGCCACCACCATCGCATGGACGCCCGCGCCCGTCTCGACAGCTTTCTGGACCCGGAAGGCCGTTATGAAATCGGCCAGGAAGTCCTGCCGGTCGATCCGCTCAAATTCAAGGACAGCCGCAAATACCCGGAACGCCTGAAAGAAGCGCTGGAAAACACCGGCGAGACCGATGCGCTGATCGTCATGGGCGGCGCGGTGCACAGCATCGGCGTGGTGGTGGCCTGCTTCGAGTTCGACTTCATGGGCGGCAGCATGGGCAGCGTGGTCGGCGAGCGTTTTGTGCGCGGCGTGCATGCCGCGATCGAGCAGAAAGTCCCCTTTATCTGCTTTACCGCCACCGGTGGCGCGCGCATGCAGGAAGGCCTGCTGAGCCTGATGCAGATGGCCAAAACCAATGCATCCCTGACCCGCCTGGCCAAAAAAGGCCTGCCTTACATCAGCGTGCTGACCGACCCGACCATGGGCGGTGTCAGCGCCGGCTTCGCGTTTGTCGGCGACATCGTGATCGCCGAGCCGAAAGCCCTGATTGGTTTTGCCGGCCCGCGCGTGATCGAATCCACCGTGCGCGTGACCCTGCCGGAAGGCTTCCAGCGTGCGGAATTCCTGCAGACCAAGGGCGCGGTGGACTTCATCTGCGACCGGCGCGAACTGCGCAAGACCGTGGCCAATTCGCTGGCCATGCTGCTGCGCCAGCCAGCCGACGCCGTCCTGTAAACACGGCCCCCCGCCGGGCCCTGTTTGCTATCAAAACCAGAGCTGCCTACGCTTGCCAGGCGATGGCTCGCGCCATTTTTGATCCCAAATCTGACAAAAATCAACCGCCGTCCGTGCGGCTCTGCTGCCACAGCCCGTGCAGGGGGTAACAAGATCGTGGGAAGATGGTGTATTGCCACCCGCTTTTCGTGAAATTCGCGCCCCGAACCGATGCCAGTAGCCCTCACCCTTTCCTCGCTGCCGCTGTTCCCGCTGGGGACCGTGCTTTACCCCGGCGGCCTGCTGCCGCTGCGGATTTTCGAGGTGCGTTACCTCGACATGATCGGCAAGTGCCACAAGACCGGCGCGCCCTTCGGCGTAGTGGCGCTGAGCCAGGGCTCGGAAGTGCGCAAGCCGGGCGACGGGCCCAGCGGCGACGGCTTTGCCAGCGAAACCTTTCACTCGGTGGGCACGCTGGCCACCATCACCAGCTTTTCGGTGCCGCAGCCGGGCCTCATGGTGATCCGCTGCAGCGGCGCGCAGCGCTTCGAGATCTCCAGCCAGGAGAAGCTCAAACACGGGCTGTGGATCGCCGATGTGACCCGCATCGATGACGACCAGCGGGTCCTGGTGCCGGACGACCTGCGCGGCGCGGCCAATGCGCTGGGCAAACTCATCAAGAGCCTGCAGGACAGGGATATCCCGGCCGACCAGATGCCGCTGGAGCCGCCTTACCGGCTCGACGACTGCGGCTGGGTCGCAAATCGCTGGTGTGAGCTGCTGCCCATGCCGGTCGAACTCAAGCAGCGCCTGATGCAGCTCGACAACCCGCTGCTGCGGCTCGAACTGGTCAGCGACATCCTCGAAAAAACCGGCATCGCGCTGTAGCGATCGCGCCGTCTGGGAGCGGACGGCAACGCAGCCTAAAATCAGGGGTTTGGCATTCGGCCCGGTCCCGCCGGCCTGCCCTCCTTCCTCGAGAAATTTTTTCATGTCCATCACGCCCACCAGCCCCGCAGCCGCGCCCCCGCACGACGAAAACCAGCTCATGGCCGAGCGCCGCGACAAGCTGCGCCTGATGCGCGAGCAGCAGGCCGGTGGCAAGGGCGTGGCCTTTCCCAATGACGTCAAGCCGGGCCACCGCGCCGAGGCGCTGTTTGCGCAGTACGACGGCAAGACCAAGGAAGAGCTGGAGCCGCTGGCGGTCACGGTCAGCGTGGCCGGCCGCATGATGCTCAAACGTGTGATGGGCAAGGCCAGTTTTGCGACGCTGCAGGACGCGTCCTTCGGGCCGTCGGGCGGCCGCATCCAGGTCTACATCAACAACGAAGGTGTCGGCGAGGACCTGCACAACGCCTTCAAGCACTGGGACCTGGGCGACATCGTGTCGGCCACCGGCACGCTGTTCAAGACCAAGACCGGCGAGCTGTCGATCCACGCCACCGGCATCCGCCTGGTCACCAAAAGCCTGCGCCCGCTGCCCGACAAGTTTCACGGCGTCGCCGACCAGGAGGTCAAGTACCGCCAGCGTTATGTCGACCTGATCACCGACGAGGCCGCGCGCAAGCGGTTTGCAGCGCGCAGCAAGGCGGTTTCGACCATGCGCAGCTTCATGGTCGACAACCAGTTCCTCGAGGTGGAAACACCGATGCTGCACCCGATTCCGGGCGGCGCCAATGCCAAGCCTTTTGTCACGCACCACAACGCGCTGGACCAGCAGATGTTTCTGCGCATCGCGCCCGAGCTCTACCTGAAGCGCCTGATCGTCGGCGGCTTCGAGCGCGTGTTCGAGATCAACCGCAGCTTCCGCAACGAAGGCATCAGCGTGCGGCACAACCCCGAGTTCACCATGATGGAGTTTTACGCCGCGTGGTGGAACTACCAGGACTTGATGACCTACACCGAAGAGCTGATCCGCCATGTCGCGACCCAGGTCGCCGGCAGCACGGTGCTGAGCTACCAGGGCAAAACCGTGGACCTGAGCCAGCCCTTCGAGCGCCTGACGATCCGCGAAGCCATCCTGAAACACACCGAGGCCGGCGCGCATGTGGACGACGCCGCCTGGCTGGTCGCCGCGCTCAAGAAGATGGGCAAGTTCAGCGCCAAGGACAAGCTCGACAGCCGCACCCTGCCCAGCCTGCAGGTCATGTACTTCGAGGAAATGGTCGAGGAAAAACTCTGGCAGCCGACCTTCATCATGGAGCACCCGACCGAGATTTCGCCGCTGGCGCGCGCCAACGATGCGCGGCCTGAAGTCACCGAACGTTTCGAGCTCTACATCACCGGCCGCGAGTTCGGCAACGGCTTTTCCGAGCTCAACGACGCCGAAGACCAGGCCGCGCGATTCCTCGCGCAATCCGACGCCAAGGACGGCGGCGACGAGGAAGCCATGCACTTCGACGCCGACTATGTGCGCGCCCTCGAATACGGCATGCCGCCCACCGGTGGCTGCGGCATCGGCATCGACCGCTTCATGATGCTGCTGACCGACAGCGCCAGCATCCGCGACGTGATTTTGTTCCCGGCGCTGCGGCGCGAGGCCTGAACCGGGTCCGAGGCGGCCATGCGGTGACAGCTGCGGCGTGCCTGCATGAGGCGGTCGCCGCGGCTACCTGAGGGCAGCGAGCACCCCGCCATCACCTTCGAATTTCTTCAGCAGCTCTTTGCGCGCCCGCTCGGTCTGCGCGGGATCGCAGGCCCGGACCTCCTGGTTGTCCATGTGTTTGCCGGCCGGCGCTGTGAGGGGCTTGCGGCCGGCGCAGGCATCACGGCGCGCCAGCCAGGAGCGGACGTCCTGCGGCAGCGCCTTGTCCTGCATGTTGAACGCCTTCTCCCTGCGCTCGGAAAAGCTCTCATGGCCGCTGAAACAGTCAACGCTTCCCGGGTTCCACGTCGTCGCCGTGCCGTCCTGGTAAAGGCACACGGTGTACTTCGCACCGCTGCTGTTCCGGGCCTGCGCAGAGGCGAGGCTGTCGTAAAAATGGATTGCGATATCCTCGGCATTCAGATTCATGCGCGGGTCGTGTCGCTCCAGCACGGCAGAGGCGGCCTGGCGGAATGCCTCCGACCCCAGCGGCAGCTTCGAGTAGTAGAAGACCACCTCGTCACCACGCCGGCCTGTCCCGTGTTCTCCCACATACACAAAAGGGTTCTGCTGGCGCGGGTCCGTCTTCAGCGATACCACCGCATAAGCCACGGGGATGGCCAGGGCCATGATCAGCGAGCCCGCCCATTGCTTCGTGCCTTCCGGCCAGCGGCCTCCGAGCGCGCGGACAAAAAGCTGCGCGATCACGCAGTCGGTGACGATGAAAAGACCCACAGGCTGTTCCTGCCAGAAGCGGCCACCCGCCATGTCCGTCGTGGCAGCGAGCTGCAGCGTGTCCAGATCCAGCAGCACCGCAACACCCACAAGCATGCCCGCCAGCAGCAGTCCCCGCACGTGGTCACCCAGCCGCCCCGTCCACGGCTGCGTGAAGAGGATCAGCGACACCCCGATAAAGGACGGCAGATGAAGCACGCCACCCGCTACAGGAATCGGGATCAGGTAGTCGAAAAACGCGCTGCCCGATCCCCAGATGCCCTTCCAGCCCAGCGCACCGGCAATGGCGGCGGGGGTCATCCACGCGAGTGCGGCCCATAAAAAGAAAACCGTTTTACGATACATCGGATTGCCCCTCCCCTCTTGCGCCGGAGTGCCCGGCACCCTCAATGAAACTGGCCGCGCCGGCGCAGCAACAGCGACTGCCCCACGGCGAGAGCGAGAAGAAGATTGCCAGGTTGCCCCCTGCCTTCCTCCTGGTGGTTTCCACTAGCGCCCGCTTGCCCTGAAGCATCCGCGCGCACCTCTCAACAGGCCTGAGCACCGTCTGTCAATGCAGGCAGGGGTCGCTGGCCATCGCTCAGCAGGACAAGCGGCTGTTACCGGATCCGCGGCCATTCACGCATCAAATTGGCCTACAGCCCATGAACAGAAAGCGCCAGCAGCTATCAAATCCGTAGCGTGGAACACGTCCGGCCAGCATCGGCGACCGGGTCTGCCCACGCGCTCCGACTCGAATCCCGAGACCGGTGGCCGCGTTCACCAGCCGGCGGATGTCGCCGGAGCGAAGCGTCAGCGGCCCTCGCCCGGCGCGCGCTGGAAGTTTTGCCCCGGCTCATGACGCATGGTCCACGGAAGCTTGCTCTCGCAGAAGATGTTCATCGCTGGCTCCAGCTGCTCGTGACCCCGGACGGTGCCGAGGTAAAGCATGCGGAGCCCTTTGTAGGTTTCGGGGTTTGCATTGAAGAGCGGCGTTCCGCAGGTTCTGCAGAAATAGCGGCGGGTCCTGTCGGTGACCTGGTAAGCCGTCAGGGAGCCGGGGTCGCTGGTAACAGTGAGCTGCGACTCCTTGACAACCACGTAGGTGGAAAACGCAGCACCGGTCAGGCTGCGGCACAGGCCGCAGTGGCAGCTGACAACCTGCAGTGTCGGACCATTGACCTTGTAAGCGGTTTCGCCACACTTGCAGTGGCCGGTGATCGGGCTCATGGGTTCTCCAGAAAATGGCGACGCATCACGATGCGCAAGGCCGATGCAACATCGTCCCGGGTTTCAATCGTCAAGTGATTCTCCGTCTGAAGCCTTGGGATTATCCGGGAACATCCGGACCCGACGCCTGCACGGCAGATCCTCCCCCTGAGCTTGACCTTGACGGCGCATCGCGCTGAAGCGCAAGCCACATGTGAAGCTTGGCCTGGTAGCCTGCTGGTGTGAGGACGGCCATAGGCTCACGGCCAAAAAGCTGGAACCCTGCGCTGATGTAGAGACGTGTCGCCGGCGTATTGCCTTCGGTCACGGTCAGCGTGAGCTGAAGCAAACCTTCGCGTTGACGTGCATGTTCAAGCGCGGCATCCAGCAAGGCACGGCCCGCACCGCTTCCTCTGGCTTCCGGCGATACGTACATGCCGATGACAGATGCCTTGTGCCTGGTCTTGGGTTTTGCCGAGAACTCCAGCGCGACCGTTCCCACCAGTTTCTGGCCGTCGAAGGCACCAAAGGCTGCGCTCAGGCCGGTCGGGTCCGCCAGCCGCCGGACCCAGAAGGAATCCGGCTCTGCCGCCCTTTCTGCGACCGTGGAGGTGAAGGCGTCGGCAGCCAGCTCGTAAGCCTGGAGCATGAGCTTGCGGTAGGGTCCGGCGTCCGAAGCCTGGAGGCGTGCGACGTGCATGGCTTCTGCGGCTAACTTTGCGAGGGCGCGCACAAGGGCAGCGCAAGGTACGCACCGGCCTGACAAGACCGACGGCTCCGGCTGAAAAAAGCGATGAAAAACTGCATGAAGCGAAAAAACCGATTCACTGTTGGCACTATAACGTTCAAACCGGGACAGGCCTCCTCCGGCCAGGACGGCCCTGGATCCATGTATCAAATCGGCTTCCAGCCCATGTCTGGCAAGCACTGGCAGCTATCAAATACGTAGCAATCAACCCCGCTACAGCAGCCCGGCCCCCGGCAAAAACGTAGGCGGCGGTTCTGGCCCATCAGAAGCCCCGGGCTCGGCCACCACCGGCGGCGCGGGCTCCGCCTTCTCCACCGGCATGCGCAAATCGTCGAGGTAGTCGCGCGCGATGTTGACAGTGCTTTTCACGCCGAGTGCGTCGAAGCGTTTGGCCAGCCACTCCTTGCCACACTCCACGCCGAGATCGCGCAGCGAATGGATCAGGTTTTTGTCGGTGGACGACTTGGTGTGGGCGGTGAATTTTTCGAGGGCCTGGCCGCCGTCGATGCGGTGCATCAGCACGTCCTTGTAGTGCGCGGGATCGAGCTTGCCTTCGGCCAGCAGGCGTTTGACAAAATCGATGGCGCGCATCTCGGCGATCAGCGCCGCGTTGAAGGTGATCTCGGTCACGCGGTCCATGATTTCCGCGGGTTTGGTCGGCAACTGCTTGCGCTGGATCGGGTTGATCTGGATCAGCACGATGTCGCGGCTGTCGCAGTGGTAGATCAGCGGGTGGATCGCCGGGTTGCCGGAATAACCGCCGTCCCAGTAGGCCTCGCCATTGATCTCGACCGCCTGGAACACCATGGGCAGACAGGCCGAGGCCATCACCGCGCTGGACGTCAGGCGTTTGCCCGAGAACACCTCGGCCTTGCCGCTGGCCACGCGGGTCGCGACCACAAACACCTTGGGTGTGCCGGGCTGTTGCGCGGCGGCGAGGCGCTCGAAGTCCACCTGCTTTTCCAGGAAGTCCTTCAGCGGGTTGATGTCGAAGGGGTTGCGCTGGTAAGGCGACAAGGCGTTGGACCAGTACTGCTTCATCGCGTCGGCCCAGAGCGTGCTGGCCCAGTTGCCGCCGCCCATCATGCCGAACAACATGCCGAAGGGCGCTTTCTGCATCTTGCTCATCGAAGCCGACACCGACGAAGACAGCGCTCCCATGTCGACAATGCCGTTCCAGAAACTGTCCAGCGCCTGGCGCGCCGCGTCATGCCGCTGGGCGCGCGGCTTGCCCTGGGCCAGCGCAAAACCGTGCGCCACCGCCACCGCGTTCATGGCGCCGGCGCTGGTGCCGCTGATGCCTTCGAGGTCCAGCCGCCCGTCATCGAGCAGCGCGTCCAGCACACCCCAGGTGAAGGCGCCGTGCGAGCCGCCGCCCTGCAGCGCCAGGTTGATGCGCGGCGCGGCCTCTGGCGAAGGGGTGTCGGGTTGCGGGGCAGCAGGCAGGTCCATGTATTGAGCTTAGCAAGAAACAGGCGCGGGACTAAAATCCGGGCTCGCACCCGCCCTGCCCCACCTCCCACCATGAATTACCTGACGGGCTACCCCGAGACCCTCCAGCGCCAGGTGCGGGAGCTGGTCGCGCAGGACCGCCTGGGCGCGCTGCTGCAGAAAAAGTACCCCGCCATCCACGGCATACGCACCGACCGGGCGCTGTACGACTACGTGATGGACCTCAAGAACAGCTTTTTGCGCAACGCCGAACCGCTGAGCAAGGTGGCCTTCGACAGCAAGCTGCATGTGATCGCCCACGCGCTGGGTACCCACACCACGATCTCGCGGGTGCAGGGCAACAAGCTGAAGTCCAAACGCGAGATCCGCGTGGCCAGCCTGTTCAAGGAGGTGCCGCTGGAGTTCCTGCGCATGATCACGGTGCATGAGCTGGCCCACATCAAGGAAAAAGCCCACGACAAGGCCTTCTACCAGCTCTGCACCTACATGGAGCCGCAGTACCACCAGTTCGAGCTGGACCTGCGCCTCTACCTCACCCATGTGGATGCGGGCGGCGGCACACCGTGGCCTGCCGTGCCGCAGGCGCTATGAATTCAGGAGCTGCTCACGCTTGTGGGATAAGGGCTGCGGGCCGAAAAGGCTTGTAAACCCCAACGCCTCAGGGAATCAGGCCCATGGCGTGCATATAGGCCGGGTGCACCATCAAGTCGTCCCATCCATGCGCCGGCGTGCTGGGCAGCAGGTCGAGGCGGCGCAACTCGCTGGACTCCAGCGGCTCCCAACGGCCCTTGAGCTGGGCTTCGGCCATGCCGCTCAGCAGTTCGTCCACCGCTTCGCCCTTGCCGACCGACTGGTTGCACAGCAGCACCATGTCGCAGCCGGCGGTCAGCGCGGTGATCGCCGCTTCGGTGTAGCTGACCTCTTTGCCGTCGATCAGGCGGGCGCCGGCCATGCTGAGGTCGTCGCTGAAAATCGCGCCGCCGAAGCCGAGCTGGCCGCGCAGGATGTAGGTCAGCCATTGTTCGGAAAAACCGGCCGGACGCGCATCAACCTTGGGGTAGATCACATGCGCCGGCATCACGCTGGTCAGCGTGGTGTTGAGCCAGTCGTAAGGCGCGGCGTCGTCGGCCAGGAGGGCCTTGAGGCTGCGTTTGTCCACCGGGATGTCGGTGTGGGAGTCACCTTTGACAAAACCGTGGCCGGGAAAATGTTTGCCGCAGTTGGCCATGCCGCTTTGCAGCAGGCCGTGCATCAGGCTTTTGGCCAGCAAGGCCACGACGCGCGGGTCGCGCGCAAAAGCGCGGTCGCCGATCACGCTGCTTTCACCAAAATCCAGGTCCAGCACCGGCGTGAAGCTGAAATCCACGCCGCAGGAGCGCAACTCGGCGCCCAGCACGTAGCCGCAGGCCGTGGCGGCGTTGGTTGCGGCCAGCGCGTCTTTCAGCCACAACTCGCCGAGCGCGCCCATGGGCGGCAAATGCGTGAAACCGTCGGATTTGAAGCGCTGCACCCGGCCGCCTTCGTGGTCCACGCAGATCAGCAGGTCCTGGCGCAGCTTCTTGATCTCGCTGCACAGTGCGCTGAGCTGCGCGCGGTTTTCCCAGTTGCGGGCGAACAAAATGATGCCGCCGGTCAGCGGGTGTTTCAGGCGCTGTTTGTCGGTCTTGCTTAAGGAAAGGCCGGCGATGTCGATGATCAGGGGGGCGTGTTGGGTCATGGGGCGTTTCGGAAAAAGAATGAATCAGGGTTTCGGGGTGTATTCCACCACCACAAAACTGGCGGCGTAGTCGGTTTCGTCGGTCACGGTGACATGGGCGCTCAGGCCTTTGGCCTCGAACCACTCCTTGAGCACGCCGTGCAGCACAATTTCGGGCTTGCCGCTGGCGGCTTTGGCGATTTCACAGTTGCGCCATGTCATGGGCATGCGCATGCCCAGGCCGATCGCCTTGCTGAACGCTTCCTTGGCGGAAAATCGCGTGGCCAGGTAACGCAAGCCGCGCTCGGGCCAGCGCGCACTGCGGGCTTTCCAGGTCGCGAGTTCGGCGTCGCTGAGGATTTTCTGCGCAAAGCGCTCGCCATGGCGCTCGAAGCTGGCGCGCACGCGGCGCACGTCGCAGATGTCGGTGCCGATTCCGTAAATCACTGTTGAGCCTCCAGGCTGATTTCAGCGAGGACTTGGAAGCGTCCGTCTGTGATCTGCCCTGCCGTCAACACATCAATCTCACCAGAGAGACTGATGCCCTGCGCATTCCATTCATCGGCAATCTCAAGCGCCGCGGCCGGGTTTTCAACTGCGGCGATCGTGACGTGCGGTATGAACGGTTTGTCCAGGCGCAGCGATGAAGCCAGCGGGCCGCCATAAAGCCGCCGATAGAGACGGGTCAGGCCGGCGGCGCCCTCACTGGCCACCAGGAAGACGTGGGCAGGACCTTCACCGGTGTGATAAAGCATGGCGTGGCTCAGCTTGAAGGGCAGCGGTGGCGAACTCTGCGCTACGGCCCGCACGTGCGCGACGCAGGGCTCGGCCTCCAGCGCCGCGCCGAACACCAGCGTGAAGTGAGGCTCTATCAGTTCAAACTGGGGATCGTGCGCGCGCCGGAAACCCTGTACCAATGTCCGGGCTTCGGTGCCCCACTTTGGCATGGCAACAGCAAAAATCATCGCGCGCTCAGGCCCGGTCGATGCACTTGAGGTAGGCGGCGACGGTGGCGCTGTAGCCGAGCTCCAGCGCATCGGCGATCAGCGCGTGGCCGATAGACACCTCGAGCACACCGGGCACGACCTGCAGGAATTCGGTGAGGTTGTCGCGGTTCAGGTCATGGCCGGCGTTGACTCCCAAATTGACAGCGGCAGCAGCCCGTCCGGTATCGGCGAACTGGCTCAAGACCTTGTCCTTGTCGGGCGTGTTCCAGGCCCGGGCATAGGTCTCGGTGTACAGCTCCACGCGGTCCGCACCGGCTTCTTTGGCTGCAGCCATGGCCTCGGGCACAGGGTCCATGAACAGGCTGACACGCACGCCACGCTTGTGCACTTCGGCGATCAGCGGTTTCAGGCGCGCGGCATCATCGGGAAATTGCCAGCCGTGGTCGCTGGTGAACTGGCTTTCGCCGTCGGGCACAAAGGTGCACTGGTGCAGCGGCAGGCCGCGCGCCGACAGGTTGCGCACAAACTCCATCAGGTTTTGCAGCGGGTTGCCCTCGACATTGAACTCGCGGTCCGGCCAGTCCTTCATCAGCGCGGCCAGCTCATAGACATCGTTCTCGCGGATATGGCGCTCGTCCGGGCGCGGGTGCACGGTGATGCCCTGGGCGCCGGCTTCCAGGCACAGCTCGGCGGCGCGCAGCACGTCGGGGATGCCGAGGTGGCGCGTGTTTCGCAGCAGCGCGACCTTGTTGACATTGACCGACAGGGCGGTCCGGTGGCGCGGGGTGGGAGCGTGTACGGGGGACATAAAACTTGCCTTGATAACGCAAGCCTAAAAGGCCTGCAGGTCGATCATCATCTGCCGGGTTTTGAGAACCTTCACATCGCAATGGTAGTGCAGCAAGGCGCGCAGCTGGGTCTTGAGCTGGGGCAGGTGCTCCACGCAGGCCCGCACCGTGTCGGTAAACGGCGCCTCATCGGCCAGCGAGGCCTGCAACTCCAGCCACTGTTCGCCGCGCAGGCTGGCGCGGTCGTCGTCATGCGCCTCGCGCAGGCCGGATTCGGCGACCAGCACATAGGGCGTCTGCAGCTCCAGCGGCGCCAGCGTGGCGGTCTGGGCATCCAGCGTCGGCAGCAGCCCGATGTCGCGCAGCAGGCGCAGCTCGAAGGCACGCAGCGCCACCTGCAGCGTGTCCGTGCTCTGGCTGGCCAGCAGTTGCACCGTCGCCGCATAGGCATCGAACAACACCGGGTGCGGGTCGTCGCGCGCCAGCAGGCGCATCAGCAGTTCATTGAGGTAGTAACCCGACAGCAGCGCATCACCGGTCGGCATCACATGGCCGCCCTGCCATTCGGCGCTGCGCAGCATGCGAATCTCGGCGTCGCCGCCAAAAGCCACGTGCAGCGGCTGCAGCGGCAGCAGGATGGGGCGGAAATTGGAGCTCGGCTTCTTGGCCCCGCGCGCCACCAGCGCGATGCGGCCGTAACTGCGGCTGAACACCTCCAGAATCAGGCTGGACTCGCTCCAGTCGTAGCGGTGCAGGACATAGGCCGGCTCATCAGAAATGCGCTTGTTCGCCACGGGCTCAACTCAGTTCAGCACCAAAAACGGGATCAAAAATTCAGCAGGGGCCGCGGAACCGGCTTCGCCGGGCCGCAGGCGCAGCGGCCCCCTCGGGGGGCAGGGAGCTACACGCAGTGAGCGACCGTGGGGGCCAATCATTCGTAGCCAAAAGTCCTGACGCGGGCTTCATCGTCCGCCCAGCCCGAGCGCACCTTGACCCAGATCTCGAGAAACACCTTGCCGCCGGTCAGCGCTTCCATTTCGTGGCGCGCCTCGGTGCCTATGCGTTTGAGTTTTTCACCCTTCTCGCCAATGATCATGCCCTTGTGGCCGTCGCGCTCGACCACGATGGTGGCAGCAATCCGGCGCAGCTCGCCCTCCTGCTCGAACTTGTCGATGATCACGGTGGAGGTGTAGGGCAACTCGTCGCCGGTCAGGCGGAACAGCTTCTCGCGGATGATCTCGGCCGCCATGAAACGCTCGCTGCGGTCGGTCAGCTCGTCGGCGCCGTACATCCAGGGCTGCGGCGGCAGGTATTTTTCGCAGATGCCGAACAGCCGGTCCACGTCCTTGGCGTTGTTGGCCGACATCGGCACAAATTCGGCAAAGTTGTGGCGCTCCTGCATTTCCTTGAGCCAGGGCGCAATCTCGGCGCGCCTGTGGATCAGGTCGAACTTGTTGGCCAGCAGGATGGCCGGGGTGCCGGCAGGCAGCAGCGACAGCACCTTGTCGTCGGCCTGGTTGAACTGGCCGGCCTCGACCACAAACACGATCAGGTCCACGTCGTTGACAGTACCAACCACGGTTTTGTTCAGCGAGCGGTTCAGCGCATTGCCGTGCCGGGTCTGGAAACCGGGCGTGTCGACAAACACGAATTGCGTGGGGCCCACGGTGCGCATGCCGGTGATGCGGTGGCGCGTGGTCTGGGCCTTGCGCGAGGTGATGCTGATTTTCTGCCCGACCAGCGCGTTGAGCAGGGTCGACTTGCCGACGTTGGGCTTGCCGACGATGGCGATCAGGCCGCAGCGCTGGCCTTCGGCCGGCGGCGCATTGTTGGCCTGGGAGGTCATGGCTCGGGCCAGCATGGCCTCGAGCTCGGCGTTCTGTGCAGGCAGGTCCGGCGCCGGCACATCGGCCGGGAGCGCGGCGGCCGGGGTCGCCGGACGTGCGGTTTTTGGGGGGGTCTTTTTGCCTGGGGTCATGTCGGGTGCCTGTTGGCGGCTGCAGGGCAGACGCCGGGGTTCTATCAGTCGAGCGTCTTCACGTAGGCCAGCATGACGGCGGCGGCGGCCTGTTCACCGGCCCGGCGCGAGCCGCCGATGCCGCGTTCGGCCCGCCCGAATTCGCTGATCTCGCATTCCACATCGAAGGTCTGCTGATGGGCCGCGCCCAGGGTGCCGACCACACGGTAGATCGGCAGGTTCATTTTGCGGCCCTGCAGCCATTCCTGCAACTCGGTCTTGGGGTCCTTGCCGATGGCCTGCATGTGGGGGTTGATCTCCACCGCGCTGAACAGGCGGCGCACCAGCTGGTCCGCCGTGGCGAACCCGGCGTCGAGGTACACCGCGCCTATCACCGCCTCCAGCGCATCGGCCAGGATGGACGGCCGCTTGTGGCCACCCGACTTGGCTTCGCCTTCACCCAGGCGCAACAGGGGCGGCAGGCCGAGCTGAACCGCCAGATGGTGCAGGGTGTCCTGCTTGACGAGGTTGGCGCGCACCCGGGACAGATCGCCTTCGGGCAAATCGCTGAGCCGTTCGTACAGCAGCCCCGCCACCGCGAGATTGAGCACGGAGTCGCCGAGAAACTCAACCCGCTCGTTGTGGTCCGCCGAAAAGCTGCGGTGCGTCAGGGCCTGCTGCAGCAGGCGGGGATTGGAAAACTCATGCTCCAGGCGCTTTTGCAGCGACTGGAGATCGGGGCTCAAGGGAGAACTGGCACGCACTTACTTGGATCGGCCGGCGTACTTGATCAGCAGGAAAGTCGGTCCTGCGATATGGATTTCCTTGTTGTAGGCAAAACTGACGACGGTGTTGTCGCCTTCCTTGCTGACCACGAGGTCCTTCCCGGTAATGGATTTGATGTCATCGATCTGCGCGGCCTTGTCGAAAATGCTGCGCACTTCGGTGACCGACGCGCCGTCCTTGGCCTTGGTGACGGCCTTGGTGATGGCCTGGAATTCAACCACGGTGGGGAACGCCTGGGCAGCAATCACGCCGGCAAAGGCCAGCACGCCGACCACAAACAGGACACCGATGAAGGAAATGCCGCTTTGCCGATTGTTCATGTGTTTCTCCGCTCCAGTGTTGCCAGTGTTGTTATGCAGCCGCTAGTCAATTTTGCCAATCCGCTTGAGACTACCAAAATTCATCCAGACAAAAAAGGCCTTGCCCACGATGTTTGCCTCGGGGACAAAGCCCCAATAACGGGAATCCAGCGAGTTGTCGCGGTTGTCACCCATCATGAAGTACTGACCCTCGGGCACCTTGCAAACCACGCCTTCGCTACTGTAACGGCAATTCTGCCGGTAAGGGAAGTCGTCTGCCCCCGCAATGAACGACGGACGGTCCTCATCGTTGAGCAAGCGGTAGGTCTTGCCACCAGCGGTCTCCTGGAACTGTTTGGCGTATCGCAGCGCGTCTTCATCGAAAAAATCGGCGAGTGGCACCTTGGGCACAGGCTTGCCGTTGACGGTCAGCTTTTTGTTCAGGTAGGCCACCTCGTCGCCCGGCACCCCCACCACGCGCTTGATGTAGTCCAGGCTGGGCTTGGGCGGGTAGTGGAACACCATCACATCGCCGCGCTGCGGGCTGTTGTTGTCCAGGATCTTGGTATTGATCACGGGCAGCCGCACGCCGTAGTGGAATTTGTTGACCAGGATGAGATCCCCGACCAGCAGCGTCGGGATCATGGAGCCGGAAGGGATCTTGAAGGGCTCGAACAGGAACGAGCGCAGCAGGAACACCACCACGATCACCGGAAACAGGCCGGCGGTCCAGTCCAGCCACCACGGTTGCGCCAGCAAGCGGGCTTCGGCCTCACCTGTGTGGCTGTCGACCTGATGGATGCCCTGGGCAGCCAGTTCTGCGCGGCGCTGCGTGGCCTGAGCCTGAAGCGCCATGGCGGCCTTGCGGCGCTGCGGCCAGAAATAGAACTTCTCGGCGAGCCAGTACAGGCCGGTGACCACGGTGGCCAGGAACAGCAGCAGGGAAAAGTTGCCTTCCACCATGCCGAAATACCAGGCGGCACCATAACCGACAAACACGGCCAGCACCGCGGCGGTCAGTGAACTCATAAAACCAAGCATTATTCTTCTACCTGCAGGATGGCCAGGAAAGCCTCCTGGGGCACTTCGACCGAACCGATCTGTTTCATGCGCTTCTTGCCGGCTTTTTGTTTTTCGAGAAGCTTTTTCTTGCGCGAAATATCGCCGCCGTAACACTTGGCAATCACGTTCTTGCGCAGCGCCTTGATTGTCTCACGCGCAATGATGTTGGCTCCGATGGCGGCCTGGATCGCAACGTCGAACTGCTGCCGTGAAATGATCTCGCGCATCTTGGCCACCACGGCCCGGCCGCGGTAAGCCGACTGGCTGCGGTGAACAATGATGGACAGGGCGTCGACCTTCTCGCCGTTGAGCAGGATGTCGACCTTGACCACGTCGGAGGCCCGAAACTCCTTGAACTCGTAATCCATGGAGGCGTAACCACGCGAGACCGACTTGAGCTTGTCGAAGAAGTCCAGCACGATCTCGCCCAGCGGCATCTCATAGGTCAGCATGACCTGCTTGCCGTGGTAGGCCATGTTGAGCTGCACGCCACGCTTGAGGTTGGCCAGCGTCATGACCGCGCCCACGTAGTCCTGCGGCATGTACAGATGCACGGTCACGATCGGCTCGCGGATCTCGTTGACCTTGCCGCCGTCGGGAATTTTGGACGGGTTCTCGACCATGATGACGCTGCCGTCGGTCTGCAGCACCTCATACACCACGCTGGGCGCGGTGGTGATCAGGTCCTGGTCGAACTCGCGTTCGAGCCGCTGCTGGACGATCTCCATGTGCAACAGGCCCAGGAAGCCGCAGCGAAAGCCAAAGCCCAGCGCCTGGCTGACTTCCGGCTCGTAGTGCAGCGAGGCATCGTTGAGCTTGAGCTTTTCCAGCGCGTCGCGCAGCGAGTCGTACTCGCTGGCCTCGGTCGGGTACAGGCCGGCAAACACCTGCGGCTGGATTTCCTTGAAACCCGGCAGGGCTTCGGTGGCGGTGGCTGCCGCTCCGCCGGTGCCGGCCTTGATCAGGGTCACGGTGTCGCCGACGCGGGCCGCCTGCAGCTCCTTGATGCCTGCGATGATGAAACCCACCTCGCCGGCCTCCAGCGACGGGCGCTGCTCGGTATGCGGCGTGAATACACCGAGCTGCTCGGCGTTGTAGGTGGCTTCGCTGGCCATCAGCTTGATGCGGTCGCCTTTGGCCAGGCGCCCGTCCACCACACGCACCAGCATGACCACGCCGACATAGGCGTCGTACCAGCTGTCGACAATCATCGCGCGCAACGGCCCGTCCGGGTTGCCCCGGGGCGCGGGCATGCGAGCGATCACGGCCTCGAGAATTTCGTCGATGCCCATGCCGGTTTTTGCACTGCAGGGGATCGCGTCGGTCGCGTCGATGCCGATCACGTCCTCGATTTCCTGCTTCGCGTTGTCCGGATCGGCCTGCGGCAAGTCCATCTTGTTGAGCACCGGCACCACGGTCACGCCGAGGTCGAGCGCGGTGTAGCAGTTGGCCACCGTCTGGGCTTCCACGCCCTGGCTCGCATCCACCACCAGCAGCGCACCTTCGCAGGCGGACAGCGAGCGGCTCACTTCATAGGAGAAGTCCACATGGCCGGGCGTATCGATCAGGTTGAGGTTGTAAACCTGGCCGTCGAGTGCCTTGTATTTGAGCGCGGCGGTCTGCGCCTTGATGGTTATCCCACGCTCCTTTTCCAGATCCATGGAGTCCAGCACCTGCGCGCTCATCTCGCGATCCTGCAAACCACCGCAGCGCTGGATGATGCGGTCGGCGAGCGTGGACTTGCCGTGATCAATATGCGCAATGATCGAAAAGTTTCTGATGTGATTCATCAAGGGGAACGCCTAAGTGCTTGAAAGTATTGCGAAGAGCGCGAGGCACATTCGCAAAAGACATAAAAAAGGGCGCGTCACTTGTGACGCGCCCTGAACCAACAATCTATGGCAACTGCGATAGTTGGAAGCTTCATTGTAGGCAAAAAGCCCGGGACGCATAGCCTCGAAATTGCCAAATTTATCTCGTTGCAGGGCTGCAACATCAAACTTATGCACAACTTATTCACAATTTTAACCGGGAAGCTCTGGACAACTTGTGGGTGATCTGTGGATCAGCAGTGAATGGAGTGAATTCGTGCCAGCAGCAGGTTTTTTTTGACTTCCATATATTGGAAATGAGCCAAACCCTGTATCTATTCTACCAAAACTGGTCCTTAGCCCGATTTGAATGTTAGTAACTGCAAACTTTTATTTCGACCGCAGGGAATAGAAAAAATATTTTTTTCGGGGTGGAAAAGCGTTCATCCCAAACAAAACCCCCAACCCTGAGAGGGTATGGGGGCTGGGGAACAGGGCATCTCGGTGCCCCCTGGACAACGGCCAGGCCCTTATCGCGCGGGGCGGATCAGGGCGTATTGCGTCCACTCGCTGCGCCTGAAAAGCACATTGATGGCTTTGCCTTTTTCAATTTTGGCCAGCGCCGCTTCGAAGTCCTTCACGCTGCTGATTTCGGTGTTGGCGATGGCCAGGATCACGTCGCCTTCACGCAAGCCGGCACGCGCCGCAGCGCCCTCGCTGGCATCGACCTTGACGCCGCCCTTGAGCTTGAGTTCTTTCTTGAGTGCCTCCGGCAGCTCGCTGACCACCAGCCCCATGGCTTGCGCCGGGCCGGCCACCGGCGGCTTGGCCTCCGGTGCCTGCGCCCTGCGCACCGGTTTTTCAGCCTCGACTTCCCCGATGATGACGCTCAGGTCCCGGCTGGTACCGCGCCTGAAAACAGTCACGGTGGCTTTGGTGCCGGGTTTCACATTGCCCACCAGCCGCGGCAAATCCGTCGCCTTGTCGATGGTCTTTCCCTCGAATTTGGTGATGATGTCACCGGCTTCGACGCCACCTTTTTCTGCAGGTGATCCGGCCTCGACACCGCGCACCAGGGCGCCCTGCGCCTTGCCCAGCCCGATGGACTCGGCCACATCCTTGCTGACCTGGTCGATCTGCACGCCGATCTTCCCGCGCGTGACCCGTCCGGTGCTGCGCAGCTGGTCGGCCACCCGCGTGGCCTCATCGATGGGAATGGCAAAGGAAATGCCCTGGAAGCCACCGGAGCGCGAATAGATCTGGCTGTTGATGCCGACCACCTCGCCGCGCATGTTGAGCAAAGGGCCGCCCGAGTTGCCGGGATTGATGGCAACATCGGTCTGGATGAAAGGCAGGTAGTCGCCGGTGTCGCGCTGCTTGGCACTGACGATGCCGGCCGTCACCGTATTTTCGAGGCCGAAAGGCGAGCCGATCGCCATCACCCATTCGCCGACCTTCAGGCGGCTGATGTCGCCGATTTTCACCGCCGGCAATCCGGTGGCCTCGATCTTGACCACCGCCACATCGGTGCGTTTGTCGCTGCCAATGATCTTGGCCTTGAACTCGCGCTTGTCGGTCAGCGTCACCAGCACCTCGTCGGCACCTTCCACCACATGGGCATTGGTCATCACCAACCCGTCAGAGGTCAGGATGAAGCCTGAACCCACGCCGCGCGGCTGGTCTTCATCGGGTTGCGAACGGTCCGGACGCGGGGCGCGCGGCATGTTGGGCGGCACCGGGATGCCAAAACGCCGGAAAAATTCGAGCATCTGCTCGTCGGCATTGCCGGCGGAACCGGCCTTGACTTTTTCCAGCGTGCGGATGTTCACGACGGACGGGCCGACGGTTTCCACCAGATCGGTGAAGTCCGGCAGGCTGCGCACCTGCGCCAGCACCGGCGCGGCGGGGACCAGGCTCAGGGTGGCCCCCAGTGCCAGTGCACCGGCGGTCACATAGGCACGGCATTGTTTCCAGTTCAATTGATGCATCTTCAGCCTTTGAGAAATGATGGGGCGTCAAACAGGTTCAGCATTCACGAAGCTGCCGCGGCAACACACCACGGCGCCCGGCACTTTCCGGGACATGGGGGGTTATTTCCTGCGTTCAAGGCCGTCAGCAAACAGGGCCAGGGTAGCCATCGGGACCTCCCCAATCACGGTCAGCCACCAGGCTTCCACACGCCGCGTCAGGGACTGGGTGGCCCCCATGGACAACCGGGATTCCCTGGCGTGGCGCTGGGCGTCATACGGTTCCACAAAAATCGAGACTGACGCGAGCCCGTCGGAAAACACCCATTGCATCGGCTCATCGCCGGTCGGTGTCACACGCGGGCGCTTGTGGCAGCTCATGGGCTGAAAGCCGGGCACCGGGTTTTTCAGGGCCCAGCCCTCGGCGCTGGCGGTGGTCTTGACCAGGCCGGGCTTTTCGACCCGGTAGCCGTCGACCTTGTTCATCATCTGCGCCAGCTTTTCAAGCTTGACCGGCACGTCGAACTGAAGCTCGGAAAATGCCGCCTGTTCCAGAACCTTGCCTTCGGTGTCCAGGGTCTGCAGTTTGACAACCAGCCCCCGCTTCTGCTCGGCCCAGACACGGTAGCCGAAACGCATGGCATCCCTGGGAACAAGCGCAATCACGTCGGCATCGACGCCGGCCACACGCTCGCGCCCCTCCTGCCTGGCCTGGTAGAAATCCCCGATGTGGCTGCCGGTGGTTTGCAGCAGCGCGGGAAAAAGCCCGAGCGATTCGCGCTTCTCGGTGCGCACCAGTTTTTCTTCCGGCAGGAAGGTTACGACCTGGTCGTTATGGCGGAAGGTCGAGCGCCGCGGACCGGTCAGGGTGTCGACGCGCTCAATCTGCTGCTTGCCGTCGCACACGTGCCAGATCTTGGCGCTGGACATGACGCCGCCCGAGGAAACCACGAAAGTGCCGACATAAGACCGGTTCCTCGAGGCCTCATGCATGCGCATCAGCCATTCGTTGATGTTTTTCGACTCCACAGCCTGCACCGGGGCGGCCGGCGCGGGCGCTTGGGCTGCTACGTAATTGGCAGAAGCCAGCGCGCAACCGGCAAGGGCCAGGAGTCGAAGATGCTTGAGGTTCATGGCTGCGAGCTGATCGGTAGAGGTGATGCGCCGGTCCGGCGCCTAGCGCCGCGCATCCTGCGGGGATTCAAACGTGGCATTGCGCAAAAAACCCGAGGGCATCTGCAGCGCCGAGGTGCCACCAAACTGCTTGTGCTCCGCCAGCAGTTGCTGGAGCCGCGCGTCGCGCACCACCGGGCCCTGTGCCGACATCACCAGCACCTGCTGGGGCACCTCCGGACGGGCCTGGGCCAGTTGCGGCGTGGCCGACTGCGCCAATTGAGGCGCAGCGGATGGTGCCAGCAGGCCGGCGCCGGTGTTCCATGCCACGGCTACCACCGCCGCCACGGACACAAACCCGGCCACCAGTTTCCAGCGAAAGCTGCCGTCGTTGGAGGCTTCGCGGTCCATGTCCGCGACCATCGGCTGCCTTGAAGTCACCAGCGCATGAAGCGGCGGCTCCTGCGCCAGGCTCGTGCGCAGACGTGCCAGGAATGCCGCATCCGACGCCTGCGGCGCCAGGCCAGGCGAACGCAGCACATCACCAATCAGGTGGTAGGCATTCCAGCTCGCCAGCGCCTGGTCATCGGCTTCGCAGATCGCGAGCGCGGCGGCAAAGTCCTCGCTGGCCAGCTGGCCGTCGGCGAGGGCCGAAATCATTTCAAGGTTTTGCGTTGTCGGTTTCATGGTGTTCATGGACAGCTTGCGCCGGCCGGTCAATCATCTGCTGTTGTCTCTGGAGTCCATTCCACATCGCCACTTGCCATGCCTACCAGCGCTTGCCGGACTGATTCTCCAGCAGGGGTTTGATCTTTACGGAGATCGCTTCCCTGGCCCTGAAAATCCGGGACCGCACCGTGCCTATCGGGCAATTCATCACTTCCGCGATCTCTTCATAACTCAAGCCTTCGATTTCCCGCAGGCTGATGGCCTGACGCAACTCGTCAGGCAAGGCATCCATGGCCGCATTGACCATCTGGGCAATTTCCTTGCTGGCCAGTACAGCTTCCGGGGTTTCCGAACTGGTTAGTTCGTTTTCCAGCGGGGAAGTTTCATCGTCATCGCCGGATTTGAACGAATTTTCCGAGACCGTCGGATTGCGCTTGAGGTCCATCAAGGATTTTTTGGCAGTGTTGACGGCAATCCGGTACAGCCAGGTGTAGAACTGCGCCTCGCCCCGGAACTGGGCCAGCGCGCGGTAAGCGCGGATAAAGGTTTCCTGGGCGATGTCTTCCACCAGGTCCACATCGCGCACCATGCGCCCGATCAGGCGCTGGATGCGGCGCTGGTATTTGATGACCAGCAGTTCAAACGCCTTCTGGTCGCCCGCGACCGTGCGCTCGACCAGCATGGCATCGCTGTCGCTGGCCGTTGGCGGCTCGGAAGGGGGAATGTCGGCGCTCATGGATAAGGGCGTGGCGGATCGGTTTCGGCAGGAAAGTCCGCTGCGGCAACAGGGAGGGGCATATCGGGTGGCAGGCCGGCGGGCCATGCCTTGCGCCGCGAATATACAGCACGCCGCAAATCCAGCCAGCGTTCAGGGAAGGCCGATCGATGGGCCCACAGCCACATGCTGGCATGGTCATGGTTGTCCAGCCGGATCAGCAGGGTGCGTTGCAGATCAAGCGCCACCGACAGGGCCAGCACCGGTGTCCCGGCCTGGTAGCCCGGGCTTTCCCAGAACCAGGCCTGGCCATCCCAGTGCAACTGCCCCACCGGCGCGCTGCGCCAGCCCAGCCAGGCAAGCACGCCGGCGCCCACCACCGCAGCCAGGGCCATGCCGGTACGCCAGTCGAACCCGGGGCCGGCCAGCCACCATGCGGCGGTCACCCCCAGGCCTGCCAGCCACAGGGCGGCCAGGGCCAGCCCCTGAAAATGCGAACGCCCCAGCGGGTAGGCAACCGGCGGGGCGTTATGCATGGACGGAACAGGAAGTGATGACGCTGGATGCTGAAGGTGCGAAAAAAGGGAACTCAAACCCGCTTGAACACCAGCGTGCCATTGGTGCCGCCGAAACCGAAATTGTTTTTAACGGCTACATCGATGGTGGCATCCCGCGCCGTGTTGGCACAGTAGTCCAGGTCGCACTCGGGATCCTGGTTGAAGATGTTGATGGTCGGCGGGATTTTCTGGTGGTGCAGCGCCAGCACCGTGAAAACAGATTCAATGCCGCCGGCGCCGCCGAGCAGGTGGCCGGTCATGGACTTGGTCGAACTGACCACCAGCTTCTTCGCATGGGCGCCGAAGGCCGCCTTGATGGCGTTGGTTTCGTTGAGGTCACCCAGCGGCGTGGACGTGCCATGCGCATTGAGGTAGCCGACCTGGTCGGCGTTGATGCCTGCATTTTTCAGGGCCATGACCATGGAGCGCCGCGGGCCGTCCACATCCGGCGCCGTCATGTGGTACGCGTCGGCGCTCATGCCGAAGCCGGTGAGCTCGGCATAAATCTTCGCGCCGCGCGCCTTCGCGTGTTCGTACTCTTCGAGCACCACCACACCGCTGCCCTCGCCCAGCACAAACCCGTCACGATCCCTGTCCCAGGGGCGCGAGGCCGTTTTCGGGTCGTCGTTGCGGGTCGACAGGGCGCGTGCCGCAGCGAAGCCGCCCATGCCCAGCGGCGACACCGTTGCCTCGGAGCCGCCGGCCACCATCACATCGCAGTCGCCGTACTCGATCATGCGTGCCGACAGGCCGATCGCATGCAGGCCGGTGGTACACGCCGTCACGACGCCGATGTTGGGGCCCTTGAAGCCGAACTTGATGGACACATGGCCGGAGATCATGTTGATGATGGACGCCGGCACAAAAAACGGCGAAATGCGGCGCGGGCCGCGATTCACCAGTTCAGTGTGGGTCTGCTCGATCATCGGCAGGCCGCCTATGCCCGAGCCGATGTTGCAGCCGATACGTGTCGCCTCTTCATCACCCAGGGCATCCCCGGTGGGCAGGCCGCTGTCGGCCACGGCCTGGAAAGCTGCCGCCAGGCCCAGATGAATGAAGCGGTCCATGTGCCGCGCTTCTTTTTCGGGGATGTAATCCGCGATATTGAAGCCCTTGACCTCGCCAGCAAACTTGCAGGCGAAATTGCTGGCGTCAAACTGCGTGATCAGGTCAATGCCCGGCTGGCCTGCCAGCAGGTTGGCCCAGGAATCGGCCACGGTGTTGCCCACCGGGCTGACACATCCCAGACCTGTCACAACAACGCGGCGACGGCTCATGCGCAAATCCTGAAGAAGAAGTTCCCGGAAAGCCGGACATGGCTTTCCAGGCGGGATGAAAAAAGACCGGGGTCTTTAGGCTTTTTGATGGGTGTTCGCGTAGTCGATCGCGTTCTGGACCGTCGTGATTTTTTCGGCGTCTTCGTCCGGGATCTCGATGCCGAATTCATCTTCCAGAGCCATCACCAGTTCAACGGTGTCAAGCGAGTCGGCGCCGAGATCGGCCACAAAGGCTTTTTCATTGGTGACCTGGCCTTCTTCCACGCCAAGCTGCTCGGCAATGATTTTCTTAACACGTGATTCGATATCGCTCATAAGTCCCTCTGAGGGTTGTAAATTAATCCGTGATTTTAGCGTTGTTGGGGGTGATTCCCCAACCCGCCAGCCGGACGGATAAAACCCGGCTTGTACTCCAGCAGTGGCCGGCTGTCCTGCGTCACCCATTATTCATGATTCGGGTGACGCCGGGCCTGCCGGCAACTGCCGGACGAGTCCTCACATATACATGCCGCCGTTGACGTGGATCTCCTGCCCGGTGATGTAGCCGGCCTGCGGGCTCGCTACAAAGGCCACGGCATGCGCAATGTCCTGCGGCTTGCCCAGGTGGCCCAACGGAATCTGTCCCAGCAGCGCCTTCTGTTGTTCCTCGGGCAAACCTGCCGTCATGTCGGTCTCGATAAAGCCCGGTGCCACGCAATTGACTGTGATGTTACGCGAGCCCAGCTCGCGTGCCAGCGCGCGTGTCATGCCGGCTACGCCGGCCTTGGCCGCAGCGTAATTGGACTGGCCTGCATTGCCCGACGCGCCCACCACAGAGGTAATGCTGATGATCCGCCCATAGCGCTGCTTCATCATGGTGCGCATCACGGCGCGGCTCATGCGAAATACCGCTTTCAGGTTGGTGTCGAGCACCGCATCCCAGTCGTCGTCCTTCAGGCGCATGGCCAGCATGTCGCGCGTGATGCCCGCATTGTTGACCAGCACCTGCAAGCCGCCGTGCTCCTTGACGATGCCGTCAATCAGCGCTTCTGCTGCAGTCACATCGTTCACATTGAGGTTTTTTCCGCTGCAACCGGGAAAGGCTGAGAGGGCCTGGCTGATTTTTGCCGCACCTTCGTCGGTGGTGGCGGTGCCGATGACCTTCAACCCCTTATGGGCGAGCTCCAGCGCGATGGCTGCGCCGATCCCACGCGACGCACCGGTGACCAAGGCGACCTGACCTTCAAACTTTACTTCGCTCATGCCAGCAACTCCTTCACTTCGGCCAATGATGCCGGGTCAAACAAGGGAACACCCGTCAGTTCGGGATCAATTCTTTTCACCATGCCGGCCAATACCTTGCCGGGGCCGCATTCAACGATCGTTGTCAGGCCTCGCGCCTTGATCGCCTGAATGCATTCCACCCAACGCACAGGGCCAAAAGCCTGTGCGTACAGCGCGGCCCGAATGCGGTCGGCATCGGTCTCGACGGCGACCTCAATATTGTTGATGACCGGTATCTTCGGGGCGGCAAAATCGACCGCAGCGAGTTTTTCACGCAGCTTCTCGGCGGCAGGCTTCATCAGGCTGGAATGAAACGGTGCCGAAACCGGCAGCGGCAGCGCACGTTTGGCTCCGTTGGCCTTGAGGATTTCACACGCCTTGTCTACCGCAGCCTTGCTGCCCGCTATGACCGTCTGCCCCGGATCGTTGAAATTGACAGCCTCCACTACTTCAGAGGTATTTTGGCCAAAAGCCCGCGTAGCTTCTGCGCATCCAGCTATCACTTTTATAGCATCCATACCCAGGATGGCAGCCATCGCACCGACGCCTACTGGCACCGCGTCCTGCATGGCTTGCGCCCGAAAGCGCACCAGCGGCGCGGCCTGCGCGAGAGACAGCACGCCCGAGGCGACCAGTGCGGAATATTCGCCCAGCGAATGGCCCGCCACGGCGGCGGGTGCAGCGCCGGTCTCGGCGATCCAGGCGCGGTAAGCGGCCACGCCAGCTACCAGCATGACGGGCTGGGTGTTGGTGGTGAGCGCCAACGCTTCTTTAGGCCCATCCTTGATCATCTGGCCAACATCCTGGCCCAGCGCATCCGAGGCTTCCGCCAGCGTCTGCGCAATCACCGGGTGGTCGCCCCAGGCGTCCAGCATGCCGACGGACTGCGAGCCCTGGCCGGGAAAAACAAAAGCGAACGATTTCAAACGATTACTCCATTGGTCAGGCTCTTCAGGTCTTGAAAAGCATCTTCATTTCAGTCTGCAGGCATTTTAAGAACATGAGCAGCCGTTTTTTTGCGCAGCCAGCGTATCAGGACGACGGACGGGCAGCCCCGCCTCGCACAGTCCTGAATCGCAACCGCAGTTGGCGGCCAGCCATCACGAAACACTGGAAAATTGCGCCCACAGCGATCCACGGGTCGATGAGATAGTCCCAAAGATTGGTGGATTCGAGGATGCCGGCAGCCCACGCCAGCAGCCCTGCAGCAATCAGTATCGGCAACAGTCGCAAACCATTGCCCCAGCAGGCCAACGACAGCACCAACAGCGCGGCCCACATGCCGGGCGCACCCCAACCCAGCCGATAGGAATCCCAGTCGCCCCAACCCAGGGCAAACGGATACAGGAGCAATGCGCCAGCGGCAAAAGCCAGATTCAACACATTCCGTTCGCGATCACTCACAAGGTGAACGCCATACAGCCGCTGATACATGCCAACACAGGCTATGGCCACCAGGGAAATGCTCAGGTCGGAACTGATTCCCCGGACATAGGCCACAAGCGGCAGATGGGCGGCCCCTACCGGACACCACAACAGCACAAAAAAGACCGCGCTTATCCCTTTGACCCACGGCGCCACGCCATACCGCCAGCTCAGCAGCCGCAAGCACCCAGCGGACAACACCAGGGCTATGCACAGCAAGGCAATCAGGTCAGTGAGCGGGGGCAGCACGGCTTGTTACCGCTTGCGCGGCTTGAAAAGGTTGAAGAGGGTCAAGCCGGACGTGCTTGATTCGCGTGCGGTGCCAGGTATAGACGAGATGGAGGTAGCCATCACGGCTTTGCAGCAAGTACGGATAGGAAAATTCCTGGGAGCAGCTTTGCTCGCCGCACAGCTGGCGCCGGGCGCTGGCCACGTAGGCGCGGGCCTGGTCTTCGCTGGCGCCGCGCGCCTTGAGTTCCTGTGTCAACAAACGCTCGTAATCTTGAAGCGACGTGCGTGCCTGCGGGGCGGCGGAAGACTCCACGATCCACGGCGTGACACCCTCAAAAGACCCGGCGGCGTCTGCTTGAAGCAACGCCAGTACTTCACGGTTGCGGGGTGCCGGATTCAATGCCAGCCAGCGCGCCCCCGCATGAGTCACAACGCCGGCCAATGCGGAGTCGGGATTGGGCCAGCTGCCGGCATGGGTAGAGGACCAGGTCTTGCCGGCGTCGCTGGTCTGGGAACTCATCAGCGCCGTGGCGTTTCCTGAGCGCATGTAGACATCCGCTTTTTCAGGCCCCGTCACCAGCACCACCGGCTGAAGACTGGTCTGGCTACCGGGAATGCGTATTTTGTCGACCACCTGGCCAAGGGTGTTGAGCCGAACCATCTCCCCGAATTTCGTGATGAACTCGTGATAGACCGGCAAGCCGATCTGCCCATCCTGAAAACTCACCGGAGCCCCTTTGACCAAGGTGCTGATATTGAGGAAGGGCGACGTCACCAGCCGTCGCGGCTCACTCCAGGTAGCGCCTTCATCAACCGATCTCGCCCAGGTGATGGAGCTTCCGGCCCAGCCGCCCAACGACACGTTGACCATCCAGATACAGAGGGTCCCGTCCGGCGCACGGGCAATGACCGGATTGCCGAGCTTCTTGATGTAGCGCCAAAGCCCCTGCTGAAGTTGCTGCTGGCCGAACAGCGTGCTTTCATCGCTCCAGCGCAAACTGGCGGGATCCATGACAGCGGTCTGGATGGTGACGTCACGGGCCCCTTCGCGCGAGCCGGAAAACCAGACCGCCCGCAAGCGGCCGTCGAGAAGCTCGACCACGGAGGCTGCATGCACCGCCTGCCCAGGGGAGGAAGAGACAAACTGCGCGTCGAACCGGAAGCGGCCGTCTGGCGAAAGTTGCTGTGATGGAAGGCTCGCACGAGGCGGGGGCTGGAGGGCTTCCGCCGAGGGAATGGCCGGCTGCGGCGCCACAAAGGGGGCCGCAGGAGTGCGCGAAAGAATTTTCCATCCACCCGCGGCAAAGGCCAGCACCAGCAGGACAGCTGCAAGGCGGTCGAATGCGCCGGACGGTCTGAAGTTCAAATGCCCACCTGTCTGTGAAAGCCTGGCAGATGGGTGCGAGCCATCTCAGTACTTGAGAAGCACCGCACCCCAGGTGAAGCCGCCGCCCACGCCTTCGAGCATCAGGGTGTCACCCTTTTTGATCTTGCCGCCGCGGACGGCAGAGTCCAATGCCAGCGGGATCGATGCGGCAGAAGTGTTGCCGTGCTGGTCGACCGTGACGATCAGTTTCTCAAGCGGCATCTTCAGCTTCTTCGCGGTGCTCTGCATGATGCGGATATTGGCTTGATGCGGAATCAGCCAATCAATATCGGCATCTGTCAGGTTGGCTTTTGCCAGCGTGGCGCGGGCGGCGCTTTCGAGCACGCCCACTGCCAGTTTGAAAACGGCCTGGCCATCCATCTTGAGGAGGGGGTCTCCCAGAACCTTGCCACCCGACACATTGCCGGGCACACACAGGATGCCGACGTGCTTGCCATCGGCATGCAGGTCGCTGGCGAGGATGCCGGGCGTCTCTGAGGCTTCGAGCACCACGGCACCGGCGCCATCGCCGAACAGCACGCAGGTCGTCCGGTCCGAAAAATCGAGAATGCGCGAGAACACTTCCGCCCCGATCACCAACGCCTTGTTGGCAGAACCGGTCTTGATCATGGCATCGGCCACGGTCAGCGCATAAACAAACCCGCTGCACACGGCCTGCACGTCAAAGGCCGCACAGCCGGCAATACCCAGCTTGTTTTGCAAAATGCAGGCGGCGGACGGAAACACCATGTCCGGTGTCGAGGTCGCCACGATGATGAGATCGATGTCGGACGCCTGCAGACCCGCAGCCTGCAAGGCGTTTTTGGCCGCCTCGACCCCCAGGTCGCTGCTGGTCACATCAGGCGCCGCAAAGTGGCGGGCCCGAATGCCGGTGCGCTCCACAATCCATTCGTCGGAAGTTTCAACACCTCGAGTGGCCAGTTCGGCGGCCAGATCAGCGTTGGTCAGTCGGCGCGGCGGCAAATAGCTGCCAGTGCCGGTGATGCGTGAATAACGGGTCATTAATTAGTGTGCCGGTGTTGAAACTATTGAGTCAACTGGCATTGAGGAGGCCTCGGCGGGCACATTAGCGAGCGGTGCCGCCTGCGCCGCAACCAGCAAGGGGGCCGCATGGGCAATGCGCTCGCGCACTCTCTCAAGCAAATTGTTCCGAGCCGCATCATAAGCCCGATTCAGGGCCCTCTCAAAAGCGAAGGCGTCTGCTGAACCATGGCTCTTGAAAACCAGGCCCTGCAGGCCAAGAAGGGCTGCGCCGTTGTAACGCCTGTGATCAACCCGATTTTTAAACGCAGTTAGCACCGGATAGGCAATGATGGCGGCAATTTTTGTGAAAATATTGCGGGAAAATTCGGCCTTGATAAATCCGCCAATCATGCTGGCCAGGCCTTCGCTGGCTTTTAGCGCCACATTGCCGACAAAGCCGTCACACACAACGATATCCACCACACCCTTGAAAATATCGTTCCCCTCGACATTGCCATAAAAATTCAAATCGCCACTTTTAGCAGCAGATCGAAGCAATTCACCCGCTTTTTTGATGACTTCGCTTCCTTTAATGGCTTCTTCGCCAATATTGAGCAGACCCACCGTGGGACTGGGCTTGTCGGCGATGGCGGACACCAGGGCAGAACCCATGACGGCGAACTGGAACAGGTGGTCTTCGGAGCAATCGATGTTGGCACCCAGGTCGAGCACCGTGGTGGCGCCGCCGGCGGCATTGGGCAACTGGGTGGCAATCGCCGGCCGGTCAATACCTTCCAGCGTCTTGAGCACATATCGCGCAATCGCCATCAATGCGCCGGTGTTGCCGGCCGATACCGCCGCCTGGGCTGCGCCATCCTTGACCTGGGTGATGGCCACGCGCATCGACGAGTCTTTTTTGCGGCGCAGGGCCACCTCGATCGGGTCGTCCATGGTGACCACCTCGGAGGCGGCCAGGACCTGGCAGCGCGGATGTGACTGGATGCGGGGAAATTCTGCCTGCGAGGCAAGCACCCCGGGCTGGCCCACCAGCACGATGCCGGCATCAGGATGGCCGTCCAGGAAGGCGAGGCAGGCCGGCAGCGTGACCGACGGGCCGAAATCGCCGCCCATGGCGTCGACAGCTATCCTGATCATGGCAGGACCGGTGCAGTCAGGAAATGGGAATTCGACAAAACAAAGGCCCGCAGGATGAGTGCGGGCCAGTTCTTAAAGCGCGGAATTACGCTTCGGATTTGGTTTTCAGCACCTTGCGACCACGGTAGAAACCGGTGGGGCTGATGTGGTGGCGCAGGTGAATCTCGCCGGTGGTGGACTCGACGGCCAGACCTGGAACGGTCAGGGCATTGTGTGCACGGTGCATGCCGCGCTTGGAAGGTGATTTTTTGTTCTGCTGGACGGCCATGATCCGCTCCTGAGGGGGTATAGGGTTGGTAAATAACGCTCTGGAACCGTGAGATGGCCCTGGCGCGAAGCCTTTGATTATAGCGCGATACGGCCGCTTGTTCCAGTCCCGCGGCCAGAACAGGCCGGCGCCGCCCGTCGCCCGGGCTTATTTGGGCTTTTTGAGCTGGGCCAGGGCCGCAAACGGATGCGGTTTGGCGTCCACCTCGCCGTCCGGCGGCGCCAGTTCGGCCTCACCGGCGCTGAACACAGGCGTTTCAGGGCAGGTCTCGTGCATGGGCACCAGCGGCAGGGCCATCAGCAATTCATCCTCGACCACCGCCAGCAGGTCGAACTGGGGCGCCATGACCAGCAAATCCTCTTCGGAGGCGTCATCCTCGGCCATGGCGATATCTTCATCGGCCACAAACCGGTACCACTGGTCAATCTCCAGCGGCGTCGCCACCGCAGCCATGCAGCGCTGGCAGGTCAGCGGCAGGCTGGTGGTGGCCTCCAGATGGACCCACACATCGTCCTCGGCACCGGCGCGCGCGCGCAGCTCGCCGGTGGCGCGCCAGCTGACGGCCAGATCGGGCGCCGGCCCATGGATTTCCTGGGCCAGGCGCGCCATGGTTGCCAGCGGCGTGTGTTCCACCAGCGGCTCGCCCGCCTGGGCAAAGGCGGGCATGTTGAGGCGCCGGGCATTGAGGTTTTTCGACATGGCAAGCAGTGTAAGAGAATCAGTGCATGCGCCCTTCTGCCGACTCCCCTGCCCCCACTGTCCCGCCCGGTACGCCGGACCGCCCCCTGATCCTGGGCTCCAGCTCGCGCTACCGTCATGAACTGCTGTCGCGCCTGGGCCTTGCTTTTGACGTCGTGTCACCGGCGGTCGATGAAACGCCGCAAGCCGGCGAAGACCCGGCCGCCCTGGCGCTGCGGCTGGCGCTGGCCAAAGCCCGCGCAGTGGCCGCCAACTTCCCGCAGGCGGTGGTGATTGGTTCCGACCAGGTCGCCGACCTGGGCGGCTTGCCCCTGGGCAAACCCGGCAGCCACGAACGCGCGGTGGCCCAGTTGCGCCAGATGCGCGGCCAGACCGTGATTTTCCAGACCGCCGTGGCCGTGGTTTGCGCCGCAAGCGGCTTCGAGCAGGTCGAACTGGCGGCGGTCAAGGTCCGGTTTCGCGATCTCGGCGACGAGGAGATCGAGAATTACCTGCGCAGCGAACAACCTTACGACTGCGCCGGCAGTGCCAAAAGTGAAGGCCTGGGCATCGCCCTGCTGGAATCCATCGACAACGACGACCCGACCGCCCTGGTCGGCCTGCCGCTGATACGCACCTGCCGCATGCTGCGCGCGGCCGGCATCACGCTGCTGGGTCCGGCCGGAGCCCGGCCATGAGCGCCGCGCCCAAAGGCAAGCTGTACCTGGTTCCGGCGCCGCTGGACTTTGGCTGCGAGGTCCAGGCCCCCTTGCAGGACGTGATCCCGCTGGGCACGCTGCAGGTCGCCGCCACCCTGCCCTGCTGGATTTGCGAAAACGCCAAAAGCACACGCGCCTACCTCAAGCGGGTGGGCGAGGTGCAAGCCCTGCGGCAGCCGGTGCAGGCGCTGCAGATCACCGAGTTGCCGCGCGAGGTGCACAAAAAAGGCGACCATGGCGGCGGCTTCGATGCCAGACCGCTGCTCAAGGCAGCGCTGGAAGGCCAGAACATTGGCCTGGTCAGCGAGGCCGGCATGCCGGCGATTGCCGATCCGGGCTCCTCGGTGGTGCGGGCGGCGCATGAGCTGGACATCCAGGTATTGCCGTTGGCCGGGCCGATGTCGCTGATGCTGGCGCTGGCCGCCAGCGGCCTCAACGGCCAGAACTTTGCATTTGTCGGCTACCTGCCGCAGGATGGTGGGGAACGCAGCCAGCGCATCCGCGAACTCGAATCGGTGGCGCTCAAGACCGGCCAGACCCAGATCTTCATCGAGACGCCTTACCGCAACACCGTCCTGCTGCAGGCGCTGCTACAAACGTTGCAGGCCAACACCCGGCTGGCCCTGAGCTGTGGCCTGAGTTTGCCCACGGGCTGGTCGCACAGCGCCCCCGTCAGTGCCTGGAAACGCGATAAACCACCAGCGCCGCTGGCCCTGCCGACGGTGTTCTGCATCGGCCGCTGAGGCCAGTCACAAAAAAGCCCGCATCGCGCGGGCTTTTTTGATGCCGTGCAAGTTCAGCGAATCGATGGAATCGCCTTGAGGCTGCGCACCGCGCCATCACCGATCGCGGCGCCAAAACGTTTGGCCAGACGTTCCGCGACATTTTCGCGGCGCGTGTAGTCGATGATTTCTTCGGTCTTGACGATCTCGCGCGCCACGTATTCGAGCGAGCCGAGGTTGTCGGCCAGGCCCAGCTCGACCGCCTGCTGGCCGGTCCAGAACAGGCCGCTGAACATTTCCGGCGTTTCCTTCAGGCGCTTGCCGCGGCCGGTTTTGACGACCGTGATGAACTGCTGGTGAATCTGGTTCAGCATGCTCTGCGCATAAACGCGCTGCTGTTCGGTCTGCGGGCTGAAGGGATCCAGGAAACCCTTGTTGTCACCGGCGGTCAACAGGCGGCGCTCGACACCGAGCTTGTCCATCAGGCCGGTGAAACCAAAGCCATCCATCAACACGCCGATGCTGCCAACGATGCTGGCCTTGTCGACAAAAATCCTGTCCGCCGAAGCGGCCACGTAATACGCGGCGGAGGCGCAGGTCTCTTCAACCACCGCATACACCGGCTTCTTGTGCTTGGCCTTGAGCCGGATAATCTCGTCGCTCATCATGCCGGCCTGTACCGGGCTGCCACCAGGTGAATTGATCAGCAGCACCACCGCCTGCGCACCTTCATCCTCGAAGGCGGCACGCAGCGCGGCGTTGACGAACTCTGCACTGGCATCGGCGCCGGCGGCGATCTCGCCCTTGATCTCGACCACCGCCGTGTGCGGCGTTGTGACGCTGGTGGTGGCGCTGCGCTGCATGGCAAACCAGACCAGGAACACAAAAAAGGCCAGCCAGGACAGGCGCACGAAAGTTTTCCAGCGGCGTGTGGCTTTTTGCTCGTTCAGGGCCGCAAACGCCAGCTTTTCCAGCGTGGCACGCTCCCAACCGGGCTTCAGGTCCGCCTCGGCCCGGTTTCGATCCGCTATGCTTTCAGGAGCTGCAGGCGCAGATCCGGCGGGCGCTGGCGCCCGATTCGGATCGTAATCGGGAGCGTCGAACGGGTCGTTTCGGTTTGAATCATTCATAGCGGTAGTTTAGAACTCGATTGCCTTCAGTTTGTAGGAGGTATGCCAGAAAACAAGTCCATCACGCTCGGTAAGGTCTATTTTGACCAGCCCGCCATGGCAGGGGCCGCCGCTGCAGGCGCCGGTGTCGGGTTTGTAGGCGGCGCCGTGGCTGGCGCACAGCAGCGACTGACCACTGTCGTCGAAGACCCGGTTCGGTTGCCAGTCCAGCTCCATCGCCACATGGGTGCAGCGGTTCAGGTAGGCGTGCACCTGGCCCTCGAAACGAACCGCAAAGGCGCGGCAGGTCTGGCCGGCGTAGTTCACGTCGAAAGGCACGGCCTGCCCGCCCTCAGCCAGCTCGGCGCTGCGGCACAAGGCGATGGGAGCATCGGTCGCGCCGTCCATCTCAGGCGTTCAAAAGCAGCCAGTCCTGCAACTCGGTCACCGAATGCGCCACAAAACGCGGCTTCAGCGCCTCGAACGCGGCAAACTCGTGCGCGCCATAACTGACGCCCAGGCTGGCGCAGCCGGCATTGACGGCCATCTGCAGGTCGTGGGTGGTGTCGCCAATCATCAGCGTGCGCGCCGGCGTCACGCCGAACTGGTCCATCAGCTCATGCAGCATGCGCGGGTGCGGCTTGCCGGCGGTTTCGTCGGCGGTGCGCGAGGCATCGAAGCGGCCCTTGAGCTCGACCGCCTGCAGCGCCTCGTCCAGCCCGTGGCGGCTCTTGCCGGTGGCCACGGCCAGCTTGTGGCCGCGCTGTTTGAGCGCAGCCAGCAGAGGCAACACGCCTTCGAACAGGCTGATGTCGTTCTGGTGGGCGATGTAGTGATGGCGGTAACGCGCGCCGAGTTCCGGGTATTTGTCCTGGGGCACGTCGGGCGCGGCATGCGCCAGCGCCTGCATCAGGCCCAGGCCGATCACATAGGCAGCAGCCTCGTCGGTCGGCACGGTGCCGCCCACGTCGCGCACTGCGGCCTGGATGCAGCGCACGATGATGGTCGTCGAGTCGAACAGCGTGCCGTCCCAGTCGAAGGCAATCAGGTCAAAGTTCAGCAGCTTGGAGGGAGACGGCATGGGCGGTGAAACTCTCGAGATCGGGGGGAAGCGCAGCGCGCAGTTCAATGCGTTTGCCGGTGTAAGGATGGCTGAACTTTAACCGCCAGGCATGTAAAAACATGCGTTTCAGCGCAGCGCCGGGGGCTTCTTTTTGCAGCGACTTGTTGAGCGCGAAGTCGCCGTACTTGTCGTCGCCCGCAATCGGATGGCCTTCGCCGGCCAGGTGCACGCGGATCTGGTGGGTGCGGCCGGTCTTGATGGTGACTTCCAGCAGGCTGAAGGCAGCGTCGGGCGCGACCGCCCTGACCTTGACCAGGGTCACCGCCCGCATGCCATCAGGATGCTCCTTGCCGACCAGCTGGACCCGGCGCTCGCCACCCTCCAGCAGGTATTTTTGCAGGGGCTTGTCCAGCACCTTTTTGTTGGCCGGCCAGGCGCCCCGCACCATGGCCAGGTAAATCTTGTCGGTTTCGCGCTCGCGGAACTGCTCCTGCAGGTTTTTCAGCGCAACACGTTTCTTGGCGACCAGCAGGATGCCGCTGGTCTCGCGGTCCAGCCGATGCACCAGTTCCAGGAAGTGGGCATCCGGGCGAGCCATGCGCAACTGTTCGATCACACCGAAAGCCACACCGCTGCCGCCGTGCACCGCCACGCCGGCCGGTTTGTCTATCGCCAGCAGATGGTCATCCTCGAACAGGATGGGGAATTCGCGTGAGGGCGCATAAGCGCCGGTGCTCGAGGCCGCGCCGTGACGCGCGATCTCGACCGCCATGGCCTCGGCTTTCTGGTCGGCCCGCTCCGAGGTCCGCACCGGCGGCAGGCGAACCACATCACCGGCCTCAATCCGGGTGTCGGCCTGCACCCGGCCCTTGTTGATGCGCACCTCGCCGCTGCGAATGATGCGGTAGACATGGGTTTTGGGCACGCCCTTGAGCTGGCGGATCAGGTAATTGTCCAGGCGCTGGCCGGCCGAGTCCTCGTCGACAGTTACAAATGTGGCCTGCAGGGCGGCCTTGTCAGGCGCAGCCGGGGCATTCTGCAAGGCCGCAGCAGGCGCGGCTCCGCCCGCCACCGGGGCGTTTGCGGGTTTACCCGGACGGTCTGTTTTGGCAGAACCTGCGCCTATAATGTGTTTCACTAGCGACAAGCTGTAAGTGGTTGATTTGTCTGGGAGTTTAGTCCACCCACCGGTCCACCCACTGCCAACAGCCTTGCTGGAAGGTCGACGCCACTGGCAGCAAATGCCCGCAAGCGCACGGTGCCAGGCACCCCGCGGCAGGAAGATGTTGTGCAGACGAGTCGGCGTTTTGCGAACACAAACACGGAATACGATGTGTCCAGCCCTGCGGGCTGGACACGGATAGCAGCGAAATCTGGTCCTCGAATGGGTAGCCTCTTGACAACACTGGTCGTACTGATGAACACATGCCTGCGGCGCTTTTTAGCCCCGCTGTTCGGCATGAATCAGCCGCCAGCCCTTGTCCTGCGGGCGCAAGCAGCTACTGATTTTGTAGCACGCACCCGTCGGACCCCGCTTCGCCCCATCCACGCGCCTACGCCCAGACTGCACAGCTGACCGGTTGGTTCCGGTTCGCTGTTGCGCCGTCAAAGGCTCTCCGGCAATTCCCCACGTTCGCACAACGTCTGCTCCCGGCGTCGTTTGCCCGTTTTTCGGGCAGTGACGTGTGAGACAGAGAAGAACCAAGGAAACCCCATGAAACGCATGCTGGTCAATGCCACCCAGTCGGAAGAACGCCGCCTGGCCATCGTCGACGGACAGAAGCTCCTCGACTATGAAATCGAAATTGAAGGGCGCGAACAGCGCAAGGGCAACATCTACAAGGCCGTCGTGACCCGGGTCGAGCCCTCGCTCGAAGCCTGTTTTGTCGACTACGGCGAAGACCGCCATGGCTTCCTGCCGTTCAAGGAAATCTCCAAGCAGTATTTCGCCCAGGGCGTGCCGGTCAGCCAGGCGCGTATCCAGGACGTGATCCGCGAAGGCCAGGAAATCCTGGTCCAGGTCGAAAAAGAAGAACGCGGCAACAAGGGCGCGGCCCTGACGACTTTTGTCTCGCTGGCCGGCCGTTATGTGGTGCTGATGCCCAACAACCCGCGCGGTGGTGGCGTCAGCCGCCGCATCGAAGGTGAAGACCGGGCCGAGCTCAAGGAAAACATGGACCAGCTGGAATACCCGGCCGGCGCCAGCATCATCGCCCGCACCGCCGGCATAGGCCGCAGCGCCGCCGAACTGCAGTGGGACCTGAACTACCTGATCAAGCTCTGGACCGCCATCGACGGCGCCGGCAAGGAGGGCAAGGGCGCCTTCCTGATTTACCAGGAATCCAGCCTGGTGATCCGCGCCATCCGCGACTATTTCAACAGCGACATCGGCGACATCCTGTTCGACACCGACGACGTCTACGAGCAGGCGCGCCAGTTCATGGCCCACGTGATGCCCGAGCACGAGCACCGCGTCAAACGTTACCGCGACGATGCGCCGCTGTTCAGCCGCTTCCAGATCGAGCACCAGATCGAGTCGGCTTACGCCCGCACCGTGCAGCTGCCGTCCGGCGGCGCCATCGTGATCGACCACACCGAGGCGCTGGTCTCGGTGGACGTCAACTCGGCGCGCGCCATCAAGGGCGGCGACATCGAGGAAACCGCGACCCGCACGAATCTGGAAGCCGCCGACGAAGTCGCGCGCCAGATGCGTTTGCGCGACCTGGGCGGTCTGATCGTCATCGACTTCATCGACATGGAAGAGTCGCGCAACCGCCGCGACGTCGAGAACCGCCTGCGCGATGCGCTGCGCCAGGACCGCGCACGTGTTCAGTTCGGCACCATCAGCAAGTTCGGCCTGATGGAAATGAGCCGCCAGCGCCTGCGCCCGGCGCTGTCGGAAGGCGCATCGATTCCCTGCCCGCGCTGCGGCGGTTCCGGCCACATCCGTGACACCGAAAGCTCGGCGCTGCAGATCCTGCGCATCATCCAGGAAGAGTCCATGAAGGACAGCACGGCCTCGGTGTTGTGCCAGGTGCCGGTCGATGTGGCCTCGTTCCTGCTCAACGAAAAACGTTCCGAGATCGCCAAGATCGAGATGAAGCAGCGCATCAACGTGCTGCTGGTGCCCAACAAGACGCTGGAAACCCCCAACTACAAGCTGGAACGCCTGAAACACGACGACCCGCGCCTGGACAACATCGAAGCCAGCTACAAGATGGCTGACGAGATGGAAGACCCGACCACGGTCACGCGCCGCAGCCAGGAAAAACACAACAAACAGGAACCGGTCATCAAGGGTGTGTTGCCCGATGCACCGGCACCGCAGGCGATTCCGAAACCCGCACCCGTGGAGGCCGTTGCCCCGGTCGCGCCGGCGCCGGTGCGCGTGGTGGCTGCAGCCCCGGCCGAGAAGAGTTTCTTTGCCAAGCTCAAGGAATTTTTTGTCGGCGCCGACACGGCCCCTGTGGCCGCGCCGGTCCGCGAAGAGAAAAAGGACGAACGCAGCGGCGAAGCGCGCCGTGACGGCCGTGGCGAACGCGGCGGTGAACGCAACGACCGCGGTGGCGAGCGTGGCGGCCGTGACGGACGCCGTGGCGGACGTGGCGGTCGCGGCGAAGGCCGTGCCGGTGAAGCGCGCGGCGAAGGCCGTGCGGACCAGCCACGCGAAGCCCGCGGCGAGCGTGGTGAACGCGCAGAACGCGGCGAAGGCCGCAGCGGTGAGCGCCGTGAACGCGGTGAACGAGGCGACCGTCCGGCCACCGAAGGCCAGCGCCCCGAGCGCACGGCCGGTGAACGCAACGAGCAGGCGCGCGAACCGCGTGAGCCACGCGAACCACGCGGCGAACGTCCGGAACGTGCAGATCGTCCTGAGGGCCAGGCCGCCGGCGCCGAGGGCCGTGAAGGCCGAGGCCGCCGCGGCCGTGGTGGTGATCGCGGTGAACGTGGCGAGCGCGGCGACCGTGCACCGCGTGATGCCGAGCAGCAGGAACAAGCCCTGGCCAACCAGGCCGCCATGGCTGCGGCCATGGCCGGTGATGAGGCACCGCGCCAGCAGCGTGCCGTCGAAGCCGGCGCCGATGGCGAACGCCAGGACGGCAACCGCAACAACGAAGCCCGCCCCGAAGGCCAGGGCCGGCGTGAACGTGGTGAGCGCGGCGAACGTGGTGAACGTGGTGAACGTGGCAATGGCCGCCGCAACGAACGCCGTGACGACCGCACGGACGGCAGCATGGCACCCGTCGCTGCGGCGCAAGCCGACAGCTTCGACGCTGCCCATCCGGCAGTGCTCGCCGGACAGGACGAAGCCGGCAACCCGGTGGCGCCTGCCTCTTCCACCGATGTCCAGCCGCGTGCCGAAGGCGAAGAAGGCGGCGACCGCCAGCCGCGCGAGCGCCGTAGCCGCGACCGTTATGGCCGTGACCGCCGCGAGCGTTCGGAGCGTGGTGAAGCGCCGGCCGAAGCCGGTTCCGACACTGCCGCAGCGCCTGCGGCTGCTGACAACTTCGAGCCAAACCAGCCTGCAGCCCCCGAAACACGTGCGCAAGCCGCACCGGTGGCCGCTACCGTGGTGGCGGCACCGGCCGCCCGCGCGCTGCCGCAAGTGCAGAGTTATGAGTTGCCGCTGCAGGACCTCGCCCAGGTGGCCCAGTCCTCCGGGCTGCAGTGGGTCAACTCGGACGCCAGCAAGATCGCCGAAGTCCAGGCCGCGATGGCCGCCGAGCCGAAACCGATCCACGTGCCGCGCGAACGCGCGCCGGCGCCACAGATCGACACCGGTCCGCTGGTGCTGGTCGAGACCAAGCGCGACCTGCGCGACACGACCCTGCCGTTCGAGAACGCCGCTGTAACCGCACCGGCGACCGGTGAACGCGCGGAGTAATCTGCCCCTTGTGCCCGGCGGGGCACGTTGATCAAAGGCAGCTCTCCGGCTGCCTTTTTTTCGTCTGTGCGGAGGCGCTCATATGACTCGATGTCATGAACCGGCCTCTCGCCATCGGTTTGACAGAGTTTGCCCACAAGCCGGGTCTCGCCCCGGCGGGCGAGGCACTTTTCTTTGCTTCGCCAAAGAAAAGTACCCAAAAGAAAGGCGACCCGATGGTCTGGGTCCCTCCGCTTCGCTGCGGGCAACCTGCGGTGCTCGCAAAAAATGGGGTCGAGCTCGAACTCGCCTTCGGCTCAGACAATCGCTCGCCCTGATCCATTTTTTGCTCCGCTCCTCGGCCCAGCCCGACGGGTGGGGGAATGAATACGGATGCGGGGAGGCGGGGTCGCGCAAAGCGCGTCCCCGCCGGAGTCCGAATCCGTTCCCGATCCCGATCCCACCACCCTTCTGTATGCGCCGAGGAGCGCAGGGCAAGACGGATCAGGACGGGCGATTGTCTGAGCGAAGCGAGTTCGAGCCCGGCCCCGGCTGGACCGAGCACCGCAGGTTGCCCTCCGCAGCGTCAGCGAAGGAGGGTCGCAGACAGCAGGGTCGCCTTTTCTTTGCTTGGCGGATTCAAACCCCAAGTGCAACAGTCGGAATTAGGCCGGCATCAGCCATGGCCTTGTTGTTGAAGAAGACCTCGGCAGGGCTTTTCCA
>FWPV01000321.1_pt1 | contig 157442 bp, 137 predicted proteins | sample 2228371 | NCBI WGS metagenome assembly FWPV01 (sample SAMEA103939776, study PRJEB20133) | metagenome
TGGACCGATCAGGCCCCATGGGGCTGCAGCCCGCGCTGGTGCTGGGGGCTGCCATGGGGAATCAAGACGTCACTAGCATTCGCTAGAAGAGCCCAATTTGCCTTGTGTATTTGAGGGGTTGCCTTGTTGCAAAGTCACCCAAGAAAAAGGGGCCTGAAACAGGCCCCTGGGAAATCGTGATGGAGCAGACGAGGAGCCGCAGCGCGCTGCCCGCCCACCGCAAGCTGCCTTAGAAACGGTGGCGAATGCCCACGCCAAAGCTGGTGCCAGAGGTTTGGTTGGTGATCTTGTCGCCCATGAACATGGCGTACACGTCGGTGCGCTTGGACAGGAAGTGGTCGTAGCCCACCGTGTAGGTCTTGCGATCCACCTTGGTTTGCGACAGGTCGGTCTTCACCCATTCGACCAGCACCTTGCCCGCGGGGCCCACGGGCACCGAGGCGCCCAGTTGAACGGTCTTGGCCTTGTTCGGGCTGTTGTCAGCCTTGGCCTGGCCGTAGCTCACAAAGGGCTTCACCACGCCGAAGTCGTAGGCGCCCAACAGCATCCAGTCCTTCTTGGTGGTGCCCAGGTAGCTGCCTGCACCGGGGTTGCTGATCTGGTCGCGTTCATAGAAACCAGTCAGCGTCAGCGGGCCGCCAAAGTAGAAGAAATTGGCACCCACGTTCTTCTTGCCGTTGTTGCCGGCCTGCTCGCCAAACTGGTACTGCAAGTTGGCTTTGAAGCCGCCGATGTTGGGTGTGCTGTACACCAGCTGGTTGCTCCACCCCGTGTCAGACGGTGTGGTGGCGCCCCAGCCTGTGCCGTTGAACAAAGGCACGTTCATGTGCAGGATCAGGGGGGAGAAGGTGAACGAGTCGCCCAGCGGGTTGCCCACCACGGAGGGCAGGAAGTTGGGCGCCATCCAGCGGCCCAGCATCACCGAGCCAAAGCTGCCCGAGAGGCTGACGTTGGCGTCGCGCGAGAAGAAGGTGTCGTTGGCGAAGCGGCCCTGGCTGCCAGTGTCCACCTTGATGAACGAGGTCAGCTGGAAGTTGGCCTTGAGGCCGCCGCCCAGGTCTTCGGTGCCCTTGAAGCCAAACCAGGATGTGGTGAGGCCCCCGCTGTCGACCACCGATTTGCGGCCTGCATCGCCAGAGTTTTTGATGGAGCCGGCAAACACATCGACCAGACCGGACACTTCAACCGAGCTTTGGGCATGGGCGCCGCCAGCGCACAGCAGCACGCCGCCCAGCGAAAGGGACAGTGCCAACAGGTTTTTTTTCATGGGTTCTCCTGGGTTGGGAAGGGTTGTAAACAAAGTCAAAAATGAATGCTTGGGAAGTTGCGCCATTGCGCTTTCAGCCGCTGTGGCGCTGCCGATGGCCGCGTGGTGGCGCACTTCGCTTGCATGCCAGAAGGCTGAGCAAGTTTTGTGCCCCGGCTTTGCACCCCTGGCGGTTGCATATTGTCACTTTTGCCGCAGGGGTCGGCACCGTAAGAGGGCGCTATGCGCTGTATGCACCGAATTGAGCACGGGCTGTGCGTCCGCCAAAGGGGCATGGCTGCGGGCTTTGAGCTAAACGGGGTAGGTTCCGCGCGGCTTTTGATCTTGCTCAAAGCCTTCTGCGGCCTGCGGCGGCACATTCAATCGCATGCTGCCATCCAACTTATTTTCCTTGCCCGTCCAGACGGAAGTATTTGCCGCCGGCGAAGTGCTGCGCAGGCGTAATGAGGTGCTCACCTCTGTGCTGCACCTGGAAAGCGGGAGGGTGCTGCGCGGCTTCTACGAAGAAGGCTACCTGCGGCACCAGCTGGGTGCGGTAGAAGGCCCGTTCTGGCTCGACGCTGCTTCGGCGTTGCTCGGTCTGCCCTTGCCGGTGGACATGGTGGCCGAAACGCGTGTGCAGTTGCGCCGGGTGCCTATTGCGGAGTTTCGCCAAAGCCTGGCCGCCATGCCCGAAGGGGCGCGTGGCTTGTTGCTCGACATGGCGTCGGGCTATCGCCAGCAGTCTGAACTGGCGGTGAGCCGCCTGGCCCACGACGCGGAAACGCGCTGTGCCCAGTGGTTGCTGAACCATGCCCAGCAGGATGCGTCAGGCACCATGCGCGTCACGCTGCACCAGCGCAAGCGCTTGATTGCGGCGCAGCTGGGCATCGCACCGGAAACCTTCTCGCGCGTACTTCGCCATCTGCGCGAGATGGGGCTCATCCACGGCACAGGCAATGTGCTGAACCTGCCGCAGCCCCTGGCGCTGCAAACCATGGCGGGTAGCTGACGACAGCGCAGCCCCTGAATCGCTGAATCCTGAGGATTGAACGCGCTGGTTTTCAGCGCGTTTGCCATTGGCTGGCGGCTGTGTCTGCGCTACGGCCAGCCCCTGTGTGTGCCCTGCGTTGGGGCCCTGCAAAGCCTGGTTGCCCTAAGGGTTTCTCCGTGTGATTTGATGAGGGTTCCACCCAAGCGTGGCCCTGGATGCACTGCGTATATTTGCTGGAAGCCTTGCTGCCATCACCAGCCTTTATGCCCAGCCTGCCACCTCATTTCCCAGCCCATGTCATGCGCGCCACGGCTTGCGCAAGCAAGTTGGTGTGCAGTTGCGGCAGAGTGCTGTTGCCTATCTCTGCGGGCGCACCATGACCCCACGCCCCGCTCCAGCACAGCCTTTCGAAGCTCCGTCATGGCATATGCCCGGGCCTTGGGTGCTGCGCATGATTCTGGTGGCAGTGTGCGCCATGGTGCTGGCGGGGGCTGGCGCCGCGTGGCATGTGTCCCAGGTGTCGGGCCAAGAGGCGATGCGCCGTGTGGTGGCGCAGCAGACCGACGAGGTCGAAGTGATTGCGCGCCTGCTGGCCAGCAAGATGGAGCAGAGCCAGAAAGTGTTGCGCACCATGGCTGCAGGTGTCATGCCGCGCATGCAGGATTCCAGTTTTTTTGACGACCAGCGGCAGTACCTTGCGCTGCCCGCCCTGGGCTTTTTTGATGCGGTGCAGGTGGTGGGCAGCGACGGTGCCATGCTGCTCAACCTGCGCGGGGGCCGGCCTGTGGCCGCAGCCTCACTGGAGCCAGCAGAACGCGATGTGCTGCGGCGCACCCTGGCCGATGGAAAGCCCCAGGTATCGGAGCTGGTGGCCGGCGGAACAGGCGACGCCCGGGTGACCTTCACCATGCCCATGCACCGGGAAGATGGCTCCGTGCTGGGGGCTGTAGGCGGTGCCCTCAAGCTGCAATCGCAAAGCCTGCTGCCGCCTTCCATGGCGCTCCCTGAAAGAGACGATTCGCGGCTGGTGGTGTTCTCGCGGGACGGAACCATCCTGTCGCATTCCGACCCCACCCGGGTGCTGGGCAATGTGCGGGACGAGGCGGGGTTGTCAGCGGTGTACGCGCAGTGGCTGCAGCAAGCCCAGCCGCTGGTGGGCCGGGGCATCACGCAGGTGATGCCCGACCACATCGTCAGCATGGCGGGCATGCCTCTGCCCCAGTGGGTGGTTGCCCGGGTCAGTTACTCGCGCGCTTTGCTGGCGCCACTGGCGGGTGCGCAGCGCGATGCATGGTGGACCGTGGCAGGTGCACTGGGCGCGGGCGCCGTCCTGCTGGTGCTGCTGCTGGGGTGGATGGCCCAACCCCTGGCCCGGCTGCGGCTGGCTGCACAGCAACTGCTGCAGGGCGAAACCCAGGGGCCCGTGCAGTGGCCCCGGGTGCGGGGTGAAGTGGGTGACCTGGTTCAGGCGCTGGAGCGGCTGGCGCGCCAGGGCAGCCAGCATGCGGAGCAACAGTCCACGCTGGGCAACCAGTTTCAGGCGATCCTGGACCACGCCTCGGTCGGTATCGTCATTACGCGCCACGGCGTGCTGGAGGTGGTGGGGCGGCAAACCTGCCTGATGCTGGGCTATACCCCTGCCGAACTGCAAGGCAAGCCCGCGCGCACCATCTACGCCTCTTCAGAAGAATATGCCCGCGCAGGCGCCAGGGTACAGGCCGAGTTTGCAGTGCACGGCGCGTTTGATGGCGACGTTTGCTTCATGCGCAAGGACGGCAGCCCCGTGTGGGCGCGCGTACAGGGGCGGGGCGTGGGGGCTGGGTCCATTGACGGCGGCACGGTGTGGATTCTGGAAGACATCACCGCGGCCCGCGAGGCGCAGCAGCAAAAGGCTTGGGAGACCGAGCACGATGCGCTGACCCAGCTGTTCAACCGTGCGGCGTTTGACGAGCGTCTGGGAGCCCTGTTGGCGGAGCGCGCTACCCGTTTGCGCGATAACGGTGCGGCGCCGCATGCTGCGGCTGCGGGCGAGTGCGTGGTGTTGTTCATGGACCTGGACCATTTCACCGTGGTGAATGACCTGGCGGGGCATGACGCGGGCGACGATGCGCTGCGCCACGTGGCGCGGCTGCTGGAGTCCCAAGTGCGGCAGCTGGGCTGGGCTGCCCGCGTGGGCGGCGACGAATTTGCCGTGGTGCTGCCAGGTTGCGCCTTGGCGCGAGGCCAGGCGGTGGCAGAGCAACTGCGCCAGGCGGTGCAGGCCTGGGCCCCGTCGTACCAAGGCAGCAGCTTCACCCTCAGCATGAGTATTGGTCTGGTGGCTCTGGATGCGTCCATGCAAGACGTGGCTTCCGTCTTGTACGCTGCCGACATGGCCTGCTACGACGCCAAGCGTGCGGGGCGCAACCGGGTACAGACTGGCCGCGCCCGCGAGACTTCATCGTCAGGGCGTGTGGCGCTGGGCCCTGCCTGACCCGCCTCAGAGAACTCCGTTACCCCAAGCGCCCCAGCGCCCTCAGCACGTTCTCGGCCGTGGCAGGGGCCGTCAAAACCACCGGTTTTGCTGGCGCTTCGCCACTGCGCCCCGCGGCGATGGCATTGCGCAGCGCTTCATAAACGCTGATGGCCAGCATGAAGGGCGGCTCGCCCACCGCCTTGCTGCCGCCCACGTTGTCCTCGCGGTTGGCCTCGGGCCACAGATCCACCTTGAAGTGCTCAGGAATGTCGCCCGTGGCCGGAATTTTGTAGGTGCTGGGGGCGTGGGTCGATAGGTAGCCCTTGTCGTTCCACACCAGTTGCTCGGTGGTGAGCCAGCCCATGCCCTGCACGAAGCCGCCCTCGATCTGCCCCACGTCGATGGCCGGGTTGATGCTGTGGCCCACGTCGTGCAGGATGTCCACCTGCAGCACGCGGCTCTCGCCCGTCAGCGTGTCGATCACTACCTCAGAGCAGGCTGCGCCGTAGCTGAAGTAGTAGAAAGGTCGGCCAGTAAGGGTGGCCTTGTCGTAGTGGATTTTGGGCGTGCGATAGAAACCGTCGCTCCACAGCTGGATGCGGTTGGCGTACGCCTCTTTCACCACGGCGTCAAAGCTGCGCACGGTTTTTGGCGAGATGACCTGCCCGCCCACAAAGCGGATGGCCCCGGCGCCGCAGCCGTCCAGCCCGCACACGAACGATGCCAGGTTGTCGCGCACATTCCGTGCGGCGTACTGGGCGGCGCGGCCGTTCAGGTCGGTGCCGCTGCTGGCGGCGGTGGCGCTGGCGTTGGGCACCTTGCTGGTGTCGCTGGCCGTCACCAGCACACGGTGCAGCGGCACGCCTAGCTCATCGGCCACGATCTGCGCCACCTTGGTGTGCAGGCCCTGGCCCATTTCGGTGCCGCCGTGGTTCACCTGTACGCTGCCATCGGTGTACACATGCACCAGCGCGCCTGCCTGGTTGAACAGCGTGGCCGTGAAGCTGATGCCGAACTTGACCGGGGTGATGGCGATGCCGCGCTTGAGCACCGCGCTATGCGCGTTCCACGCAGCAATCTCGGCCTGGCGCTGGCGGTAGTTGGCGGTCTGCTCCAGCTGCGGCAGCAACTCGTGCAGGATGTTGTCTTCCACCGCCATCTGGTAGTGGGTGACGTTGCGGCCCTCGCTGGCATCGCGCCCGTACAGGTTGGCCAGACGCACATCCTGCGCATCGCGGCCCAGTGCACGGGCGATGTCGCCCAGGATGGCCTCGATGACGATGACACCCTGCGGCCCACCAAAGCCGCGGAACGCCGTGTGGCTCTGGGTGTTCGTCTTGCAGCGGTATGACGCAATCTCCACATCGCTCAGGTAATACGCGTTGTCGGCATGGAACACCGCCCGGTCGGCCACGGGGCCGGACAGGTCGGCGCTGAAACCGCAGTTGGCAGCCATTTGCAGCTTCAGGCCCGTGATGCGGCCGGTGTCGTCAAAGCCCACGTCGTACTCGTACGCAAACGGGTGGCGCTTGCCGGTGACCATGAAGTCTTCGTCCCGGTCCAGCCGCAGCTTGACGGGGCGGCCCAGCTTGTTCGCTGCCACCGCTGCCCACACAGCCAGGTGTCCGGCCTGCGTTTCCTTGCCGCCAAAGCCACCGCCCAAGCGGCGGCACTCCACCTTGACCGCATGGTTGTCAATGCCCAGCGCGTGGGCCACCCAGTGCTGCACTTCGCCGGGGTGCTGGGTGCTGGAGTAGATCCACCACTGTTTTTGCTCCAGCGGCAGGGCATAGGCGATCTGGCCTTCCAGATAGAAGTGCTCTTGGCCGCCGACTTCAAACGCGCCCTGCATGCGGTGTGCCGATTGCGCGAGGCCCGTGGCCGCATCGCCCCGGCGCACAAACACCGGGGGCAGCACGTAGCTTTGCGCCTGCAGCGCGTCCTGCACCGAGAGCACGGCGGGCAGGGGGGTGATGTCGAGCTTCACGGCACGCACGGCGCGGCGCGCCTGCATGACCGAGTCGGCCACCACCAGGCCGATCACCTGGCCGACAAACTGCACGCTGTCCAGCGCAAACACGGGCTCGTCGTGCCCGAATGCGGCCAGGATCTTGTCGCCGGGCACGTCCGCAGCCAACACCACGCCACGCACACCGGGCAGGGCCAGGGCGGCGCTGGCATCCACACCGTTGAGCGTGCCATGGGCCACGGTGGAGAGGATGGGCGCGGCGTACAGCGTGCCCTTCACCTCCGGCAGGTCGTCGATGTAGTGCGCAGCGCCCGCCACCTGGGCGCGGGCGCTCTCGTGGAAGTGCGATTTCCCCATGGCCGTGCGTGCGGGGGCGGGCAGGGCGGTGTCGGGCACGGTGGGGTTGGTGGAAGGTTTCACAGCACGTCCTCCAAGTGGGTCGCCTGCAGTTGCGCGATGCTGGCCGGGGCGCCGCCCTGGCTTTCCAGCCAAAAGCGTTGCAGCAGATTGCCCAGCACCGTGCGGCGGTAGTCGCCGCTGGCGCGCATGTCGGAGATGGGGCTGAACTCGGCCTGCAGCACGCGCATGGCTTGCTGCACGGTGGCTTCGGTCCAGGGCTGGCCTTGCAGCGCGGCTTCGGTTTGCTGTGCACGCACCGGGGTGGCCGCCACGCCACCCGCGCCGATGCTGGCGCGCTGCACCGTGCCGTCTGCGATGTCGAGGTTCAGCACCAGGCAGACGGCAGAGATGTCGTCGTCAAAGCGCTTGGAAATTTTGTATGCCTTGAGCTGTTCGGAGGAGGCGGGTTTGGGCACCACGATGCGCACGAGCAATTCGTCGGCCGCCATCACGTTCTGGCGGTAGCCGGTGTACAGGGCTTCCAGCGGCAGCGCTCGCTCGCCCCGCGCCTGGCTGGCCAGTACCACCTGGGCACGCAGCGCGATCAGCAGCGGCATGGAGTCGCCAATGGGCGAGCCGTTGGCCACATTGCCCCCCAGCGTGCCCGAGTTGCGCACGGGCAGGCCTGCAAAGCGGTGGGCAAACTCGGCCAGACTGGGCCACTGGGCGGTGAGCCGGGCAAACGCCTCGGTCAGCGTCACGGCGGCGCCGATGGCGATGTGTTCAGGGGTGTCGTCGATGCGGCGCAGCTCGGCGGCGCGGGTCACGTCCAGCACCTGGGCCAACTGGCGGTGTTGCTTGGTCACCCACAGGCCCACATCGGTGGCGCCTGCCACCACCTGTGCCTGGGGGTGGGCAGCGCGGGCGGCCAGCAGTTCGGCCTGGGTGGTGGGGGCGATGTAAGCCAAATTGGCCTCTGGAGCTTGCGGGGTAAGCGCAAGCAGCTCTAGTTTTTGTAGCAATTCGGCTTCGTTCACGGCCATGGGGGGCCACTGGGCCATGTGCTGGGCGGCGTCCAGAATGGGGCGGTAGCCCGTGCAGCGGCACAGGTTGCCTGACAAGTCCTGCGCGGCTTGGGCACGCGAGATGCTCTGGCCCTGGCACACCCGGTTTTGGTACATGCCAAACAGGCTCATCACAAAGCCGGGAGTGCAGAAGCCGCACTGAGAGCCGTGGCACTGCACCATGGCCTCTTGCGCCGGATGCAAACCTGCTGCGCGAACGGGGGGCGTCGTTGCGCCGGAAGGGGATGCGGGGCCCTTTCCTTCCCGCTCGTCAGAATCCTCATGGACCTGCATGTCCATTCCGGTTCCTGCGCTCCGTGCGCCTAGCCCGCCGTCCGCTCGCGACGGTTTGTGAAACGTGGCCACCGGCTGGCTCAGTGGGTCTTCGGCCAGGTCTTCCGCCGTCCACAGCGCCATCCCGTCAATCGAATGGGCCAGGCGGATGCAGCTGTTCACAGCGCTGTAGCGCACCTTGCCGTGGCCATCGGGCTCGCCCAGCACCACGGTGCAGGCGCCGCAGTCGCCTTCGCCGCAGCCTTCCTTGGTGCCGGTGCAGCCCAGGTCCTCGCGCAGCACCTCCAGCAAGGTACGGTCGGGTGGTACATTGCCCAGCGCCACGGGCTGGCCTCGGCGCAGGAATTGCAAGGGTCTTGTGGTCATGACAAACGCTTCTTTGATCTTTGAAAGCCCCGCAGAGGGTAGAACGCAGCGCCACCATCGGCATACGCACAAGCTTATGACAGCCATGCCCCTACCGCTATGAGAGACCAAGCCCTTTTCGACAAGATAGACCTCCATCTCATAAGGGTCTTGCACACCGTGCTCACTGAACGCAGCGTATCGAGGGCCGCCGTCCGCCTGGGCATGCACCAGCCGGCGGTGTCGGCCGCGCTCAAGCGCCTGCGCGACCTGGCGGGCGACCCGTTGCTGGTCCGATCGGGCGCCAGCATGATGCCCACCGACGCTGCCCTGCGCATGGTGGAGCCCGCCGCGCTGATCCTGCGCTCGGCCGAGGCACTGTTTTCTGACGCACGGGGGTTTGACCCGCGCACGGCCACCCGAACCTTCCGTGTGGCGGCCAGCGACTATCTGGACCCCCTATTTCTGCCCCAGCTGGTGGCCCGCATCAAGTCACACGCCCCCCTGTGCCCGATTGAAATCCTGCCCCTGTCGGCTGATGCGCATTACCACGCCCACCTGGCCCAGGGCGATGTGGATGTGGTGATTGGCAACTGGCCCCAGCCGCCGGATGACCTGCACATGGGTCGTCTGTTTGGTGACGAGGTGGTGTGCCTGGTGAACCAGGACCACCCCGCCGTGCGTCGGGGATGGACCGAGGCCGACTGGCTGGCGGCCGAACACATCGCCCCCACGCCCACCCACCCCGGCGCGCGTGGCGTGATCGATGCACACCTGGACAGCCTGGGCCTTTCGCGCAACATCACCGCACGCTGCGCGCATTTCAGTGCCATTCCGCACATCGTGGCCTCCAGCCTGCTCGTCCTGACCACTGGGCGCCAGTTTTGCGAACGGTTCACAGCGCAGCTGCCGCTGGCCATCCTGCCCAGCCCGGTGGCGTTTCCAAGATTGATGTATTACCAGCTGTGGCATGCGCGCACCCACCACTCGGCAGCGGCCATCTGGCTGCGTGATACGGTCAAGTCCGTCGCCGCGTCGCTACGAAAAGAATAGCTGCTTGCGCACGCTGACAAAGCCGCAAGGCAAGATTTGCCCCTATACGCCCAGAGATAACAAGTTGTAATTCTGAGAGACAATCCCCGCATGAGTTCTCCCCCCATTCCTTCAGCGCCTGGTGCGGCGCCGCCACGGCTGCAGCTGGCGGGCATCACCAAGCGCTACCCGGCCGTGGTGGCCAACAGCGGTGTATCGCTGACGGTGCAGCCCGGCGAGATCCACGCCGTGCTGGGCGAAAACGGCGCGGGCAAGTCCACGCTGATGAAAATCATCTATGGCTCGGTCAAGCCCGACGAAGGCAGCGTGCACTTCAACGGCCAGGCCGTGCAGGTGCGCAACCCGCAAGAGGCACGGGCTTTGGGCATTGCCATGGTGTTCCAGCATTTCAGCCTGTTCGATACCCTCACGGTGGCCGAAAACGTATGGCTGGGCCTGGACAAGAGCCAGACGCTGGCCGAAGTGACCAGCCGCATTACCGCCAAGGCCGCCGAATACGGCCTCGACATCGACCCCCTGCGCCCTGTGCACACCCTGAGTGTGGGCGAGATGCAGCGCGTGGAAATCATCCGCGCCCTGCTCACCAACCCCAAGCTGCTGATCCTGGACGAGCCCACTTCGGTGCTCACGCCCCAGGCGGTCGAAAAGCTCTTTGTGGTGCTGCGCCAGTTGGCGTCCGAGGGCTGCAGCATTCTCTACATCAGCCACAAGCTGCACGAAATTCGCGCGCTGTGCACCGCTTGCACCGTGCTGCGGGGCGGCAAGGTCACCGGGGTGTGTAACCCTGCGGAAGAAACCAACGCCTCCCTGTCGCGCCTGATGATTGGCGCCGAGCCGCCTGCGCTGGAGCACCGCCCGGCGCAAGCCGGTGCCACGGTGCTGCGGGTGCAAAACCTGTCGTTGCCGCGCGCCGACCAGTTTGGCGTGGACTTGATTGACGTGGAGTTCGAGGTCAAGGCGGGCGAAGTGGTGGGCATTGCCGGGGTGTCGGGCAATGGGCAGAAGGAGCTGCTGTACGCATTGTCTGGCGAAGACCAGCGGGCCGATGCTGCCAGCGTCCAGGTCGCAGGCCAGAACGCGGGGCGCATGGGTCCTGCCCAGCGCCGCGCTTTGGGCCTGCACTTTGTGCCCGAGGAGCGCCTGGGCCGTGGCGCCGTGCCCACCATGGGCTTGGCGCACAACCTGCTACTCACGCGCACTGACTCGGTCAGCGGCAGCGGCTGGATCAAGGTCGGGGCGTTGCAAAAGCACGCTGAGGACATCATCCGGCGCTTCAATGTGAAGGCCGGTGGCCCCCATGCAGCGGCCAAGTCGCTGTCGGGCGGCAACCTGCAAAAGTTCATCGTGGGGCGCGAGATCGACGCCAATCCCAAATTGCTCATCGTCTCGCAGCCCACTTGGGGCGTGGACGTGGGCGCGGCTGCGCAGATTCGCGGCTCGATTCTGGCGCTGCGCGATGCGGGCTGCGCCGTGCTGGTGGTCAGTGAGGAGCTGGACGAATTGTTTGAAATCTGCGACCGGCTGCATGTGGTGGCCAAGGGGCACCTGTCTCCCTCTGTGCCGCGTGCCGAGGCCACGGTGGAGCGCATTGGCGAGTGGATGAGCGGCCTGTGGCATGCCGATGTGCAAGCCCATCTGGCGCAGTCTGCGCAGCAGGCTACAGAGAAGGGGGCTCAGCATGTTTAAGCTGGAACCGCGCCCCCAGGCTTCTCGCCTGTGGACTTACGGCTCGCCGCTGCTGGCGCTTGCCGTGACGGTGCTCATTGGTGTGGCCCTGTTCATGGCGCTGGGCAAAGACCCGGTGCGGGGCTTGCAAGTGTTCTTCTGGGAGCCGATCAAGTCGCAGTACGCCCTTGGCGAACTCATGGTCAAGGCCACGCCGCTGCTGCTCATTGCGCTGGGGCTGGCGGTGTGCTTTCGCTCCAACGTCTGGAACATTGGCGCCGAGGGGCAGTTTGTGATCGGCGCCGTGGTGGCGGGGGGCGTGGCGCTGTTGGCAGACAAGACCACCGGGCCGTGGATCGTGCCCGCCATCTTGTTGGCCGGGGTGCTGGGCGGCATGGCGTGGGCGGGGCTCACGGCGCTGCTGCGCGACAAGTTCAATGCGAACGAAATCCTGGTGAGCCTGATGCTCGTGTATGTGGCCACGCTGGTGCTGGGTTACCTGGTCTATGGCCCGTGGAAAGACCCCATGGGCTACAACTTTCCGCAGACCAAGACGTTCGAGAAGGTCACGCAGATCCCGCGGCTGATGCAGGGCTCGCGCGTGTCCATTGGCCTGCTCCTGGCGCTGGCCGGGGCGGGGGCGCTGTGGGTGTTTCTGTTCCGCACCCGGGCGGGCTTTGCCCAGCAGGTGGGTGGGCTGGCCCCGGCAGCGGCGCGCTATGCGGGCTTTTCATCGCGACGCGCGCTGTGGACAGCGCTGCTGATTTCCGGCGGCGCAGCAGGCCTGGCGGGTGCACTGGAAGTGGCTGGGCCCATCGGCCAGCTGACCCCCTATGTGCCTGCAGGCTACGGCTTCGCGGCCATCATCGTGGCCTTTGTAGGGCGTTTGCACCCCGTGGGCATGATCCTCTCTGCCATCCTCATGAGCATGTTCTACATAGGCGGCGAGCTGGCGCAGTCGCGCCTGGGTCTGCCCAAATCGCTCACGGGCGTATTCCAGGGGCTGCTGCTGTTCACGCTGCTGGCCTGCGACACATTGATTGCATACCGCATCCGCTGGGTGGCCGCGAAGGGAGGCAGGTGATGGAATCTTACGCACTGCTGATCGGAGCCACGCTGAGTGCGGGCACCGTTTTGGCCATCGCGGCCTTGGGTCTGCTCATCAATGAAAAGGCCGGCATCGTCAACCTGGGGGCTGAGGGCATGATGCTTTGCGCCGCCATCGCGGGCTTTGCCACCGTGGTGCACACGGGCAACACTTGGCTGGGATTTGCCGCAGGCATGGCCGCGGGGGCATTGCTGGCGGCCATCTTCGGTGTGCTGGTCATCTGGCTCAACACCAACCAGTACGCCACGGGGCTGGCGCTGAGCCTGTTTGGCGTCGGCTTCTCGGCGTTTGCGGGCATCAGCTACGTGCAGGCCAAGTTGCCCGAGCTGCCCAAGTACGCCATTCCCGTGCTGGGCGATATTCCGTTGGTAGGGCCTGCGCTGTTCCAGCAGCATCCGCTGGTGTACATCACCATGCTGCTGGTGGTGGCGCTGGTGTGGTTCCTTTATCGGTCGCGCGCCGGTTTGGTGCTGCGCTCGGTGGGCGAGTCGCCCGAGTCTGCCCACGCACTGGGCTACCCCGTGCGCCGCATCCGGCTGCTGGCTGTGGTGGCGGGCGGCGCACTGTGCGGGCTGGCCGGGGCTTACATCTCTACCGTTTACACCCCGCTGTGGGTGGAGGGCATGGTGGCAGGGCGCGGCTGGATTGCGCTGGCGCTCACCACTTTTGCCACCTGGCGCCCGGCACGGGTATTGCTTGGTGCGTATCTGTTTGGTGGGGTGACGATGCTGCAGTTCCATTTGCAGGCCACGGGCGTGCAGGTGGCCAGCCAGTTGCTGAGCATGCTGCCCTACCTGGCCACCATCGTGGTGCTGGCCCTGATCTCGCGCAACCCCACCTGGATTCGTGTGAACATGCCCGCGTCTCTCGGCAAGCCGTTTTACCCCGGCTCATAATGGCTGTTTTTCGTTTTTTCCCTCCCGTTTCACAGTTTTCTCACAAGGAATCGACATGACCGATCTGCAAAAGCGTTCGTTGTTCAAAGTGGCGGCACTGTCTGCCCTGGCGGCTGCTGCCATGGTGGGCTGCGGCAAGAAGGAAGAGCCCGCGCCTGCTCCCGCCCCGGCTCCTGCGGCTGAAGCCCCAGCACCCAAGCCTGAGCCACTGAAGATCGCTTTTGCTTACGTGGGCCCTGTGGGCGACGGCGGCTGGTCTTTTGCGCACGACAACGGCCGCAAAGCCATCGAGAAGGAATTTGGCGACAAGGTGGTGACCAGCTTTGTGGAAAGCGTTCCCGAATCCGCCGATGCCGAGCGCGTGCTGCGCGATCTGGCTGGCCAGGGCAACAAGCTCATCTTTGGCACGACCTTCGGCTACATGGAATCCATCCAGAAGATCGCAGGCGACCTGAAGGACGTGAAGTTTGAGCACGCCACAGGCTACAAGACCGCCGAGAACGTGCGCACTTACGACAGCCGCACCTACGAAGGCGCCTACATGGCTGGCGTGATCGCTGGGGCCATGACCAAATCCAACACCCTGGGTGTGGTCGGCTCGGTGCCAATTCCTGAAGTGATCCGCAACATCAACAGCTTCACGCTGGGTGCGCAGTCGGTCAACCCCAAGATCAAGACCAAGGTGGTGTGGGTGAACGAATGGTTCAGCCCACCGAAAGAAACCGAAGCCGCCACCAGCCTGATCAATGGCGGCGCTGACGTGCTGTTCCAGAACACCGATTCGCCCGCCGTGCTGAAGACTGCCCAGGAAAAGGGCAAGCGCGCCTTTGGCTGGGACAGCGACATGACCGCCTACGGTCCCAAGGCTCACTTGGCTTCTGCTGTCATCAACTGGGGTCCTTACTACATCAAGGCCACCAAGGATGCACTGGAAGGCAACTGGAAGGGCGGCGAATCTTCCTGGTGGGGCGTGAAGGAAGGCGCGATTGACATCGTCTCCATCGCCGAAGACGTGCCTGCCGAAACCAAGGCCAAGGTCGAAGAGGTGAAGAAGGGCTTGGCCGATGGCAGCTTCGTGATCTGGAAGGGCCCCATCGCTGGCCAGGACGGTAAGCCCGTGCTGGAAAAAGACGCCGTGGCCGACGACAAGTTCCTGGGTGGCATTAACTTCTACGTCAAGGGCGTGGAAGGCAAGATCCCTGGTGCAGACAAGAAGTAAGGCACTGTTTTTCTGAAGCCAAGGCCGCCTTCGGGCGGCCTTTTTTTATCTTGTCCTGGTTTGTCGGTTTGCATTCAGATGGCAAAAGGGCATGATGTTTTCAACGATACCCACGGAGTCTGCCCATGTTCAAAGTCCCCCCCGTTCCTGCCCAGCGCCTGCCCGAACTGTTGCGCCAGATGCCCAAGGCCGAGCTGCACATCCACATCGAGGGCTCGCTGGAGCCTGAACTGATTTTCGCGCTGGCCCAGCGCAATGGTGTGGCGCTGCCCTATGCCGATGTGGAAAGCCTGCGCCGCGCCTACGCGTTCACGAACCTGCAGAGCTTTCTGGACATCTACTACGCTGGCGCGAGCGTGCTGCTGCACGAGCAGGACTTCTACGACATGGCCTGGGCTTACTTCGAGCGTGCCGCGGCCGACAACGTGGTGCACGCTGAGTTGTTCTTTGACCCGCAGACACACACCGAGCGCGGCGTGACCATGGCTACGGTGGTGCATGGCCTGCACCGCGCCTGCGTGGATGCGGGGCAGAAACTGGGGGTGAACGCCTCGCTGATCCTGTGCTTTCTGCGCCACCTGAGCGAAGAGTCTGCCTTTGAAACGCTGGAGCAGGCCTTGCCATTTCGCGACAAGTTCATCGGCGTGGGGTTGGACAGCAGTGAACTCGGCCACCCGCCAGAGAAGTTTGCCCGGGTGTTCGCCCGCTGCAAGGAGCTGGGTTTGCACCTGGTGGCCCATGCGGGTGAGGAGGGCCCTCCGGCCTATATCTGGAGCGCACTGGATGTGCTGAAGGTGGAGCGCATCGACCATGGCGTTCAGGCGATCCACGACGCCGCCCTGATGCAGCGCCTGGCGCAAGACCGCACGCCGCTCACCGTCTGCCCACTGTCAAACCAAAAGCTTTGCGTCTTCCCCAACCTGGCTGACCACAACCTGGGCAAGCTGCTGGATGCGGGGCTGGCCGTCACCGTCAACTCTGATGATCCCGCCTACTTTGGGGGCTACATCAACGAGAACTTCACCCAGCTGTTTGCCGCCACGGGCCTGACGGCCAGGCACGCGTACCAACTGGCGTTCAACAGCTTTGAGGCCAGCTTTGCCACCAACCCGCAAAAGCGGGCGTGGGAGCACCAGCTCAAGGAGGCCTTTGAGAAGTTTGTCGAGCACGACTACTGAATCGTCGGCGGCTGATGCGGGGTTTCCATCCCCGCAGCCCTGCCATGCTACGGGTAGGGGAAGATGGGGATTGACAATCTGTTCACTATTTTCGGTTTGTAAGGTTCGCGGGGTATCGTGTTGCACTTTGTTGCGTTTGGCCCTGTGCACCAAGCGCGCGGACTGAGGCGCGGCGACTCCCCCTGAGCGTTTTCCGGAGGAGGTCGCGCCGCTTGCCACCCAGCCCTTTGCGCGGCTACTGGTCGGCCAGTTCCGTAACCCACACCCTCATCACCTATGTTTCTCAATCAGCTATCCATTGCCAAGCGCCTGGCCTGCGTGCTCGGCCTCATTCTTTCCCTGTCGCTGCTGACCAGCCTGTTTGCCGTGTTCAAGCTGCGGCAAATGGGCGAGGTCACCGATGCCATGCTGGCCGTGAACCTGAAAACCGAGCGCGCCGCCGCCGACTGGCTGCGCAACACCACCGCCGGTGTGCAACGCGCAGCGGCCATCGCCAAGAGCAGCGACCCCAGCCTGATCGAGTACTTTGCCCCCGCCACGGCCGCGGCCATCTCTGAGACCAACGAGTTGCAGAAGTACGTCGAATCGCAGATGGTGACGCCCGAGCAAAAGGCGTTGAACGACAAGGTGTCGGAATTGCGCAAGGGCTATCTGTCAGCCCGTGAGGAAGTGAACAAGCTGAAAAAAGCGGGTGATCCCGATGGCGCTGCCAAAGCGTTTGCCGAGCGTTTTGAACCTACGGCCCGCAGCTACGTGGCTGCGGTGCAGGAAGTAGCCATAGGCCAGCGCGCCCAGCTGGACGCCGCAGCCAAGCGCAACGATGAGCTGCGTTCGCAAACCAGCATGCTGCTGGTGGTGTGCGGCCTGGTTTCGTTGCTGCTGGGGCTGGTGTTGTCGTGGTATCTGTCTCTCAGCATCACGCGCCCACTCAAGCAGGCCGAGGCCAGCGCCCAAGACATTGCCAACCTGGACCTGACCGGGCAACCCCAGGCGTCTTACTCCAGCGATGAAACCGGACATTTGCTGCGTGCCATCGACCAGATGCGCACGGTGCTGCAGACAGCGCTGCAGCAAGTGCGGGGCGTGGTGGACAACATCTCCACCGCCAGCCACCAGATTGCTTCGGGCAACCAGGACTTGAGCGCCCGCACCGAAAACGCCGCCAGCAGCCTGCAGGAAACGGCCAGTTCCATGGAAGAGCTGACCAGCACCGTGCAGCACAGTGCCGATGCGGCTACCCAGGCCAGCATGCTGGCCAACTCGGCCGCGCAGGTAGCGCAGCGGGGCGGTGATGTGGTGGCCCAGGTGGTCAGCACCATGGACGAGATCAACAACAGCTCCAAGAAGATCTCCGACATCATCGGCGTGATCGACAGCATTGCCTTCCAGACCAACATCCTGGCGCTGAATGCTGCAGTGGAAGCGGCCCGTGCAGGCGAGCAAGGTCGCGGCTTTGCCGTGGTGGCCAGCGAAGTGCGCAGTCTGGCGCAACGCTCAGCCAATGCTGCGCGCGAGATCAAGAGCCTGATTGGCGCCAGCGTGGACAGTGTGGAGGCGGGCGCCCGCCTGGTGGGCGATGCGGGCTCGACCATGGACGAAATCGTGGCCAGCGTCAAACGTGTGACCGACATGATGGGCGAGATCAGTGCTGCCACCAAAGAGCAAAGCCATGGCATCGGCCAGGTCAACGTAGCGGTGACTCAACTCGACCAAATGACGCAGCAAAACGCAGCGCTGGTGGAAGAGTCCACCGCCGCCGCGCAGAGCCTCAACGACCAGGCGCAGCGCCTGAGCGAAGTGGTCGGCCAGTTCCGCCTGGGCTATCAGGCAAATCCCAGCTTGAAGCGCCTCGCGTGATCCACCTGTAGAATCCGCACCTCTTGAAAACCGCTGCCCGGCGGTTTTCTTGTTTTCATCTTCGGGCCATGTAGAGGAACACCATGTACAAAAACCTCGCTGCCGCGCTCGCGGCCGCCTGTTTTTTCTCCCCCGCTTTTTCCCAAAACCCCGCGAAGCCGAAGGCCGAGCCCGTGAAGGCTGGCTTTGTCTATGTCTCGCCGATCACTGAGGCGGGCTGGACGCGCCAGCACGAAGAGGGGCGCAAGGCTGTCGAAGCGGCTTTGGGCAGCCAGGTCCAAACCACGTTTGTCGAGAACGTAGCCGAGGGCGCGGATGCCGAACGCGTGATCCGCGATCTGGCTTCCACCGGGCACCAGATCATCTTCACCCCCAGCTTTGGGTACATGGAGCCCACGCTCAAGGTGGCGCAGGACTTTCCTCATGTGAAGTTTGAATCCATCACCGGCTACAAGCAGACCGCCAATGTGGCCACAGCCAATGCGCGCTATTACGAAGGCCGCTACCTGGCAGGCATCGCTGCAGGCCGCATGAGCAAGACCGGTGTCGCCGGTTTTGTGGCGGGCTTCCCCATTCCTGAGGTGCTGCAGGGCATCAATGCCTTTACCCTGGGGATGCGGTCGGCCAACCCGCAGGCCACCGTCAAGGTCGTGTGGCTCAACGTGTGGTTTGACCCCCCCAAGGAACGCGATGCCGCTATGGCGCTGTTCAACCAGGACGTGGACGTGATCGCCTTCCACACCGGCTCCACGGCCGTGATGGCAGCGGCGCAAGAGCGCGGCAAGATGGCCGTGGCCTACCACTCCGACATGCGGCGAATCGGCCCTGATGCGCAGATCGTGGCCGTGACGCACCAGTGGGGGCGCTACTACACAGAGCGCGTTCGCGCTGCAGCCAACGGCACCTGGAAGAGTGCCAACCTCTGGGGCGGTGTGCGCGAGGAGATGATCCGCGTCGGTGACTTTGGCACTCGTGTGCCGACGGCTGTGCAGCAGGAGGTTCTGAAGGCGCAAAAGGCCATTGGAGCCGGCACGCTCCTGCCCTTCCGTGCAGGCAAGACCCCCGTGCGCGACAACGAGGGGCAGGAGCGGATTGCTGCGGGCCAGGCGCTGGGTGATGCACAGATCCTGCAGATGAACTGGCTGGTGGAAGGGGTGGTGGGCAAGCTGGCGCGTTGAGCGCCTTCGCGTTCCCGCATGGACTCGGCCCATGCCTTGCAAGCTGCCGTCCATAGCCACTATGGTGCGCGCCGTATGTGGGCGCGGGGCGGTGCCAGTAAGCTAGGGCCTGTTCACACTATTTTTGCCAGATGCGTTGCAACCAAAAAGAGTCAGGCGCCAGGCGCCAAACGAAGCTGGGGTGCGGCCCCAGCGAGGCTTGGCAACGCCGCGGATGGCTCTTTTTGGTTGCAACCCGAAGGGAAGGCCATGAAAGCCGCGCCACTCGTTGTTGCGTTTCTAGCCAAGGCCCCGGCCTTGGCGTCGTCACGCGCCTAGATTGGCGCGGCTTTCATGGCCTTCGCACTGGCAAAAATAGTGTGAACAGGCCCTAGTACCCATGTCTGTATACCGTTCCGCCCTATTGCGCTTTGCCGACGACGGCCGCGCCCTGTATGACGAAGATGGCCTGCTGGCCATTGGCCCCGATGCGCAGGGCCGCCAGCGTGTGCTGGCAGCAGGCTCATGGCAGGCACTCGGCTCGCAATACGCAGACCAGCCTGTCACCCACCTGCCGGGGCGTATCCTTGCTCCCGGGTTTGTGGACATGCACATCCACTTCCCGCAGACGGACGTGATCGGTTCGCCCGCTGACGGCTTGCTGCCCTGGCTGGAGAACTACACATTTCCGCATGAAAAACGCTTTGCAGCGCCCGATTACAGCGCGCAAGTAGCTCAGTTTTTTATAGCAGAGCTGTTGCGCAACGGCGTGACCACGGCGCTGGTTTTTTCCACCTCGCACCCCGCCTCGGTGAATGCCTTGTTCACCGAGGCGCAGCGCCAGCATCTGCGCCTGATCACCGGCAAGGTACTGCAGGATCGCCACTCGCCCGATGGTGTGCGCGACGACACCGAACAAAGCCTCATCGATACCGAAGCGCTGATCCAGCGCTGGCACGGTGTGGACCGCCTGGGCTACGCCATCACGCCGCGGTTTGCCCCCACCAGCACGCCTGCGCAACTGCGCGGCGCGGGTGAGCTGGCGGCGCGTTACCCCGATGTGTGGATCCAGTCGCATGTGGCCGAGAACCTGGATGAAATCCGCTGGGCGCGCGAGCTGTTCCCGCGCTCGCGCAGCTACCTTGGCGTGTACGACGACTTTGGCCTGATGCGCGATCGTGCCGTGTATGCACACTGCATCCACTTTGATGACGATGACCGCGCCCTGATGCGCGACACCGGCGCAGTGGCCGCCGTCAGCCCGACGAGCAACCTTTTTCTGGGCAGCGGATTTTTTGACTACGCGGGCGCTGACCGGGTGGGATTTGGCTACGGCCTGGCCAGTGATGTGGGCGGCGGCACCAGCTTCAGCCCCTTCCATACGATGATGGCCGCCTACTACGTGGGGCGCGAAGGGCAGACCAAGCCTGGCCTGAGCCTCTCGCCCCAGCAGCTGTGGTGGCAACACACGGCGGGTGCAGCCCGGGCGCTGGGCTTGGGGGGCGTGGTGGGCAACCTGCAGCCTGGGTGCGAGGCTGACTTTCTGGTGCTCAACCCAGAAGCTACGTCGCTGCTGGCGCGCAAGACGCGCCAGGCCCAGAGCCTGGATGAGCTATTGTTTGCGCTGATCGTGCTGGGCGACGACCGGGTTGTGGAGCAAACGGTGATTGGTCAGCAAGGCGCCAACCAGGGTGCCACCTAGCGCGATGTTGCGCAGAGCAGGCGTTTGAATGTTTATCGCAGAATCGCCCCTGCGTCGATACTGCATTCGAAGGATGGCTTGCCCCGTCGCTGGGTGGCACAGTGCGCCGATGCACCAAGCTGCGCCAGCCGCGTGCGGCGCGTGTTTGCTTTGACCCAGGAGGTATCCATGTCCCCCACCCACCGCTTGCGTGGTTTGCTGTTCGCCGCTGTACTGACGCCGCTGGCGGCGTTGGCGCAAGACCCGCCCCAAGAGCCTGCATCCCCGGCCCCAGCGGCTTGTGAGGCGCGGGCTGGCGCACCGCAATGGCTCCCTTGTGGGCCGGATCGGGTGCTGACCGAGGCAGAGATCAAGTCCATGCTCATCAAGGACGATGCGGTGACTAAGATGCTGGTCACCAGCGGAAAGTCGGGCAAACGGTTCTTCGTTCACTTCAGACCGGGCGGAAAGCTGGAGTCCGGTCCCGAAGGCGGTGCCAACTTTGGCAAAAGCTGGAAGTTCAAGGGAAACCAGGTATGCCGCGACTACTACCGCATTGCGCAGGTGGATTGCGGTACTTTCGAGTTGCAAGGCACTACCTTGTACCTGTCGGATGATGATGGCTCCAGGAGCCCCGTGAACACCCTGGAGTTCGCCAAACCTTGATGTAGTTGCGGCTTTGTCCTGTGGCGGCGGCAGAATTCTCAAGCAAAATATGGCTCAGGCGCCGATTTATCAAGCGCCAGCAGCTATCAAAATCGTAGTAATTGCCGAGGAATTTGCAGCATGAGCATCAAGAGCGACAAGTGGATCCGCCGCATGGCCGAAGAGCACGGCATGATCGAGCCCTTCGAGCCTGGCCAGATCCGTGAACGCGAAGGCCACAAGATCATCAGCTACGGCACCAGCAGCTACGGGTACGACATCCGCTGCGCGCCTGAATTCAAGGTCTTCACCAATATCCACAGCACGGTGGTGGACCCCAAGAACTTTGATGAAAAGAGCTTTGTCGATTTCCACGGCGACAGCTGCATCATCCCGCCCAACAGTTTTGCGCTGGCCCGCACGGTGGAGTACTTCCGCATTCCGCGCAACGTGCTCACCATCTGCCTGGGCAAAAGCACCTATGCGCGCTGCGGCATCATCGTCAATGTCACGCCGTTCGAGCCCGAGTGGGAAGGCTACGTGACGCTGGAGTTTTCCAATACCACGCCACTGCCTGCGCGCATCTATGCGGGCGAGGGCTGCGCCCAGGTGCTGTTCTTTGAAAGCGACAAGGACGACGTCTGCGAGGTCAGCTACAAGGACCGCGGCGGCAAATACCAAGGCCAGGTGGGAGTGACCCTGCCCAAGGCCTGAGGCCCATCCGTTAGCGGGCGTTGCAGCCGAAGGCGAGTGAAGGCTCGCCCCCGCGCTACGCCTGCACCACCACGCAGTTGCGGCCCTCGCGCTTGGCCTGGTACAGAGCCATGTCGCCTCGTCGCAGCAGTTCCTGCGCCGTGTCTTCCGCGCCCCGCAGTGTGGACACGCCCGCGCTGATGGTGAGCCCGCCAATCACCGGGTAGCCCAGGGACGCTTGTGAATCCACCAGCTCCTGTGCAATGGTGCGCGCGCCTTCCAGGTCGGTGTCGGGCAAAAGCACCGCAAATTCCTCACCGCCCAGCCGGGCCACCACGTCGGATTGGCGCAGCCGCGTGGCCAGGGTGGCGGCCAGCCGCTGCAGTACCTGGTCGCCCACATCATGGCCATGCGTGTCATTGATGCGTTTGAAGTGGTCCACATCCACCGTGATGATCGACAAGGGGCGGCCGCTGCGGCGTGCCAGGGCCAGGTCGTGGTTCATTTGCGCGTCAAAACCGCGGCGATTGAGCAGCCCGGTCAGCGGGTCGCTGCGGGCCTGGCGGTCCAGCTCCTGGTTGGCTTCTTCCAGCTGCTGGGTGCGCTGCCGCACCTGGGTTTCCATCGCCTCGTTGGCTGACAGCAGCTTGTGGATCATGTCGCGCAGCGCGGAAGACAGCCGCTGCACTTCGCGGCTGCTGTGGGCCGCAGGGATGTCGGCCCCACGCTTGCCTGTCTCCAGATCTTTCGCAGCCCGCGCCAGCGCGTCCAGGTCCTCGCTCAGCCGGCGCGCGGCCAACCAGGCCAGTAGCGATGCCACGGCGGCTGCCGCCAGGCCACCCAGCAGGGCTTTGGCCACGGCCTCGTCGGCCTGGGCAAAGGCAATGTCCACGGGAATGCGCGCCACGATGTGCCAACCTAGGTCGCTTTCAGCGTTGCGTGCGGGCAAGTGTGCGTGCGCGGTCAGGTAGGTCTTGCCGTCTTGCCAACGCAGCACCTTGATTTCACGGGGCTGGTGGGCATCGCTGGGTACTTTGGCAAAGCTGGGGTCGGGCAGCGTCTGGCCCAGCCGCTGCAGCACTGCTTGCTGCTTGCCTGGGGCATGGATGAGCTGCCCGCTTTTGTCAAAGATGAACACTTCCAGTTGCTGCTCACGCGCCACGGCAGGTGTCAGGGTCTGGATCATCTCGTTGACCCATTCCCAGTAGCCGTGCACCCCCAGCACCCCCACCGTGGTGGATCCGATGCGGATGGGCGCGGCAAAGTCCACGAATCGGTAGGGGTCGCCGCTCTTGGTGGGCGGCAACAGGCTTTCCAGCAGCTTGGCGGGGTGGACGTCGCCCACGTAGGGCGCTTGCAGGCCAGCCCGGAACCAGGGGCGTTCCTCCACGTTATGGCCCAGCAGCATGTTGCCAGTGGCGGAGCGCACCACTCCCTGGGCGTCGGCCACGCCGAGCCATAGGCTGTGGGGTTGCATGGCTTGGTAGCGGGCCAGCACATTTTTGACTTCGGCGGAGTCCAGCCCTTGGCGCCAGATGACTTCTGCGTCGGCCAGCACCTGCACTTCTCGGATGCGCTCAAACAAACCGTGGGCCAGGAAGGCAGCCGTGTTGTCCGTCACCATTTGCAGGGATGCGTTGGCGTCCCCCTGGATGCGGCGCTTGAGTGCCTCGCCAAATCCGAGCGACAGCAGCACCGCCAGCGTCACCACGAGGGCGCCGAACACCCAGGCAATTTGGGTGCGCAGGCTGCGCCCCGAGATGAGAGAGGGGAGGGTGTTCAATGGCACCGATGAAGTCCTTGAGGGGGCTTGTTGCCCGGGCCGCGCATTGGCGCCTTCGTGAATGGGGGCGCGGCAAAACGGCCTGCAGCTTGCGTGGTCAGCATGGTCGCACTTTATACAGGCTTCAGGGGCGGCTGCTGTGCAAAACCCGCTATCCGGCACCGGCCAAGGGTGGCAGGCGGGCGTACCGTTGTTTACCAATCAGCCCTTTGCGCCGGATTGATCGCCGGGAACTGGGCCTAATATCGAGGCCATACCCCGCGTGGTGGCGAGGTGAAGGGAGCAGCAGCATGAAATGGGAAGGCAACCGCGAGTCGGACAACGTGGAAGACCGCCGTGGCAGTGGGGGTGGGGGTGGCATGCCCGTGTTTGGTGGCCGCAGTATCGGCATCGGCACCATCGTGATCGCGCTGCTGGGCGGCTGGGTGCTGGGCATCAATCCGCTCACAATCCTGGGCCTGCTCAGTGGGGGCGGCATGCCTGCGCAGGTGCAGCAGGCACCCGCGCAGCGCCCACCGGCAGACGACACCATGGCCCGCTTCGTATCGACCGTGCTGGCGGATACGGAAGATGTCTGGCAAACGGTTTTCCGCGAGGGTGGCGGGCGTTACCAGGAGCCACGCCTGGTGCTGTTTCGCGGCGCCACACCCACTGCCTGCGGCACAGGGCAGGCAGCGATGGGGCCGTTTTACTGCCCCGCAGACCAGAAGGTGTACATCGACTTGGGCTTTTACGAAACCCTCAAGAGCCGCTTGGGCGCGCCCGGCGACTTTGCCCAGGCCTACGTGATCGCCCATGAGGTGGGGCACCATGTGCAACACCTGCTCGGCATCACTTCCAAGGTGGATCAGATGCGCGGCCGGGTGAGCCAGAAGGAATACAACGCCATGTCGGTGCGGCTGGAGCTTCAAGCCGATTGCTTTGCTGGCGTATGGGCGCACCACGCGCAAAACGCGCGGCAGATTCTGGAGCAGGGCGATGTGGAAGAGGCCATGAATGCGGCCGCACGCATAGGCGACGATGCCCTGCAGCGGGCCAGTGGCGGCGCTGTGGTGCCTGACAGCTTTACCCACGGCAGCAGTGCGCAGCGCCAGCGCTGGTTCCACACGGGTTTGAAGCAAGGCTCAGTGCAGGCCTGCGACACGTTTTCTGCTCGCAGCCTCTAAAGCCGCGCCGGGCTCAGGGGTGGGTGGGGGCACTGCGTTGATTTTGGATGTAATCAGGCGGTAGCGCCCGTGTGAAAAGCGCAGGCAGCTATGTTTCTGATAGCAGTTTGTGCTGCCTTTCACCGCAGCAGCACTTATCCAGCCCCGCCCATCCGGAAAAAAATGTGTTCTTGGGCCTGCGGTGCGACAATAGTGGGCTAAATGACAAGTTCCTTTTCCAATTTATCGCTGGCCGAACCGCTAGCGCGCGCCGTAGCCGAAATGGGCTACGAATCCATGACGCCCATCCAGGCACAGGCCATTCCCGTCGTGTTGACGGGGCAGGACGTGATGGGTGCGGCCCAAACAGGCACCGGCAAGACGGCAGCCTTTTCGCTGCCCCTGCTGCAGCGCCTGCTCAAGCACGAAAACAGCTCCACCTCGCCTGCACGCCACCCCGTGCGCGCCCTGGTGCTGCTGCCCACGCGCGAACTGGCCGACCAGGTCGCCCAGCAGATCGCCCTGTACGCCAAGTACACCAAGCTGCGCAGCACCGTGGTGTTTGGCGGCATGGACATGAAGCCCCAGACGCTGGAGCTGAAAAAAGGCGTTGAAGTGCTGGTGGCCACCCCCGGCCGCCTGCTCGACCACATCGAAGCCAAGAACGCTGTGCTCAACCAGGTGGAGTACGTGGTGCTCGACGAGGCGGACCGCATGCTGGACATCGGCTTTTTGCCCGATCTGCAGCGCATCCTGTCGTACCTGCCCAAGCAGCGCACCACGCTGCTCTTCAGCGCCACGTTCTCGCCTGAAATCAAACGCTTGGCTAGCAGTTACCTGCAAAACCCCATCACCATCGAAGTGGCCCGCCCGAACGAGACGGCCTCCACGGTGGAGCAGCGCTTTTACAGCGCAGGCGATGATGACAAACGCCGTGCCATCCACCAGGTGCTCAAGACCCGTGGCATCAAGCAGGCGTTCATCTTTGTGAACAGCAAGCTCGGCTGTGGCCGCCTGGCCCGCAGCCTGGAGCGCGAAGGCCTGAAGACCGCGGCGCTGCACGGCGACAAGAGCCAGGACGAGCGCCTGAAGGCGCTGGAAGCCTTCAAGCAAGGCGAGGTGGATCTGCTGGTGTGTACCGATGTGGCCGCGCGTGGTCTGGACATCAAGGACGTGCCTGCGGTGTTCAACTTCGATGTGCCTTTCAACGCCGAAGACTATGTGCACCGCATTGGCCGCACAGGCCGCGCTGGCGCGTCTGGCTTGGCCGTGACGCTGGTGTCAGGCAGCGATGCCCGCCTGGTGGGCGACATTGAAAAGCTCATCAAAAAGAAGATCGAACTGGAAGCGGTCGAATACGACGATGACCGCCCCAAGGAACGTATCAACGACGGCCGCCGCGCATGGCGCGAAGGTGCGGATTCGAACGACCCGCGCAGCGCAGGCTCTGCCCACCGCCGCGAGGCGCGCGAACCCCGTGAACCGCGTGAGGGCCGCGAACCCCGTGACTACCGCGGCTTCCGCCCTGCCACGGTGTCGCGTGACCCGTTCTTTGCCAAGCCTTACGAGCCCAGCGTCTCTGACGCAGCACCCGCATGGGAAGCTGCCGCCAAGGTGCCCGCGCGCAGCGGCATTTCGGCCAACATCAAGCCCAAGCGCAAGGTCGCGGCACTGTTCAAGGCGGTTCCGGCCACCGAGCCCACCAGCCAGTCGTGATGAAGAAGCGCCCCTGTTCAGGGGCGTTTTTTTGATTAAATCGTGCTCCAGCGCTTGCTGGGTAAGCGCTGGCAGCTATTGAAAAGATAGCGAAGTGCTCGACATTCTCGATCGTCAGTGCGCGTGTTGCCCGTTGCCACTGCGGCGCTGTGGTGCCAGACTGGTGAGCAGGGGCGCGTCGATGGCGTCAAAACCCAGAATCCGCCCCCCGCGTGCCTGCACAAAGCGCTGGGCAGCGCCGCGGTCTGCAAAGGCAGGCAGGTTGCCCGCCCGCATGGGCCCCAGGGCTGAGGAGCCAGCCACATACACCGCTTGCTGCGCATCCACCCAGGCCCCACTGTCCATGTCGGTGACATAGCGGGCCACGATGGCGCTGGCCGTGCGGCCACGCGTGTAGTGTCCTACATTGCCCAGGTACATCATCAGGCTCAGGGGGGAGTCGAAAAAGAACGCGTCCCCGTCGGCAAAGATGACCTGCCCTGCCCAGACGCGCGAGCGAGTGGGGTACATGCCGCACACCGGGCAGCGGGCGTCTGCGGGCACATCGCGCGCTGCCGCCAGGGGCTTGCCGGAAGCCGGGTCATACGGCGTGGGGGGCGCCACTACGCACACATCGTCGCCTACAGTGGGTGGCGTTGTAGTCTCTGCGCCCTGCTGTCCCCAGCCTGATTGCCACTGCCACGCGGCCGTCGCTGCAGTGCCCAGCAGCAGCGCAGCGACGGCTAGGCGCCGGGTGGGCTGCGGGCTGCTGGCTGCTGGTGGGCAGGATGGCTGCGAGAGCATGGTTACATCCGCGTGTCGTGCAGCGCGCCGCCGCTCAGGTCCACCATGGCGGGCGTGATTTCAGCGAAGCGCAGCACCTTGCCGCCGTATTCGCCTGCAAACTTCTTTGCGTCGGCCTCTTGCGCAAAACTGCCGATGGTTGGGCCCATGGAGCCATGGCGCTTGCCGCCCACCACATACACCGCTGTCTTGGCGTCAATCCAGTGGCCCTTGGGGGCATTCCAGTCGGCCTGGCCCATGTCCTGCACGTACACCGCCTGGGCGGCCCGCACCTGTTCGCCTGCCAGCAGGGTGGCAAACAGTTCCACCGTGTCGCAGAAGAACGAGGGCTTGTCTTGCCCCGCAAAGCGCACTTGTGCCTTGGGGCCGGGGTAGTCGGCCAACAGCATGCCGTCCAGCTCGCAACTGGTGGCACCGTCGATTTCCACGGGCTTGAGGGATTGGGCGCTGCTGTTGTCGGCCTGGCTGCAACCGGTCAGGCCAGTGAGGCCTGTGATGGCGCCGATGGAGGCAAGGGCGGCCCAGCCCAGCATGTGGCGCCGGGTGGCGCAGCCGCATTGGGGGTGGTAAGGATGGGTCATGGTTTGAATCTCCAGCTCGCCAGGCCGAGCGGCACCACGATCCAGGCCGCCATCACCGAGCCCATCAGCCATGGCTTGGCCAGGGCAGGGGGCACGATGCTGGTGAGCCCGTACAGGGTGCGCACGTCTTCCAGCGAGAACACGTTGAGGATGCGGAAAACATCTGCCGGGTTGAGCAGCAGCAGGTAGGCCATGGCCGCACCGCCGTGGGTGCCGCCCGTGGCCACCAGAGCGCCGAGCAGCAGCAGATCAAACACCAGCACAAAGAAGAACCAGGTGGCAATGGCCAGACCCGATGCGCGCGTGCGCTCATGGGTCAGGACCGACAGCAGCACGGCCAGACTCAAGAAGGCCAGACCCAGCAGCACCGAACTGAGCATGAAGCCGCCGTAGTGGAACAGGCCCGCCCAGTTGAACTGCCGGTACAGCAGCACGGCCACCAGACCAAAGCCCGCCAGGGTAGACAGCGTGAGTGCCGCCGCCAGCCCCAGGTACTTGCCCAGCAGCAACTCAATCCGCGTGATGGGCAGGGACAGCAGCAAATCGAGCGAGCCGCGCTCGCGTTCGCCCACGATGGCGTCAAAGCCCAGCAGCAGCGCAATCAGCGGAATGAGGTAGATGACCAGGCTGACCAGGCTGGCGATGGTGAATTCGATGGAGCGAAAGCCCACGGTGCCCTGCTGCGCGCCGCCAAAGTAGGCAATGGCGAGTGAGAACACCGTGAACACCAGCGCCACGGCCAGCACCCAGCGGTTGCGCATGCGGTCGCGGAACTCCTTGCCCGCGATGGTGAGGATCTGTGTGAATTCCATGGTTCAGTTCTCCCGCAGGCCGAAGTACACGTCTTCGAGCGAGGGCTCGATGATGTTGACGTCCAGCACCTTGGCGCCGAGTGGCCCCAGGGCGCCCAGCACGGCCATCTTGGCGCCGCGCGGGCAGCTGATGCTGAGCCCGCTGGCATTGGTGTTTGCGGTGGTGGTGATGCCTGCCAGGGGCGCCAGGGCCAGCACCGCAGCGGGGGTGTCTGCTTGGTTCAGCGCCAGCTCAATGGTCAGCGGCATCTGGGCCTGTTCGCGCAGTGCCTGCACGCTGCCCAGGGCCTGCAGCTTGCCTGCGGCCAGGATGGCCAGCCGGTCCACACGTTCTTGCAGCTCGGCCAGGATGTGCGAGGTGATGACGATGGTGACGCCACCGGCCTGCAACTCGCGCAGCGTGGCGTAGAAGTCGCGGATGGCCTGGGGGTCCAGGCCGTTGGTGGGCTCGTCCAGCAGCAGCACCTGCGGGTTGCCGAGCAGCGCCTGCGCAAAGCCCAGGCGCTGGCGCATGCCTTTGGAGTATTCGCGCACTGATCGCTTGCCCGCATGGGCCAGGCCCACGCGGTCCAGCAGCGCCTGGCACTGCGACAGCGGCGCGCCCTTGAGGCGGGCGAAGAAGTGCAGGGTTTCCAGCCCGTTCAGGTTGTCGTACAGCACCACGTTTTCAGGCAGGTAGCCCAGGTGGCGGCGCGCGGCGCGAAAGTCGCGGCCCTGCACCGTGGCGCCGCTGACCCGGATGTCGCCCGAGGTAGCGGGCACCAGGCCCAGTACCATCTTGAACAGCGTGCTCTTGCCCGCGCCGTTGTGGCCGATGAGGCCGAAGATCTCGCCGCGCTCTACGCGCAGGTCGATGCCGTCCACGGCGTGCAGCGCACCGTAGTGCTTGTGCACGCCTCGCACCTCAATGGCGGCGGTTGCGCTCGGGTCAGTGGGGGGAGGTTTGCGAGTCACGCTGAAAATTCCGTTGGGGTTGATTCGGTTGCATGCGGGGCTTGGGGTCCACCACGGTGGGCACGCGCAGCACAGGGAACTGCTGGCCCACCAGGCGCAGTGCCTGCACCGCAGGGCTGGCCAGCAGCAGCTTGATGGTGGGGTGGCGCCAGGTCAGGCGGTCCACCATGTCGTTGGCTTCGTAGGGCACATCGCCCACGCCGTTGCCGTCACGATCCCAGCCCAGGTAGTTGCTCCAGTAGTTGCCGCTGTCGGCGCCCCAGCGCTCGTCGCGTGCGCCCACGTAGCGCACCTGTTCGCGGTTGCCGATGAAGTCGTTGCCTTCCACCTTGTTGCGGGTGGAGCCTGCGGACAGGTGCACGCCCACGGTGTTGCGCAGGATGAGGTTGCCGCGCAGGGTGGCGTATTCCACGTCGTAGATGAAGAAGCCGCGCGCGTTGTCGGCCACCACGTTGTTTTCGATGATCGAGTCTTGCAGCGTGCGCAGCATGATGCCGTGGTCGCTGTTGCCCCAGGCGCGGTTGTTGCGCACCACCTGGTCGCGCACTTCCATCAGCGCGAGGCCGCCTCGGTTCAGGTAGGTGTCGTTGTCTTCCCACAGGTTGTAGTAGGAATTCATGTAGTGCGTGCCGTAGCGGCTGTGGTGCAGCTTGTTGCCACGGAAGATGGCGTGGTGCGACACGTCCACATACAGCGCATCGCGCACAAAGCTGATGTGGTTGCCTTCGATGCGTGCGCCGGTGGTGTTGTACAGCTGCACGCCATTGCCGCGCTGCGATGAGTTCACATCGCGCAGGCCGGTGATGGTGTTGTGCTCCACCCGCACATCGTTGGCCTTTTCAATCCACAGGCCGAACAGGTTGTACGTGAGGTCGTTCTTGCGCACTACGGCGCGGTGCGCGCCGGGGTAGATGTAGATGCCCGCGTTCTGGTCCTTGAGGCTGGTGCCGGAGTCACGCACGATCAGGCCTTCCAGCACCACATCGGGGGCGGTGACGCGGATGGTGTCGCCCACCTGCCCGCCGCTGAGCGTGGGGCGGCCCACGCCGCGCAGCGTCAGCGCCTTGTCGATGCGCAGGTTCACGCGGTAAAAGCCCCGCTCCACCTCCACCGTGTCGCCAGGGGCGGCGGCTTGCACGGCGGCCTGCAGATCCTGCCCGGCCTGCACGCGCACGGTAGCGGCGCTGGCAGGTTGGCTGAGCAGGCTGGCGGCCAAGGCCAGCAGCGCGAGGGTGGCGAGGTGCGACTTCATTACGCCAACCCTACCAGGGTCTTGATGGCCAGGAACAAGGCTGCACCGATCAGCAGGTTCTTGAAGCCCACGTAGCTCAGCATGTCCATCACACCGGCCACGCGGTACTGGTCGCGCCACCAGGGGCCGTCCTTCACATAGCGCTTGCCCGACAGGCGGATCAGCACCTCGTACACGCTCCAGCCAAACCACCAGCCAATGATGGCGCCCGACGACAACGAGCCCATGGCAGCCATCACCCAGGCCACGCTGGCAGCCACGGCGAGCGAGAAGCCTGCTACCTGCAAGGCGCGGCGTGAAGCCCAGCCCTCGCGGCTCCAGGGCCACAGGTGGTCTACCAGCTCCAGCAGCACCCAGCGCAGGCCGCGTGCGCCAGTCTTGGGGGCGGGCTGTGCCGGTGGCGTGGGCATGCGTGGATCGGGCCCTTGTGCGGCCTTGGCCGAAATCTGGTCAGCCACCGTGGCGGGGTGGATCGGGATGAAATAGCCGTTCTTGCCGATGGGCGTGATCTCCAGGCCATCCTTCTCGCGGCGCTTGCGTTCCTTGGCCAAAGGCGGGCAGCCCTTGGTGTCGGTGTAGAGCACCATGCAGTCCAGGCAGTGCAGGCATTCGCGGTGGTCAATGCGGCCATCGGCATCAATGGCCTGGGCACCACAGCCCACGGCACAGGCCTTGCAGCTGTTGCAGTCCTGCTTGCGCTTGAGGCCAAACCAGCGGAACGTGCTGGGCATGGCCAGCGACGCGCCCAGCGGGCAGATGTATTTGCAGTAAGGCCGCTCGATGAAGATTGACACGCCCAGGATGGCGGCCACAAACAGGCTGTAGGGCCAGGCGCGGTTCATCACACCGACCAAGAAGGTGGTCTTGAACGGTTCCACCTCGGCCAGCTTTTCAGCGAGGCCCATGGAGAACATCGACACCACCAGCAGGCCGAAGAACACCGCGTACTTCACCCACTTGAGCCGGTCGTGCCACTTCTGCGGCAGCTGGGTCTGGAAGCGCTTGAGGCCGATCATCCGGGCGACCTTGTAGATCGCTTCTTGCAGCGAGCCGAACGGGCACATCCAGCCGCAGAACAGGCCGCGCCCGAACAGGAACACGGTGACGATGATGAAGATCCAGAACAGGAAGATGAACGGATCGGACAGGAACAGCGACCATGTCCACTGGAACAGCAGCGAGTGGAACCAGGTCAGCACCTGCGTGATGGAGGGCTGCGCCATGGCGCCAAAGCCGATCCAGAAGATAGCCAGCGCCCAGAAGGTGTACTTGAAGCCGTTGACGGGCCACTTGTTCTTGTGGGTGGACAGGCGGGTGAGCTTTTCGCGCAGGGCGTACACCACTGTGACGGCGATGAGCACCAGTGCGAACAGCGCAATCTCCACTGCACGCGTCTTCCACACGCGCACCCAGGGGGCGTCGGGTTCTTCAATCGTGGGGCGGCCGCCTTGCAGCATGCTGGCGGGCAGCCAGTAAGGCGTATCAAAGCTGGTGAAGCTGCGGGTGCCCGTGGCGCGGTCCACGCGGTTGCCCAGGAAGCTCAGCTTCCAGGGGTAGGCGGCAGAGAACGCGGCCGAGCGAATGATGAAGATGACGGACTCGTTGTAGCTCGGGGCTCCAGCTGCATCCAGGCCATAGAGGTTGAGCGCATCCAGATCGCGGAAGGTGAAGGAATCTGCGCCCTGGCGCACCTGCACCCGGTCGTAAATGCCGCCGCGCACAAAGCCCGAACCCTTGAACGATTCCTTGCCGCCGGTGCGGATGATGAAGAAGGCGTGCTCGCCTTCCTTGAGCTGCAGGCGCAGGTTGTTCCAGCCGTTGTCGCCCAGCAGGCTCTTGCCCAGGTCGGGGTGGTTCAGGTCGCCAAACCACAGCTCGATGAAAGGCTCGGGGCCCTTGTCCAGCCCCACCTGTTCGGGCTGCACACGCAGGCGTTGCACCACGCCTTGCTGCACCATGTCGGCCCAGGTCAGGCGCTTGCCGGTTTCGGCATAGCGGGCGGGTTCGCGCACCGTGGGCGCGAGGATGCCCACCTGCCGCGCCACGGCCGAGCCCGAGGCCATCATGACCTGGTTCTGCGCGATGACGGTGACCGTGGCGCCCGAGATGGCATCGAGCCCGATCACGTTCTCATCGGGGCGCGACTGGCCCACCTCGATCTTGTCGGCCACTGACTTGCCCAGGTACTGGGCGTTGAAGTTGAGCAGCGCCGATTCAGGAATGCCCAGCAGCAGGATGGGCTCGGAATGCTTGAGCACTTTCACGCCCACAAAGTGGCCTTGCGTGTCCATGCCGATGAGCGTGACCACCGGCTTGCCCGAGTAGGCAGGGGTGTCAGTGATGTCGGTCGAGAGCATGACGTAGCCCAGCAGCTTGCGCGGCTCGCTGGCCTGGTCGTATGCCTCTACGTAGGGCGGCTGGCCCTTGCGTTCAGAAAAATGGGTGGCGCCCGGAAACACATCCTTGCAGGGCACGAGGGCGCACAGGTCGCGCGTGGTGGCCAGTTCCGCCGGCAGCTCTGCCTCGTACGCACCCGCCGCCGCATGGGCACGCGACAGCAGCAACAGAGGCAACAGCAAGACCAGAGCAAGTGCGGAGAACCGTCGACCGAAGGATGTCATGGGACTATCTTTTTGATAGCTGCCAGCGCTTATTCAATAAGTGCTAGAGGCCAATTTGATTCAAATTAGTGCGTAAGCGTGATCACTGGCGTGCCCTGGGCGAGAGCAGCCAAGCAAGGGCCTACGCCGGCTGCGCCGCCCCGCCGCGAGGGCTGCGTCCCCCTTCCGCAGCGCGTAGCGCTGCAAGAGAAGGGGGAAGGCGCGCAGCGCCTCAGGGGGATGCTCCGAATCAAGCTTCGACGATCATGCGAGTACGCATCTCCAGGTGCAGCGCATGGCAGAAGTGCGTGCAGTAGCACCAGAACACACCGGGCTTGTCGGCGATGAAGGTCACCGACTTGGTCTCCAGCGGGTTCACGATGAAGTTCACGTTGTAGTTCGGGATCGCAAAGCCGTGCGTCAGGTCTTCGATCTTGTCCAGGTTGGTCAGGATCAACGTGACCTCGTCACCCTTCTTGAGCTTGAACTCGCGCAGGCTGAACGCGGGGGCTTGCGAAGTCATCTTCACGGTGACCTTCTTGCCACTGCGGAACACGCCGGACTCCTTGGGGTCCTTGATGGCCAGCGGAGAGTCGTCCAGGTTGTAGACCTGCTTTGGACGCACCAGATCGCGCTTGAAGATGATGAAGTCATGGGGCTCGCCGCGCACGGGGTGGTCGGCCAGCAGCACCATCTTCTCGCCTGAGATGTCGATGAGCTGTTCGTTCTCGGGGTGCAGCGGGCCCACGGGCAGGAAGCGGTCCTTGGAGAACTTGCAGCCCACCGCCAGGTACTTGCCGTCGGCGGCCTTGGTTTCAGAGTGCGATGCGTTCAAGTGGCCGGGCTGGTATTGCACATCGAGGCGGTCCACCACGTACTTGGCGGTCTTGTCGCCCGCGTGGAACTTGATGGCGGCCTCCACGTTCCACTTCACGACCTGGCTGTCCAGGAACAGGGTGGTGTAGGCGTTGCCACGGCCGTCAAATGCGGTGTGCAATGGGCCCAGGCCCAGTTCCACTTCGGCCACGATGGCGGAGTCCAGCTTTTCGAGCTTGCCTTCAAACCAGTCGAGCACCTTGGACAGCTCGATCACGGTGCCAGTGGGCGAGAGCTTGCCGGCGCAGATGAAGTACTTGCCATCGGGGCTGGCGTTCACGCCGTGTGGGTTCTTGGGCACGCTCACATAGGCGGTGAGGGCTGTCTTGGGGTCCTTGTTCGCTTCATGGGTGCCGTCCACCACGGGCACCTTGCTGGTGCCAATGGTCTTGAACTTGCCGGCCTTCACGGCAGCTTCGATGCGGGCCACGTTGAAGAACAGGCAGGCGTCGCGTTCGGCGGACATCATGTCCTCGTACTTGGCGCCCATTTCCACGTTGTACTGGTTGGTGGCGGCCAGCTTGCCGTCGTACGACGTAGCCACCAGATCGCAGTTGCCGTCGATCAGCACCTGCCAGCGCACTTCCATGGTTTCGGCATCAACGCAGCTGAACATGGAGCGGTACTTGCTCGAATCTTCAGTGCCCGTGTTGGGCAGCGGAATGGCGAACTCACCGCCGCAGAACACGCGCGTGGTGTAGTTGATGGCGGGATCGACCGGGTCGGCCTTGTCGGGGAAGATGCCGTGGAAGCCCTGCACGTTGGGCAGCTCGGTGATCTTGTCGCACACGAAGTAGTCGAGGCGAATGCGCGCAATGCGGCTGTTGATCTTGTCGTTGATCCAGGCGTAGCGGCCGTCGTAGTTGCCGTCTTTGTACGAAGCGTGGGTGTGGTGGGTATCGGCCACCGTGTATTTGAGGCTGCCGTCGGGCTTGGTGCCCATCACGGCCTTGGATTCATTGGTGATGCCCCAGCCCACCAGCGCGTCGGGTACGAAGCAGGGAATGCGGGTGATTTCGCGGCCCGATGGCAGACCCAGCACGCGCATGTCGCCCGTATGGCCGCCGCTCCACAGGCCGTAGTAGGTGTCCAGTTCGCCGGGCTTGAGGTGCACGTTGGCGCCAGCACCGGCATGGCTCGACGCGGGGGCGGCAGGCGCTGCAGGCGCGGCTGCCGTGCTGGGCTTTTCGGTGCAGGCTGCAACGCCAGCCGTCAGGCCAACCAGTGCAGCGGTGTTGATGAAACTGCGCCGGCCCAGGCCGCCGGATGCAAGTTGCTGGTCTTTCTTATCGATCATGGTTTACCTCTTTAGGTTGGCTCAGTGAAAAAAGGGGGAGCACGCGCGGGTGGGCGGTGCCTGAGAAGCAGTGGATGCAGCGGCTCTGCATGCCAGATCGCCAAATGCAAGGGCGCTGGCATGGCAGAAACAAAGGGGGTGAGGTGCGGCGGCGGAACGTTGGAGGGCAGGCACAGAGGGCATTCCATGCCCATGGCTTCCGCAGTGGAGATGTCTTTGGTCACCTCGGCGGCCACCCACTTGGCAGGGCCGCCGTTGCCCGAGCACACCAGTTCCATGGCGTGGTGTCGTATGGAAGGAGATGCCCCAGCCAACAGCAAGGCGAGCACGAACGAAGCCAATACCCATAGGCGCAGCGCTCGGTGTTTGCAATGGAAGGACATGGCCGCGATAATAGATTCACATAATATGAATCATATTGATGTACGTCATGCTTTTGCGGTGCGTACCCCTGTCCATCAAGACGCTGCCAAATTACATTGGTGGTACGAGATGCGCAGGCCCACCGCCAAGGCGGACAGCGCTGGAGCAACTGCCCGCGTGCAACGCACAAAGGCCTGCACCGCATTCAATGTTTATCCAATACGACAGGACGTTTGCTATGAAGAAAATTTCCATGATGTACACGGCAGCCGCCGTGCTGGCCTTCACGCTCGCTGGGTGCGGTGACAAGCGGCCCGCCGAGGCGCCTGCCGCATCGGCACCAGCACCTGTGGCTGCACCAGCGGCCCCTGCGGCACCGGCTGCCCCAGAGAACACGGTGGGCAAGAGCGTGTACGGCAAGACCTGCGCGATGTGCCATGCAGCCGGCGTGGCGGGTGCGCCCAAGCCTGGTGACAAAGCCGATTGGGGCCCACGCATTGCCCAAGGCAAAGACACGCTCTACAAGCACGCCATTGAAGGCTTTACCGGCGCCAAAGGCATGATGCCCGCCCGTGGCGGTGGCGCCAGCCTGACCGACGATGAAGTCAAGGCCGCCGTGGATTACATGGCCGACCAGTCGATCTGACGGAGGCGTTATGCCGCAAGCATCTGCCCCCGCTTCTTCCCACTTGCTGAGCCGCAGGCGTGTGGCGCTGGCCATACCGCTGCTGGGCAGCGCACTGTGGGCTGGCACGGCCAAGGCATCCACTCCCGTGCTGCGTACACAGCGCCCGGTGGTGGGGACGGCCGTGGACATCGTGGTTGAGGGGGCCGATGCCCAGCAGCTGCGCAGCGCCACCGAGCACGCCTTTGCACGCATGCGTGAGCTGGAGGCGTTGCTGAGCAAATACGACCCCCAAAGCCCCGTCAGCCGCATCAGCGCAGCGGCAGGCAAGCACCCGGTGGCGGTGCCGCCTGCCGTGATGGCGGTGCTGCGCGAGGCGCAGCGCATCCATGCCGTGACCGGTGGGGCATTCGACGTGACGGTGGGTGGGTTGAAGGCCTGGCACTTTGGCGAGGGTGTGCAGCAGATGCCGCAGGCAGAAGAAGTCGCGCGGCAATTGAGCTTGGTGGGTGCGCAGGATTTGGTGCTGGATACCAACGCAGGCACCGCGTTTTTGCGGCGCCGCGGCATGGCGCTGGATCTGGGTGGGATTGCCAAGCTGCCCATCCTGGAAGCGGGTATGCGCGTGCTGCAGGAGCATGGCATCGACAACGCCATGGTCAATGGCGGTGGCGACGTGCTGGTGCGCGGGCAGATGCAAGGCCGCGCCTGGCGCGTGGGTCTGCGCGATCCGCGCACACCTTCCCAACTGCTGGGTGCTGTATCGCTGCAGGGCAGCGCGGTGGTGGCCTCTTCGGGCGACTATGAGCGCTACTTCCTGCACCAAGGGCAGCGCCAGCACCATGTGCTCAACCCGCGCACGGGCTGGCCCACCACGGGCGTGCACGGCGTGAGCCTGATCGCATCTTCGGTGGCAGAGGTCAATGGCTTGGGCGCCTCCATCATGGTGATGGGCGCCGATGCCGGCAAGGCCTTGGCGCACCAGCGGGGCAACCTGGCGGTGCTGATCGCGCAGAGCAATCGGCAGGTGTGGAAGTCGCCTGCCATGGCGCGCCAGCTCGGCTCTGCCTGATTCGATTCAGTCACGTGCCCTTGCCGCAGATTGGTTGCGAGGGCACGGTCTTGCCGTGCGATGGTCAGTTGCCCGGCACCTGGGCCTGCTCGCAATGCACTTGAATCAACTCCCGTTCCGCCAGCGTGTTTCCAAAACGCACGGCGCTGAGGCAGCCGCCCCACACGCAACCGGTGTCCAGCCCCAGCACATGGGGGCGGTTTAAGAGCCCCAGCGTAGACCAGTGCCCAAAGGCCATCGTGGTGTCCGCCGTGCGTCTGCCCGGCACATCAAACCATGGCACCAGACCTGCAGGTGCCTGCGCGGCACTTTCGGTGCTTTCAAAATCCATCACGCCGTCCACCGAGCAAAACCGCAGGCGCGTCATGGCGTTCACGATGGCGCGCAGCCGCTCGGTTCCCTGCAGTGTTGCATCCCACCGGTCGGGTGTGTTTCCGTACATCTGGTGCAGAAAGTCGTGCAGCTGGGGCCCTCGCAGCACCGCTTGCACTTCGCCTGACAAGGCCACCACGTCCTCCAGCGTCCAGCTGGGCAACACCCCCGCATGCACCATGAGCAAGGTTTCGCCGGCCAGGGTGTGCGTTCGCGCCAGCGGTTGCTGGCGCAGCCAATCGAGCAGGGCAGGGTGGTCCGGCGCTTCCAGAACGTGGGCCAGGGTGTCGCGTTTGGATGGCTTGCGCGCACCGTGCGCTGCCGCCAGTAAATGCAGGTCGTGGTTACCTAGCAAAGCTTGAATGGCACCATCATTTCGCATGCACCGGCGCAATACGTCTGCGGAGGTGGGCCCCCGGTTGACCAAATCACCCAGCAGATAAATCGTGTCGCGGCTGGGAGAAAAACCGATCGTGTCCAAAAGTCGGTGCAATGCGTTGTCGCAGCCTTGGATGTCGCCTATGCAATAAATGGCCATGGGGTGAAGATGAGGGTCTGAGAGAAGGAGGAAACCGATTTTCCTCGAGCCGAATCGCCTGAGGATACGCTGCAGTGCAGCAGAGTAACTGGGGGCCGATGATGGGAAGAGGGCTGGCCTGGTTGGTCATGCCAGGTGTGGATATGCCGTTATGCAACAAACGATCTACAAAATCTGCACCGTCCATTCTCAAGCGATCAGTGGCTTGCCGATGTTCTCCATGCCTTGTGGTGATGCGGCTGTATATCTTGCTCTTGGGCAAGGTGCAGGGAACTGAATCGAAATAACCAAGTCCAGCGTAAAGAATGTTATTTGTCCATATAATGGCGATTCCGCTCTACTTACTTTTGATTACACACCATGACCACCTACAAAGAACTATTGAAGCAACGCGAGGCTCTGGAGCAGCAAATCAGTGAAGCCCGCCGGCGCGAACTGAGTGATGCCATCAGCCAAGTGCGCTCTTTGGTGGCTGAATTTGGTCTGACTTCTCAAGATGTATTCCCCACTGGCCGTGCCCGCAGCGCCAGCGCTGGCACCAAGGTGGCGCCCAAGTACCGCAACCCCGCGACAGGCGAAACCTGGACGGGCCGTGGCAAGGCGCCCAAGTGGATTCAAAACCAAGACCGCGAGCAGTTCGCGATTTGAGTGGATTCCATGCATTGCTAAAAAAGCCCGCCTTTGCGGGCTTTTTTATGGGCGCTGGTATTTTGTTCGTAATGCGAAAGATATTGAGCCGATGGAGACAGGGTTTTCATTTCGTCACCTGTACGGCCCCGCGTTAATGGATTCAACGTTCGGCAGTTCCACCCACCAGAGCGCTCTGACTGCCTGAGACACCTGGATAACCATTTTGCAAACTGGGGTGCTTGTTGCAGTTTCTTGTGACATCTTTATGCGGGTGCATGGGTTATCTCACACGCATGGCTGTGTCTCAGGCAGTAGCGTTGGAAAAACGACGAACCCTGACGCCACCTGAAATCTGCGGGGCTCATGTTTCCCCCTTTTAAGGCAGCAGAACTAATTCCGGGTTGAACGCGGCTACGTGCCAGAGCGTCATGGCTTTGGTCTATGGCATGACTCGCATGGCCGATCAAAGCGTGAGAAACCCTCTCTGTGTCTTGATCATCCAAAGCCCATCGCCGTTTAAATACGCTTGATTGGGAGGTTTTCGGGCGCATAACCCTTCGGGTTGCGTATTGGTACAGGGCTGACAAAATGGTTTCGTCGCCGTTCATTCCAAGGATTTCACCATGGCACGTTCACCCCAGCCCGCAACCCACGCGTTTTCTGAGACCTTGCGGAGTTTCCCAATCGCTTCTGGCAAAGAAGGCAAGCTCTATTCGCTGCCGGCGCTGGCCCAGCAGTTTCCGCAGATCCCAAGGCTTCCCGTATCGATTCGGATTGTTCTGGAGTCAGTGTTGCGCAACTGCGATGGACGCAAGGTCACGGCAGAGCATGTGAAGCAATTGGCCCAATGGGTGCCGAACGCAGAACGCAAGGATGAAATCCCGTTCGTCGTGTCGCGGGTGGTGCTGCAGGACTTCACGGGCGTGCCCTTGCTGGCAGATCTCGCTGCCATGCGCAGCACGGCGGTGCGGCTGGGCAAGAACCCCAAGAAGATTGAGCCGCTGGTCCCTGTGGACCTGGTGGTAGACCACTCCATCATGGTGGACCACTACGGCAAGAAGAATTCGCTGGACCTGAACATGAAGCTCGAATTCCAGCGCAACCGCGAGCGCTACGAGTTCATGAAATGGGGCATGCAGGCCTTTGACACCTTTGGCGTGGTGCCGCCGGGCTTTGGCATCGTGCACCAGGTCAACCTCGAATATCTGGCGCGCGGCGTGCACAAGACCAAGGACGGCCACGCGTCGGCGAAAGCCGGCGCACTCCCTGTCTACTACCCCGACACCCTGGTGGGCACTGATAGCCACACCACCATGATCAACGGCATTGGCGTGGTGGGCTGGGGTGTGGGCGGCATCGAGGCCGAGGCCGCCATGCTGGGCCAGCCGGTGTACTTCCTCACGCCAGATGTGGTGGGCTTTGAGCTCACAGGCCAGCTGCGCGAAGGCGTGACGGCCACCGACCTGGTGCTCACCGTGACGGAGATCCTGCGCCAGCACAAGGTGGTGGGCAAATTTGTGGAGTTCTTCGGCGAAGGCACGCGCACCCTGGCGCTCCCCGACCGCGCCACCATCGGCAACATGGCGCCGGAATACGGGGCCACCATGGGCTTTTTCCCGGTGGATGAAAAGACCATTGACTACTTCAAGGGCACCGGCCGCACCAAGGGCGAGATCGAAGCCTTCGAGGCCTACTTCAAGGCGCAGGGCCTGTTCGGTGTGCCCGCAGCGGGCGAGATCGATTACTCGCAAGTCGTGCAGCTGGACCTGGGCACCGTGACCCCCAGCCTGGCTGGCCCCAAGCGCCCGCAAGATCGTATTGAACTTGGCAAGGTATGCAGTGAGTTTTCTAGCCTGTTCAGCAAACCGATTGCCAACAATGGCTTCAACCGCCCCGCCGCGCTGCTGCACACCCGCCACCACGTACGTGGCAAGGAAGCCCCACCTTTGGCTGCACCACCCCGCGAAAAGCCAGCCCCCTCGGGCGCCCCGCGCTTTGTGGCAGAGATGGAGCAGAACCGGCCCACGCTGGCGGCGGCGCACGCCGAGGTGCCTGCGCAGCAGGCGGCACGGCCTGGCGATATCACCGTGGGCAATGGCGATGTGCTGATTGCCGCCATCACCAGCTGCACCAACACCAGCAACCCCAGAGTGCTGCTGGCCGCAGGCCTGCTGGCCAAGAAGGCGGTGGAAGCCGGCCTCAAGGTCAAGCCCCACATCAAGACATCGCTCGCGCCCGGCTCGCGCATCGTCACAGAATACCTCACGCAAACCGGCCTGCTGCCTTATCTGGAAAAGCTGGGTTTTGCGTTGGCGGGTTACGGCTGCACCACCTGCATTGGCAACGGCGGCGATCTCACGCCCGAGCTCAATGAGACCATCACCCGCAACGATTTGGTGTGTACTGCCGTGCTGTCGGGCAACCGCAATTTCGAGGCGCGCATTCACCCCAATCTCAAAGCCAACTTTCTGGCCAGCCCACCCTTGGTGGTGGCCTACGCCATTGCTGGCACGGTGCTGAAGGACCTGATGACCGAGCCCGTGGGCAAGGGCAAAGGCGGGCGCGATATTTACCTGGGCGACATCTGGCCCAGCAGCGATGAAGTGCATGCATTGATGAAGTTCGCCATGAACGGCAAGGCGTTCCGCGAGAACTACGCCAAGGTTGCCAGCGACCCCGGCAAGCTGTGGCAAAACATCCAGGGCGTGAGCGGGAGCACCTACACCTGGCCTGCCAGCACCTACATTGCAGAGCCACCTTTCTTTGCACAGTTTGCTATTGAAGATGTAGCAGCTGGCGCTTATGCAGAAAGCGCTGCAGGCCAAAAAGGCCAAAAGCTCCCATCGGTGCTCGGCGCGCGCATCATGGCGCTGTTTGGTGACTCCATCACCACCGACCACATCTCGCCCGCTGGCTTCATCAAAGAGACTTCACCTGCCGGGCAGTGGTTGCTGCAGCACGGCGTGCAGAAGGCTGACTTCAACAGCTACGGGGCGCGGCGCGGCAACCACGATGTGATGGTGCGCGGCACCTTTGCCAATGTGCGAATCAAAAACCTGATGATTCCGCCCACCGCCGACGGCTCGCGCGAGGAGGGCGGTGTGACCGTGTTCCAGAGCGAGGGGCCGCTGGAGGGCGAAAAGATGTTCATCTTTGATGCCGCCATGCACTACATGGCGCAGGGCACGCCCACGGTGATTTTTGCGGGCGAGGAATATGGCACCGGCTCCAGCCGCGACTGGGCCGCCAAGGGTACGCAGTTGCTGGGCATCAAGGCTGTGGTGGCGCGCAGCTTTGAGCGCATCCACCGCTCCAATCTGGTGGGCATGGGCGTGTTGCCGCTGCAGTTCAAGGCGGGTGATTCCTGGGAGTCGCTGGGCCTCACAGGCACCGAGATCATCGACGTGGTGCCCGACCCCGCCCTCACACCGCAGAGTGACGCGAAGCTGGTGGTGCACCGCCCGGACGGCACTTGCCAGGAGGTCGTTGTCACTCTGCGCATCGACACACCCATAGAAGTCGACTACTACCGCGCCGGAGGCATCTTGCCTTTCGTGCTGCGCCAGTTGTTGCAGGGCTGACGACGCTACTGCACCCACGGTGTGTGCAAAGCTTGATGCGCGTCTAGGCTTTGCTGCGCTTTGCCGGGCAGCAGGCACGACAATGCACGTATGAAAAAGCAGGTATTGATTGCAGGGGGCGGCATTGGCGGCATGGCGGCGGCGCTGGCTGCTTCGCGTGCCGGGTGGGACGTGCGCATGTACGAGCGCGTGGCCGAGTTTTCTGAAGTGGGCGCAGGCGTGCAACTGGGCCCGAACGTGGTGCGCTGCCTGCAGGCCTGGGGCTTGCAAAAAGCCCTGCAGCAGGTGGCAGCGTTTCCTGATCGCCTGCAGGTGCGCTGCGCCCTCAGTGGCGCAGAGCTGGGCGTGCTGCCCCTGGGGCGCACGGCAGTGCAGCGCTATGGCGCGGCCTACGCCACCATTCACCGGGCGGATCTGCACGGCCTGCTGCACACGGGCGTGCAGCGCTACACCGATGCCCAGCTGTACCAGGGCCTGGCCATTGAATCCTTCACCGACGCCAGCCGCGCGGCCCCGGTCATTCCGGGGGGCGAGACGGTGGTGTCGGTACGTACCTCGCAGGGTAAAGAGATTGAAGGCGATGCACTCATTGGCGCCGATGGCTTGTGGAGCCGCACGCGCACGCAACTGCTGGGCTACCAGCCCCCGCGCGTGACCGGGCACCTGGCGTACCGCGCGCTGGTGCGGCAAAGCGCGCTGCCCAAGGCGCTGCGCACGCAGCATGTCACGGCCTGGCTGGGGCCACGGCTGCACATGGTGCAGTACCCCGTGCGCCGGGGAGAGTTGCAGAACCTGGTCGTCATCGTGCAGGGCCCTGCGCCGCAGAACCTGGAAACCTGGGACCACGACGCCAACGCGCGCGACCTGGAATTCGCGCTGCAGGGCACCTGCACGGCCTTGCAACACGCCGTGCATGGCGTAGAGGCTGCCGGTGCCGGCTGGCGCCTGTGGCCGCTGTGCGACCGCCCGCCCGTGCGCAGCCCCGAGGAGATGGTGCAAGGCCTGGTGGCGCTGCTGGGCGATGCCGCGCACCCCATGCGCCCTTACCTGGCCCAAGGCGCGGGCATGGCGATTGAAGATGCCGCCCAGCTGGAGAGGGCGCTGTCCATGCACGACCTGGAAGTGCCCTTGCGCCTGCGCCGCTACGCGGTGAACCGCTGGCAGCGCAACGCGCGGGTGCAGGCCCGGTCTACCCGCAATGGGCGAATCTTCCACGCTACCGGCCCAGTGCGGTGGGCGCGCAACCTGTCGCTGAAGATGCTCGGCGAGCGGCTGCTGGATGTGCCCTGGCTCTATCGGGGCGATGGAATTGACTCTGTGCGGTCCTGATTTGCTATTGAATCAATAGCTGGCAGCGCTTATGGGGCGAGCTCCAGAGGCTAATTTGTGCTGCATCACACCTGCTGACGCGGCGCAGGCAGCCAGCGAAAGGCCGCCGCGCCCAGCGCCAGCATGCCGGCAATCGTGAACATCACCACCGCATAGGGCTCGGCCCCCTGGGCCTTGGCCGTGGATGCCGCCACGCCGGTGATCCACTGCATCAGCGCCACCCCCAGAAACAGGGCCATGGTGAAGACCGACATGGCGCGCCCCGTCATGGCCGCCGGGTAGGACGAGCGCACGTCCGCATACTGCAGCACCATGTAGCCCGACAGCACACCCACCGCCAGCGGGCCCGCCACATCCAGCCACGCCAGTTGCCACACGCCCATGGCCGCAAACAGTGCCGCCATCAGCACCGTGAAGCCGATAAGCCAGCGGCGGCGCATGCCGGGGCCGGGGTCCATGCGGCCAAAGAAGGCGGGGCTGAACAGCGACACCAGCGACATGGCCGTGGCCACATGCCCGCTGGCGACCAGCGTGTAGCCGTGCCGGTCAATCAGCAAAGGCCCGAGCCACAGGCCGCGCAGAGACAGCATGGAGGCATAGGTCATCAGCGCCAGCAGCAAGATGCCCACCGTGTGCGGCAGCAGGAACAGCGCCCCGAACCCGCGCACCGTCTGGGCCAGCGATTCGTGCGTTGCATGGGTGGCCGTGTCGGCATGGGCCGCCTGGGGCTCGCGCACCTTCCAGAAGATCAAGGCCCAGGCCAGCGCCGCCAGGCCCGCCAGCACCCCAAACCCCCAGCGCCACGACGATTGCTCCACCAGCCACGCCAGCGGCGTACCGGTGAACAGCATGCCCAGCCCACCGAACCCCATGGCCGCGCCTGATACGGCGGCGAAGCGCGAAGGCGCAAAGTAGCGGGCGATGAACACCGTGCAGACCAGAAAGGCAGGCGCACAGCCCACGCCAATCAGCACCTGCCCCGCCAGCAACATGCTGTAGCCCGTGGCCACCGCAGACAGCGCAGCCCCCGCAATCGCCATCGGAAACGCCACCAGCAAGGTGCGCCGAATGCCCCAGAAGTCGATGGCGATGCCCATGAAAAGCTGCATGGTGCCGAAGGCGAACGCGAAGGTGCCCGCAAACACACCCAGCGCCTGGGCCGACAGGCCAAACTCTGCCTGCAGCCCCGTGGCCATGATGGCGGTGATGGTGCGAAATGCCTGGCTCAGCGCAAAGCCGCTGACCAGTGCCAGCAGCATGGCCCAGGCTTGCGGGGCAGATAGCGGGTGAGGGTGTGCAGCGGCGTTGGCGGAGGGCAGGTTCATGCCCCAAGCGTAACGCCCGCCGCGGCGCGTACCTGTCTCGTGCGTGCCGGTAGCGGGTTGCCGCGCCACGAAAACATTTGGTACCAACGTTTGCCGAACAGATAATGCGCGTGGGCCATCCCGGTCAACGCGGGGCCCCGGCTTCCGTTACAAAGGGGCACTGGCTTGTTTTTGCCAGCCATCCTCACAAAAAGCCGCGTTGAACGCGGTGATTTCAACACCCAAGGAGGTTCCCCATGCCATTTCGCCACTCTTTTTACGGCTTCTGGGCCGCGCTGCTGCTGTTCTTCGGGCTGCTGGCCCCTGCGGCCGCGCAGCGTGGCGGTGACGACGGGGCCTACCAGATCCTGAGCGCCCGCTACGGAACGAGCGAGCGCTATGTGGACGTGACCGAGCGCGTGCGCGAGCTGGTCAGCGGCGACCAGCCCTTTCTGGTGCACAACGACACCTTTGGCACCGACCCGGACCGGGGCCGCGTGAAAACACTGCGCATTGATGCCCGCGACGCCCGAGGCAAGACGCGCACCTTCAATTACCGCGAAGACGCGGTGGTCGATGGCCGCCAGTTCACCAGCTGGCGCGGCGGAAACGGTGGGTACGGCGGCGGCCAGGGCAATGGCCGCGACGATGGTGAGTTCCGCATCCTGCAAGCGGTGTACGGCACCCAGGAGCACCATGTGGACGTGACCCGCCGCCTGCGCGACCTGGCACGCGAAGACCGCCCCATTGCGCTGACCAACGACACCTTTGGCGTGGACCCGCACCGCGGCCGTAGCAAGACGCTGCGCATTTTTGTGCGCACCCGCGACGGCCAGAACCGCATGTTCGAATACGCCGAAGGCTCCACCATTGACGGCGCACGCTTTACCGGCTGGCGCAGCGGCAACTGGGGCAATGAGGGCTGGAACGGCGGTTGGTATGGCAACGGCGGTGGCAACAACCAAGGCGGCGGCTACCAGGGCGGCGGCTATGACCGCCCCGGCGCGGGCTACGGCGGACTGGCCATCGTGCAAGCAGCCTATGGCGCTGACAACCGCGTGATCGACGTGTCAGACCGCGTCCGGGCCCAGGTGTCGGGTAACCAGCTGTCGGTGCGTGCCAGCAACGAGCTGGCGGGTTACGACCCCGCCCCGGGCACGCCCAAGGTGCTGTGGGTCACATACTCCATCGGTGGCCGCGAATACCAGGTGAGCGTGCGCGAGTCGGAATACCTGCGCCTGCCTTGATGGCTGGGGCGGTCATCGCCCTGTGTCTTGTTTGCTATCAAAAAAAGAGCTGCCAGCGCTTGTGAATAAAGCGCTGGCAGCTCTTTTTGTTGTGAAAGGCTGAATACCGCTGTGCAGCGGCCCTGGCCTCACAGATTGGTGCGCAGGCGCCAGATCTCGGGGAACAGCACCACGTCCAGCATCTTGCGCAGATAGCTCACACCCCCGGTGCCGCCCGTGCCGCGCTTGAAGCCGATCACCCGCTCCACCGTCGTCACATGGCGGAAGCGCCACAGGCGGAAGGCGTCTTCCAGGTCCGTCAGCTCTTCGCCCAGCTGGTACAGGTCCCAATGCTGCTCGGGGTTGCGGTACACCGTGAGCCAGGCTTGCTCCACGGCTTCGCTTTCGGCGTAAGGCTGTGTCCAGTCGCGCTCGGTGTGGCTGGCAGGCACCGCAATACCACGCCGCGCCATCAGCCGCAGGGCCTCGTCGTACAGCGAGGGTGCTTCGTAGGCGGCCTGCACCATGGCCAGCAGGTCGGCGCGGTGCTCGTGGGGCTTGAGCATGGCGCGGTTCTTGTTGCCCATCGAGAACTCAATGCAGCGGTACTGGTAGCTCTGGAAGCCGCTGGACTGGCCCAGGTACGGGCGCATGGCGCTGTATTCGGGCGGTGTCATGGTGGCCAGCACGTCCCAGGCGTGTACCAGCTGCTCCATGATCTTGCTGACACGTGCCAGCATCTTGAAAGCGGGCGGCAGCTCATCGCGCGCCATGTTGCCGATGGCGGCGCGCAGCTCGTGCAGCATCAGCTTCATCCACAGCTCGCTGGTCTGGTGCTGCACGATGAACAGCATCTCGTCGTGCGCGGGCGACAGTGGCTTTTGCGCGGTGAGGATGGCATCGAGCTGCAGGTAGTCGCCATAGCTCATGGACTTGCTGAAGTCGAGCTGGGCGCGCTCCTCGTGCACGATGGATTCAGGCAGCGCAGCGCCCGGTGCTTCGCTGGCGGGCGCAGGGGTTTGAGAGAAAGGGCACATGGTGGTTTTCCTCCCGGTTCAGGTTACGGCGTGGGTCTGGTTGAACTCGGCCTTCTGCCATTCGCCGCTCTCCAGCACCTGGCGCAGGTGTTCTACCGCGTTCCACACGTCTTCAAACCCGACGTACAGCGGCGTAAAGCCAAAGCGCAGGATGTCTTTGTGCGGGCCCTTTCCACCGTCACCTTTGCGGAAGTCTCCAATCACGCCGCGCGCAATCAGTGCCTGCACGATGGCGTAGGCACCGCTGCCCTGGCCGTTCACGCCCGCGCCTTCGTCGCGTGTCAGGCACACCTGCGAGCCACGCTTTGCATGCTCACGCGGCGTGGCCAGGCCCAGGCCGTGGCCCGCGCAGCGTTCTTCCACCAGCTGGATGAACAGATCGGTGAGCGCCAGCGACTTGGTACGCAGCGCGGCCATGCCGCCCAGGCTTTGTGCGGCGGTGAACACATCCAGCCCGCATTGCAGGGCCGACAGGCTGATGATGGGCTGCGTGCCGCACAGGTAGCGGGTGATGCCGGGGGCGGGCTGGTAGTCGGGCGTGAACTGGAAGGGCGACGCATGGCCCCACCAGCCCGACAAGGGCTGCCAGAAACGGTTGGCATGGCACGGGTGCACCCATACAAAAGCCGGTGCGCCTGGGCCGCCGTTCAAATACTTGTAGCCGCATCCAATCGAAAAATCGGCGTTGGCACCCAGCAGGTCCACCGGCACAGCGCCCGCGCTGTGCGCCAGGTCCCACACGCACAAAATGCCTTGGGCCTGCGCGGCGGCGGTGATAGCGGCCATGTCGTGCATGGCGCCGGTGCGGTAGTTCACGTGGGTGAGCATCAGCACGGCCACGTCGCTGGTTAGCGCTGCGTTGATCTCTTCAGGCTCCACCAGCACCAGCTCCAGCCCGCGCTCTTTGCACAGGCCTTCGGCAATGTAGAGGTCGGTGGGGAAGTTGCTGCGCTCGCTCACGATGCGCTTGCGGGCGGGGCTGTCTTCGCGGGCAATGTTCAACGCGGCGCTCAGCACCTTGTAGAGGTTGATGGAGGTGCTGTCGGTGCACACCACCTGGTCCTGGCCCGCACCAATCAAGGGGGCGAGCTGGTTGCCCAGGCGCTGTGGCAGGTCAAACCAGCGCGCGGTGTTCCACGACTTGATGAGGTCCGTGCCCCATTCGCGCTGCACCACATCGGCAATGCGGGCGGGCGCGGCCTTGGGCAGCACGCCCAGCGAATTGCCGTCCAGGTAGATCACGCCGGGGGGCAGGGCAAAGTGGTCGCGCAGCGAGCGCAGGGGGTCTTGGGCGTCGCGGTTGCGGCAGTCTTGCAGGGTGATGGTCATGTTGATGTTGCTTTTATTTTGATAGCTGCTAGCGCTTGCTGGATAAGCGCTAGAGGCAGAAAACGTTTAAAAGATGGGTGTACGCGATGCTTAACCAGGCAGCGAGCGAAGTACCGCTCGCACTGGGGATGCATCGGCCGTGGTCAGCTTCAGTGGCAGCGCGATCAGCTCGTAGTCGCCCTCGGGCACATCCTCCAGCACCAGGTTCTCCAGCACCCGCAGGCCCCGGCGGCGGATGACCTGGTGGCTTCCCAGGGTCTTGCTGTCGGCAGGGTCAATGCTGGCGGTGTCTATGCCCACCAGCAGCACGCCCAGGTCCGCCAGTCGTTCGATGGTGGCGGGCGCATAGGCGGTGAGCTGGCCGTCCCATTGCGCGGGCGCCTGGGCATAGGTGCGCACCAGCACGCGTGCGGGCAGCGGCGGCAGCGCGGGGGAGAGGGCGTGGGCAATGTGCGCCCACTCAATCAGCGGCCCGCAGCCGATGGCGTGGATGACGCGGCAAGGGCCCAAAAACGCATCCAGCGCCACGGCCCCGATGCTGGCACCGCCCTCGTCGTAATGCAGCGGCGCATCGGCATGCGCGCCCACGTGGGGCGATAGCGTGATGGCACTGACGTTGACTGGACAGCCCGGGCCGATGGTGGCGCACCACTGCTGGCTGTAAGGCGTATCGCCCGGAAACACCGGGCTACCTGCGTGAACGGGGGGGGAAATGTCCCAAAGCTTTTGCATAGGACGTGACGGTAATGGCGTGGATTTTTTGTGGTGTCGGTTATTTCCAACACCCCCTGATTTTTGGCGCAGGGGTTGCCCGACTCGGTTGACCGGGGTTCAGGGGTGTGGCTGCCTGCTCGGTCTCAAGCGCGCCATTTTTCCCGATAGGGCGTTGGCAGCGTCGGCCGTCTGCACCCTGCCAGCTGTGTGCTGGCTTACCTCAAGGCGTTGTGCCGCAGCTGATGCCGCCCTGCACCGAGGAAAGGGTGCCAGCCGTGGGGTCTGTCAGGCGGCGCCACAGCCAGGGCAAGGCCGTTGAAAGATCAGGGCGCTGCCATTGTTGAACCACTGGGCCCGTCTCGCGCGCCGGGGAGTGGGCTGGGCCAATGTCGAAGTGGAACGAATAACAGGGCTCCAGCCCCATGCGCAGGTCGGTGATGGTGAGCCGCCCCTGGCTGTTCGCTTGCATGCGCATGAACCCGTGGCTGAACCATGAAAGCCGTTGCACATGGGGGTTGTCTGCGTGCTGCAGGCGCAGATCGGCGCCGCGCGGATGGGATGTCCAGGCAACGGGGTGCGCGCCATCCAGCAAGGAGTAATACGCTTCGTGGTAGTGCTCCGGCCCCATGGCCACAGCACGCCACAGCACGGTGCTGAATGGGGCGGGCGTGACCAGCATCTGGCTGGCTGCCATTCCGTTGTGACGCAACGAAGCCTCCAGAACGCCGCGCACATGCTGCTGTGCCAGCACACTCCACCCCAGGTAGGCGGTGCTGAGCGCCAACATGGCTGCATTCCAGCGCATCCCCTTGGTGGATGACCCGATGACGGCGACCAGAACCCCGAGCAGCAGTGGCAAGGTATAGAACGGGTCGATGATGAAAACGCTGCCCACGGCAAAGGGATGGTTGCTGAACGGCTGCAGCAACTGCGTGCCGTACACCGTCAGGGTGTCGAGCAGCGGGTGGGTGATGAGCGCGAGCGCCATGGCCAGCCACCAGCGCCGCCACAGGTCGGGCTGACCCGACAGGCGGGCGGCCATCCAGCCCAGTGGGGCCGATGCCAGCGCGAGCAGTGCCAGGCCATGGCTCTCGGCCCGGTGGCGCACCATGTTGAGCAGCGGGTCGCCATGGTCGATGAAAGCGTCCAGGTCGGGCAGGGTGCCAGCGGCGGCTCCCCACAGGGCTGCTTTCCATGCGGCGGTGCGGCGCCCGAGGGTGGCCAGCACCACGGCACTGCCCAGGGCGGCCTGGCTGATGGAGTCCATGTGCTACTCATGAAGTGAAGGTGCGCGCATTTTTGCAGCGCCAAGCGCACCCTGCATTCGAGGGGATTTGTCGTGCGGGATCAGCCGATGACCAGCCTGCGAGACGGGGCGCCGCTCGAGCAGGTAACAGCGTTGGCCGGATGGAGCGGGCCAGCAATCGGCTGGGAGGAGTTCAGGGTGACCCCCGTGCGCCCGTACCTTGTGCAAAGTGCCTGCGATCTCCTGACCATCAGGGCTGCTCTGATTTGAATCAATAGCCGCCAGAATTCAGTTTGTAGAATGAGAACCAAACGCATTTGCAAAAAGGCTGATTCCCATGAAAACCATGCACGAGAGCGCCGCCGCCCTGTACCCCAGCGCGTTGGCCGCCACATTGGCCGTGGCCTCGGCGTCTCCGTCAGCGGCTTTGGGCCTGGATGGACTGAAAGTGCGCACGCCCGCGCTGGTGACCGGGCTGGTGCCGGCGCGCGATGGGCGTGAGCACAGCACCTTGCTGCGTTTGCTGGAAATTGGCTTTGTGCCCGGTGAGACCGTGCAAGTGCTGGCGCGGGGCGCCTGGGGGGGCGACCCCTTGGCCGTGCGGGTGGGGCAGGCCACTTTTGCGCTGCGGCACCAGGAGGCAGCGATGGTGCAGGTTCAGACGCAGGGGCAGTCATGAGCGCGGTACGGAACGCTGGGGGCGTGTCGCCCAAGGCAGATTTCCTGCGTGTGGCTTTGCTGGGCAACCCCAATTGCGGCAAGACGGCGCTGTTCAACCTGCTGACCGGTGCGCGCCAGAAGGTGGCCAATTACGCGGGTGTGACGGTAGAGCGCAAAGAGGGCACGATGCACACGGCCAGTGGCCGCAAAGTGCGCGTGCTGGATTTACCCGGTGCCTACAGCCTGCACGCGCACAGCCTGGATGAAGCCATCACCCGTGACATCGTGCGTGGCCGCCGCCCCGGCGAGCCTCTGCCCGACTTGCTGGTGTGCGTGACCGATGCCACCCACCTGCGCCTGAACCTGCGCCTGGTGCTGGAGGCCCGGGCCCTGGGCCTGCCCATGGTGCTGGTGCTGAACATGAGCGACATGGCCGAGCGCCGGGGCATTCAGATTGACCGCGAGGTGTTGGCCCGTGAGCTGGGGATGCCCGTGCTGGCCACGGTGGGTGTGCGCGGCGATGGCGCGCAGGAATTGCTGGCCTGGCTGGATTCGCCCGCCGCGCAGGCCCTGAAGGCCCCGGTGGTAGCCGCCCAGGAGGCGGTGGCGCTGGATGCCTCGCCGCTGGACGCTCAGACCCAGGTCATTCGCACCCATCAGCAGGTGCACCGGCTGATGGAACTGGCCGTGCGGGCCCCCGCAGCCAGTCTGCGTGTGGACGACCGCATCGACGCCGTGGTGCTGCACCCCGTGTGGGGCATGCTGCTGCTGCTGGCCACGTTGTTTTTGATGTTCCAGGCGGTGTTCACCTGGGCTTCCGTGCCTACCGACTGGATCAACGCAGGCGTGGAATGGACGTCCGCCTTCATCCAGCAGCACATGGCCGATGGCCCGCTGCGCAGCCTGCTGGTGGATGGCATCGTGGCCGGTGCGGGCGGGGTGCTGGTGTTCCTGCCGCAAATCCTCACGCTGTTCCTGTTCATCCTGGCGCTCGAAGATTCGGGCTACCTGCCGCGTGCCGCCTTCTTGCTCGACCGCGTGATGGGCACCGTGGGGCTGTCGGGCCGTTCGTTCATTCCACTGCTGTCGAGCTTTGCCTGCGCCGTGCCTGGTGTGATGGCCACGCGCTCCATCACCCATTGGCGTGATCGGCTGGTCACCATCATGATCGCGCCGCTCATGACCTGCTCGGCCCGGTTGCCGGTGTACGCGCTGCTGATTGGCGCCTTCATCCCCGAGCGCACCGTGGCCGGCCTGTTCAACCTGCAGGGCCTGGTGCTGTTTGCGCTGTATGTGGGCGGCATTGCCAGCGCCATGGCCGTGGCGGCAGTGGCCAAGCTGGCCCGATCTGACCAGCGGCCCCCGCAGCTGCTGATGGAGTTGCCCGCCTACCGCTGGCCCAGCCTGCGCAGCCTGGCGCATGGCCTGTACGAGCGGGCGGTGATTTTCATCAAGCGCGTGGGCGGCATCATTCTGGCGGTGACGGTGCTGCTGTGGTTCCTGTCCACCTACCCCGCCCCGCCCGAAGGGGCCACCGGGGCGGCCATCACCTACAGCTTTGCGGGCCAGCTGGGCCGCCTGCTGGAGGTGCTGGTGGCGCCCATTGGCTTTAACTGGCAGATCGCCATCGCCCTGGTGCCCGGCATGGCAGCGCGCGAGGTGGCGGTGGGTGCGCTGGGCACGGTGTATGCGCTGTCGGCCACGGGGGACGAAGTGGCCAGCCTGCTCGCGCCGCTGATTGCGCAGAACTGGTCACTGGCCACGGCGCTGTCGCTGCTGGTGTGGTTTGTGTTTGCGCCGCAGTGCATCTCCACCATCGCCGCCGTGCGGCGCGAGACGAACAGCTGGCGTTACCCGCTGCTGATGGTGGTGTACCTGTTCGGCTTGGCGTATGCCGCCAGTTTTGTGACCTACCGAATCGCTTTGGCCCTGGGAGGTGGCGCGTGATGTGGCAACAATGGATCACCGGCTTGATCGTGGCGCTGGCCGCCGCTTACATGGTGTGGAGCTGGCTGCCCGCCGGGCTGCGCAAAAAGCTGGGCCGGGTGCACCCGGCCATGGGGCAGAGCGCAGGCTGTGGCAGCGGCGGGGGCGGTGGCTGCAGCAGTTGCGGCGGTTGTTCGTCGTCTGCAGCACCCCGCGCGACGGTGCACGCCGCAGAGGGCCAGGAGCGGTTCTGATCTGAATGGGCGGCCCTCGCGTCTGTTCAGCCGCCGTTCGGGCTGAGCGGCTGCAAGCGCCCTGTGCAACGCGTTGGCGCTGTCTGCCTGGTGGTTGGGGTTTGTCGATGCGTGCGCCGCGTCAGGCGTACAAGTGGCCTTGCTGCAATGCTGCCAGTGCGTGGCGCAGGTTGGCGCGGGCCTGCGATTCATAGCGGTAGAAAAACCACTCGTTGTGGTAGATGCGTGGCCTGTCCAGAAAGCATTGCAGCACCGCGCTGCGCCCCGCCACGTAGCGCGGCCAGCGCACAAAGAAATACTCCTTGCGCACGTTGTGCTCAAACTGGCGATACACCGCATCGCTTTGGCCCAGCACGGCCAGGTCGATGTCCACCACCCAGTTGGCATCGCCTTGCAGCGCGCCCGGGTTGTGGCAGGTGGCCATGATGTGTGCGTGAACGGTTGAAACCAGGCTGGGTGGCACGGGCTGGCCGTTGAGAAAGCGCGATGCCCACTGGGCGCTGCGTAGTTCGTTGTGGGCACTCCAGGGCCAATACACCGCGTCGTGAAACCACAGGGCCAGCGCTACGGCTTGGGGTTGCTCCAGCGCGCCGGGCAGTTCCTTTTGCACCGTCTGCCAGTGCCCCAGGCAGGCCTGCAGGTGCGTTGTGTTGTGGTAAGCCCGGGGCCAGCGCTGCCAGCTGCGCAGCAGGCGCAGGCCTTCTTGCATCCACGGATTGGCGGGGCAGCCCAGAGCCGTGCCCAGGGCTTCCCATTGGACGAGCAGCGCGTCGGTGTTTACCGTGCTGCGGTCGAACATGCCGCTTTGGCGTTATGCCACGCGGCCGAGCAGAAGGTACTCCATGAGTGCCTTCTGCACGTGCATCCGATTCTGGCTTCGGCCCACAGCCTGCGGCTGCTTCACGTCCGCATGGCGGACATGAGCCTGCGCCGAAACAGTCTGCCGGCGCTGGCGCGCCACCGCGTTGCATTTCATGCCACGCGGCCGAGCAGAAGGTACTCCATGAGTGCCTTCTGCACGTGCATCCTGTTTTCTGCCTCGTCCCACACCACCGATTGCGGCCCGTCGATCACTTCGGCCTCCACCTCTTCGCCACGGTGCGCGGGCAGGCAGTGCATGAAGAGGGCATCGGGCTGGGCGGCGGCCATCATTTCGGCGTCCACGCACCAGTCGGCAAAGGCCTTCTTGCGGGCCTCGTTCTCGGCTTCGTAGCCCATGCTGGTCCACACGTCGGTGGTGACCAGATCAGCGCCTTTGCAGGCTTCGAGTGGGTTGCTATAGAACTGATAGCTGCTGGCGCTTACCCCTTGAGCGCCAGAGGCCAATTTCTCATCAATTTCGTAGCCACGCGGTGTGCTCACGTTCACCTTGAAACCCAGCAGTGCAGCGGCCTGCACCCAGGTGTTGGCCATGTTGTTTCCGTCGCCTACCCAGGCCACCGTCTTGCCCGCGATGGAGCCACGGTGCTCGATGTACGTGAAGATGTCGGCCAGGATCTGGCAGGGGTGGTATTCGTTGGTCAGGCCGTTGATGACGGGCACGCGCGAATGAGCGGCAAAGCGCTCGATCTTGGTCTGCTCGAACGTGCGGATCATCACCAGATCGGTCATGCGGCTGATGACCTTGGCGCTGTCTTCAATCGGCTCGGCGCGGCCCAGCTGGCTGTCGCCCGTGGTCAGGTGCACCACACTGCCGCCCAGCTGGTACATGCCCGCCTCAAAGCTCACGCGGGTGCGGGTGCTGGCCTTTTCAAAAATCATGGCCAGCGTGCGGTCGGCCAGCGGGTGGTACTTTTCGTACGACTTGAACTTCTTCTTGATGATGGCTGCGCGTTCGAACAGGTAAGCGTATTCGTCAGCGGTGAGGTCGGTGAACTGCAGATAGTGTTTCATGGCAAAAAAGGGCACGCCGTGGCGCGCCCTGCAAGGTTTATTCGGCCAGGATGGCTTTGACCAGGGGGGTGAGCTTGGCGACGATTTCGTCGGCCTCGGCCACGGTGAGGATCAGCGAGGGCACCAGGCGGATGACGCTGTCCGCCGTCACGCTGATCAGCAGGCCTGCTTCAGCGGCGCGGCCGGTGAGGGCGCCGCAGGGCTTGTTCAGCTCAATGCCCAGCATCAGGCCCTGGCCACGGATTTCCTTCACGCCGGGCAGGCTGCCCAGTTCGCGCTGCAGGGCCGCCTTCAGGTGCGCGCCCACGGTCGCTGCGTTCTCCAGCAGGCCTTCTTCTTCCATGATGCGGATGGTTTCGTTGCCTGCGCGCATGGCCAACTGGTTGCCACCAAAGGTGGTGCCGTGGTTGCCCGGTTGCAGCACGTTGGCGGCCTTGGGGCCCGCCACCACGGCGCCAATCGGCACGCCCGAGCCCAGGCCCTTGGCCAGGGGCATCACGTCGGGCACGATGCCTGCCCACTGGTGGGCAAACCACTTGCCGGTGCGGCCCATGCCGCACTGCACTTCGTCAATCATCATCAGCCAGCCGCGCTCGTCGCACAGGGCACGCAACTGCTGCAGGTATTCGACGCGGGTGGGGTTCACGCCGCCTTCGCCCTGGATGGTTTCAAAGAACACCGCCACCACGTTGGGGTTGCCCTCGGTGCGTTGCTTGATGGCCTCGATGTCGTTGAGCGGCACGCGGATGAAGCCCTCGACCAGCGGGCCAAAGCCGCTGTAGATTTTGGGGTTGCCCGTGGCCGACATGGTGGCGATGGAGCGGCCGTGGAAGGCCTTTTCGTAAACCACGATCTCGGGCTTGGCGATGCCCTTGTCCACGCCGTATTTGCGTGCGATCTTGATGGCCGCCTCGTTGGCTTCCAGCCCCGAGTTGCTGAAGAACACGTTGGTCATGCCAGAGCGTTCCACCAGCTTGGCAGCCAGCGCTTCCTGCAGCGGCGAGTGGTAGTAGTTGGAGGTGTGGATGAGCTTGGTGAGCTGGTCTTGCAGCGCCGGCACCAGCTTGGGGTGGTTGTGCCCCAGCGTGTTCACGGCAATGCCACCCAGCGCATCCAGGTATTCCTTGCCATTGACGTCCCAGACTCGGCAGCCCTGGCCTCGGGCCAGCGCGATGGGTACGCGGCCATAGGTGTTCATTACGTGGGGCGAGGCTGCCTCGATGAAAGCGGTCATGCAGAGATCTCCAGACGGTGCAGAAAAAGGTTGGGCTTGTGGCCTGCGAACAGGGTGTATCACCCGAAAAGCGAAGCACGATTCTAGGGGGAGTGCCGTGGCTGGCCATTGACAATTGCGCATCACTGCGATGCGTTACCCGCCCGGGCTGCAGGAGTACCGGGTTAGCTCTTATATAAGAGTTAGAATGGATGGCTGTAGCAACCCTGCGGTGAGCTGCCACTTACCCAACCGACCGCGATGGTTTCCCCCTCCACCAAAGAAGTCTTCATCCAAGGCGTTACCCACGACGGGAAAACCTTTCGGCCCAGCGACTGGGCCGAGCGTTTGGCGGGCGTCATGAGCCAGTTCCGCCCCGGTGGCTCGCGGCCGGGCAGCCACCTGAGCTATTCGCCCTGGTGCATTCCCACCACCCTCAATGGCGTGAAATGTGTGGTGGTCCACCGTGACCTGCAAAACCACGAGCCCATGGCCTGGGACTTTGTGATCAACTTCGCAAGGGACAACAACTTGCAAGTCGCTGAGGCCTGTTTGCTACCCGACGCTCCCCCCCCCAAGGCCTGACTGGCCTTTTTTTACGCCTGTGTGCGCCGCAGGCGGGGCCCATGAAGGCGGCATGCAATGCACCAGGATCCGCCAGATGCGCCAAGAAGATGGTTTGCGCCGCACCTGAAAACCAAGCGGGCACAAAAAAACCGCCCTAAGGCGGTTTTGATGTTTTGCTGACAGCGCACCCGTTACAAACGGCGGGCAGCTTGCGCTACCCGTGCTGTTTGCCTGAAGTGGGTCAGGCGGCCAGTGCCAGGGCTTTCACCTTGGCTGCCAGACGGCTCTTATCGCGCGCTGCCTTGTTCTTGTGGAAGATGCCCTTGTCGGCAACGGTATCAACCACGCTTTGTGCCTTGGCAAAAGCTTCAGCAGCCTTCACCTTGTCGCCAGCCAGAACAGCCTTTTCGACGTTCTTGACGGCAGTGCGGTATTTGGAACGCAGCGATGTGTTGGCTGCGTTGATCTTGACGTCCTGACGGACGCGCTTACGGCCCGACGCCAGGCGTGGGTTCTTTTTCTTTGGTTTAGCGGATGCCATGATTTAGTTCCTTGAGTCTGAGGATGATGTCAGCAAAGCCGACGATTATAGCCCACTGGCTGAAAAGGGAGGGGCTTTTCGCCAGCGGGCCCATTCCGGGCATCTGCTCACCGGGCATATGGGCCCTGCGCTGCGCTGCATCCGCCCGGATGTTTCAGGTAAGGGCGTGAAACAACCCCCCAGCCGCCCAGGCGGGGCGGTGCGCTGCGAATACACTCCCGGCGGTGTCTCTGTTCAAAGCCGCCTCCACCGTATCCCTGCTGACCCTGGCCTCTCGCGTGACGGGCCTGGTGCGCGACCTTTTGATGGCGTCCATGTTTGGCGCCAGCGCCCTCACGGACGCCTTCAACGTCGCTTTCCGCATTCCCAACCTGTTTCGCCGCCTGTTTGCCGAGGGTGCATTTGCGCAAGCCTTTGTGCCCGTGCTGGCAACCACCAAAACCAAAGAAGGCGAGGAGGCCACGCACCGGCTGATCGCTGCGGTGGCCACTGCCCTGGCCTGGACGCTGCTGTTGACTTGCACGCTGGGTGTGCTGGGGTCGCCAGCGCTGGTGTGGGCCCTGGCCAGCGGCATGCGCCAAACCCCCGAGGCTTTTGACGCTGCCGTGTTGATGACGCGGTGGATGTTCCCCTACATCGGTTTCATGTCCATGGTGGCGCTGGCCGCCGGCATTCTCAACACCTGGAAGCACTTTGCTGTGCCTGCGGCATCGCCCGTGTTGCTCAACCTTTGCATGATCGGCGCGGCCTGGCTGGGGGCGCCCCAGCTGGAGGCGCGCGGCATCGAGCCCATTTACGCCATGGCAGGAGGGGTGATGCTGGGGGGCGTGCTGCAGCTGGGGGTTCAAATCCCGGTGCTGCTTCGCATGGGACTCATGCCCCGCATTGGCGTGACCTGGGGCGCCCTGCGCGCGGCCTGGGCAGAGCCGGGCGTGCGCCGGGTGCTGACGTTGATGGCGCCCATCCTGCTGGGCGTGGGGGTGGCGCAGGTGTCCCTCATGATCAACACGCAGATCGCTTCTTACCTGGCGCCCGGTAGCGTTACCTGGCTGTTTTATGCCGACCGGCTGATGGAATTCCCCACTGCCTTGCTGGGGGTGGCCCTGGGCGTGGTGCTCACCCCTCAGCTCACTGCCGCCAAAGCGGCTGGGGACGCGCAGAAATACTCGGCCATGCTGGACTGGGGCTTGCGCATTGTGGTGCTGCTGGCCGTGCCCTGTGCCGTAGCGTTGCTCACCTTTGCCAAACCCCTCGTGGCCACCTTGTTCCACTACGGCAAGCTGGCAGACACCGATGTGGGGCAGATTGCCGTGGCGTTGGCTGGCTATGGGTCGGGCTTGCTGGGCCTGGTGGCCATCAAGGTGCTGGCGCCCGGCTACTACGCCAGCCAGGATGTGCGCACCCCGGTCAAGATTGCCATCGTGGTGCTGGTCATCACCCAGATCCTCAACGCCGTGCTGGTGCCGCTCATTGACCATGCAGGGCTGGCCCTGTCGATTGGCCTGGGGGCTCTGGTCAACGCGCTGTGGCTGTTGATCGGGCTGGTGCGGCGCGGCAGCTACCAGCCCCAGCCGGGCTGGTCGCGCTTTGCCCTGCAGGTGGTGGCGGCCAGTGCCTTGCTGGCAGTGCTGCTGGCCTGGGGCTCGCATTACTTTGACTGGGTGGCCCTGCGCGCCCACAGCGGCCAGCGGGTGCTGCTGTTGCTGGGGCTGATGGCGGCGGCTGCCGTGGTGTATTTCGGTGCCCTGTGGGCCGCAGGGCTCAAGCTGCGGCAGATGCTGCGCCGCTGAGCGTTCTTTGCACGCGGCGCAGTGGCGGTAACACCGGGGTAAAGCCCCCGGTTTTGCGCCTTGACTGCCATGCGGCCCCCGCCTAAAAATCTGCCATGTCCCTGAGCTACACCGTTCCTTCGTCCCTGGAGTATTTCGCTTGCCTGGTGCAAAGCGACGAGCACTTTCCGCTGCTCGAAGCCGCCGCCAGCATCGCGCAGGACGAGTACCCCGAGCTGGATGTGCAGCAACTGCTGGGCGATGTGGACCAGATGCAGGCCCGCATCCGCCGACGCCTGGCCAGCGATGCCCCGTCGCTGCAGCGGTTGCACATGCTCAACCAGTTCTTTTATTCCGACCTGGGCTTTGCGGGCAACGTCAACAACTACTACGACCCCGACAACAGCTATCTGAATGCGGTACTGCGCACGCGGCGGGGCATTCCCATCAGCCTGGCGGTGTTGTGGATGGAGCTGGCCCAGGGGCTGGGTCTGCATGTGCGCGGGGTGGGTTTTCCGGGCCACTTCATGGTGAAGGTGCTGCTGCCCAAGGGGCAGGTGGTGATGGACCCGACCACGGGCCAGTCGCTCAGCCGTGAAGACCTCTCCGAGCGGCTGGAGCCCTACAAGCGCCAGAGCGGGCTAGTGGATGACTATGACGTGCCGCTGGGCCTGTATTTGCAGGCCGCCACGCCGCGCGACATCATTGCCCGCATGCTGCGCAACCTCAAGGAAGTGCACCGCTCGCAGCAGGACTGGCAGCGCCTGACGGCGGTGCTGGACCGCTTGGTGGTGCTCTCACCCCAGGCGTGGGGCGAGCGGCGGGACCGTGGCCTGGCCCATGCCGAATTGGGCAACGCGAAAGAAGCAGTGCAAGACCTGGAAACCTACCTGGCGCACGCCGAAGACGGACTCGATGCCGACATGGTGACCGAGCAGTTGAACGCCCTGCGGCGTTCGCTCGGTTAACCCAAAAGACTAGCGCCTAGCGCCCTTTAAAACGGCTGGCCGTCGTCTGCCGAGAGTTGTGCGCGCAACTGGGCCAGTTGCTGGCGCAGGGCTTCGTTCTCGGCTGTCAGCTCGGCCACGCGCGCGCGCAAGGCTGGCAGCTCATCGGTGAGGGCTGCTTCAGCGGGCTGCGGGGCCTCGTCTGCATTTTTGGGGGCGGCTTCTTCGCGGGTTTTGCGCTTGGCTTCGCGCACGCGCTTGGCGGCTTGTTTGAGCTCGTCTTTGCCTGCAGTGGCGGCCGCCACCTGTTCTTCCGCGGGCAGAGTGGCCACAGCGGCTGCGGCGTTGAGCGAGATGGTGCCGGACTTCACCGCTGCCACCAGCTCCGGCGCTGCCTGCTTCTGGATTTTTTCAATCATGACCACCTGGCTGCTGCTCAGGCGGGCCGCGCGCGCAATGGCTTCGCGGCTGCTCAGGTCTTCGAGGGGCGCCACGCTGGCCGCCGCAGGGGCGGCGGTGGCAGAGCTTTCTTCAGGCTGCGTTTCTGCTTCCGCATTGCCCGCCACAAAGGCTGCAGCCGCGCGTGCACGGCGCTCCGCCACGATCTCGCGCTTGCGCAGCGCCAGCACGCCACGCTGAAAGTCAGACACGCTGCGGCGGCCCAGGTGCTGGTCGATCATCCACAGGTGCACATCTTCCATCGATTGGAAGCGCGTGTTCTGCACGGTTTGGAAGGGCAGGCCGTGCTTTTGGCAAATGCCGTAGCGGTTGTGGCCGTCCACCAGCACATCGCCCCACAGCACCAGGGCATCGCGGCAACCCTCGGCCAGGATGCTGCGCTCCAGCGCATCGTGTTCTTCCGGGGTCAGGGGGTCGATGTAGGCTTTGAGTTCTTCGTTGACAACGATGTTCATGGTGTGTGGGCGCGTGGCCGGGTCTTCAAGGCAGGGGCGGCATTGTAGTTGCGCCGTGCCTGCTGTCTGGCAAGGCTTACTTGTCCCGCGTGCCGCGCAGGGCCAGCCAGCCCGCCACCGCTGTGAACACCACGAGGATGCCCACGATGACCCAAAAGCCATGTTCGCTGTCGGCCAGCGGGATGCCCCCCACATTCATGCCCAGCAGGCCCGCAAGAATGTTGATGGGCAGCGCCAGCACGGTGACCACGGTCAGCACGAACAGGCTGCGGCTGTTGGCCTCCTGCACGCTGGCCGCCAGCTCTTCCTGCAGCAGCTTGATGCGCTCTTGCAGCCCCTGCATGTCACGCAGCACCACCGAGAACTCTTCGGTGGAATCGCGCAGCTCCTGCACATCGTCGGCGCCCATCCAGGCGGGTGGGTGCTGCAGCAGGCGGAACAAGGCCGCAGGCTCGGGGGCCAGCAGCCGCTGCAGCCGCACCAGCAAGCGCCGCAATACGCCCAGCCGCGCCCGTTTGTGGTTGAGCCGGCCCGCCAACAGCTCGTCCTCGATGCCATCGATGCGCTGGGTGACGCCGCGCACGATGTCCACCAGCCCGGCGGCCTGGGTGCGCATCAGCTGCTCCAGCAGCGCCACGCTGGAGCGCGGCGTGTAGCCCTGCCGAACGGCCGTGCGAAGCGCGTCCACCGACCGCAGCGGGTGGGCGCGCGCGGTGATGACCACATGGGGCAGCACGCAAATCCACAGCGTGGCAATGTCAAAGGGCTCGAAGGCGAAGTCGAAATGCGCGTCGTTGAGCACGCCCACCAGGGCGTCGTCGTCGCGTTCGATGCGGGTGGAGTGCGAGCCCTCTTTGAGTGCCTCAAAAAAAGCATCGGGCAGCTGGGCGTGCCGCTGTATCCAGCGCAGGGCCTGGGCGTGTGCCAGGTTGAAGTGCAGCCAGACGAAGGGGGCAGGGTCGGGGTGTGGCGCCAGCCCTTGGCTTGGTGGCGTGGTGGGATTGGCATGGGCGTGCAGCCAGTGCGCGGCCTCGGTGCTGTCCAGCGGTTTGGCGGGCGCGCTGCCCTGCATGAGGTAGCCGCACACCAGTCCTGCCGAATCTCCGCCGTAGCTGTGGGGTGGCAGCGTGCCAGCAGAGTGGACGGTCATGGAATGGGTGAACAAAAAAGACGAGAGCCCGGACGGCCGGGCAGTTCGCCATCGTGCGTTGCGAGCATGACGGTTTGATGACTGTTTGGTGGCTGTCATCGTCTTGTCACGCGATCGGGGCAGCATGGGCGCACCTTTTTGCACCGTTTCACCGCCATGTTCCAGAACGCACCGTTCGACGCCCAGGACCTGATGCAGCGCATCGCCAACGACTTGATAGACAGTTACGACGAAGAACTGGAACTGGAAATTGAAGACCGCAACGTGGATGAAGACGGTGATCTGGTGGCCACCGACAAGCTGGAGCGCCAGCGCTACTTCAAAGAGCTGTTTCGCCTGCAGGGCGAGCTGGTCAAGCTGCAGGACTGGGTGCAGCACAGCCGCCAGAAGGTGGTGATTTTGTTTGAAGGGCGCGATGCGGCGGGCAAGGGCGGGGTGATCAAGCGCATCACCCAGCGGCTGAACCCGCGTGTGGCGCGTGTGGCCGCACTGCCAGCGCCCAACGACCGCGAGCGCACGCAGTGGTACTTTCAGCGCTATGTGGCGCACCTGCCAGCGGCGGGCGAGATCGTGCTGTTTGACCGCAGCTGGTACAACCGTGCGGGTGTGGAGCGCGTGATGGGCTTTTGCTCGGACGACGAGTACGAAGAGTTTTTCCGCACCGTGCCTGAATTTGAAAAGATGCTCGTGCGCTCGGGCATCAAGCTCGTCAAATACTGGTTCTCCATCACCGATGAAGAGCAGCACCTGCGCTTTCTGGGGCGCATCCACGACCCCCTCAAGCAGTGGAAGCTTAGCCCCATGGACCTGGAAAGCCGCGTGCGCTGGGAGGCCTACACCAAGGCCAAGGAAACCATGCTGGAGCGCACCCACATCCCCGAAGCCCCCTGGTGGGTGGTGCAGGCGGTGGACAAGAAAAAGGCCCGCCTCAACTGCATTCACCACCTGCTGAGCCAGCTGCCCTACCAGGAAGTGCCCCATGCCCCCGTGGTGTTGCCAGACCGGGTGCGCAACCCCGAGTATTTCCGCCAGCCTGTGCCTGCGTCAATGTACGTGCCTGAGGTGTATTGAGTGCTGCAAGCGCCGAAGCTATCTCCGTCTGGGCGGTGTTGCTATAGAGTTGATAGCTTCTAGCGCTTGTCCAGTAAGTGCTGGAGGCCAAAACACTTCAAACTGATGGGGCCATCTGTATTTGTCGTGGGCCGCCCATGGAGCCCGCCCCAGCTTGCGAGCGGTTCCTGCCTCCGCTAAAGCGCACCCGAAATGGAGCGGTGCCCCACACCGTTGAGGGCTTTTTTCCGGTGGTGTCCACCGCCGTAGGTGTTTGTCTCACGGAGGCTGGGGGAAAGCATCCCGCCCCGTGGAGCTTCACTCCTGTTAAGGTGGCAAGGGTTTTCCCTTGGTGATGCATGTCACCCTGCCTGCAATCTTCCCTTCCTCCATGCCCCGCAAACCCCGTCTTTTTTCCCTGGCCAGTTGGACTCGCGCCTACCAGCGCAACCTTGCGGCCCTGGTGCGTGCAACCCAGCCGGTGCCCCGGAAAAAAGCTGTTTCAGCGCAGGCACGGCCGCAGCGCAAGGTGGCAGCCAAGCCTGCACCCCAACGGCCCAAACTGGCCAACCCTTCTGAGCAATGGATTGCCGGCGTGGCTCCCGGCCCTGCGGGTGCGCGGCGCTTTCACCTGTTTGTGCCGCCGGGGCTGGTGGCTGCACCGGGCGAGACTTTTGCGCTGCTCGTCATGCTGCACGGGTGCCGCCAGACGGGAAGTGACCTGGCCGCCATCTCGCGCATGAACCGCATTGCAACGCGCAAGCGCTTTCTGGTGCTCTACCCGGAGCAAGAGCGCATGGCCAACCCCCAGGGCTGCTGGAACTGGTACGAGCGCCGCAGCGGCAAGGCCGACGCCGAGGCGGCCACGGTCCTCGCCGCCGTGGACCAGGTGGCGCGGCGGCACCCCGTGGACCTGGCGCGCGTGGCCGTGGCGGGCCTGTCGGCGGGTGCCAGCATGGCTGCGCTGCTGGGAGCGCTGTACCCCACGCGGTTCTGCGCCGTGGCCATGCATTCGGGGGTGGCACCGGGTACGGCCGAATCGGCCGCCAACGCCTTGGCCGCCATGCGCGGCACCCGTGATGCGCAATTGCCTGATGCATGGCCCGCGCTGCCAACCGCCATGACCGAGACGGGGTTGCACGCGGCTCCTCAAGGGTTGCGCCTGCCGCCCCTGCTGGTGCTGCATGGCGATGCCGACCGCGTGGTGTCCGTGCGCAACGCCACGGCCACGGCGCTGCTCTGGGCCCAGGCCTCGGGCGCCCGTGCCACGGCAGAGCGCACCGTGGCACGCGGCCAGCGGTATCCGATGCGGGCGGTGGACTTCAAGCTGCGCGGCCAGCTGGCCGTGTCGTTGCGCGAAATTGCCGGGCTGGACCACGCCTGGAGCGGCGGCGCTTCCCGTTGGCCTTACAGCGATCCGGCGGGGCCGGATGCGTCAGCCCTCATCTGGGCTTTTGTGGCACGGCAGTTCAAGAAAGTTTGAAGAAAATGGCCGCTAGCGCTTATGTATCAAGCGCTGGTAGCTATCATTTTTGATGGCTGGCGTGTACGAAGGCGGCTTAGGTCAGTCGCAGCGGTGCCGTGCCGGTCGAGCCTACAGCAGGCGCTTGGTGGGATTCGTCCAGGTGGAAGGTCGCCACCACCTGCGTCAGCTCTTGCGCGTGCTGCTGTAAGGCTGCGGCAGCCGCTGCGGCTTCTTCCACCAGCGCGGCGTTCTGCTGCGTGCCCTGGTCCATCTGTGCCACGGCCTGGTTGATCTGCTCGATGCCGTCGGTCTGCTCGCGGCTGGCCTGGCTGATTTCTTCGATCACGGACGACACCTGCAGCACGCTGTTCACCACCGCCTGCATGGTGGTGCCAGCTTCCTGAGCCAGTTGCGTGCCGGCCTTGACCTGTTCGGCAGAATTTCCGATCAGGGCCTTGATTTCCTTGGCCGCTTCGGAGGAGCGCTGCGCCAGGCTGCGCACTTCGGTCGCCACCACCGCGAAGCCCCGGCCTTGTTCACCGGCGCGGGCCGCTTCTACCGCCGCATTGAGCGCGAGGATGTTGGTCTGAAAGGCAATGCCTTCAATCACGCCTGTGATGTCTGCGACCTTGCGCGACGACGCTTCAATCGAGTCCATGGTCTGCACGACCTTTTCCACCGCAGCGCCCCCCTGGCGCGCCACGTCGGAGGCAGACTTCGCCAACCTGCTGGCCTGGCGTGCGTTGTCGGCGTTCTGTTTGACGTTGGAGGTCATTTCCTCCATCGAGGCGGCCGTTTGCTCCAGAGCGCTTGCTTGGGATTCGGTGCGGCCCGACAGGTTGCTGTTGCCCGCCGCGATCTGTTGCGAGGCGCTGGCGATGTGCTCGGTGCCGCTGCGCACCCGCTGCACGATGCGGTGCAGGCTGTTGCGCATGGCCTGTATGTCCAGCATCAGGCTGGACTCGTCACCGGGACGGGTCTTCACCGCCACGGCCAGGTCACCCTGGGCAATGCTGCGCGCGATGTGGCGCGCATAGTCGGGCTCGCCACCCAACTGCCGCAGCAGGTTGCGCGAGATCAGGGTGCCCACCACCAGCAGCGCTGCACCCAGCGCCAGTGCCACGGCACCAAAGCCCATGGCGCGTTTCCAGATGGCGGCGTTCACGGTGTCGATGTAGACGCCTGAACCAATCACCCAGCCCCAGGGCTCAAAGCCTTTGACGTAGGAGGTCTTCTCCACCGGAATATCACTGCCAGCCTTGGGCCACATGTAGGGCACAAAACCGGCGCCCTGGGTCTTCACGATGCGCACAAATTCCATGAACAGCGGCAGACCGTTGGGATCTTTGTTGGCAGAAAGATCCTGCCCGTTCAGCTCAGGCCTGACGGGGTGCATCACCATGCGGGGATGCATGTCGTTGATCCAGATGTATTCATTGCCGCTGTAGCGCAGCGCTTGCATGGCCGCTGCTGCGCGTTGCCGGGCTTCCTCGTCGGGCATGGCTCCCTTGGTACTCAGCGTGTGGAAATGCACGGCAATGCCATGAGCCACCTCGACCACCTGGCGCACACCGGTTTGCCGCTCTTCAAGGATCAGCTTGCGTTCGGAAACCAGGAACCAGGCCGTCATCACCACCATGCCCAAAAGCGCGAAGAGCACTAGAAGGGCGAGTTTTCTTGCAATGGTCATGGCGCGCGCCTGAAGTGAAAGGAGAGGTGCAAATTTGCAAATTTTTTACAAAAAGTTGCAAATTGTGGTGGTTCGCGCTGATTCTAGTCTTTGGGTTTGCAATGTGCTGACATTGGGGCCTTTGTTCAGGGTTTGTCCCGACAAAGTTCCGCAAGCGCTGGACCGCCTACAGGCGCGGGTCGCGCCTCAGATGTGGCGACCCGGGGTTACACCAGTCGCGCGGCGACCAGTTCCTTTTTGAGGTAGGCGTAAAACAGTGGCGCGGCCACCAGTCCCGCGGGGCCAAAGACGGCCTCGGCCACGAACATCACGCTCAGCAACTCCCACACACCCATCTGCGTGCGCTGGCCCACCACCTTGGCGTTGATGACGTATTCGGCCTTGTGGATCAGGATGAGAAAGCCCAGGCAGGCCGCAGCCGCCAGGGGCGACACCGACAAGCCCACGATGGTCATCACCACATTGCACAGCAGGTTGCCCACGATGGGTACCAGGCCCGCCACAAAGGTCAGCGTGATGAGCACCGGCGTGTAGGGCAGGGCCATGTCCCACATCGGCAAAATGAACAGCAGAAACAGGGCCGTGAGCAAGGTGTTGAAGGCAGCAATCCAGAACTGCGCCGCCACGATCTGACGGAATGCCTCGCCAAACAGGGTGACGCGCTGGGCCAATTGCTGGGCCAAAGGCCCCAGGCCTGCCTTGGTCGTGCGCACGGCGGCCAGTGAGCCAATGAGCAAGCCCACGTAGGCAAACAGCACACTGCCCAGCCATGCACGCCCTGCCATGGCCAAAGCACCCGCCTTGGCGCCCAGGTAATTGGCGATGATGCGCTGGATTTCTGCGGCGCCCTCGGGCAGGTGGGCGGCCATGTCTGCCGGCAGCTTCAGGCGCAATTCCAGCACGGTGCGGGCCATGTAGGTGAGCAGTTCGCGGTATTGCTGGGGCGCATCAACCAGGTAGCCACGCGAATGCGTCAGCCCGGCGGCCAGCAGCGCCAGGGGCATGAGCATGACCACGGCCGCGGCTACCACCTGGGCAGAGCGGGGTGGGGCATCAGCCGCTGGGCGGTTGCGCTGCGCGCCGGGCAGGCGCCGCGCACCCGCAGCGATCCACGCAGTCAGCGCGCGGGTGAGCAGAAAGCCCAGGCATACGCACAGCAGGCCGGGCAGCAGCCCGCGCCACATCACCAACAAGAGTGCGCCTCCCATCAGCAGATAGCTGGCCAGCACCACGCCCGGCCTCACCGACCGAAGGGGCGGTGGGGCGGTGGTGTAGCTGGCAAGCGCCGCCGGGGGCGGCTCGGGCGAGAGGGCAGGGGGCTGGTGCTGCGCCATGCGCGTGGTGGTGGAGTGCGGGGTTAGGCGACGACCACTGCGGCACCCTCGCCGCGCTGTGCAATCGTGCCAATGGTGTATACCTGCTCGCCCGCGGCACGCAGTGTGGCGGCCGTGGCTTCGGCGTTGGCGGCGTCTACCACCACCACCATCCCGATGCCGTTGTTGAACGTGCGGTTCATCTCGATGTCGTCAATGCCTGCGGTCTTTTGCAGCCAGGCAAACAGCTCGGTCTGGGGCCAGCTGCCCTTCTTCAGGTGGGCGGCAGTGCCTTCGGGCAGCACGCGGGGAATGTTCTCCAGCAGGCCGCCACCGGTGATGTGGGCCAGTGCCTTGATGGGGTGGGCGGCCAGCGCGGCCAGCACGTTCTTCACGTACAGGCGGGTGGGTTCCATGATGGCTTGCTTGAAAGGCTTGCCGTCCAGCGTGGCGGGCACGGTACCAGCAGCTTCGGCACGTTCAATGCACTTGCGAACCAGGCTGAAGCCATTGGAATGCACACCGTGGCTGGCCAGGCCCAGCACCACATCGCAAGGGGCGACGTTCTGGCCAGTCAGGATCTTGGACTTTTCGACTGCGCCCACGGCAAAGCCTGCCAGGTCGTATTCACCGGCGGGGTACATGCCGGGCATTTCCGCCGTTTCGCCACCGATCAGGGCGCAGCCGCTCAGCTCGCAGCCCTTGGCAATTCCGCCCACTACCGCAGCGGCCGTGTCTACATCGAGCTTGCCGCAGGCAAAATAGTCTAGGAAGAACAGGGGCTCGGCGCCTTGCACCAGCACATCGTTCACGCTCATGGCCACCAGGTCGATGCCCACGGTGTCGTGCATGTTCCATTCAAACGCCAGCTTGAGCTTGGTGCCCACGCCGTCAGTGCCGCTCACCAGCACGGGTTCCTTGTAGCGCTTGGGCACTTCAAACAGGGCGCCAAAGCCGCCAATGCCTGCCAGCACGCCTTCGCGCATGGTTTTCTTGGCCAGTGGCTTGATGCGCTCGACGAGTGCGTCGCCAGCGTCGATGTCAACGCCAGCGTCTTTGTAGGACAGGGGGGTAGGGGTAGCGGCAGAGTTGCTCATGGCGAAGATGGCACGGACCAGCGTGCGCAGCAGACTAAAATTTGCGCAGATTTTACGGGGTGCGCGCCGCCTGCCCGGCGGCTCTCCCTTCACACCGTCCTGTTTTCTCTCTGGAGCCCATGCCGTTCTTCGCCTTTTCTCCTTGCTCCAGCGTGTTCGCCAGCGGGCAGTTGCCATGAAGCAGCTGGCGCTGGATATCGGCCTGGCCACGGGGCCGACACTGTCAAGCTTCTATGCGGGCCCCAATGAAGCCGCCCTGCAACACCTGCGCTTGTGGGCCGGTGAGGGCAGCAGCCAGAACACCCGCTCGCCCGTGCCCACCTACCTGTGGGGCGAGGCCGGCAGTGGCAAAACCCATTTGCTCAAGGCGGTGTGCGAAGCCCTGCACGAGCAAGGCGCCAGCGTCGGCTGGATGGACGCCTCGGTTGCCAACCCCCCCGACTTTGACGAGCGCTGGGCAGCCGTGGTGATGGACGAAGTGCATCTTTACAACACGGCCCAGCAGGCCAGTGCGTTCAACTGGTTTGTGAATGCCATCAATCCCGCCACCGGCGGCCAGCGCTGGGTGCTGGCTGCGGGCGATTTGCCGCCTGCCGACCTGCCGCTGCGCGATGATTTGCGCAGCCGCATGGGCTGGGGGCATGTGTTCCAGCTGCAATTGCTGGATGAAACCGCGCGCCGCGCCGTGCTGCGCCAGGAAGCAGACGCCCGGGGCGTGTTTTTGGGCGATGAGGTCATGGACTTCATGCTCAAGCGCTTTTCGCGTGACCTGGGCAGCCTGATGCAGTTGCTGGACCAGCTCGATGCGTTTGCCTTGCGCACCCAGCGTGCCATCACCATTCCGTTGCTGAAGGCGATGCTTGAATCGGAATGAAAAGGCTGAGGCCTGCGGATTGCTGTGAACCCACTCCAGCACCGCCCATGCTCAACGCACTTAAAAAGAATCAATGACGGATACCCAGACCCCTCGCCTTCGGTTGGCCTTGTTCGACCTGGACCACACCCTGCTGCCGCTCGACTCCGACTACGAGTGGGGTGAGTTCACCATTCGCCTCGGCTGGAACGACCCGGTGGAGTTTGCCCGCCGCAACGACGAGTTCTATGCCCATTACCAGGCAGGCACGCTCGACGTACACGACTACGTACGCTTCGCCACCGAGGCGGTTCGCCTGCGGGGGCCTGAGGCCGCCGCGGCAGCCCATGCGCAGTTCATGCGCGAAGTGATTGCCCCTGCCATCCGCCCGCAGGCGCTAGATTTGATCCGCCAGCACCAGGCGGCGGGGGATCACGTGCTCATCGTCACGGCAACCAACGAATTCGTCACCCGTCCCATCGCCAAAGCGCTGGGCGTGGAGGAATTGCTGGCCGTGCAATTGGCCCGCGATGCGCAAGGCTGGTACACCGGTGAAATCGACGGCATACCGACCATGCGCCAGGGCAAAGTGCTGCGCATGGAACAATGGCTGGCCGAGCGCCAGTTGAGCTGGGGCGATGTGGAAAGCACGTTCTACAGCGATTCCATGAACGACGTGCCTTTGTTGGAAAAAGTCGATCATCCTGTCGCCACCAACCCCGATCCCCGGCTGCGCGCCCTGGCGCAAGAGCGCGGCTGGCGCATACTGGACCTTTTCGCGGACGATGCCAGCGCCGCCACTGCGGGCGCGTAAGCTCCCGCCCCCTGAACTGCGCCCCGTGCCAGTCACACTGTTTACTGCATACCCATGATCAAGAAGTTCATCGACAAACTGCTGGGCAAATCGACGCCCGGAACCTCTGGCGGCAAGCCGCACTTCGGCAAGCGCGAAGAGGTTCCTGCCTCGGTGCACGGCATCAACCCCGAGCTGGTGGACCGGCGCGCGGCCGATGTGGTGCACACGCTCAAGGATGCGGGCTACGAGGCCTACATCGTGGGTGGTGCCGTGCGCGACCTGCTGCTGGGTCTGCGCCCAAAGGACTTTGACGTGGCTACCAACGCCACGCCTGAGCAGGTGAAGGCGCTGTTTCGCCGTGCGTTCATCATTGGCAAGCGCTTTCGCATCGTGCACGTGGTGCATGGCCGGGGCCGCGAGCATGAAGTGATCGAGGTTTCCACCTTCCGCGCCTACCTCGATAACTCGGCCGCAGGGCAGGTGAGTGGCAACGAAAAGACCAGCAAGGCTCAGCTGTCGGGCATGCAGCATGCGGTGGATGCCAGCGGCCGTGTGCTGCGCGACAACGTGTGGGGCCCGCAAGACGAAGACGCCACCCGCCGCGACTTCACCGTGAACGCCATGTACTACGACCCGGAAACCCAGGTGGTGGTGGACTACCACAAGGGCATCCAGGACGCGAAGAAGAAAACCCTGCGCATGATTGGCGACCCCGCCACGCGCTACCGCGAAGACCCGGTGCGCATCATCCGCGCCGTGCGTTTCGCCGCCAAGCTCAGCCCCCTGGGTTTCACTATCGACGCCAAGACGGCCGCGCCGCTGGTGCAGTCGCAGGCCCTGTTGGCCGATGTGCCGCAAAGCCGCATGTTTGACGAAATGCTCAAGCTGCTGCAAACCGGCCACGCCATTGCCACCATTGAACAATTGCGCAAGCTGGGCATGGCCAAGGGCATTTACCCCCTGCTGGACGTGGCTGTGGAGCGGGCCGACACGCCGTTTGTGAAGGCGGCCCTGATGGACACCGACCGCCGCGTGCAAGAAGGCAAGCCCGTGGCGCCCAGCTTCTTGCTGGCCTGCGTGCTGTGGGAAGACGTGCGCAAGGGCTGGGACGAGCGCCTGAATCGCCGCGAGCATGCGCTGCCTGCCTTGCAGGATGCGATTGACGAGGTGTTTGACCGCCGCATTGGCGATGTGTCGGGCCGCGGCAAGCTGGCCGCCGACATGCGCGAGATCTGGGTCATGCAGCCTCGCTTTGAAAAGCGCGTGGGCAACACGCCGTTTGGCATGGTCATCCAGCCCCGTTTCCGCGCAGGCTTTGACTTCATGCGTCTGCGTGCCGACATTGGAGAGGTGGAGGAAGCCCTGGCCGAGTGGTGGCAAGACTTCCAGACGGCCGATGACGAGCGCCGCGACGACCTGATGGACCAGGCCCGGGAAGAGCAGCGGGCGCGCCAGAAAGCGCAGCAACAGGCCCAGCCCGTGGTGCGCCGTGTGCCCAAGAAGGCGGCCCCCGCAGCCGCCGCGCCATCGGCCGAGGCAGGGTTGCCCACCGCAGATGGCGCGCCTGATGACGCTGCTGCCCCCAAAAAGCGCCGCCGCCGTCGCCGCAAGCCAGGTGGCGCGGCTGGAGATGCTGGGCCAGCATCGTCCGCCGAATGATTGCGGAGCAGGGCGCGCCCGCGCCCGTTGATGTGTGGGTGGGCCTGGGGGCCAACCTGGGCGAACGTGAAGAGGCCCTGCGCAGTGCCTTGCAGCGCATGGCTGAATGGCCTGACACCCGCTTGATCGCAGTGTCTGCCCTGTACTCCAGCGCCCCTGTAGACGCGGGTGGCCCCGATTACCTGAATGCCGTGGCGCACTTGCAGACCGCGTTGGCGCCTCTGGATGTACTGCAGCGCCTGCAGGCCATAGAACAGGATGCTGGCCGCGAGCGGCCTTACCGCAATGCCCCACGCACGCTGGACTTGGACGTGCTGCTGTACGGCAGTGAAGTGCTGTCCACCCCTACGCTCACGGTGCCGCACCCTCGTATGAACGAACGCGCATTTGTGCTGCTGCCCCTGGCAGAGCTGGCGCCTGGCTTGGTGAGCCAAGCTGCGCTGGATGCCGTGGCAGACCAGCGCATTACCCGTTTACCCCAGGCATGGGTTGCAGGTTTGCTATAAAAATATGAGCTGCTAGCGCTTGTCATATAAGCGCTAGAGCCCAATTTCTCTCTTAATCTACCTTCGCGCCAGAGAGTTTCACCACGTCCTTGTACTTGGCACGTTCGCTGGCCATGAAGGATTCAAACTGCTGCGGTGTGGTGGGCACAGGTTCTGCCAACAGCGCGCCAAAGCGCGTCTTGGTTTCCGGGGCCTGCAGGGCTGCAACAAAGGCGCGGTTGAGCTTGTCCACCACGGGCTTGGGCGTGTCCTTGGGCGCTACAAGGCCCCACCAGGTGTCAATGGCAAAGCCCTTGAACGTGCCGGCCATGGTGGGCACGCCCGGCAGCGCAGAGGAGGGCTCCAGCGATGTCACTGCCAATGCCTTGAGCTTGCCCGAGCGGATGTTGGGCGCCGCTGCGGCCAGGTTGTCGATGTTGAAGTCCACCTCGCCCGCCAGCAGTGCCAGCTGCGCAGGGTTGGCTCCGCGGTAAGGGATGTGCAGGGCGTAGATGCCGGCGCGCTGCTTGAACATCTCGCCTGCCAGATGGCCTGCACTGCCATTGCCGCCGCTGCCGTAGTTCAGCTTGGCGGGGTTGGCTTTGGCGTAGGCAATCAGGTCAGCCAGGCTATGGATCTTGAGCTGCTCTGCCTTCGCTGCATTCATGACCAGCACATTCGGCACCCGCACCATCTGCGTGATGGCCACGAAGTCTTTGGCTGCATCGAACGGCATGCGGCTGTAGAGCCACGGGTTCACCGCATGTGTGGCTGTGGCCGCGATGCCAATGGTCAGCCCGTCAGGCGAAGCCTTGGCAATCGCATCGGCCCCGATGTTGCCGCCCGCGCCGCCCTTGTTGTCGATGATGACCGTGCCCAGCGAATCGCGCACACGCTCTGCCAGGGCGCGTGCCGTCACGTCAATCGGCCCGCCAGGGGCATACGGAACGATGATTCGGATGGGTTGCCCGGTGTCTTGCGCCAAGGCCAGGGGTGATGAGAAGGCTGCTGCGACAGCAGCGCCGGCGACGAGGAGGTTTCTGCGATTCATGGCTACATTGTTGCAAAAAAGTGAACAACCTCAGAGAGAAGCCTGCACGGAGCGATGTGTGGCAGGCCCTCCAGCCCAATCGGCAAGCATCTGAATCTGTGAAGTGGATGAATCGCTGGAGGTGCCAGAGCAGCCAGGGATTCATCCTTGCGCAGCAGGGCCGTGCCCGCCAGCCCTCAAGCCTGCGGGCCGTGTTTGTCGGCTTCGGAGGTGAAGGAATCCGCGAAGAACTCTTCTGCAGGAAGACCCCGCTGCGCCGTGTAGGCCGTGCGTGCCGATTCCACCACGATGGGTGCACCGCAGGCGTAGACCTGATAGCCCGATAGGTCGGCGAAGTCGTCCAGTACGGCCTGGTGCACAAAGCCGGTGCGGCCTGTCCACTGGTCTTCGGGCAGCGCGTCAGACACTACGGGCACGTAGCGCAGTTGCGGCATTTGCGCAGCCAGTTCGACCACCCACTGGTGCATGTACAGGTCACCCGGCCGGCGGCCGCCCCAGTACAGCGTGGTGGGGCGGGTGATGCCCTTGAACTGCATGTGCTCCAGCAAGGCCTTGATGGGGGCAAAGCCCGTGCCCGAGGCCAGCAGCACAATGGGCTTGTCGGAGTCTTCGCGCAGGAAGAAGCTGCCGAAAGGGCCTTCTACGCGCAGGATTTCCTTTTCCTTCATTGCGCCAAACACGTGGTCGGTGAACTTGCCCCCCGGCAAATGCCGAATGTGCAATTCGACACCTGCGGCGGTGGTCTGGGTGTGCGGCGCATTGGCCATCGAGTAAGCGCGCCGCGCGCCGTCGCGCAGGATGAATTCGATGTATTGGCCTGCGTGGTAGCGGAACGTATCGGCTGCAGGCAGTTGCAGGCGCACCTGCATCACGTCGTGCGACTTTTTCTCCAACGTGGACACGCGCACAGGCATCTTCTTGATGGGGTAGGCGCTTTCGTCGGTGACTTGCCGGGACTCCAGAACCACACCAGACAAAGGCCGTGCGCAGCAGGTCAGCACGAAGCCAGCGGCTTCTTCGTCGGCGCTCAATGCCTTGGCCTGATGGTCTGCGTGGGCGACTGAGCCGCTGAGCTTCTTGCACTTGCAGGAGCCGCAGGCACCGTCCTTGCAGCCGTAGGGCAGGCCCACGCCGCTGCGAATGGCGGCAGCCAGAATGGTTTCGTCGCCCTGGCTTTGGAAGCTGCGCCCGCTGGGGGCTACAGAAATCTGGAATGCGGCGGCGCCACTGTCTTCAGGTCGCGTCATGTTGTGGGTATCCTTGGGGTTCTTGTGCGAATGGCGCCGATTTTGCCCTCAGAAACTGAAGGTCTGCTGAGGTGGCCTATTTGCCCGACGTTTCCTTGACATGGGCTGGATGTGGTCGCCACGCGAGCTTTGCGTGCGGATGACCTGCCGGCGCCTGAGCAACACCCATCATCCTCGCTTGTCTGTCCGAAAGAATTCATGAGTACCGTGGCTTTGTCCAGTGGCGTGGGCGCCTTGCCCGCGCGTTTCCGCCGCGAGCGGTTGTTGATTGTGGGTTGCGGCGATGTAGGCATGCGCGTGGCCCGCAACTATGCCCAGGGCGCAGGTGCCGGCCGCGTGCGGGTGATGGCCCTGACCTCCAGCCCAGAACGCAAGGCGGCTTTGCGCGGGGTGTCTGTCACGCCGCTTTTGGGAGACCTGGACCAGCCTGCCACGCTGCGCCGCCTGGCCGGGCTGGCCACGCGGGTGTTGCACCTGGCCCCTCCGCCTGGCGAAGGGGGTGGGCGCGACGCGTGGTGGCGCGATCCGCGCACGCTGGCACTGGTCCGCGCGCTGCGCATGCGCAATTTGCCAATATCGCTGGCGTACGCATCGACCAGTGGGGTGTATGGCGATTGCGCGGGGGCGCTGGTGCGCGAAACGCGCCCCGTGGCGCCTGCTACCCCACGCGCCCAACGCCGTGTGGATGCCGAAGCCGCTGTGCGCCACCTGGGCCGCGCAGGGGTGCGTGCCAGCATTCTGCGCATTCCGGGCATTTACGCGCCTGACCGGGACGGCGGCACGCCCCAGGCGCGTCTGCTCAAGGGCACGCCAGTGCTGGAGGCGGGCGACGACGTTTACACCAACCACATCCACGCGGACGACCTGGCCCGCGCCTGCGTGGCCGCACTGTGGCGGGGGCGTGCGCAGCGGGCGTACCACATCAGCGATGGGCAGCACATGCAGATGGGGGCGTACTTCGACTTGGCTGCCGATCTGTATGGGCTGCCACGCCCTCCACGCATGCCGCGCAGCGCCGCGAAAGAGCAGCTCTCGCTCATGCTGCTGAGCTTCATGAGTGAATCGCGCAGGCTCGACAACCAGCGCATGCTGCGCGAGCTGGGGGTGCGGCTGCGGTTCCCGGATGTGGTGGCTGGCCTGCGCTCAGGGCTGCCGGCCCATCAGCAGGGGGCCTGACCGCCTTTGGAGCGGCACACGCCGTCGTTGCCAGGAAAGCGCCCAGGCCCCGCGCGTGGGTAGCGGGCGCCGGTGTTGTCCACGCAGTGAAAGTTGCCGCAGTGCGTGAGGTACGGCTTTTGCGGCACAGGGGGGGCATACACCGGCTGCCGTGGCGGGGCCACGACGATGCGTGGCTGCGTGGCGCGTGCGCGCTCCAGCTCTGCATAACCCTGTGGGCCCAGGCAGTCCAGATCCATCTGCCGCTGCGCCGCCTCCAGGCGCGGTTCCTGGTCATAGGTGTTGCCTGACAAGGTGCTGGAAACAAGCTCCAGATTTCTGCGTGAACGCGCACATTCCGCAGAGCGTGCGTAGTCCTGGGGTTGCGGCGCAGTGGCGGCTGCTCTGGCCGCCCTCACGCGTTCTTGCTCGGCATCGCGCTGCGCCTGCAGATCGGCCGCCGCTTTTTCGGCTTGCAGGCGTTGCTGTTTGAGTTCAATAGCCCGCTCGGCCGCTTTGCGGTCCTGCTCGATCTCTTCGGCGGAGCGTTTGGCCTCCACCTCGTGGCCTGTGGTGCCCGCCGCGCATTTGCCATCGGTGTAGGTCACTTGGCCGGTTTTTGGGTCGGTGCAGCGCACCACCTGGCCGGATGCAGGCAACGCGCTGAAGGCTGCAAGCGCCAGCAAGGCGACTGGTTTCCAGAGGGTGATCAAGCGGCGTGGCTGGGTCATGGCAGGGTTTGCTGGCAAGGTTCAGGGCCGGGCACCCGGCATGGAGGGGCGCCCTCCAGGGCCGCGGCCATCTTCCGCACTTTGCCCCTGGGCTGGAGGGCGTGCGTCGCGCCATACCCGGTCGGGCCCTTGCGGGGTGGGCTTGCGGCTGGGTTCGCCGCCCTGCGGCTCGCGGTCAGGCTCTCTGCGGTCGGGGCGGTTGGGGCGCGGGGGGCTGGGCCGGTCTGGGTCCCGGTCGCGGTGGGGATCGCGTGCGTTGTCCCGGTCCGGTCCCCTCCAGTGGCCAGGGGGCGCGGGGCGGCGGTCATCCCAGTGGCGGTCGTAGCCGGGGCGGCCGTAGTAGGCCGGTGGGGGTGGCGCCGGGTAGGGGCGAACGATGTAGGGCTGCGGGTAGATGTACACCGGTGGCTCGCCATACGCGGGGTGGTAGGCGTGCTCATAGTAGGTGTCTCCGGGTACGGTTGCGCAACCGGCCAGGCCTGCTGCCACTGCCGCTGCACTCAAAAACCGGAGGAAAAATGTCGTCATGGGCCGTTCCCTGGGGTGGTGCCACCTTTGCAGGCGCCGTGAACTGCCCGAGCAGGCGGTATTCACGGTGGGAGCACGCTACCACATGACGTTTGGGCACACGGTCTGGTTGACCGTTGCGGTCAACCAGGGCCCGGCTCAAGCCCCACGGCGCTTGCGGGTGTGGGCAAGCGCAGCTGGACCGAGTCTGCGTCAGTGCGGCAGAACCCGGCGGATGGTTTCCGCCAGGTCTTCGGCCACGAACTTGGCCACGTAGCCATCAGCGCCCACGCTGCGCACATGGTCTTCATTGGCTGAGCCCGAGAGCGACGAGTGGATGACCACGGGCAGGCCGCTGAAGCGCGCATCCTGCTTGATGTTGCGCGTGAGCGTAAAGCCGTCCATCTCGGGCATTTCCAAGTCGGTCAGCACCATGGCCACGCGGTCGGTCACGGCCTTGCCCTCGGCCTCGGCGGCCTTGGCGATGGCGTTCAAGCGGTCCCAGGCTTCTTTGCCTGACTTCACCATTTCGTAAGGCGCATTCAACACCTTCAGCTCTTGCTCGATGAGTGAGCGGGCGACAAACGAATCGTCTGCCGCCAGAACGATGGTGCCGGGCTTGAGCTTGAGCTTGGCGCCGACCTTCTCTTCGGTCACTTCGTGGCCGTCCGATGGCGACACCATCTGCAAGATGGCTTCCACGTCCAGAACCTGGGCCAGGCGCGACTCGTCGGTGTTGCCATCCAGGCGGGCAATGCTGGTCACCAGCTTGCCAGCGGCGCCGCTGGTTTCGGCGGAGAGCACTTGTTTCCAGTCCAGGCGTACGATGTCTTCCACCGATTCCACGGCGAAAGCCTGTGTGGTGCGCGCATATTCCGTCACCAGCATGATATTCAAACCCGTCTGGGGCTTGCAGCCCACGATGGAGGGCAAGTCCAGCACCGGAATCACCTGGCCGCGCAGGTTGACCACTCCCAGCGAATGCGCGGTGGTGCCGGCAATCGGGGTGATGCTGGGCATGGCCACGATTTCGCGGATCTTGAACACGTTGATCCCGAACAGCTCGGACTTGCCCAGTGCACTGTCGATACCCAGGCGGAACAGCAGCAGCTCGAACTTGTTGGTGCTGGTGAGGTTGGTCCGCTCGTCAATTTCCTGCTGAACTGCTTTCATGGTCGTGTCCTTCGCGTTGATACGCATATTTACAAATTCTAGGAGGAGTTCAGGTTGCGAGGGTGAGGAAATTTTCAGGCTTAACCCGTACAACCCGCCCCGAATCTGCCCGGCTGCGGGGTAACAAGGGGTGGCACAGCGCCATGGGCGGCTGCCAAGATGCCAGCATACGTCTTGCGCGTCGCATTTATGCGTCATTTTGCGCAATGAAGGGGATATTCCACTTTCGGTGCGTGCATTGGTCGGCAGGTATGTGTGCGCGGCGCCATGAAGGCGAAGGGCGGCTGTGCGGCCCTGGCGGCTGACCGCCGTTCTGGCCTGCTGCCCCGAGGGCCTTGTGCGCGCTTTCATCCGCAGACCGCGAATGCAGAGTTGGATCGGCAAAGCGTGGCTTTCCCCCTGTAGGACTTGAATTGCTATTAAAAATATAGCTGCTTGCGCTTTTCAGACAAGCGCTAGAGGGTTTTTTCCCTCAAATACGCCATCCGCACTTGCTCACGACTTCGTGTGATCTGCAATCCCTTGCGGGCTTGATGCTTGTCAAATTGCAACCAGCGGTGCGCGCAAAAATAGTACTTTCATAATTTTGTAACAAGCTCCCGCGCGTTGAGATCGCTACTGCGGATGCCAGAAAACGGCCGTGATCGCCCTGGCCCGCAGCACAAGCTACGAACGTGGGCATGCCCAACCTGATACCTCGCCATGACACAACGCCGCGCTTCTGTTCCTCCCGCCGCTTCGGTCAGCCCTCCTGATGGCGTCGAGCCTGCCGCGCCCGCCAGGCGCCGCCGTACATCGGCAGCGGTCAAGACCCCTGAGCGCGCGGTGCGCACTGTGGCCCGTGGCGATGTCTCTCCCAGTCTGCAGCCCGCCACGCTGGCGCGGCATGTGGCGAAGCAGGCGGTGCAGGCGGCAGATGGGCAGCAGACGTCGGCCGTGCTGTCTTTGCTGGGCAGCGACGACGCCACGCAAACCACCCAGGAGCGCATTGACAGCCTGCGGGCCTTGCTGGCGGGGGCTTCGCAAGATGACCTGGACGCGCTGCGCGAAGCCTTGCGCCAGCACATGGACCGTGGCGATGAAGAGTCTGACGACAGCGTGAACCCTGATGAGGAGCTGGCCAGGGATTGGCGCCGGGGTGCCTACCCTTACCGCAACTTGCTGCGCCGCTCCACCTACGAGCGTGAGAAGTTTCGTCTGCAGGTCGAATTGCTCAAGCTGCAGGCCTGGGTCAAGGAGACCGGGCAGCGCGTGGTGATCTTGTTCGAGGGCCGCGATGCCGCTGGCAAGGGCGGCACCATCAAGCGCTTCATGGAGCACCTGAACCCCCGCGGTGCGCGTGTGGTGGCGCTGCAAAAGCCCACTGAAACCGAGCGTGGCCAGTGGTACTTCCAGCGCTATGTGCAGCACCTGCCCACGCAGGGCGAGATCGTGATGTTTGACCGCAGCTGGTACAACCGCGCGGGCGTGGAGCGGGTGATGGGTTTTTGCTCAGACGCCGAATACGCCGAGTTCATGCGCCAGGCCCCAGAGTTTGAGCGCCACCTGGTGCGCAGTGGCGTGCATGTGATCAAGTTCTGGTTCTCGGTCAGCCAAAAAGAGCAGCGCCGCCGCTTCAAGGAGCGTGAGGCGCACCCGCTCAAGCAGTGGAAGCTCAGCCCCATCGACACCGCATCGCTCGACAAGTGGGACGACTACACGCGCGCCAAGGAAGCCATGTTTTGCGACACCGACACGGCCGACGCGCCCTGGACGGTGATCAAAAGCGACTGCAAGAAGCGCGCACGCCTCAATGCCATGCGTTACGTGCTGCACAAGCTGCCTTACGCGGCCAAAGACCTCGCCCGCATCGGCAAGCTGGACCCGCTCATCGTGGGGCGCGCCCATGTGGTGTACGAGCGTGGTGAGCAGCCCGGCGCGATTTTGTAATCAGGCCAGCCGAGCGTGCCACGCTCTGGCGGCGCAAGCGCCCTCTGGGGGCCTAGCCCGCAGCGAGTGATGGAGTGCGAGCGGCGGGGGCGGGAGAGGCCGAGTCCTGCGCAGACACGCGGAAGAATGCCACCGCATCAACCAGCTGCCGCGCCTGTAGCTTGAGGCTGTCGGCCGCAGCCGCGCTTTCTTCCACCAGGGCGGCGTTTTGCTGGGTCACCTGGTCCATCTGCGTGATGGCTTCGCCCACCTGCGCCACCCCCTGGCTCTGCTCCGCGCTGGCGGCGCTGATCTCGCCCACGATGTGCGTTACGCGTTGAATGGCGGCCACCACATCGGTCATGGTGCTGCCCGCCTGGTCCACCAGCGCCGAGCCTTGTTCCACCCGTTCCACGCTGGTGTGGATGAGCCCCTTGATCTCTTTGGCGGCTTGCGCGCTGCGCTGCGCCAGGCTGCGCACTTCGCTGGCCACCACGGCAAACCCGCGCCCTTGCTCGCCCGCACGGGCTGCCTCCACGGCAGCGTTCAGCGCCAGGATGTTGGTCTGAAAGGCAATGCCATCAATCACGCCAATGATGTCTGCAATCTGCTTGCTGCTGTCGTTGATGCCCCGCATGGTGCTGACCACTTCAGACACCACGTCTCCCCCGCGCACGGCAACCACAGACGCATCGGCGGCCAGCTGGCTGGCCTGACGGGCGTTATCGGCATTGGCCTGCACGGTAGAGCTGAGTTCTTCCATCGAGGCGGAGGTCTGCTCCAGCGCGCTGGCCTGTTGTTCGGTGCGCATCGAAAGGTCGTTGTTGCCCAGGGCGATTTCAGCGCTGGCACCTGCCACGCTGTCGGCGTTGGTGCGCACCCGCTGCACCACCAGCGCCAGGCTGCCCTGCATGTCGTGCAGGGCGTTGAGCAGCTGGGCAATTTCATCGCGCCCTGCCGAGGGGGCTGCCACGGTCAAATCGCCTTTGGCCACGGCCTGTGACACCTGCACAGCCTGCCCGATGGGGCGCACCACCGACCGGCTGAACAGCAGCGCCCCCACCACGCTGGCAGCGCACACGGCCAGCATCACGATCAGGCTGAGCGTGGTGGCCTGGCTGGCGCGCTGGGCCGCTTTGCCGGCGGTGTCTGCACTGGCCTTGGCGATCAGCTCAGCGGCTTCGTCCAGCAGCTTGGACGGCTCCCGGTCCATGCCTTGCACCGCCTTGTCTCCGGCCTGTGGGTCGTGGTCTGCTGCCTGAAAGGCTTCGTAGCCCTTGCGGTAGGCGGCCCCCATGCGCTCATGCGCCTGGCTGAAGGCTCGCACCTTGTCCAGCGCGGGGCCTGGGGGCAATTCGGCCAGCAGCTGGCTGGCGTCTTGCACCACGATGCGCTCTTGTTTCTGGAAGGCGGCCCAGTAACGCTCGCGCTGGGCGCTGTCCTTGCCGCGCAGCAGCACGTTTTTCCACTCCTGCACCTGCACCTTGAAGTCCTGCAACATGGTGGCGGCTTTGCGCTCTTGCGCGTAGCTCTGCGCAACAGAGGTTTCATACACCGCAAGTGCCTGGTTCAGCTGCTGTATGCCGAACAGGGCCGCACCCATCAACAGCAGCAACGCCGCCAGAAAGGCGAGGGGGAGCTTGAGACTGAGCTTCATGGAAATCTCCAAACAAAAAGCAGACCTGTTCTTCGTGTCTGCTCTCGTCCATCCCTCACGCCACCCCGGATGACCCAAGAGCAAATGCCGCGCTTTGTCGGTGCCCCGCACTGCGCAATGCGGGCCAGCGCATTTTACACATGTTACGAATTGTTTGTGTGACGATCACAGGCCTTGGCAGGCAGCCTCGCCCATGAAAAAAGCCCCTGGGGTACGGGGGCTTGCGTGGCTCAGGCGTTGGCCTGCTTCGCTTGCAGGGCCAACGCAGGGGCGCGGCAGATCAGTCCATGGTCAGCTTTTGCTTGGCCACCACGTCTTTGTAAACCGCGAGTTCTTCACGCATCTGCTTGGCAAAGGCCTCAGGCGTGTCGGCCATGATGATGGAGCCGGTTTCCTCGATGCGCTTGCGAATGGCGGGGTCTTGCACCACCTTGCGCACGGCGGCGTTCACCTTGTCCACCACGTCCTTGGGCATGCCCTTGGGGCCAATCAGCCCGTAGTAGGCCATGCGGTTCACCTGCTCCAAGCCGACTTCCTTGAAGGTGGGAACGTCGGGCAGGGCAGGCACGCGCTGCGGTGCCGCCACCACCAGGGCCACCAGGCGCTTTTCCTTGATGAAGGGCAGGGCCGAAGGCAGGTTGTCAAAAATCAGCGGCACCTGGCCGGCCACCGCGTCGGTCAGTGCGGGGCCCGAGCCACGGTAAGGCACGTGCACCATGAAGGTCTGCGTGCCCAGCTTGAACATCTCCATCATCAGGTGCGTGATGCTGCCGTTGCCAGGCGAGGCGTACGAGTACTTGCCTGGCTCGCGCTTCACGGCAGCCAGCATGCCCTTGTAGTCCTGGAAGGGCAGCTTGGGGTAGGCCGCAATCACATTGGGCGTGGCCGCAATGTTGATGATGGGTGTGAAGTCGGTAGCGACGTTGTACGGGATCTTGGGGTTGATGGCCGGGTTGGTGGCCGTGGTGGAGACGGTGGCCATGCCCAGGTTATAGCCATCGGGGGCGGCGCGCGCGGTTTCGGCAGCGCCAATGCTGCCGCCGCCACCGCCGCGGTTTTCCACCACCACAGGTTGGCCCAGCTCGCGCCCCAGGGGCTCGGCAATCACGCGGGCAATCAGGTCGGTGGTCCCGCCCGCCGCAAACGGAACCAGCAGGCGGATGGGCTTGCTGGGCCAGGCGGTTTGGGCCTGGGCTGCACTGGCAGTGAGGGCGAGGATGCCCAGAGCGAGGGCGGTGCGGCGAATCATGAGGTTGTCTCTCCTTGTTATAGGGTGCGCGCAGCACAGGCTGGCGCAGCTTTCTCGCATGAGGGTGCCTGTGCACCCAATGTTTTTGGCCCGGAAGTCAGATGGCCTTGGCTGCGCGCAGTGCTGCAATGCGGTCGGCATCCAGCCCCAGCTCGCGCAGCACCTCATCGGTGTGCTGCCCGAGGGCGGGCGGCGCATTGCGCAGCACGGGCGGTGTGGCCGACAGGCGCAGCGGGCTGGCCACGCCGGTGATGTGCGTGATGCCATCGCCCGCTTCACCATCCTTCCAGCGCGGCAACGATACGGCCAGGCCGCGTGCCTTGACTTGAGCGTCGTCAAACGCCTGGGCAATGGTGTTGATGGGGCCGCAGGGCACGGCCTTGTCTTCCAGCAGCGTGATCCAATCGGCCGTGGTGCGCGTGCGGGTCACAGCCTCCATGGCGGGGATGAGCTCTGCGCGGTGCTTCACACGCAGCGTGTTGGTGGCAAAGCGTTCTTCGCTGGCCCACTGGGGTTGCCCGGCGGCCGCGCAAAAGCGCTGGAACTGCCCGTCGTTGCCAATCGCCAGAAGCATGTTGCCATCCTGCGTTGGAAAGTCCTGGTAGGGCGCCAGGCTGGGGTGGCTGTTGCCCATGCGGCCGGGGGCCTGGCCTGTGGCCAAAAAGCCTGCGGCCTGGTTGGCCAGCACGGCCATGCCCACGTCCAGCAGGGCCATGTCGATGTGCTGGCCCTGGCCCGTGTGGTGGCGCACGTTCAGCGCCGCCAAAATGGCATTGCTGGCATACAGACCTGTGAACAGGTCGATGACGGCCACACCCACGCGCATGGGGCCGCCGCCGGGGGCGTTGTCTGCATGGCCGGTGATGCTCATCAGGCCCGTCATGGCCTGCACCATCAGGTCGTAGCCTGCGCGCTCGGCATAGGGGCCGTCTTGCCCAAAGCCGGTGACGGAGCAGTAGATGAGCCGCGGGTTCAGCGCCCGCAGGCTTTCATGGTCCAGCCCGTATTGCTTGAGGCCGCCGACCTTGAAGTTCTCCACCACGATGTCCGCCTGCTGCGCCATCTGCTTGATGAGCGCCTGGCCCTCGGGGGTGGCCATGTCGATGGTGACCGAGCGCTTGTTGCGATTGCAGGCCGTGAAGTAGCTGGCCTGGTTGGTGTCGTTGCCCTGGGCATCCTTCAGAAAGGGAGGGCCCCACTGGCGCGTGTCGTCGCCCAGGCCTGGGCGCTCCACCTTCACCACATCTGCACCCAGGTCTGCCAGCATTTGCGTGCACCAGGGGCCCGCCAGAACGCGCGACAGGTCAAGGACTCGGATACCGGCCAGTGCGCCCGGCGTTGCAGAGGTGGAATTCATGGTTTTGAATAAAAAATGCTGCTAGCGCTTATGGGTAAAGCGCTAGCAGCTATCAAAAAATGAGCGATATCAGTTGGCGAACGCCGCCAGACCCGTCTGTGCGCGGCCCAGAATCAGCGCGTGCACATCGTGCGTGCCTTCGTAGGTGTTCACCACTTCCAGGTTCACCAGGTGGCGTGCCACGCCGAACTCGTCGCTGATGCCGTTGCCGCCCATCATGTCGCGGGCCAGACGGGCAATGTCCAGCGCCTTGCCGCAGCTGTTGCGCTTGATGATGGAGGTGCCTTCCACGCTGGCCGTGCCTGCGTCCTTCATGCGGCCAAACTGCAGGCAGGCCTGCAGGCCAATCGCGATCTCGGTCTGCATGTCGGCTAGCTTCTTCTGGATGAGCTGGTTGGCAGCCAGGGGGCGACCAAACTGCTTGCGGTCCAGCGTGTACTGGCGGGCGGTGTGCCAGCAGAACTCGGCTGCGCCCAGTGCGCCCCAGGCGATGCCGTAGCGGGCGCTGTTCAGGCAGGTGAAGGGGCCCTTGAGGCCCTGCACTTCGGGGAAGGCGTTCTCTTCGGGCACGAACACGTCGTCCATCACGATCTCACCGGTGATGGAGGCGCGCAGGCCCACCTTGCCGTGGATGGCGGGGGCGCTCAATCCCTTCATGCCCTTTTCCAGCACGAAGCCACGAATCGGGCCGACGGCGCCGCCTTCAGACACTTCCTTGGCCCAGACCACGAACACGTCGGCCACAGGGCTGTTGGTGATCCACATCTTGCTGCCCTTGAGCTTGTAGCCGCCGGGCACCTTGTAGGCGCGGGTGGCCATGCTGCCGGGGTCAGAGCCGTGGTCGGGCTCGGTCAGGCCAAAGCAGCCAATCCACTCGCCGCTGGCGAGCTTGGGCAGATACTTCTGGCGCTGGGCTTCGCTGCCGAATTCATAAATGGGCACCATCACCAGCGACGACTGCACGCTGGCCATGGAGCGGTAGCCCGAGTCCACGCGCTCCACTTCGCGGGCGATCAGGCCGTAGGCCACATACGACAGGCCGGGGCCGCCGTACTGCTCGGGAATAGTGGGGCCCAAGAGGCCCACTTCGCCCATCTCACGGAAGATGCTCGCGTCCATCTTTTCGTGGCGGAAGGCATCGAGCACGCGGGGGGCCAGCTTGTCCTGGCAATAGGCGGCGGCGGCGTCGCGGATGGCGCGCTCGTCGTCGGTCAGTTGCTGGCTCAGGAGGAAGGGGTCATCCCATTGAAAAGCGGCGTGGGCCATGTGCGTGTCTCCAGGTCAAAAAGAGGGGGGGTAACAAAAGAATCTGGATTGCATCGTAGGCCTGGCTTGGCCGAGCTGCAAGCGAGTTCTTTTCATTCAGAAATGCGTTTCATGAATATATGGAATACTTGATTCTGCTGATAGCAGGGGAAATCGCTGCTGCTCAAGTTCCTTTTCATCATCATGCGCCGCAACATTCCATCGACCCAAGCCCTGGCCTGCTTTGAAGTGGCCGCCCGGCATGAAAGCTACACCCGTGCCGCGCAAGAGCTGTTCTTGACCCAGAGCGCGGTGTCGCGCCAGATCCAGGCGCTGGAAGAGTTTTTGGGCGTGCAACTGTTTCGCCGCACACGCCACGGCGTGGCGCTGACGCCCGCTGGGGCCCACTACGGCCGCCAGGTGGCGCGCTGGCTGCAGGGGCTGGAGCGCGACACGCTGGACGTGATGGCCCACCAGGGCGAGGGCGGCACCATTTCGTTGGCGGCGGTGCCCACGTTCGCCACGCGCTGGCTCATCCCGCGCTTGCCCCAGTTGGCCAAGCAGCACCCTGACATCGTGGTCCACATCGAAACCCAGACCCGGCCATTCTTGTTTGCCGACACCACGTTTGACGCTGCCTTGTACGCCGGCACGGCGGATCAGGTGGCCCACTGGCCAGGGGTGCAGGCTCAGCTGCTGATGCACGAAGAGGTGGTGCCCGTGTGCAGCCCGCGTCTGCTGGAGTCGGCTGCCCCACGGGGCCGTGGGCGAGCCCACCAGCCGGTCTCACCCCGCTCGCTGGCCTCGCTGCCCCTGCTGCAGCAGAGCACGCGCCCCTATGCTTGGCGACAGTGGTTTGATGCGATGGAGGTGGACGCACCGCGTGCACTCGATGGCCCGCGCTATGAACTGTTCTCCATGCTGGCGGTGGCCGCCACCCACGGCATGGGCGTGGCCCTGATGCCACCCATGCTGATCGAAGCGGAACTGGCCAGCGGTGATCTGGTCGTTGCCTGCAGTCAGCCGATGCAGGGGGAGCGGGCTTACTACCTGGTGTCGCCTGCGCAGGCGCAATCGCCAGTGCTCAGGGCATTTGCGCAGTGGCTTGCCGAGATGGCTGGCAGCGAATAGTGTCTGCTGGTAAGCGGTAGACCGGGGGGCGTCGACGCAATCAGGGCCTGCTGTGCCCGGCTGTGCGCTGAATCAGAACCGTCTCGCTGCCAGAGGGGTCTCGGTCCACGCTGACCACGAGCCAGCGGCCCTGCGCGTCGGGCACAAAGTGCGTGGGTCGAATGGTGGAGAGTGCGGTACTCAACACCCCTCCATTGCCGAAGTCTGAGACGGGCTCTCCCTGAGGGCTCATGCGCATCCACACGGCGCCAAACTGGGGATTGCTGCCGTTGGAGTCGTAAACCACGCGGTTGGCGAACACCACCAGGCTGTCATCAGGCAAGACCGATGTGGATGTGATGGAGGAGCGCTCAGGGATGGCCATGCGTGCGATACCTGCTTGCCCGTACGAGGGTTGCAGTTCTCCATTGGCGCCGTAGCGTGCAATGCCAAGTTGGCAGTTCGCGGTGCCACAGCTGGTACCTACCGCTACAAAACCGTCGTCCAAAGTCGATACCAGCGAAAAGAAGGTGTAGTTGCCGTCAAAGCGGGTCCATGCCCCGAAAGTCTGCAGACCCGACTTGGGGTCATGCGCGGCAACGCACACGCCCGGATGCACGGTGGGCTCGGCATAACTCACATAACTTGGACCACCTGCTGAAACGATGCGTCCGCTGTTTTGAACCAGTAGCGACTCGCCGCTGGCTTCGCACGCCTGTGCCGGTGTGGGCTGCGGCGCGGGAGCATCGGGTATGCCGTTGGCCGAGAACATATCGAGGGTGCGGCTGTAGATTTGGAGGCGTGCAATCCCCCCAGAGCGTAGCAAAAGCAGGCTTTGGTCGTTTTTCACCGCCAACGCAAGGCGCTGCGGGTTCTGGCTAGCTCCGGTCTCTGCCATTCCATTCTGACCAAAAGTGGCGTCTGGTAATCCCTGGGGGGTCAACGCCACCAAATTGCTGCTGCGCACTGCAGAGGTCCCTGCAGCCGTGACGCACGGTGCGGAAATGAAGGGGATGCTTACCACGCAGGGCTCACCCGCCAACACCGCCAAAACGATGCGACCACTCTTTTGCAGCTTGATGTCTGCGGGGTAGTCGCTGCCCTTGACGGTGAAGATCACTTCGCCGTTCTTACCAAAGCTGGTGTCCGTCGCACCGTTGGGGTCGAGTCGGCGCACATAGACCTCCCGAGCTGCGGCCCCACCGTAGTTGCCCACGGGCAGCGGAGCTAATTCTCGCGAGCCAGCCAGCAAGAGTTTTCCATCCGGCTGCAGCGCTATGTCAGACGGAGCTGGCAGATTGAGCTTGGTGGTGCCGCCGATGCCGTAGCTTGTGTCCACCTTCAGTGGGTCTATGGAAAGAACGGCGGGGCTGGAGCCTCCGCCGCAGCCAGCCAGCGCTGCCAGCAGGGTGACCGTGCAGAGGAAGGAGCTACTCGACAGAAATGATTTAGCTTGCATGGGCAGTTGGAAGGCTGGTGTGTGATTCGATGATTGTGAATCATTGTGAAACCACTTTCCGGTCCTACCAAGTTGCATCCATGCGGAGCCTCAAAGGTCAGCCCCGTGCGAACTCCGGCCGGTCGTTTTGCTGGGGCTTCAAAGGTGCAGCCACCTTGCCTTCAGCGCGTTCCTTGCGCCATTGCTCCTTGCGTGCCGTCCACTCTTTGAGTCGGGCGTGCGCCACGGTGCTGTCTTTGGCCATCTGTTCTTCGTTGGCCACTTGTGCCGCCAGTTCCAGGCGGATGCCGTTGGGGTCGAAGAAATAAATGCTCTTGAAGATGTGGTGGTCGGTCACCCCCAGTACTTCCACGCCGTGGGCTTGCAGGCGGGCCTTGGTGTCTTCCAGCTCCTGCACGGTGTTCACGCGAAAGGCGATGTGGTTGACCCACAAGGGGGTGTTGGGCGAGGGTTCGGGCTTGACGTCATCGCCCAGGTCAAAGAAGGCGATGAAAGAGCCGTCTTGCAGGCGGAAGAAGAAGTGGGTGTAAGGGCAGTACTCGCCCGTGCTGGGAACGTAGTCGCTCTGGATGATGTGGTACAGCGGCAGGCCCAGGATGTCTTCGTAGAAATGGCGGGTTTCCTCCGCATCCCTGGCTTTGTACGCGTAGTGGTGCAACTGCTGAATGGCGGCTGGCGCAGGCAATGTGGCTGTGGGCGCAGGGGTCTGGGGGGCGGTCATGGGGCATCTCCTGAATGTGGATCAAATTCTACTATTCATAATTGATTTACTTAAAAATAACTTTCGTGGATTCAACGGCATAAAAAAAGCCACCGCAGTGGCAGGCACTGCGGTGGCTTTTTGCGGGTGCGGCAGGAATTACTGCTTCACAGCTTCCACTTGCACGACCAGGCGTACGTTCTTGGAGAAGCCCCAGTCCACGCCGTAGTTCATGCCCCACTGGGTGCGGTCGATGGTGGCTTCAAAGTCGCCACCGCACACTTCGCGCTTGAGCATGGGGCTTTGGTAGCAGGCGAACTGGTTGGCCTTGAGGGTGATGGGTGCTGTCTTGCCCAGCAAGGTCAACTGGCCGGTGACTTCGCTCACGTTGTCGCCCTTGAAGACGAACTTGTCAGAAACGAATTTGATGGAGGGGTGGGCGGCTGCGTTGAACAGGTCTGCGCTTTGCAGGTGCTTGTCGAAGGCAGGCGTGCCGGAGTTGACCGATGTGGCGTCGAAAGAAATCTCCACCTTGCCGCTCTTGCCAGCACGGTCGAATTGCACGGTGCCTTCCTTCTTGTCGAAGCGAGCACGGTTGACCGATGCGCCGAAGTGGCTGATTTCAAAGGTCACGAAGGTGTGTGTGGGGTCGATGGCGTAGTTGGCCGACTGGGCTTGTGCAGCGCCTGCAAACATTGCTGCCACGGCGGCCAGTGCGAAGAGAGATTTGCGCATGGGAAGACTCCTGAAAATCAGAGGGTTGAGGAAACGGTTGTGGAAATCGAATGCACGGCGGGTGGGCGCGTGGGGCTTACAGCTTGCCCACACCCGTCAATGCCAGCTTGAACTTGACTTGAACGTCATCGGCCACCATCGAGGTGTCGGCCCACTCGTTCTCGCCAATCTTGAAAGCCAGGCGCTTGATGGGGAAGGAGCCCGTGGCGGTGGTGACAGGGCCGGCTTGTGTCAGCGTGACGGGTGCCACGACATTGACCGAATTGCCTTTGATGGTGAGCTTGCCCGCCACCTCAAACTTGCCGCCGCCCAGGGCCTTGATGGCGCTGGATTCAAACGTGGCTTGGGGGAACTTGGGCACGTTGAACCACAAGGCCTTGGGCAGTTCGGCGTCTGTTTCCTTGGAGCCGAGGGTGGCGCTGCCGGTGTCTACCGTGAAGGTGATCTTGCTGGTGGCCAGCTTGGCGGGGTCGAAGGCCACTTGGGCATCGAACTTCTTGAAGTGACCGTCCAGGGGCACACCCATCTGGCGTGCGGTGAACTGCACTTCGCTTTTGGCGGTGTCCAGCTTTTGCTGGGCCAGGGCGGGTTGGGCGAGCAAAGTGGTGCCCAGGGCCAGTGCGGAAACGATGTTGGCGAATTTCATGAAAACTCCTCAGAGGTATGGGGTCTGCCAGCGAGGTTGGCTGCGATGAGAGTGCTGGTTTTGCGGTGCAAGCAGGTTCAGCGGTTGTTTCAGCGCTTGCCGGGCAGCATGCGTTGCAGCAAGCCGTCGCGGTCAATGAGCTGGTGCTTGAGCGCTGCGGCCACATGCACCACCACCAGACCTGCCATGGCATAGGCGGATAGCTCGTGCCAAGGCTTGATCGCCTCGGCCAATTCCTTGCTCACGGGCACAAAGTCGGGCAATTGCCACAGGCCCAGGAACACGATGGGGAAGCCTGCTGCCGAGCTGTAAGCCCAGCCAATCAACGGCACCGCGAAAAACAGCACATACAGCAGGTGGTGCGTGGCGTGGTGCGCCGCCTTTTGCCACACGGGCATGGCGCGTTCCATGGCGCGTGGCAAAGCCGGTGGCCGGTGGGTGATGCGCCACACCAGTCGCAGCATGGACAGCGCCAAAATCGTCACGCCCGCCCATTTGTGCCAGTTGTAGAGCTTGAGCCGCTGGGGCGAGAAAGGAAGCCCGGTCATGTAAAGGCCCAGGCCAAAAATCGCGATCAGTGCGATGGCCAGCACCCAGTGCAGCAGCATGGCGGTGCCGGAGTACCGCAGGGGCCTGGAGCCCGTTTCGTAAGAGAGTGAAGACATGGGGTGTATTGGTCGAAAGTCAGGGGGCAGAAGGGCTGGCTTGGGAGCCAGTGCCAGCGCTGCAATACCTCCAGTTTAGGAAGCGGCGGCCCGTGTCGGTTTCAGGCGAATTGTTGCCTTGGTTCAAAAAAACTGAATTGATATAGCCTCTGCGCTCAAAGTTCCCCAACGTTTGAGATAGCGCATTGCACGCAAAACGTGGCTTTCCCTGGTGGTCAACACCAAGGATCTACAAGGGGGCTAGGGCAAAGGGGGCCATGGCGGTACGGCAGACCTTGGCCGTACCGGGGCTGGCTGAAAAAGGCAGTGAGAAGGGGCGTGAGGGCTGTTTTGCAGCCCTCCGAACTCAGCGTTGCTGCTGCGCGGCAGATTTCCAGGCGTGGGCAGCGGCTTCGCTGTCGCCCCGCTGTTCTGCCAGCTCGGCCAAGTTGCGCCAGGCACTGGCGCGCAGGGATTTGTCGGTCAGCTGGGATGCTGCTTGCGTCAGCAACTGCTGTGCCTTGCCCCAAAGCTGCCGTTTCAGGCAGGCCATGCCTGCCAGGTACTGCAACCGTGCATCGCGAGGGTTGGCCTGTTGCGCTGCTTCAATGCGCGCCAGCCAGCCGGCGTCGATGGTGGACAACCCGTCTTCGAGGCAATGGATGAGCTTCAGCGCCAGGCCTTCGTGCAGGCCATCGGGCAGCTCTACCATGCGCTCCCACACGGGCAGTAGCCAGGCTCGCACCTGGGCCGGATCGCCACCCAGGTGGGCCAGGCGCTGGGCGGCTTGCACCGCCAGTTCGGGCATGTTGCGCTCAGAGTTTTCCAGCGATGCCCAGATCTGCACCAGCTGCGCGGGGTCGTGCGCCGACTGGATGAGTTCAATGGCCAGTCCGCGCACGATGCTTTGGGCAGCACCCGCGGAGAAGGCGCGGTGCTTGCCAAGCAAACGAGCGGTGTCCAGCGCTTCACGCGTTTGCCGTGCCTGGCGTGTGGCCTTGAGGCGAATGCGCAGTGCCAGAGTGCGACGGGCCGCCCCCTGCGGCAACGCAGCGAGGCGTTCCAGGGTTGCGTTGGGGTCCCGGTCGTCCAGGCTCCAGCGGGCGGCGCGAATCTGGGCGCCCTCACGCAGTTCCTGGTCTTGCCCGTTGCCCTTGGCGGGGGCCTCTTCCAGGGCGTTTTGCAGGTGGCTTTCGCGCGTGGCCCGGTCTTGCAGGGCATGGGAGGATTCGGCAGCAATCAGATGCGCCAGCGCGCGCAGTTGCTTGCCATGGGGTACCGGCTCGCCAGCAGACTGCAATGCGCCTTCTTGCGCCAGCGCAGCCAGCGCTGATTTGCGAGAGCGCAGGAAGCGCCCGGCCAGCATGTGCGTCAGCGCGTCCAGTAGCGCATGGTGCATGGCGCGTTCTTTTTGCTGCACGCGCCAGCGGCGGGCCTGGTGGGGCAGTGCCAGCAGGGCTGCCAGTGCCCGCAGGGCCGCATACAGCGTGGTGAACCCACCCACCAGCAGCAGCACGACCAGATTGAGTGACAGGTCTACGCGGTAGGGCGGCCAGTACAGGGTGACGGTGCCCTGGTTGTTGCCCGCAAACAGCGCAGCAGCCACGGCCACGCCAAACAATGCCAAAAGCCAGAGAGCTGCGCGCATGTTGGGGGCCCTCTTCAGCGGCCTGCGGCGGCAGTAGCCAGCGCAGAGAGGGTTTCGTCCAGCCGTGGCAGCTCAGCGCCCTTCATGTGCTGCTGGGCTTGCTGCAGCATGGTGGCTGCGTTCTGGGTGCGGCGCGAGGCGGGGTCAAAGTACTTGTTCAGCGCTGCGGTGGCGGCCGTCAGGTCGGCCCGGGCTGAGTCGTATTGCCGTGCCAGAACGCCCAGGCGGGCATTGAGCAGCTTGAGCTTGAGGTTTTCGCGCAGGAAGAAGGTCTGGTCAGGGGCCAGCAAGATGGCTTCTGGCTGATCAATGCGGCTGACGCGTACCAGCCCGCGGGCTTCGTCGCGCACCACTTCCCAGCTGCGCTGCAGGGTGGCTTGCCACCAGGGCAGGTTGGCCAGGTCTGCGGCGGTGCTGGTTGCGGCGGGTGCTGACAGGCGCCGCGTGGCTGCTGCCTGCGCCACGGCGTTGAGCACGGGCAGGTCATCCACCTGGCGTACCAGCTCGTCCAGCCGACCCAGCAGGCCGGCGGTGTCCGTCACGGCAGCGCGGGTCAGCCGGTCCAGATCGCGGCCGATGGCCCTTTGCAGGGGCGCCAGGCGCGGCTGGGCGGCGCGCTCGATGCGCTGGTTGGCTGACTTCAGTGCTGCGACCAGTGGATCGAGGCTGCCAGTGAGCTGGGCCTGTTGCTGCGCCAGCCGGATGGCCGATTCGATGTCCACCACCAGGTTTTCGTCGCGTGAGCGCGACAGGCTTTGCATCAGCTCTTCAAGCTGGCTGCGCTGCAGCGCCACTTCACTCACGCGGGCTTCTGCCACTGAAAGTCGGGCAGACGTTTCTCGGACTTGATCTTCCGCCTGTCGGGCGATGGTGCGCGCCTCAATCGCCAGCGCCCCCGAGTCTGCCGACTGCCGCGCCAGCTGTTCCTGGATGCCGGTGAGCTTTTGCCACAGCATGACGCTGCTGGCGAGTGCCGCTGCCGCCACCACGCCCAGCAATAGGTGGGTGATGCCTACACCCGTAGCTCGCCCAGACGCGGCGGCCGGCGCTATCACTGCCTCAGCGGGGGGCGGTGCAATAGCGGCAGCAGGGGGTTGTGGAAGATCGTTGGGTGGCGCAGAGCTCATGCGCCTGATTCTATCGAGGCCACCACGTCCGCGAGGGCTGGACGGCATTCCCGCACCTCGCCAAAGCCGGCGTCGTGGGCTGCCTGGGCAATACGGGGGTGGGTGGCCAGTGCGCGGGCGGTGTGCCAGTTGTGTTGCGGCAACGCTTCGACCAGATGGGCGACGGCTTCGGAGCTGCTGAGCAGCCACAGGGATCCGTTGTGGGACGCCTGGCGGGCGAGGGCCAAATCATCCGCCGACAGCTGCGGGGCGCCACGCTCGTAAGCCACCACGAAATCCACATGCCCCCCTGCGGCTTCGATCTGGCGGGCCAGCCAGTCGCGACCGGAACCCTGGGTTTCGTGCACGCCGGCAGAGCGGCCGCGCACGATCAGGATGCGATCCCCCGTGCGAACCTGGGTGTGGACTTGCTCCCACAGCGCTTCGGAGTCGAACTGCGGTGCGTGGGCGGCGGGCCCATCAATCAGGGGGGCGGGCCAGCCAGCCTCTTGCAACACGCGCGCCGTGCCTGGGCCGGGTGACCATGCTCTTGTTTTGATAGCTGCTGGCGCTTGATGGGTGGGCGCTAGAGCATGAAATGATGCAAGAAAATACAAGGCAGCATTGCCGCTGACAAACATGGCAGCGCGGTAGCTGTTCAAACGGCTGCATGCTTGCTGCAGGGCCTGTTGCAGCGTGGGATCAGAGGCGGGGCCCACGTGGATCAAGGGCAACGCTACCGCAGCAATGCCCCGCTGGGTCAGCTGGCCCACCCAGTGCGCGGCTTCACGCGCTGGCCGGGTCACGATGACTTGCGGGGGATGCAAGGCGCAGCCCGGGTGATTCAGCCCGCAGTGGCAGGCGTTGCGCCGACGGCCCCGCCATCGCGCAGTTGCTGCGCAATGGCAAGCCCCAATGCATCCGCCTGGGCCAGCGTGGTAACAGTGGCACTGGCGCTAGCGCGCACCAAGGGGAGTTTGCCTTCCGTGTCGCCCCATGCGGCATCGAGCTGCAGGGTGGTGCCGGTCAGGGTGCCGTGGGCGGCCAAGGGCATGGAGCAGCTGCCACCCATGGCACGGCTCACCGCGCGCTCGGCCGTCACCGTCAGCCAGGTGGGCATGTGGGCCAGCGGCGCAAGGGCGTCAATCAAGTCCTGGCGATCACTGCGCACTTCAATGCCCAGGGCCCCTTGGCCCGCGGCAGGCAGCATGGCGGTGGGGGCGAATGTGGCGCGGATGCGCTCGCCCATCTTCAGCCGTTTGAGGCCCGCTGCGGCCAGAACAATCGCATCGTACTGGCCTTCGTCGAGCTTGCGCAAACGGGTGTCGAGGTTGCCGCGCAGGGGCTCAATCCTCAGGTCAGGCCGCAGAGCTTGCAGCAGCACCTGGCGGCGCAGGCTGGAGGTGCCCACCACCGCACCTTGCGGCAGCGCTTCCAGGCTGGCGTAGCGCGGTGAAACGAATGCGTCACGGGGGTCTTCTCGCTCCATCACGCAGGCCAGTGCGAAGCCTTCAGGAAGCTCCATCGGAACGTCTTTGAGCGAGTGCACGGCGATGTGGGCGCGGCCTTCTTCCAGCGCCACTTCCAGCTCTTTCACGAACAGCCCCTTGCCCCCCACCTTGGATAGTGAGCGGTCCAGAATCTGGTCGCCCTTGGTGGTCATGCCCAGCAGTTGCACAGAGTGGCCCCTTGCGCGCAAAAGTGCCTGCACATGCTCTGCCTGCCACAGCGCAAGGCGGCTTTCGCGGGTGGCGATGACGATGGAAAGGGAGGATTGGACGGGGCTCAAGTTCGTAACCTGTTTGTAATCATTCTGCGGCGGGCGATGCTAGCATGCGCCCGCATCGGTGACCTTGATGTGGCGCGTGTCTATTGCAGTAGCGGCGCTGATCGGGCACCCCTTTCCCATCTCCGGAGACCCTCGCGCATGAAACGATCCGACAAGGACCAGCCCCTGATTGACGATATCCGCCTGCTGGGGCGTATTTTGGGCGACGTGATCCGTGAACAAGAGGGTGTGGATGCTTACGAACTGGTCGAGCAGGTGCGCAAGCTGTCTGTGGCTTTCCGCCGCGATGCCGATCAGGACGCTGACCGCGCGCTCAAGAAGCTGCTCAAGTCCCTCTCGGGCGACCAGACGGTGAGCGTGATCCGCGCCTTCACCTATTTCAGCCACCTGGCCAACCTGGCGGAAGACCGCCACCACATCCGCCGCCGCGCCGTGCATGAACGTGCGGGCGATACGCAAGAAGGCAGCATTGAAGTGGCCCTGTCGCGCCTGCGCTGGGCCGGCATTGCGCCCAAGACGATTTCGCAGACGCTGGCCGGCAGCTACGTGGCACCCGTGCTTACTGCCCACCCCACCGAAGTGCAGCGCAAGAGCATTCTGGACGCCGAGCGCGACATCGCCCAACTGCTGGCCGTGCGCGATGACATCCAGGTGCGCGCGCAGCTTTACAACAGCGCCAAGGACGCGCTCACCCCTCGCGAACTGGCTGCCAACGAAGCCTTGCTGCGTGCCCGCGTGGCGCAGCTGTGGCAAACGCGTCTGCTGCGTTACAGCAAGCTCACCGTGGCCGATGAGATCGAGAACGCGCTGTCGTATTACGAAGCGACTTTCCTGCGCGAGATCCCGAAGATCTATGCCGACCTGGAAGCCGAACTGGGCCAATACCCCGTGCACAGCTTTCTGCGCATGGGCCAATGGATTGGCGGCGACCGCGACGGCAACCCCAACGTCACTGCGCAAACGCTGCAATACGCACTGAGCCGACAGTCTGACGTGGCGCTGCGCCATTACCTGACCGAGGTGCACTACCTGGGCGGAGAACTGTCTTTGTCTGCGCGCCTGGTGCGGGTGTCGCCCGAGATGGAAGCCCTGGCCCAGCGCTCGCCCGACACCAGCGAGCATCGTGTGGATGAGCCTTACCGCCGCGCCCTCACCGGCATTTACGCCCGCCTGGCGGCATCGCTCAAAGACCTGACGGGCGGCGAGGCCGCGCGCCATGCCGTCGCACCGCAGAATGCCTATGCCAGTGCCGAGGAATTTTTGGCTGACCTGCGCGTGATTGAAGCCTCACTCAAGTCACACCATGGCGAAGCCCTGGCGCAAGAGCGTCTGCACCCGTTGATCCGCGCCGTGCAGGTGTTTGGCTTCCACCTGGCCACGGTGGACCTGCGCCAAAGCTCCGACAAGCACGAAGAGGTGGTGGCCGAGTTGCTGGCCAAGGCGCGCATCGAGCCGAACTACGCGGGCCTGCAAGAGGCCGCCAAGCGCGCGCTGCTGATCAAGCTGCTGAACGACGCGCGCCCGCTGCGTGTGGTGGGCGCCGAGTATTCGGCCCACACCCAGGGCGAACTGGCCATTTTTGAAACCGCCCGAGTGATGCGTGAGCGCTTCGGCCATGAGGCCATTCGCCACTACATCATCAGCCACACTGAAACGGTGAGCGATCTGCTCGAAGTGCTGCTGCTGCAAAAGGAAGTGGGCTTGATGAACGGCACGCTCGATGCCGAATCGAAGAACCACCTCATCGTGGTGCCGCTGTTTGAAACCATCGAAGACCTGCGCAACGCCGCGCCCATCATGCGCGAGTTCTATGCCCTGCCCGGCGTGGCGGCACTGGTGCAGCGCAGTGGTGGTGAGCAGGACATCATGCTGGGCTATAGCGACAGCAACAAGGATGGCGGCATCTTCACCAGCAACTGGGAGCTGTACCGCGCCGAGATCGCCCTCGTTGAACTCTTCGACGAACTCGCCACCAGCCACGGCATCCAGCTGCGCATGTTCCATGGCCGGGGCGGCACCGTGGGCCGGGGCGGTGGTCCCAGCTACCAGGCCATCCTGGCGCAGCCGCCTGGTACGGTGCGCGGGCAGATTCGCCTGACGGAGCAGGGCGAAGTCATCGCGTCGAAATACGCCAACCCCGAAATCGGCCGCCGCAACCTCGAAACCCTGGTGGCCGCCACGCTCGAAGCCACCTTGCTGCAGCCCACCAAGCCTGCCACCAAGGCGTTTCTGGATGCTGCTGCGCAGCTCTCGCTGGCCAGCATGGCCAGCTACCGCGCGCTGGTGTACGAGACCTCGGGCTTTACCGAGTACTTCTTCAACTCCACGCCCATCCGCGAGATCGCCGAGCTGAATATTGGGTCGCGCCCCGCATCGCGCAAGGCCAGCCAGAAGATCGAGGACTTGCGTGCCATTCCGTGGGGCTTCAGCTGGGGGCAGTGCCGTCTTACGTTGCCGGGGTGGTTTGGCTTTGGTTCTGCCGTCGAAGCCTTTGTGAATGCCGAGGGCAAAGACCCCAAGACCCAGTTGGCTCTGCTGCAGCGCATGTACCGGCAGTGGCCGTTCTTCCGCACGCTGCTGTCCAACATGGACATGGTGCTGGCCAAGAGCGATCTGGCTCTGGCATCCCGCTACAGCGAGTTGGTGACTGATGCCCGCCTGCGCAAGAAGGTGTTCACCGCCATTGAGGCCGAGTGGCACCGCACGGCCGATGCGCTCACCCGCATCACTGGCGACAAGCAGCGCCTGGCGCACAACACGGCCCTGGCGCGTTCCATCAAGCACCGTTTCCCGTACATCGACCCGCTGCACCATCTGCAGGTCGAACTGGTACGCCGCTGGCGTGCGGGGCAGGGCGATGAGCGGGTGCAGACAGGTATCCACATCTCCATCAACGGGATTGCTGCCGGACTGCGCAACACGGGTTGATTGCGCAGCACCAGCAGAGAAGAACAGGCGAGGTTGGCTGCAAGCCTCGCTGGTTCCTTTATTCAGGCAGATATTCCAGCGGCGCCTGCTGCGTGTTCCAGTCCTCGGTGAACGAGTTGAAAAACTCCAGCGGTTTGGGGGCAGACAGCAGGTAGCCCTGCGCTTCGTCAATGCCCGCGCCAATCACCATGGCCAGTTGCTCAGGGGTTTCTACGCCTTCACACACGGTGCGCATTTTCAGGGACCGTGCCAGCTGCGCAATGTGCTGCACCACGTCCAGCGCCTCAGGGCGCTCCATGGCTTCCTGCACAAAGCTGCGATCAATCTTGAGGGTGCTGAAGGGGAAGCGGCACAGGTAGCTCAGCGATGAATAGCCGGTGCCGAAGTCGTCCAGCGCCACGTGAATGCCCAGGGCGTGCAATGCATGCAGTTGCTTGAGCGCGGCTTCGGTGTCTTCGATGAACACCGATTCCGTGATTTCCAGTTCCAGCCGGTCAGCAGGCAGGCCGGTGGATTCCAGCACCGATTGCACGAGCGATACGAATTCGGGATCGGCCAGCTGCACGGGCGAGACATTCACGGCCACGCGCACGCCTTTGAGCTGGTTCCGCGCGCATTCGCACGCGTGGCGCAGCGCCCACAGGCCAATCAGATCCATCATGCCTTCTAGCTCAGCCACCGGGATGAACTCGCCAGGGCTCACCTTGCCCAACTGCGGGCTTTCCCAACGCAGCAAGGCTTCGGTGCCGGTGATTTTCCAGGTGGAGAGATCCACCTTGGGCTGCCAATGCAGGCTCAGTTCGTCGTGGCGTACAGCCTGGCGCAAGCCTTCTTCCACCTCGGCCCGCCGGCGGGTGCGTTCTCGCAATGCGTGGGTGTATTCGGCAGCGCGCCCCCGGCCATGGGCCTTGGCGTCATACAGCGCAATGTCGGCCCGCACCAGCAATTCGTCCACATGGGTGACTTCACCGTCTATCAGCGCAATGCCTACGCTGGCGCCCACTCGCAATCGCCGCTCTTTGATCTGGTAGGGGCGCGAGAGTGCAGTCACCAGCCGTGCGGCCAGTGCTTGCGCTTCGGTGGTGTCTGCCTCCGTGTCGTTGTGGTGCAGCAATATGGCGAACTCATCCCCGCCGAGCCGGGCCACCAGGCTGTGGGGCGGTGCATGTTGCAGCAAACGCTCAGCCACGCAGGTGAGCAGCGTGTCGCCTACGGAGTGTCCCAAGGTGTCATTGACGGTCTGGAAATGGTCCAAGTCCAGCAGCAGCAACGCACCCGAGGGGGGATGCACCCGCAGTTGCTGCTCAATGGCGGTGTGCAATGAAAACCGGTTGGCCAATTGGGTGAGCGAGTCGGTGTGCGCCTGCCGCTGCAGCCGCTCCTGTGCTTGCGCCACGACTGTGCGGTCTGATATCACACCCCGCCAGCCGGAGGGTTGCCCCAGTTCGTCGAACAAGGGCTTGCCCTGGAGTGCCAGATGGCAGTGCTGGCCACCCTGTTCAATCACCACAGCCACGTTATGGAATGGCACGCCTTTGGCCAGCGCCTGGGCCATGTCGCCGCCACCACTCAAGGCATGTTGCTCCAGCCAAGGCACCAGCGAGAGGCTCTGGAGCGTGTCAGGTGCGGTGTGCAGCAGCTTGGCCAAGCGCGCAGAGGGCTGCTGCAAGCGGCCCTCGGTGTCGATTTCCCACAGGGCGTCGGTTGCACGTTGTTCGAAGTCCTGTAACACCACCGCCAGCATTTGCTCGTGCCGGACGGCCTCGTTTTTGGCCAGGATCAGCGCGGAGGCCTTGCGCCAGTAAGAGATGCCGCCGACCAGCACCATGAACGCATACAGCAGCACCAGAAGGGCAAAGGCGACGAACTGCGGCTCTCCTGCACGCGCCAGAGCCCACAAGGCCGACGCTGCAAACACTGCCACATACGCCATGCTCGCCAGCGGCAGGGCGCCCAGCACAAAGGCGCCAGCCCCCATCATCCCGGTGAACAGGGCGGTAATCGCCAACTGCTGGCTGTGCCCGGCATCGGCGAACCACACCACGGGAAGAAAACCCCAGGCCAGCGCCAGCACGCCGGCGTGCAGGGTAGAGCGGCGGATGGCGCGGCAGGACACCTTGGTGGAGCTGCGATTCCAGAACCGAAACCAGCTAAGCAACGACAGGCTGGCCAGCGTCATCATGACGGCCCACCAGCTGAAGAGCCCTGCGGTCAGGCTGTCTTTGAAGCTCCACAAAATGAGTGAAGCATTGCCCATGTTGGCCACCATGGCCATGGGGGTCAGTCGCAGGACCGCGCTGAGGTGTTCATGGCGAATGCGCCCTGCCGCCGCCCCGGGGTCTCCGTACATGGTCCGGATGCCGCTGCGCAGCAGGCGCACTTCGGAGATGAGTGAATTTAGCATTGTTGCGATTTTTAGCATATCGTAGCAAAACTACGATCAACCTGCTTTAATGGAGCAAAGGCCCTTCTTCATCGGGGTTTAGTCGCTCAGCAGTTCGCCCACTGCCTTCAAGTCTTCCACCCGGTCGCACACCGCCTTCACGGCCATCATGACGGGAATGCCCAGTAGCAGCCCCCACAGGCCCCAGAGCCAGCCCCAGGCCAGCACGCTCACGAACACGGCGACGGGGCTCATGCTGCTGGTGCGGCTGGTGAGCCAAGGTGTGAGCAGGTTGCCGACGATGGTGTGGATCACGAGCGATGCACCACCAATGGCCAGGGCCATGTCGAACGAGCCGAACTGCAGGAAGGCCACGAGTGCCGATGCCCCGGTGACCAGCGCAGAGCCAATGTACGGCGCCAGGTTGAGCACCCCCGCCACAACACCCCATACGGCCGCGTTTTCCAGCCCCAGGGCCCAATAGGCCAGGCCTGTGGCCACGCCCACCAGCACACTCGTGAAGACCTGCACCAGCAAATAGCGCTGTATCTGGTTGGTAATGTCTTCCAGCACATGGATGGTGATCTTGCGGCGCTCCAGGCTGGTGCCTGCAATGCGCAGTAGCTTGTTGCGAAACAGGTTACCCGAGGCCAGTGCAAAAAACGTGAGAAACACCACCACCGTGAGTTGGCCTAGTGCAGACATCAACCCCATGGTGCCGCTCCACAGGTAGTCACGCACATTGAACGGCGGGCGCTCCACCACCACCCGCTGCACACCGCGCCGGGGTGGGCTGGTGGTGCTGTTCTCGGTGGCGGCCTGCTCGATCTGGGTGGCCGCCTTCTGCACGGTGTCCAGCGGGCTGCTGCCGCCCGCGCGCGCCTTGAGGTTGTCGCGCACTTTCTTGGCGGCCACGGGGAGTGAGTCCACCAGTTGGGTGGCGCCGTCGCTCAGCGACCAAGCGGCGCTGGCCAGCCCCAGCACCAGGCTGATGAGCAGTGCGCCGGCGCTGAGCCAGCGTGGTACGTGGTAGCGGTACAGCACGTCCACCAGGGGGCGCAGCGCGGTGGTCAGCAGCAGGCTCAGCATGATGGGGATGAACACGGCGCTGGCCCAGTGCAGCAGCGCCACACTGGCGAACAGCGCCAGCAAGGCCAACGACAGGTTGCGCACATCCACAGGCATGTGGAGCATGAGGGGCGCGGGGGCAGGAGGGGAGGAGGTGGGCTCTGTGCCAGTCATGGCTTCGCGCGGGGCATCGTCCGCGGCCGCCTGCGCTGCATCGGCGCTGCAGGGGGTTTCTTCCGAGTGCGGCGCCAGGGCCGCGCCCGGCTCTGAGGGCAGTGTGGGGGAGGGCTGTGGAGCTGTAACAGGCGCGTTCATGCGCGGATTGTGGGGCAGCTCCAGCCCGCTGTATGTAGGTGGCCGCCTGCGTCGCAACTTGGCTGCTAAAGCCTTTAGCAGAGCCTTCTACAGCGGTTGAGCAACTTGTGCGAAGCACCACACCCATTGCTGGGGTGTGGGCACGGCCTTAGTCGGTGGATTTGCGTTCAGTGGCAAGGCCCGGGCTGTATCAGTACCGGCCCTGCTCACCCGTCCTTGTTCAGCAGGAAGGAAGGGTGCGTTTCTTGTTGATGGCGTCCACCGTGCCCAGCAGCTGTGGCCAGTAGGTGGGCAGCGCCGACCAAGGCGTACCGATGGTGAGGTTGGTGGCGTAGACCATGCCTGTATTCATGCGCGGGCTGTTGGCCTTGGCCAGCGCTGCTTGCATGTCGGTGCAGGTGCTGGCGGTGTGCAGCAGCATGGCCTGGGCGGTGTTGTCCTTCGCGTAGACCCAGGTGTGAGCGGGTTGAGGGTCAATGGCTTGGTAGGCAGCGGCGTTGCCGGCATACGTGACCAGCACATCGGCCACACCCGTGCCGGAGTTGGCGCTGGCGTACGCAGCTGCGGGGTAGGTGCCGGGGTTGCCGATCACTTTGTAGCTCCCCTTGCTCTGCACGTAGGTGTAGATTTCCTGGAAGTAGGCCAGCCGGTTGCTGTCGGCAGACATGCCATCCAGGAAAAACCCATCGAGCACGCCAGGGTACAGCGTGAGGTAGTTGTCAATGGTGGCCTTCACATCGGTCACTGAAAGCTCACCGCTGCTACCCGATGCGGTGGCCACATAGCCCACCACCTTGTTGGTGGTGCCGGTCACGGCCTTGAAGGCGGTGATGGCCTTCAGGGCATCTGCATCGACCTTGGTGCTGGCCGTAATCACCCCGTTGTGGGGGTTGGCAATGGCGGTGATTTGCACATCCGGGTAGCTGGTTGCTCCGGCGGTGAGCGTGTTCCAGGGGGAAGATGTGCCGGTGCTGCTGAAGTACGCAGGCACCAGCACCTGCAGGGCCTTGGGCGTGGGCCTCACGTAGTAGGTGACCGTGTCCGTGGCGGTATTGCTCTGGCTGACCGCCGATGCCTTGACCTGGAACGTGGCCGATGCGGCCACGCTGCTGCCCACGCTCAGGGTGGCGCTGGCCACGCCGCCCACGGTGAAGGGCGCTACGGGGGCTACCGTGGCGGCCGCGGCAGGATTGACTTCCAGCGTGACGCTGGTTCCATTGGGTGCTGGGCTGTTGTTCACCAACACGTTCACCAGAAGGCCATCCGAAGCACCGGCTTCCAGCACGTTGTTGCTGGGCAGTACAAAGTTCACACCGATGGGGGCAGAGGGGACTGGCGCTGGAGCCGGTGTGGGCGCAGGGGCGGGTGCCGGAGCCGGAGCCGGTACGGGCGTGTTGTTCTTGTCCGTCCCACCGCCGCAACCCGCGAGAGCTGCCGTCAGTGCCAGCAGGGTTGCGATGCGGTGTTTGTTGTGCATGGGTTGCATGGTGTAGAGAGAGGTTGTTGGTTCGAAAGATTGTCGTGCCATGCAGGTGCTGCGCCAAGCGGCGGAACCTGGGTTTTGGGTGGAAAAACAGGCCTTGTTGCCCGGATTGCGCGACTGGTACGCCGCTACGATGCGTGCCATGCCCTCTTGCACATTCCGCACTTCGTACTCTGCCGCGTTGCTGGCGGCCTTGCTGCTGGCCGGCTGTGGCACGCTGGATGTGCCGCGCGCTGACAACTATCCCGCCACGGGCCAGAAAAAGGCCCGGGCGGTTCACCACTGGGACGTTCTGGCCAATGATGTGGCTGCCCGGGTGGCTGAAAAAATTGCCGCCTGGCCTGCGGGGGAGCATCCCATTCATCTCACGGTGACTGACAAATCCAGCTTCAGCCAGGGCTTTCTCAAGCTGCTGCGTGTGCAGTTGCTCAACCGGGGCGTGACATTGGCAACGGGGCCCACCGAGGTGGAACTGCAAATCGAGGCCCAGCTGGTGCAACACCTGGAGCCGCTGTCGGCGAGCTCGCCCGTGCCGCTGCACTGGACGGCCCTGGGTGCGGGCGTGGGCGTGTGGCGCGATTGGCGCGAGCACTACCCTGACCGCAGCCTGCTCCCCGGCATGGCCACGCTGCTGGGCGTGGGCACAGGCCTGGCGGTAGACCTTGCTCAGCGCTACACGCAAGGTGATGCGGCGGGTGGCCCCACGCGTACGGAAGTGCTCATCACCACCTCGCTGAAAACCACCGACCGCTACCTGGCGGGCTCGGCCGACCTGTATTACATCGAACGTGGCGATGCGCCGCTGTATTTGCCAGAGCCACCTCCACCGCCTCCGCCGCCACCCACTCCGGTCAAGAGCTGGCGAGTGACCGCGCCAACGCCCGTGTGGGCGACCCCCGCCACGCCATGAGCCGCCTGCCATGAAACGCCGAAATTTCTTCAGCGCCGCTGCGCTCATCGGTATGACCGGGTGCAGCAGCTTTTATTACGGTGACAAGCCGGGTGCGACCTGGTTTCCCACCGACCTGATCGAAGCCAACCACCGTGCGGTGGACGCCTTGCTGGCCAACGCGCCGCTGGATGCGCAGCATCCGGTGATGGTGGCAACACTGGTCCAGGTGGACCGGCTGAGCGAGTCCTCGCGCCTGGGGCGCATTTTTTCTGAGCAGATCGCCGGGCGCATGGTGCAGCGTGGCGTGCGCGTGGTGGAGTTGAAACTGCGCGACAGCGTGGCACTGCAAAGGGACCAGGGCGAACTGCTGCTGTCGCGCGAGGTGCGCGAGGTGAGCCAGAGCCATGATGCGCAAGCGGTGGTGGTGGGCACCTACGCGGCGTCAGCGTCGGCGCTGTACATCAGCCTGAAACTGGTGACCCCGGCGGGCAACACCGTGGTGGCTGCCCACAACTACGCTGTGCCCATGGATGAGAACGTGCGGGTGTTGCTCGCCAGCGGTGGCTTGCGCTATTGAAAAGGGCTGAAAAGCCAAAAGCGAGCGTCAACGCTCGCTTTTGTTTTTGCTATTTAATTGATAGCTGATAGCGCTTGTTCATCAAACGCTAGAGGCCATTTTGTTCATCAATGCAGCATCAACGCACCGGCAGACTTGCTCTTGCCTGCGCGTGCGGGTGGGTTGCACAGGCCGCAAGTGAAGTGGCGGTTTTCATACAGCTCGGTCACAAACTGGCCGCCGCACTGGCTGCACTTGGTGCGGGTGAGCATGCCTGCGTCCACAAACTTCACCAGGCGCCAGGCGCGGGTGAACGACAGCAGCGGCTCGATCTCGGCGGTGGCCACTTGCTCGTTGTAAAGGCGGTAGGCCTTGGTCAGCAGTTCCACCGAATCCAGATCCACGCCCTTGGACAGGTATTCGTAGATGTTCAGGAACAGCGAGCTGTGGATGTTTTCTTGCCAGGTCAGGAACCAGTCGGTCGAGAAGGGCAGCTGGCCTTTGGAGGGCGACTTGCCTGCAATTTCCTTGTACAGGCGGATCAGGCGCTCGTACGACAGAGTGGTTTCCGACTCCAGCACCTGCATGCGGGCTCCCATCTGGATGAGCATGGCAGCGCGTTCGATCTGCTTGGATTCATTCAGCACGCTTTTGGCGACGGTGGGAGTGGCGGTCATGGCAGGCTTTCGAGAAATGGTCGGGTTCGAGGGCGAAGAGCGAGGAGTGCGTGTGGCTTACAGCACTTCCGACACGCGGCTTGCCATCAGGATGTTGGCGTGCAGTGTGTTGGTGGCTTCGTTGCCCACCTTCTTGGCCGTGTGGTTGGTCAACAAGCTCCACACCAGGTTGTCGTCTACGCGGAAGCTGCACAGCAGCGTGTTGCGTGACGCCAGCTTGAGCACCTGGGCGGCCGACAGCGAGGCCAGGATGTCCGCGGCTTCTTCGTTCAGCCCCAGACGGAACACGGCTTCGGCCTTGTCCTGGCGAATCAGGTTTTGGGCCAGCATCAGGTAAGTGAGGTTGGCTTCGCGGATTTCGGCGAGGATTTGTTCGTTGGTCATGGCGGCTTCCTTTTCCATTGGCTGGATCTGCGTTTCATGCGGTTGCATGTTTTGCGTGATCCGTTGAAATGGATTGTGAAACTGCCCCAATCAAAAATTAAGTCCGTTTTTGACTGTGCCGAGTGTCTGGTTTTGGGTAGGTGCTTGTAGGAATTTGCCTTACACGCACCGAAGACTTTGGCCTGCAGCGCCCTTGTAAAACGCTGCTACATGGCCGCACCTCGGGGCCGTTCAGCCCCGCTCGACCGGACGCGCCGGGTCGCTGCACCATTCGCTCCAGCTGCCCGCAAAAAGTGATGTTTTTCCGAGACCTGCGACTTCCATGGCCAGCAGGTTGGGGATGGCGCTGACCCCGCTGCCGCATTGGTGCACCACGGTGGCCGGGTTGCGGCCCGCCAAAAGTTCATCGAACTCGGCGCGCAGCAATGCTGCGGGCTTGAAGCGGCCGTCTGAACCCAGGTTCAGGCCAAAGGGCCGGTTCAGCGCGCCTGGAATGTGACCGGCCACGGGGTCCAGCGGCTCTGTCTCGCCCCGGTAGCGTGGCGTGGCCCGCGCATCCACCACCGTCTGCGTGGGCTGCTACAAATTTTGTAGCACTTCGCTGGCTGTGACCAAGCGGCGCAGAGGCGTGTGCAAGGTGAAGTGGCTTTGAAAATGCGCGGGCTCGTCGCCACTGGCCACAGCGCCACCTGCGGCCTGCCAGGCTTGCAAGCCGCCGTCGAGCACGGCCACCGCATCGTGGCCTGCCCATTTGAGCATCCACCACAGCCGCCCGCAGTAGTTGGCGCCCTGGCGGTCGTACACCACGGCCTGCATGTCATTGGAAAAACCCACGCTCGACAGCCACATGGCAAAACGTTCACGGCTGGGCAAAGGGTGGCGGCCGCCGGATGCGGGCTGGTCTGCCTCTTGTGCCACCAGCGTGCCATGTGCGCCCGGCGCGCCGTGCTTGGCACTCAGGTTCTTGTCCAGGTCGGCATATACGGCGCCAGGAATGTGGGCCTGCGCAAACTGCTGCGCCCCAGCAGATGGGCTGGTCAGGTCAAAGCTGCAGTCAAACACCATCAGCGGCTGGCCGCTGGCGATCAGTGCTTGCAGTTCCGTGGCGGCAATCAGGGTCGTGTAGGTCATGGGTGGAAGCTCCTGGAGGCGCACCTCGGCGCGCGGTGGGCGAGGGCACGGGTGAGTGCAAAAAACGTATTTTGTGCCGTGCGCATGCCGCTGGGTGTATCAGTGTTCTTCCGCGGGGGTGCCGGGTGCGGCGCGGGCGCGCAGCACAGTGGCCACAATCCCGCTGCCCACGATCAGCACCATACCCAGCCATCCAATCGGGGGGATCTGATCGTTAAACAACACCACGCTGTAGATGGCAGCGAACACAATGCCCGAGTACTGCAAATTGGCCACCACCAGCGTGCCGCGCGAGGTTTTGGCGGTGGAATATGCGCGCGTCATGCACAGTTGCCCCGCTGCCGCCAGAACGCCGATGGGCAGCAACCACAGGGCGGGCCAGCCCGGCCAGGCCGACGTGCCAGTGAAAACCATGGCCACACCTCCCGCCACAGCAGAGCCCACGGCAAAGTAGAACACGGTGCGCGATTCAGGCTCGCCCAATCGCGAGAGGGCCACCACCTGCATGTAGGCAAACGCGGCCGTCATGCCCGAGAGGAGTCCTACCAGGCCCGCGAATGCCTGGTTCTGATCCAGGCTGGGGCGCAGCATGAGCACCACGCCCACGAATCCCGTCAGCACCGTGAGGACCAATGAGCCCTGAAACGCCGGGCGCGGGGTGGCGGCAGTGGGGCGCCAGGCCATCAACGCGCCGCCCACCAGGAAGGCGGCAATCCACACGCTGCTCATGTAGTTGAGCGTCATGGCGGTGGCCAGGGGGAGTTTGCCGATGGCGTAGAACCAGGCGCCCAGAGAGGCCACACCCACCAGGCTGCGCCAGGCATGCATGCCGGGGTAGCGGGTTGCCAGGGTGATTTGTTGGGACCGCGCCAGCATCCACAGGATGGCGATGCCAATGAGGCCGCGGTAGAAGACCAGTTCTGCTGCGTTGAAGTGGGCCGAAGCCATCTTCACGCACACCCCCATGCTGGCAAATATGAAGGCGGCCAACACCATCCAGAGTGCTTGCATGGAACGTGGAACCTGGTCAGAGAGTTGAAATAAAAATAGCCGCCAAGGCTGGATTTTCCAGCGCTGGCAGCTATTCTAATGAGAGCGGCGAGGGCACGTCCGCGTTACTGGCGGTGGTTTACCGCCGTATTTGAACGATTGGCTCTTGGCCGCAGATTGGTGACGCGCCGGGTGGCCTCAGCGTTGAGGCACCGCGCTGCCCATGGTCTGGCGGTACCACTCGTGGAAGTGCTGCATGCCGTCTTCCATGGGGCTCTGGTAGGGGCCGACTTCGTTGTCGCCGCGTTCCAGCAAGGCCTTGCGGCCTGCGTCCATGCGTTCGCCGATCTCGTCGTCTTCGATGCAGGTTTCCATGTAGGCGGCCTTCTGCGCCTCCACGAATTCGCGCTCGAAGGCTGCGATTTCTTCGGGGTAGTAGAACTCCACCATGTTCAGCGTCTTGGTCGGGCTGATGGGGTGCAGTGTCGAGACCGTGAGCACGTGCGGATACCACTCCACCATGATGTGCGGGTACAGCGTGAGCCAGATGGCTCCGTGCTTTGGCGGCACGCCGTTACGGTAGGCCAGCAGGGCTTCGTGCCAGCGTTCGTACACGGGGCTGCCGGCCTTGCCCAGGCGGTTGGCCACGCCCACGGTTTGCACCGAATAGTTCTTGCCGAACTCCCAGCGCAGGTCGTCGCAGGTCACAAAGCTGCCCAAACCTGGGTGGAAGGGGCCAACGTGGTAGTCCTCCAGATAGACCTCAATGAAGGTCTTCCAGTTGTAGTTGCACTCGTGCAGTTCCACATGGTCGAGCACATAGCCGTCAAAGCTCAAATCGGCCTTCGGGCCCATTTGCGCCAGGTCTGCCGCCACGTCGTAGCCGTTGTCTTCAAACAGCAGGCCGTTCCACTCGCGCAACTTGTAGTTGTTCAGGTTCAGGCAGGGGTCGTGCGCAAAGTGCGGCGCGCCCAGCAGTTCGCCCTTGGGGCTGTAAGTCCAGCGGTGCAGGGGGCACACAATGTTGCCGCCCGCGCTGCCTTTTTGCTGCGTTTGCAGCGACCCTTTGCCCTTGAGCATCACGGCCTGGCGGTGGCGGCACACGTTGGAGATGAGCTCCACCCCGCCCTGGGCGTTGCGCACCAAGGCACGGCCCTCGCCCTCTTGGGGCAATGCGTAGTAATCGCCCGCGTTGGGCACAGAAAGTTGGTGCCCCACGTAGCGGGGCCCGCGCTGGAAGATGGTCTCCAGCTCGCGCTGGAACAGCGCATCGTCAAAATAGCTCGAAACTGGTAGTTGGCTCGCGGCCTGCTGCAGTTGAAGACTTAAATCAGACATGGGTGACCTGACCTAAAGACTCCCCACAGGGAGAAAGTGCGGGAGGTGCGCAAATGCGCATCTGGAAAAAAGAAACCGGCTAGGATAGGTAGCCGGCTCGACGAGAATGGGATTATAGGCGGTGGGGTTATTCCCGCGCACCCCTTGCGTGTATTGGTGCCGCGGGTTTGACCCAGAGCAGTGTTTGCGCAAGTTCTTCACCGCCTCCGGAAAAGCTCTTGGCACGCGCAAACGTGTCCCAAAGGCAAAGCTCTGTGGATGCTGCGCCTAAAATCCCCGGTTTTACCCGCGCCAGCCGCCTACTGTCCATGCCCAAGGCTTCTCCCAAGACCGATCTGCCCAACGAACCCGCCAGCTATGAGCAGGCGCTGGAAGAATTGGAGCAACTGGTTGGCCGCATCGAATCCGGCCAGATGCCCTTAGACCAGATGCTGGCGGGCTACCAGCGGGGCGCTGCCTTGCTGGCGTTTTGCCGCAAGCGGCTCGATGCTGTGCAAGACCAGATCAAGGTATTGGACGAAGGCAGTCTGCAAGCGTGGGGGCAAGAATGAGCGCCGCCATGACTCCTGCGTCTCTGACCGCTTGGGATTTGAAAGGGTGGAGCAAGCACCACCTGGGCCGAGTGGAAGACGCGCTGTCCCGCTGGGTGGGCATTGAGGCCCCGGCAGGTCTGGGCGATGCCATGCGCTATGCCGTTCTGGATGGTGGCAAGCGCCTGCGCCCCTTGCTCGTGCTGGCGGCTTACGAGGCGGCCCTCAGCGCCCAATCGACCGCATTGGATGTGACGCAGCGCAGCGGTGCTGATGAAGCCGCTCTGCGCGCGGCGTGCGCTGTGGAACTGATTCACGCGTATTCGCTGGTGCACGACGACATGCCGTGCATGGACAACGATGTGCTGCGCCGTGGCAAGCCCACCGTGCACGTGCAGTTTGGCGAGGCCCAGGCTTTGCTGGCTGGCGATGCGTTGCAGGCGTTCGCTTTTGAGCTGCTGACCCCCGAAGATGAACGGATTCCTGCCGCTGTGCAGGCCCAGCTGTGCCGCCAACTGGCCCATGCGGCGGGCTCGGCCGGCATGGCCGGAGGGCAGGCGATTGATTTGGCAAGCGTCGGCTTGTCACTCACCGAAGACCAATTGCGCCAGATGCACCGCCTCAAAACCGGTGCGCTGCTCGAAGGCAGCGTAATGATGGGCGCCACCTGTGCAGGGGTGCAAGCCGTGCCCCGTGCTGCTTTGCAAAGCTACGGCGCGGCGGTGGGTCTGGCCTTCCAGGTGGTGGATGACATCCTGGACGTCACGGCAGACTCTGCCACGCTGGGCAAAACCGCGGGCAAAGACGCTGCCAGCGACAAGCCGACCTATGTGTCGCTGCTGGGGCTGGAGCGCGCTCAGCAGTACGCTTCGCAGTTGCTTGAACAAGCCCATGCGGCCTTGGCCGATAGTGGCCTGCCTGACGTGCGCGCCCTGGCGGCTTTGGCTGACATGGTGGTGCGCAGGTCGCACTGACTTTTCATCGGGACTGCCTTGCCAGTTGCGTTCAGATTGATGTTTAAATCAGCCGCTAGCGCTTGATATATAAGCGCCGGCAGCTATTAAAAGAATAGTAAATGGCCACGACTTCCTACCCCCTGCTGCAAACCATCAACGATCCGGCAGACGTGCGCAAACTGTCCCGGGCAGACCTCAAGGTGCTGGCCACCGAGCTGCGTGGTTTTGTACTGGAGAGCGTTTCTCAAACCGGCGGGCACCTCAGCTCCAACCTGGGAACGGTGGAGCTGACCGTGGCCTTGCACCATGTGTTCAACACCCCGGAAGACCGCCTGGTGTGGGACGTGGGCCACCAGACCTATCCACACAAGATCCTCACCGGCCGCCGTGACCGCATGCACACGTTGCGACAGCTGGGCGGTATCTCTGGTTTTCCGCAGCGGGCTGAGAGCCCGTACGACACCTTTGGCACGGCGCACTCCAGCACCAGCATTTCTGCGGCGCTGGGCATGGCCATGGCTGCCAAGCGCAAGGGGGAAGATCGTTACGCAGTGGCCATCATTGGCGATGGTGCCATGACCGCTGGCATGGCCTTTGAAGCCCTGAACAACGGTGGCGTGACCGATGCGAACCTGCTGGTCATCCTGAACGACAACGACATGAGCATCAGCCCACCCGTGGGTGCGCTCAACCGCTACCTGGCCCAGCTCATGAGCGGCCAGTTCTACGCGGCTGCCAAGAATGTGGGCAAGACCGTGCTGCGGCCGGTTCCGCCGCTGCTGGAGCTGGCCAAGCGCTTTGAACAGCAGGCCAAGGGCATGGTGGTACCTGCCACACTGTTCGAAAAGTTCGGCTTCAACTACATCGGCCCCATTGACGGTCACGACCTGGACTCGCTGATTCCCACGCTGGAGAACATCAAGGGCCTCAAGGGCCCGCAGTTCCTGCACGTCGTCACCAAAAAAGGGCAGGGCTACAAGCTGGCCGAGGCAGACCCGGTGGCTTACCACGGCCCCGGCAAGTTCGACCCGGCCGTCGGCCTGGTCAAAAGCACGGCGGCACCCAAGCAAACCTTCACCCAGGTGTTTGGTCAATGGTTGTGCGACATGGCTGCGCAAGATGGCCGACTGGTGGGCATCACCCCCGCCATGCGCGAAGGCTCGGGCATGGTGGAGTTTGAAAAGCGCTTCCCTGACCGGTACTACGACGTCGGCATTGCCGAGCAGCATGCGGTGACGTTTGCCGCCGGTATGGCGTGCGAAGGCGTGAAGCCGGTCGTGGCGATCTACTCCACCTTCCTGCAGCGTGCGTACGATCAGTTGATCCACGACGTGGCCCTGCAAAACCTGCCCGTCGTATTCGCACTGGACCGCGCGGGGCTGGTGGGCGCTGATGGCGCGACGCACGCGGGTGCGTACGACATTCCTTTTGTGCGCTGCATTCCCAACATGAGCATGGCTTGCCCTGCGGATGAGCGCGAGTGCCGCCAGCTGCTCAGCACGGCTTTTGAACAAGACCACCCGGTTGCCGTGCGTTACCCGCGCGGCAGCGGCGCCGGTGTATCCCCACTGGCTTCGCTCGAAGGCTTGCCCTTCGGCAAGGGGGAGATCCGCCGTGAACGCCTGGCAACGGACGACCGCGCCGCGCCGCGTGTGGCCATCCTGGCCTTCGGCACCTTGTTGTACCCCGCACTGCAGGCGGCTGAATCGTTGAACGCCACCGTTGTCAACATGCGCTGGGCCAAGCCGCTCGATGTGGATCTGCTACTGCAGGTCGCTTCTCAGCACGATGCACTGGTGACCGTGGAAGAGGGCGCCATCATGGGCGGTGCGGGCAGCGCCGTCACGGAAGCCTTGAATGTTGCTGGCATTACCTTGCCAGTACTGCAGCTCGGTTTGCCAGATGTGTTCATTGAGCACGGCGACCCCGCGAAGCTACTCGCCCTGCAGGGCTTAGACGCCGATGGCATCCAACAGGCCATCGCCAAGCGGTTCTTTGCAACGGCAGAGGGCTGACTGCCCGCTGCGGACATTGCTCCGCACGTCAGCATGTGCAGCGCTCCACGTGGCCAACTTGGTCTTGCTGCAGGGGGCTGCTCAAAGTTCTGCATCGCCGCGCTCTGATTTGCGCACCGGCACCTTCTACCTCCACTCGGTAGGGCGGAATGCTGCGCGCGTGCGAAACAAGCTTGCAAAACCCTGAAAGGCAGCCGAGACATCGGGGTTTTCGCGGGATAACCCGCAAAGTTCGCCGCCCGCAAGTTTTTACAATGCAGATTCAATTCGCACGTACTGGTCAGTGCTTGTTCCAAGCCCCGGCCGTCGAGCGGTGTGGTCATCACTCAGGAAAGATTTACATGGATCGTCGTTCCATCATCAAACAGGCCGGTATTGCCGGTGTGCTCGCCGCAGGTATTGCCCCAGCCGTTCACGCCCAGGCCACCGTGCGTTGGCGCCTTGCTTCCAGCTTCCCCAAGTCGCTGGACACCATTTTCGGTAGCGCCGAAATGTTTGCAAAAACGGTACGCGCTCTGTCCGGCGGCAAGTTCGAAGTGTCGGTACATGCAGCCGGTGAATTGATGCCGGCCTTCGGCGTGGTGGACGCGCTGCAGAGCAGCACGATCGAGATGGCGCAGACCGCCCCGTACTACTACACCGGCAAGAACTCCATCTTCGCCTTTGGCTGCGCCGTGCCTTTCGGCCTGACAGCCCGCCAGATGGATGCCTGGATGGACCATGGCAATGGCCGCAAGTTGATGGACGCGTTCTACGCCAACTACAACATCAAGAGCCGTAGCGCTGGCAACACCGGCACCCAAATGGGTGGCTGGTACCGTAAAGAAATCAAGACCGTGGCCGACCTCAAGGGCCTGAAGTTCCGCATGGGTGGTGGCCTGTTTGGCGAAGCCATGCAAAAGCTGGGTGTGGTGCCGCAAAACATGCCTGCGGGTGACGTGTACCAGGCCCTGGAAAAGGGCACGCTGGACGCCACCGAGTTCGTCGGTCCTTACGACGATGAAAAGCTGGGCTTCAACAAGGTGGCACCGTTCTACTACTACCCCGGCTGGTGGGAAGGTGGCGCTGAGCTGGAGTTCTTCATCAACGCCAAAGCTTACGCTGCGCTGCCTGCTGAGTTCCAGGCCATCGTCGATGCCGCCACCACCGTGGCTGCCCGGGACATGACAGCCAAGTACGATGCCTTCAACCCCATCGCTCTCAAGCGCCTGGTGGCCGCTAAGACCCAGCTCAAGGCCTTCCCCAAGGAGATCATGGACGCTGGCTACAAGGCATCGATGGAAGTCTTTGCCGAGCACGAAGCCAAGTCGCCCGAGTTCAAAACCATCCACCAGGACATGCGCGCCTTCCAGCGTGACCAACTGCTGTGGGCTCGTTACTCCGAGCTGCGTTTTGACAATTACATGACCGGCGTGAAGCTGTAACTGTGTTGTCTGGGGCTGTTTTGGCAGACCCGGTTTTATTTTTCGATCCGGTAGCCTGGGCTGTACACCCTGCAGCACAGATGCCGGTTTTTTTTGGGCCCGTCATGTGCCAAAAGCGCATGTGTATAGAAGGAAAATCACCATGGATCGTCGTTCCCTGATCAAAAAGACCGGTATCGCCGGCGTGCTCGCTGCCGGCATTGCTCCAGCAGTGCATGCCCAGGCCACCGTTCGCTGGCGCCTGGCATCCAGCTTCCCCAAGTCGCTGGACACCATCTATGGCTCTGCGGATGTGTTTTCCAAGGCCGTCAAGGAAATGTCGGGCGGCAAGTTTGAAGTGTCCGTGCACGCCGCAGGCGAACTGATGCCCGCGTTTGGTGTGGTGGATGGCGTTCAAAACGGTACGGTCGAAATCGCTCACACGGCTCCGTACTATTTCTTCGGCAAGAACGAAGCGTTTGCCATTGGCGGTGCGATTCCTTTCGGCATGAACTCCCGCCAGCTCACAGCCTGGATGGTCGATGGCAACGGTACCAAGCTGATGCGCGAGTTTTATGCTCAGTACAACATCGTGAACTTCCTGGGTGGCAACACCGGCGCACAGATGGGCGGCTGGTTCCGCAAGGAAGTGAAGTCGCCTGAAGACATCAAGGGCCTGAAGTTCCGCGTGGGCGGCTTTGCTGGCAAGGTGATCGAGCGCATGGGTGGCGTGCCACAGAACATTCCTGGCGGCGAAATCTACCAAGGCCTGGAAAAAGGCACCATCGACGCCGCAGAGTGGATCGGCCCATACGACGATCTGAAGCTGGGCTTCAACAAGGTGGCGCCGTTCTACTACTACCCAGGCTGGTGGGAAGGTAGCCTGAATCTGGAGTTCTACGTGAATCAGAAGGCTCTGGAAAGCCTGTCTGCCGAGAACCGTGCAATTGTGCGTGCTGCTGCGCACGAAGCCCACGTCACCACACAGGCCCGCTACGACTCTCGCAACCCTGGCGCCCTCAAGCAACTGGTGGCCGCCAAGACCAAGGTCGTGCCCTTCCCGCAAACGGTGCTGGACGCTTCGTTCAAAGCCACCATGGGTCTGTATGCCGACCTCGACAAGAGCAACCCAGACTGGAAGAAGATTTACGCTGACTACCGCAATTTCCAGCGCGATCAGATCCTCTGGTTCCGCTTTGCAGAGTCGCGTTTCGACAGCTTCATGTCGTCGCAAAAGCTCTGATTGCAAACGGGTGGCCTAGCGCCACTCCGGGCATGCAAAACCCCGCCAAAGCTTTGGGCTTTGGCGGGGTTTTTTGTGGGTGCGTGCTGTAGAGGGTCTTGCGGCCTCGATGAGGAGATAGGTACTAAACGTCCTGATGCTTGAGGGGCCCGCGAGGTTGGATAGCCTCAACATATCCCTCTGGAGGTGGCGCCCTAGAGTGGGTCAGGAGAGCCATTGAGGGACGCGTATCCCAGACACAAGCGCTGCCAGGCGCCCCGTGCCTCTTGCAGTGAAGCCTCGGCATTGGTGGTCGCGCTCCATTCATATGCCAGTGCTGCCGCGTTTGCTTTGTAATCGTGAATGGTGGTGGATGCGCGCTGGCGATATGGGTAGTCGCTGGGGTCGTATCGACGATATGAACTGATGTAGCTCGCACCCCCAAAAAGAAAACCCGCCAGTGCTGCCACTGGCGGGTTTGTAAGGTGAGCGTGATGGCAAGACCCTTGCAGGTCTTGCCATGGTCATCAGTTCTTCTTCTCAGCGTCCTGCGACAGGGATTCCTGCATGGCCTTCAGAGGATCATCTTCCGCTGCTGGGGCCTCTGATCCGGGCATGCCAGCCGTGGGGTCGGCCTGCTCCATGGGTGCTGGCATGTTGGCTTCCATTTCGAGGCGAACCTTGTCCAGGTCATACACCTCGGCCTTGTCCAGCCCGCTCGAAACAATGCCAGGGAAGGCAATCACCAGTGCCACCATCAGGATCTGGATGCACAGGAAGGGAATGGCGCCCCAGTAAATCTGGGTCGTAGTCACGGGCGCAATCATCTTCTTTGTTACCTTGTCCATGTATTCCTTGGCTGGAGCTACGCTGCGCAGGTAGAACAGCGCGAAGCCGAAGGGAGGGTGCATGAACGATGTCTGCATGTTGATGGCCAGCAGCACACCGAACCAGATCAGGTCGATGCCCAGTTTGTCGGCCACGGGGGCGAGCAGAGGCACCACGATGAACGAGAGTTCAAAGAAGTCCAGGAAGAACGCCAGGAAGAACACCATGATGTTCACGACGATCAGGAAGCCCAGCTGGCCGCCTGGCAGGCCCGACAGCAGATGTTCCACCCACAGGGGGCCATCCACGCCCTGGAAGGTCAGGCCGAAGATGGTGGCGCCCACCAGAATGAACACCACGAAGCACGACAGTTTGGTGGTGGTATTGAGGGCTTGAGTCAGCAGGCTCATCGACAGACGACCACGAATGACGGCCATGACGATGGCACCCAGCGCACCCATCGCGCCGCCTTCGGTAGGTGTTGCCACACCCAGGAAGATCGTGCCCAGCACCAGGAAGATCAGCAGCAGGGGGGGAATCAGCACGAACGTCACTCGTTCAGCCGCACGCGACAGCAGGCCCAGGCGAGTGATCTTGTTGAAGCTGGCGGCAACGAAAGCCAGTGCCACACCAAAGCACATGGACACCACGATGGTTTCGTCCAGGGCGACCTTGTCCACCGCTTCGCCAGACCACCATGTGTGCAGTGCCGGCATGTTCTTGGCGACATAGATGGAGGCTGCCGTGCAGATGGCAGTCAACACCAGCAGCGATGGAACACCGCTCTTGCCGTTGTCTTCGCGCAGCGTACGTGCCTCAGGGGGCAGTGCAGGCACCCACTGGGGTTTGATCACCGCCAGCAAGATGACGTACGAGGCATAGAAACCGGTGAGCATCAGACCAGGCAGGAAGGCGCCCTTGTACATGTCACCCACGCTGCGACCCAATTGGTCGGCAATGATGATGAGTACGAGCGATGGGGGAATGATCTGTGCCAGAGTGCCAGAGGCGGCAATCACACCGGCGGCGAGCCGTCGGTCATAGCCGTACCGCAGCATGATGGGCAGCGAGATCAGACCCATCGAAATCACCGAGGCCGCCACCACGCCGGTGGTTGCAGCGAGCAGGGCGCCCACAAAAATCACGGCCAGAGCCAGGCCGCCACGGATGGGGCCGAAGAGCTGACCAATGGTGTCCAGCAAGTCTTCGGCCATGCCGCTTCGCTCAAGAATCAATCCCATGAGCGTAAAGAACGGAATGGCCAGCAGCGTGTCGTTCTGCATGATGCCGTAGATACGCAGCGGCAAGGCCTGCAGCAGCGCCTCGGGCAATACGTTCAGCTCAATGCCGATGAAGGCGAAGAACAGGCCGCAAGCTCCCAGGCTGAAGGCGACCGGAAAGCCGACCAGCAAGAAGCAGATGAGCCCCGCAAACATGATGGGGGCGAGGTTATGGGCAATAAATTCCATGGTGTGTGTCTCCCGCTCTTAGGCTTTGGCCTTGTTGCTGCCGTTGCCCTTGGCTGCCTCGGCCAGCTTGCGGATGGATTCGGCCAGTTCTTCTTCTGCCGTCTTTTCTGCTTTCTTGGCAGTGGGGTCTTCGATCAAACCCTTCAGGAAAGCCAGGCGCTTGATCAGTTCAGAAACGCCTTGCAGCCACAGCAAGCCGAAGCCCAGAGGCATCATCAGATACACGGGCCAGCGGATCAGGCCGCCAGCGTTGCTGGACATTTCGCCCGACACAAAAGCGCGGGTGAAGAAGGGGATGCCGTACCACAGCACGGCCATGCACATGGGCGTGAGGAAGACGATGTAGCCGAACACGTCGATCCAGATCTGGGTGCGCTTGGAAAAGCGGCTGGAAACCACGTCCACTTTCACGTGCTCGCCCTGCAGCAGCGTGTAGCCAGCAGCCAGCAGGAACGATGCAGCGAACAGGTACCACTGCACTTCCAGAAAACCGTTGGAACTGACGTTGAACACTTTGCGAACCACTGCGTTCACACCGCTGATGAAGGTGGAACCGAGGATCAGCCAGATCACGTATTTACCGACTTGGGTGTTAAGCCAGTCGATCCCTCTTGATAACTTCAATAGAGCCTGCATGGTGTCTCCAATAAAAAGGCTTTGCCTACAACGCGCGGTCCGCGGCAGCTGATAGCCAGCGCGGAGCCCGAACTTTTTGCACGGCGCGATTCTACGGAGCACTGTAGGCCGAGTCTGACAGCAGCGTGACGGTGTTATCCCTTTGTCAGCTTTGATTTTGAAGCTATCAAAAGCGTAGCAATTAGGGTTTCTTCCTATGCGCAGAAGGACGCTTGGGGCGGGTGAAATCCCACCAGGGAAGGACGTTGCTCATTGCCAGCACCTGTCCGCTGTGCATGGGTGAATACCCAGGCAAGCTCGCCAGGTGGTCTTGCCAGACGCGGGTGAGCAGCAACTCCCGAAGCGCTCGGGTGGCTGGTTGCTCCAGCGTTGCCTTCAGGCAGGCCAGGTGGTAGCGCTCGTCCACCAAGGGGACAAAGTCCAGCCCGCGCGCGCGGGCGACCATCTCGATCCCCAGACCCGTGTCAGCCGCACCGCTGACCACGGCCTGTGCCACCGCGGTGTGCGAGGTTTCATCGCGTTCAAAACCCGCAATGTGCTGGCCCGTCAGCCCTTCCTGCGCCAGCAGGTCTTCCAGCAGCACGCGGGTGCCACTGCCCAGGGGGCGGTTGGCAAAGCGGGCACCGGTGCGGGCGACGTCCGTGAGGGACTGCAGGCCGAGCGGATTGCCCTTGGCAACAATCAGCCCCTGGGTGCGCCGCGCAAAGCCGATGATTTTGTGCAAGCCCGGCTGCAGCAGCGGTTTGTAGGTGCGTGCAGCTAGTGAGGTGGCTGCGGGTTGTTCCAGCGTGTGAAAGCCGGCGAGGGTGCAGCGGCCTTCGTTGAGTGCGCGGATGGCGTCCACGCTGCCCGTGAAGCGGATGTCCAGATGCAGTGCACCGGAAGTGCCCGGTGTGGCCGCATGCGCGCGCAGCGATGCCAGCGCGTCGTCGTGGCTGGCGTACATGGTCAGCACATGGGCACTGTCGTCAAACGCTACCGCGAAGGCGCGCTCCAGGTCGGCGTGCAGGGCGGCAATCTGGGGGGCGAGCCGTGCTTGCGCCTGCCGTTCTGCCCACAGCAGCTTGGTGCCGAACTCGCTGAGCTGGGCCGATTGCCCCTTGCCCCAGATGATGAGTTCTCCACCCAGTTGCTCCTCCCACCGCTTGAGGGCCCCCCACACGTGTCGGTACGACATGCCCAGCGTGCGCGCTGCGGCCGAGATGGAGCCCTGCTGCGCCACGGCTTCCAGCATTTCAGGCAAGGGATTGCGAATCTGGGCATCGCCCGCGTCGCGGCTCAGGGTGTAGTGGAGTTGGATCCTATGCACAGGATTACATATCGCTGGAGATTGGCTGGGTGCATACGATAGTCGAATCCATGTCCACTCTCACCGAAAGCGCGGCAACAGCGCTGCAACTCACTTTTTCTGCCGACCCCGCGCTGTGGACCATAGTCGGCCGGTCCCTGTCGGTCAGCGCAACGGCGTGTTTGCTGGCCTGCGGCGCGGGCCTGGTGCTGGGTGCCTGGCTGGGCGTGGCCCGGTTTGCCGGGCGTGGCGCTGTGCTGGCCGTGCTCAATACCTTGCTGGCGGTGCCTTCGGTGGTAGTGGGGCTGGTGGTGTATTTGCTGCTGTCGCGCAGTGGGCCGTTGGGTAGCTGGGGCTGGCTGTTCAGCTTCAAGGCCATGGTGCTCGCCCAAGCATTGCTGGTGCTGCCTGTGGCCACGGCGCTGACCCGGCAGATGGTGGAAGACGCAGACCGTGCCCATGGCGAGCAGTTGCGCTCCCTCGGCGCCAGCCCCTTGCTGCGCAGCCTGCTGCTGGCCTGGGATGAGCGCTATGCCTTGCTCACCGTGCTGCTGGCATCGTTTGGGCGTGCCATTTCTGAAGTGGGCGCGGTGATGATCGTGGGCGGGAACATCGACGGTTTCACGCGCGTCATGACCACTGCGATTGCGCTGGAGACCAGCAAGGGTGACCTGCCCTTGGCCTTGGCGCTGGGCATGATTTTGCTGGCCGTGGTGCTGGCCCTGAATGTGGTGATTGCGCTGCTGCGCCGCTGGCGCGAGCGGGTGGACGGCAGTGCGACAGACCTGCCGGTGGGGGTGACCGCATGAGTGGCATGCCTCCCAGCGCCAGCTCCCGCTGGCTCATGGATCTGCAGGGCGTGGATGTGCGCTTTGGTCGCGTGCACGCGCTGTCCGGCATCACGCTGCGCATCGCGCCGGGGGAGCGTGTGGCCCTGGTGGGTGCCAACGGCAGCGGCAAAAGCACCTTGCTGCGCGTGTTGCATGGGCTGGTGCCCGCCAGTGCCGGAACCTGCATTACCGCCTTGCCACAGCAGCAGGCCATGCTGTTTCAGCGGCCTCACATGCTGCGCACCAGTGCGCAAAACAATGTGGCCCTGGGCCTGTGGCTGCGTGGCAGCCGCTGGGGCGCTGCCCGAAAGACGGCGCTGGCCGCACTGCAGCGGGTCGGGCTGGAGTCCATTGCACAGCAAAACGCCCGCACCTTGTCGGGCGGGCAACAGCAGCGTGTGGCACTGGCCCGCGCCTGGGCGCTGCAGCCAGATGTGTTGCTGCTGGACGAGCCCACGTCCAGCCTGGACCCCCATGCCAAGCGCGAGGTGGAGCGCATGATGGCTGACTTTGCCAACGCACACGCCGAACAGGGGCGCGCTCAGCCCGTGACCATGCTGTTCAGCAGCCACAACCTGGGGCAGGTCAAGCGCCTGGCCAGCCGGGTGATTTATCTGGAGCACGGACAACTGGTTGCCGATTTGCCCGTGCACGACTTCTTCAATGGCCCACTGCCCGAGGCCGCACGTCTTTTTGTCAAAGGAGAACTGGTATGAGTCAATTCAAGGTTTATCTGGCTCTGAAGCCCATCCATCAAGCGCTGGCAGCTATGCTTTTTGTAGCGTCTGGCACAGTGTCTGCGCAGTCCATCACGATGGCATCGACCACCTCGACCGAGCAGTCGGGGCTGTTCTCGCACCTGCTGCCCGAGTTCAAGAAAGCCAGCGGCCTGGATGTGAAGGTGGTTGCGCTGGGCACCGGCCAGGCGCTGGACACCGCCCGCCGTGGCGACGCTGATGTGCTGTTCGTGCACGACCAGGTGGCCGAAGAAAAGTTTGTGGCCGACGGCTGGGGCGTCAAGCGCTACCCGGTCATGTACAACGACTTCATCCTGGTCGGCCCCAAGGCGGACCCCGCAGGTGCCAAGGGCAAGGACATCGTCGAAGCCCTCAAGAAGCTGGCTGCGGGCAATGCCAACTTTGTATCGCGCGGCGACAAGAGCGGCACCCACGCGGCTGAGCTGCGTTATTGGAAGCTGTCGGGCGCTGATGCCGCCAAAGGCAGCGGCTACAAAGAGTGCGGTTGCGGCATGGGCCCCGCGCTGAACATTGCAGCCTCCAGCGGTGCCTATGTGTTGGCAGACCGTGGCACTTGGCTCAACTTCAAGAACCGTGCAGACCTGGCTGTTCTGGTGGAAGGTGATACCCGTCTGTTCAATCAGTACGGTGTGATGGTGGTGAACCCCGCCAAGCACGCGCATGTGAAGGCGCAGGACGCGCAGAAGTTTGTGGACTGGGTCGTTTCGCCCACCGGCCAGGCTGCAATTGCCAGCTACAAGATTGGTGGCGAGCAGCTGTTCTTCCCCAATGCGGAAAAGTGAACCATGGCCGCAGCCCGTTTGAACGCGTGGGGAGTGTCTTTGCTGATGCTCGGAGCAGCTGTGCTGTCGGGCTGCGCCACGCAGCAGGGCGCAGCACCCGTGAAAGCCCCTGCGGCCGGGGCTGACCCGGTGCAGGTTTATGCGGCGGGTAGCCTGCGCGACGCTCTCACCGAGATCGCGCGGGACCACGAGGCCCGCACAGGCCAGAAGGTAGTGCTGACCTTTGCCGCATCGGGCCTGCTGCGGGAACGCATTGAGCAAGGCGCACCCGCCCAGGTGTTTGCCTCTGCCGATACCAAACATCCTCAGCGCCTGGCCAACCAGGGGCAGTGGCAAGCTCCCGTCATTTTCACGCGCAACACCTTGTGCGCGCTGGCGCAGAGTGCGGTGGCGGTGACCCCCGACACTTTGCTCAGCACCATGCTGCAGCCCCAGGTGCAGCTGGGCATTTCTACGCCCAAGGCTGATCCGGCGGGCGACTACGCCTGGGCTTTGTTCCAGAAGGCCGACGCGCTGCAGGCAGGGGCCACTGCGCGCCTGGAGACCAAGGCGCTTCAGCTCACGGGTGGAGCCCAGTCGGCGCAAGCTCCGGCGGGCCGCAACACCTATGCGTGGGTGATGGAACAGAACCGCGCGGATGTGTTTCTGACCTATTGCACCAATGCGGTGGCTGCGCGGGCTGAAGTACCCAGCCTGCAGGTGGTGGCCGTGCCCGAGGCCTTGCAGGTAGGGGCAGCCTACGGGCTCACGGTGCGCGCTGGTGCGCTTGCCCAGGCACAGGCGTTTGCCCAGGCGGTGTTGCAGCCCCCGGCACAGGCTGTGTTCCGCCGGTTGGGCTTTGCTGCACCCTGAGGCGCGCAAGGCTATTTCCCGATTTCTCGGTCAGTTCCAAGCGCTGCGCCCTCGGGTGGGGCACAGCGCTTTTTCATTGGGGAGGCTTGCCTGGTGGCTTCGTCAATCGTCGTCCCGCCCGTGGCTGCTGCGCCAGATGGCTCGCACCAGCCAAAGACCGCAAACCACTGCCCCCATGAACCCGAGAAAGCCGAACGCTGGCAGGCCAAACAGCGTGGGTCCTGCCTGTACCGTCATGACGATGGAGGAGCCGATGATCAGTGCGGCAATCACCAGGGCCATGGCCAGCCGGTTGGCCGAGCGATCAATCTGGTCGCCCACGCGCTTGAGGTGGGCCAGTTCAATGCCGACCTGCACCCGGCCACGCCGCGCGTTGCGCAGCAGGCGGCCGAGGTCGTCCGGAAGGCGCTCCAGCGTGCTCAGCGTTTGCCGCACGGATTGCCAGGCACGCCCCGCCAGGGCGCGCGGCTGGTAGCGTGCCCCCACCACCTGCTTGAGCAAGGGCAGGGCTTCTGATGCCATGTGAAAGTTCGGGTCCAGGTTGCGGCCCATGCCTTCCAGCGAAATGAAGGCTTTGATGAGCAGGGCCAGGTCGGACGGCAGCGCCAGCCGGTGGTCACGCAGGATGGCCGTCACATCGGCCAGCATCTGGCCCAGGCGCAGCTGGGCCAGGGGCACGCCGTGGTACTGGTCCACAAAGGCCTCGATCTCGGTCTCCAGCTGGCCGATCTGCACTCCTGGCTCGTCACCCGTCCAGTCCAGCAGCACATCGGCCACGGCCTGGGGTTGGTGCTCCACCAGGCCCAGCAGCAGTTGCAGCAGCTCATCACGACGGCGTTGCGACAGCCGGCCAATCATCCCGAAGTCGATGAATGCGATGCGGTTGCCAGGCAGGTAAAACACATTGCCGGGATGCGGGTCTGCGTGGAAGACGCCGTCTTCCACAATCATCTTGAGCACGGCGTGGGCGCCGCGTTGGGCGAGCAGCGTGCGTTCAAAACCCGCCTCGGGCGTGAGAGCTTCCAGGTGGTTGCCCGGAACCCCATCGATGAAGTCTTGCACGTTCACCCGTTCGCGCGTGTGAGTCCAGTACACCTTGGGAATGGCTATGAAGCCCAAGGGCGCCATGTTGGCGGCAATGCGCTCGGCATGGCGGCATTCGCCGGCCAGGTCCAGCTCACGCTTGAGCGAACGGGCAAATTCGCGCACCAGTTGCTGGGGGCGGTAGGGCTTGAGCGTGGGCAGCTCGGCCTCTGCGAGTGCGGCCAGGCGCACCAACAGGCGCAGGTCGGCCTCGATCGTATCGGCAATACCGGGGCGGCGAATTTTGACGATGACTTCGGTGCCGTCGTGCAGACGCGCACGGTGTACCTGTGCAATAGAGGCTGCGGCCAGCGGCGTGGTGTCAAACCAGGCGAACACAGCCTCGGGCTCATCGCCCAGGTCTTCACGCAATTGCGGGCGCAGTGCGTCAATCGGCAGGGCGGGTACGTGGCTGTGCAGCTTCTCGAACTCGGCAATCCACTCCGGGCCAAACAGATCGGCCCGGCCCGCGAGGATCTGGCCAAACTTCACGAACGTGGGCCCCAGTTCCTCCAGCGCCAGCCGCACCTGCACCGGGGGCTCCAGCCGCGCCAGTTCGGCGGCGTGGGGCCAGTTCAGCACCTGCCCGGCGCGCTCCAGCCGGTCTGCCAGGCCCAGGCGGCGCACGGTGTCGCCAAAGCCGTGGCGCACCATCACGCCCAGAATTTCCTTGAGGCGGCCCAGGTCTCGTGCGGTGTCCAGAGTCTCGATCAGCATCTGCCGATGATAGTTCGCAAGGGGCGGGGGAGGGGGCTCCGGCACGGCTCCGGCATTTACCCGCCCAGGGGTGGCTTGTTCACCATCAGAAAGAACACCACGGCCATGGCCACAAACGCGGGGTAACCCAACCCCTCCCACCAGCGAGCGCAGCGCCAATAGGCAGCGGGCAGTGCGCAGCCCTCGGCGGCGGCTTGCTGGGCCATGTCGCGCATGCGCAGCTGCAGCCACACGACGGGCAGCCAGCACAGCCCGGCCAAGGCATACAGAGCCAGTGACCATGCCAGCCAGGGCGTGCTCAGCGGCCACCCCGCAAGGTAGGCCATGGCCAACCCGGTGGCTGGCTGGATCAGCACCGTGGGGGTGGTGAACCACCAGTCAGCACGCACGACCAGCTTCGTCACCACGGCCTGCGCCTGCACATTGCCGCTGCGGTTGGTGAAGAACATATAAAACGCGGAGCCCAGCCCGGTGCCCACCATGAGCACGCTGGAGACGATGTGCAGCCACTTGAGTAGCAGGTACAGATTCATGTGGAGTGGTTCAAGACGGCTGCCGAGCGGGGGGCGGTGCGGTGTGCCGCGCAGGGCTGGCTGGCGAAGCGCGCCACAGTACCCACAAGATGGCGGCAATGGGCAGGTTCTTGGTCAGCGGGCCCAGGGGGTGCAGCCACCAGCCGGCGTCGATGGCGGTGGCGGCCAGCGTCATGCCGATCATCACCGCAAGCGCTGTGGCATAGGCCATGCGCGACGGGCGCCAGGCCAGCCACAGGCCTACGACAGCATCCGCTGCGGCACCAGCCAGTACCACGGCTGTGGCCCAGCGTTGAAGGGGCTGGTGCAGCTTGGCGAGCAGCTCCAGACTTTGGCCGTGAAGCTCCAACACACTGACAAATGCGGTGGCAAGCCACACCACGACCAGGCTGTAGCGAAGGAGGTCGAGGGAGGGAGCTGCTTTGGTCTTGGCGCTCATGGACGGTGTGCGGTCTGGGTAGCGTTCGACGCCACGGCCTGAGTGGATTGCTGGCGCTGCCACGCGGCAATCTCTGGGGCATGGACCGCCAGAAACTGGGCCAGCCGTGCAAAGCGCTGCCTGGTCCTGCGTTCGAATACCCAGCGTACAAATGGCTCCAGGATCCAGCGCAGGCATGCCGGGCCCACGTCAAAGGTGTAGGTGTAGATGAGCAGCGAGCGGTCTGGCCCATCGGGCTGGTGTCGCATGGAGGCTGCCCATTGCGTGAACGGAAACGAGCGCCCGATCATCTTGGCTGCTGCGAGGGTGGGTCTGTGGTAGCTGACAAACTGCGTGCGCATGGACAGTGCACGCAGCGCGCTGGCCCCGGTGTTTTCTGATACGGCGCCCACGCTGGGGCAGGGCGCGCCATGCTGTACCTGGGTGCGACTGACCAACGAATTCCATTGTGCCCGCCAGTGGTGGTAGTGGAAGGCGTCAAAAGCCAAATCGGCCCGCGCGGGCATGGAAAAGATCAGTTTCTGGTGGGCCATGCGTTACTCAGTGCGAGGCGTTTTCTTCTACAACGTCAGTCTGCATGCTCCATTTGGCAAATTCAGGCGCAAAGGCGTTGAGCGGGAGCAGGCCGGTGCTGGTCCAAGCCCCTGAAGGCATTTGCTGCCCCTCGGCCAGCAGGCGCGCCAGCAAGATGGCGGCCATGCAGGGAATTTCGGGGCCATGGTCGTGGTCTGCGGCAATGTGCCAAGCCCTGCGGCGGGGCTGGGCGTGGGCATCAATGCCACTGACTCGCACCACCATGCCGCCCAGTGGCGTGCCCAGGGCGTCGAACAGCCCGCCGCCTCGGTGCAGGAGCGCTGCCAGCTTTTCAGGCTGCTGGAGCCAGCCCCACTGGCGCAGCCTGGCCAATACGCTGAAGGCGCTTTGCGCCAGGCCCACTTCCAGCGCCGCCTGAAAGCTCACGCGTTGCGTGACTTGGTAGTGAGATGGAAACAGCTCCAGGTCAGGGATGTCACACACCGCGCCCCGGCGGGGGCGCAGGCGTTGGAAAGACACTGGAGTGGGATCAGCCCATCCCAGGCGCGTTTGCCACTGCCCGTTTTCCCACACGGGAATCGGCACGCCGCAGTAGCTCAGCACAGCGGCCAGCGTTGCTTCTCCTCGCGGGGCGCGCTGCGCCGGGGCGATGCAGGTGTCGACCGTATGGATGCTGCGCCAGCCGCTACACAGGGCATCCACCACGGCTGAAGACAGTGCTGGAACCGTGCTGGCACCCGTTACCGCGGTGCGGCCTGCACTTGAAAACGCGCCGTGCATGGCTGCCGGAAAATCGCACACAAACCGCCGTCCGTCGGCTAGGTCAATGTAATGGCAGCCGGCCTGCGCTGCGGCCTGTGCAACGCCGTAGGCCTGTGCCTGAAAAGGCCCTGCGGTGTGGATGACGAGACCGACGTTGAGGGCCCTGAGCTGCTGTGCCAGGTCGGGGGCTTCGTGGTCCAGCGGCACACCTTGCGTGTGATGACCTACGGTGTCAGCCAGCGCCTGGGCCTTGCTGGCATTGCGGCCAGCGATCAGCAGGTGGATTTGCGGGTGCCCCGCCAGTGCTTTGCAGATGCGGGTGCCAAAGTTGCCGTAGCCGCCCAGTACCAATACGTTCATCGCAGTCAATCGGGGGCTCCTGGTCAGGTCGGAAAGGGGGAGTAACAAGCCTGTATTTTGACCGGCTGGGCCTGCAGTTCAGGGCTCAGATGGAGCCGCAGGGTCGGAGGCGGTACTTTTGCTGGATCACAGAGGCATGGGCGCCGGGGCCGCCAGGAATGGCGCAGGAGCCATAGCCGGGCGCAGGGGCAGCTCCGTGACATCAGCGGGGCGATAGGCCTGGTGCCACAGGGGCACATCCTCTGGCGACATGGCCTTGCTGAAGAAGTAGCCTTGCACGTTACCTATGCCACTTTCCAGCACGGATTGGAGCTCCTGCTCCGTCTCCACACCTTCCACCACCACCTCTAGCTGCAGGTCTCTTGCAAGCCGCACGACATGGCGCAGCAGAGACTGGCGACGGGGGTCTTGTGGCAGCTGGCGCACAAACAAGCGGTCGCACTTGATGCCGCTGATGGGCAGGTCTGCCAAAACCCCCAGCGATGAATAGCCGGCCCCAAAGTCGTCCATGAAGACGCCCACACCAAGTGTTCGCAAGTCATTGATGGCCTGCACCATGTGCGTACCGCAGGCAATGATGGCGTGCTCAGTCATCTCCAGTTGCAGCGTGCCCCAGGGCAGGCCGCGCCGCTGGAGTTTGGCGCCCAGCCATTGTGCAAAGTCGGGCTCAAGAAGCGTGACAGGCGCCACATTCACACACACCTTGCTGTGCTGCATGCCCTGGGCCATCCAGCTCTCGGCGGCGTCCAGCGCATTGGCCAGAACCAGTCGGTCAACCTGGCTGGTTTTGCCTTGCAGCTCGCAGACCAGAAGGAAGGCGTCCGGGCTCAGGGGGCCCAGCAGTGGATCATTCAGGCGCAGAAGCGCCTCGTAGTGAACCTGCGGCGCATGCAAATTGACGATGGGCTGGAAGTGCAGCGTGAGACTTCCGCGATTCAGAAGCCTGGGGAGGTGGTCGGCAATCAGCGAGAGATGCACGTCGTGCTCTGGCGGCTTTTGGTGGGCTGGAGCCACACGCATGAGCGACAAGCCTAGCCGCTGCAGCTGTTGGCGCACCTGGTCAGAGCGGATGTTTCGGAATTGATCTACCGCCAAGGCGAAGGTAATTACCAGCAGCACCGCCAGCAGCGCCAGGCCGTTGTCTGGATTGGTGGTGGTTGGTTTCTGCAAGGGGAAGCAGTTCACCAGCAACCAGTGCAATACCAGGATGGCGCCACCGCTGATGAGGTTGTCTCGCCAGTTCTGCGGGGCATAACGCTGTGTGAGCGCGCTCATCTTGCCCGCGCGGTGCCGAATGGCGGTGTAACAGGCCACGCCAGCCGCCGTGGCAATGCTCAGCACAATGGCCAGAACATTCACCTCAGCGAAATGGGCTACGTAGCTGCGGGCAAGCAGAAAGTGTCCGGCCATCATGCCCAAGGCGAGCAACAAGCCTGCAGGCAGAAGGTTGCGCACGCTGGTGCTGGTGCTCAGGGTGGGGACGGTGACTCGGGCGCTGAACACCATGGCCAACAAGCTGCCCAGCGCGGGCACCAGTTCCAAGGCCACATGGAATAGCTCGCCGTACATGAACAGGCCAACCACATCCAGCGCCCAGACCATGCAGCCAATGCACAGTGATGCATTGGAAGCGCTGATGCGGCGGCTGGAGGGGTCGAGCGAGAAAGCGGTGTGTTCCACCAGCCGCTGACACACATGCACCACCAGCGAGGCAAAGCCCCAATACAAAAGGCTGTGAAACAGTGGTGGAAACGCCACTCCAAAGGCGTGCGCAGCGCCTTGCGATATCGAAACGGATTCCACCCTGGTTCACCCTCGTCAGATGCAGTCGTCGCACAGTTTAAGGCGACGGGAATGCAATTCACTTTCACTTGAGTTGTCATTGTGACACTCAAGATACATTTTTTTACATTCTAAGGGGCGGTGAAATACTGGCGCCGCTACTGTCTGAACGATCCGCCCAGCGCGCCACAGAAGAGCGCCTCGTACCGTGCTGGGACCCGTTCGCTCCCTCCTGTCCTGCGGGGCGGAATGCGCCAGCGCAGAGATGGCTGCCACCCATCAATTCACGATGGCAATGCCCTTGATCTGGGCAAAAACGTGCAGCCCAGGCCGCAACTGCAGGGTGTGGGCGGAGCGTTGGGTGACGCGGGCCAGCAAGCGGGTGGGGCCTGCTTGCAAGGCCACCATCCATTGGCCAGGGCTGTCTTCGCGCATCTCAGCCACGGTGGCTGGCACGATGTTGAGGATGCTGCTGTCTTGCGGTGGGGTGAGGGCCAGGCTCACGTCGCGTGCCTGCACGCGCAGCTTGACGGTATCACCCGCAGCGCGGGCCTGGGGGCTGACCAGCAGCAGCTGTCCCCCCGCGAATGCTACGCAGGTGATGTGGTCCTGCGGTGCATGTTCTATCACGGTGCCGGTGACTACCGTGGCCGCCGCATCGCCCTGGGCCAGGGGCAGGTCGAGCCGGGCGATCAGTTCGGCGGTGGGGCCGCTGGCACGCACGCGGCCGGCGCTTAGCAGCACCATGTGCTCGGCCAGTCGGGCAACCTCGTCGAGCGCATGGCTGACGTAGACCACCGGAATGTCCAGCGCGCTGTGCAGTCGTTCCAGATAGGGCAACACCTCGGCTTTGCGTTGGGTGTCCAGCGCGGCCAGGGGTTCGTCCATCAGCAGCAGACGGGGACTGGTGGCCAGCGCCCGGGCGATGGCCACGCGTTGGCGCTCTCCGCCCGATAGCGTGGCGGGCTTGCGCTCCATCAGGGCGCCAATGCCTAGCAGCTCTACCAATTGCTCTACCGCCACCAGCCGTTGCGCGACCGGGGTGCGCCGCAAGCCATAGTGGATGTTGCCGCGCACGTCGAGGTGATCGAACAGTTGCGAATCCTGAAACACGTAGCCCAGCGCACGCTGGTGCGGGGGGCGCCAGATGCGGGGGCCGTCTTGCACCCCGTCGTTTTGCCACACCTCGCCATGCACGCGTACCCAGCCCAGGGGGGCGTGTTCCAGCCCGGCCATGGCACGCAGGCAGGTGGTCTTGCCGCAGCCTGAGGGGCCGAACAGTGCGGTGATGCCGCGCCCAGGCAGTTGCATGTCTACATCCAGCGCAAAGCCGCTGCGTTGCAGTTGCAAGCGCACTTCGATGGGCGGGGTGGTGGTTGCGGGGTTTGTCATGCTCACGATATGGCGGACGGGGAGCGCCGCGTGAGGTTGAGGCACAGCAACACCACGAACGAGAACAGCACCATGCCGCCCGCTAGCCAATGGGCCTGGGCGTATTCCAGCGCCTCTACGTGGTCATAGATTTGCACCGAGACAACGCGCGTGACGCCAGGGATGTTGCCGCCCAGCATCAGCACCACGCCAAACTCGCCCACCGTATGGGCAAAGCTCAGAATGGCCGCGGTGACGAAGCCGGGGCGCGCCAGGGGCAGAGCCACAGTAAAAAACCGGTCCAGCGGGCTGGCGCCCAGCGTGGCGGCGGCTTCCAGCGGGCGCGGGCCTATGGCCTCAAATGCGCGCTGCAAGGGTTGCACCGCAAACGGCAATGAGTACACCAGTGAGCCAATCACCAGGCCTGGGAAGGTGAATGGCAGGGTACCCAGGCCGAGCGCCTGGGTCAGTTGCCCCAGAGGGCCATTGGGTCCCATGGTGACCAGCAGATAAAAACCAATCACCGTGGGCGGCAGCACCAGGGGCAGGGCCACGATGGCCCCCACCGGGCCGCGCCAGCGGGAGCGGGTGGTGGCAAGCCACCAGGCGATGGGCGTGCACAGCACCAGCAGCAGCACCGTGGTGGTGGCCGCGAGCCGCAGCGTGAGCGCGATGGCGGCCCAGTCTTCAGCAGAGAACGGCATGGCGGCAGGACGAGTGGCTTGAAAGAGGCATGGCGCCCGCGATCTTCGCAGAACCAGGGCTGGCGTTGGGGCGAGTGCGCCGTCAGAAGCGGTAGCCGTAGGCCTTGATCACGGCGCGCGCCTTGTCACTGCGCAGGTATTGCATCAGCGCGGTGGCTGCGGGGTTGTCCTTGCCACTGGCCAGCAGCACTGCGTCTTGCAGGATGGGTTCATGCAAGTCGGAAGGAATGACCCAGGCCGAGCCTTTGGTGATCTTGCCGTCCTCCATCACCTGCGACAGTGCCACGAACCCCAGCTGGGCGTTGCCGCTGGCAACGAACTGGTAGGCTTGGGCAATGTTTTCACCGGTCACGATGCGCGGCTGCAGTTGCGCGGTCAGGCCCTGCTTGTCCAGCACCTGCATGGCTGCGGAGCCATAGGGCGCGAGCTTGGGGTTGGCAAGCGAGAGATGCTTGAAATCACCCGTTTTGAGAACTGCGCCTTGCGCGTCCACGTAGTGGGCGTTGGGGCTCCAGAGCACCAGTTGGCCTATCGCGTAGGTGAAGCGCGATCCAGCCACGGTACGGCCTTCCCGGTCGAGCCGGGCGGGGGTGGTGTCGTCTGCTGACAGGAACACCTGAAACGGCGCGCCGTTGGTGATCTGCGCATAGAACTTGCCTGTAGCCCCAACCGAAAGCACGGCCTTGTGCCCCGTGTCTGCCTCAAACGCGGCTGCGATCTTCTGCATGGGGGCGGTGAAGTTGGCCGCCACGGCGACCTGAACCTGTTCTGCGTGGGCGCAGGTAAGGCCGCTGAGCAAGAGAGCGAGGGCAACGGCCCAAGGGTGGCGGATGGCAGGCAGGCGCATGAGGTAGGGCGCAAAGCGCTATTCATTAATGGAATAGCGAAGTATAGAAGTGCCAGCCAACCAGTAGGGCGGATGCCCCTGCTGGGTGTGGGCTGTCTACACTTCCCGCATGCCTTCTTCTTCCCATTCGCTGGCCGGTGCCCTGGGGCACGACCTTTCTGACCGCCGCATCGGCATCCTGCGCCAGATTGGCGCGCTGGGCTCCATCTCGCGCGCAGCGCGGGCGGTGGGCGTGAGCTACAAAGCTGCCTGGCAGGCGGTGGACACGTTGACCAACCTGGCGGGTGTGGCGCTGGTAGAGCGCGTGGTAGGGGGCGCCGGCGGTGGCGGGGCGCGCCTGACCCCCGCCGGGCTGGAACTGCTGGCTGCGGCCGACGCCATGGCCCAGGCCCGCAGTGCGGTGCTGCAGCGCCTGAAGCAGCCTGCCCCCCGCCTGGGCTTGAAGACCAGCATGCGCAACCAGTGGCCCTGCGTGGTGGAGTCGGTAGAGCGGTTGGGGCCCATCGCCCGTGTGTATTTGCAGGCGGCTGAACCGGGGGCGTTGGCGTTGTCGCTGGCATCGCGCATCACCGCAGAAAGCGCTGAGCTGCTGGGCCTGCAGCCCGGCCAGGCCTTGTTGGCGCTGTGCAAGGCCACAGCGGTGCGGGCGATGCCGTATGCCGACTCGCCTGCTGCTGGTGTGAATTTGTGGGAAGGGCGCGTGACCCGCCTTTCACGCGGCCCCGAGGTGGACGAAGTGGCCGCACAGCTCAATGCGGGTGTGCAGATGGTGGGCTTTGCCCCAGCAGGCAGCGGCTTGCGCGTGCGGTCGCGGGTCAAGCTGCAGGTAGATGAATCGGCGGTGGTGCTGGCGCTGTGGGATTGAGGGCTGGGCCGCTATGGGTGATTTGCTCTGTTTTTGATAGCTGGTGGCGCTTTATTGGTGAGCGCTAGGACCCGTTTTTGTTCAAAACTTTACCGCGGACTGCCCTAGCTTGCGGTACACCGTGGCGCGGCTGATGCCCAGTGCGCGCGCGGCCTCGGCCACATTGCCACGGGCGTCTTGCACCGCCTGGCGGATCAGCGCGGTTTCTGTCTGCCGCAAGGGCGCGGCAGGGCTTGCGCGCACACGGCCCTGAACTGCTGCAGCCGGTTGCACCAGGGCCTGCAGGCGCAGACCCGACCACAGCGGCACAGGCATGGCTGCACTGCGCTGCTGGCATGCCGCATCGCGCAGCATGGCCCAGGGCATGGCAAACACATCGGCGCTGTGCAGAGCGCCGCCGGGGCTGCGCAGCGGCATGGGCAGCAGTTGCCGCGCCGTGGTGTTGGTGCCCAGCACCTGGCCGTCGTCGTCCAGCGTGACCAGGCCATCGCTTTCGCCACCCAGCGCGCCACCCGGCCAGTTCAGCCGCATCAGCCAGTCGTGTGGGCATGACAGCAGCAGTGCATCTTCAATCGCGCGGGCTGATCGCGCCACCAGGTGTCGCAGCTCGGGCCGCTCGGGCACATCCACGCCTGTCAGGTCCAGCATGCCCATGCAGCGCCCTTCCGGGTCGAACAGAGGCGCGCCCGCGCAGCTGTATGCGCTGTTGTCATCGCAAAAGTGCTCACCCCGGTGCAGCCAGACCGGGGCCAGTTCGGTCAGCGCCGCGCCGATGGCGGTGGTGCCCACGGCGGCTTCGGACAGGTCCACGCCCACCCGCCCGATCAGCTGGCTGCGCGGGTCGTGCCGATCCACCGCGCCCTGCACGTCGATCACCACGCCGCGCGCGTTGGTCAACATCGCGAAGTAGCGCATGCCCGCAATCGCGCGGGTGAGCTGGTCCAGCACCGGCCGCGCGGCTTGCACCAGCGCATGGCTTTCATCGGCCAGCTGGCGCAATGCCTGGCCGCTGATGGGGTTGAAGACCACCTTGTGCCCGGGGTGCAGCCCGGCGGCCAGGCACCGCTGCCACGAGCGCGTGATCCATGGCTCCAGCGACGCCTCGCCACCCGCGCCCAGCAAAACGCTCTGCCGGGCCCTCTGGATCAGGGCCTGGCGGTGGTGGGATGACGGATCGGCAGCAGCAAGCATCGCAGTCCCTGGGGCAGGGCCTTGGGTACGCCGTGGGAGCGTGCACGCAAGGCGAGGTGGCAAGGGGGTGAAGATCTCCGCGCATGGTGCACCGGTGTGCAGTGCAGCATGTTTCATTTTGAGAATATCCCGCGCAGCGCCGGGTGTTTCTAGGGTTGTCCCTAGAGAAGCGGGGGCAGGGGCGTTTCAAGATGCGCCGTGCGAATCCAGCCATCACCATCACAGGAGACAGCGAGATGCAAGTGCAGTTCACCGTCAACGGCCGCGCGGCCAGCATAGACGTCCCCCCCAACACCCTGCTGGTCCACGCGTTGCGAGAGCACCTGCAGCTCACCGGCACCCACGTAGGGTGCGACACCAGCCAGTGCGGTGCCTGCACCGTGCACGTCAACGGCCGCGCCGTCAAATCCTGCGCCATGTTGGCCGTGCAGGCCCAGGGTGCTGAAGTGACCACTATCGAAGGCATGGCCGCACCCGACGGCACCATGCATCCCATGCAGGCGGCTTTCAAAGAGTGCCACGGCCTGCAGTGCGGCTTCTGCACCCCCGGCATGGTGATGAGCGCGGTAGACCTGTGCAAGAACCACCCCAACGCCAGCGAGGGCGAGATCCGTGAGCTGCTAGAGGGCAACATTTGCCGCTGCACGGGCTACCAGAACATCGTGCGTGCAGTGCAGGTTGGCCAGAAGGCCATGGCTTAACCAGAAAAGAGGAGAACGACCATGGGTGCATCCGACTTTTCCAAGCTGCCATACATCGGCGAGGCCTTGAAGCGCAAAGAAGACTACCGCTTCCTCACAGGTGCCGGGCAGTACACCGACGACGTGGTGCTGGCCGCGCAATGCCATGCAGTGTTCGTGCGCTCGCCGCACGCCCACGCCAAGATCAACAGCATCAATATCGATGCAGCCAAGGCCGCTCCTGGCGTGCTGGGCGTGTTCACCGGTGCCGATGTGGCCGCCGACAACATCAACGGCCTGCCCTGCGGCTGGCTCATCACCAGCACCAACGGCGAGCCCATGAAGGAGCCGCCACACCCCATCCTGGCCCAGGGCAAGGTGCGCTACGTGGGCGACCACGTGGCCATGGTGGTAGCGCACACCCAGCAGCAGGCCCGCGATGCGGCCGAGCTGGTGGAGGTGGACTACGACGTGTTGCCCGCCGTGGTCAATGTGGCCGATGCTGCATCGAGCGCGGTGGCCGGTGCGGTGGTGCACGAAATTGCGCAAGACAACCATTGCTTCAAATGGGCGATTGGTGACAAGGGCGCGGTGGATGCCGCCTTTGCCAACGCTGCGCATGTCACCCAACTCGATCTGATCAACAACCGCCTGATTCCCAACGCCATGGAGCCGCGCGCGGCCATCGGCAGCTACAACCGGGCCAGCGACGAATACACGCTGTATGTCAGCAACCAGAACCCGCACGTTGAGCGGCTTTTGATGACGGCCTTTGTGATGGGCCTGCCAGAGCACAAGGTGCGCGTGATTGCGCCTGACGTGGGCGGTGGATTCGGCTCCAAGATCTATCTGTACGCCGAAGACGTGTGCCTGACCTGGGCCTCCAAAAAGCTCAACCGCAACATCAAGTGGGTGGCAGACCGCAGCGAGGCATTCGTCTCCGACGCCCATGGCCGCGACCACGTGAGCCACGCCGAGATGGCGATGGACAAGGACGGCAAGTTCCTAGCCCTGCGCGTGCATACGCACGCCAACCTGGGTGCTTACCTCAGCACCTTTGCCAGTGCCGTGCCCACCATCCTTTACGCCACGCTGCTGGCGGGCCAGTACAGCACGCCCCAGGTGTATGTGGAGGTGGACTCGTGGTTCACCAACACCGCGCCAGTCGATGCCTACCGGGGCGCAGGCCGCCCTGAGGCCACCTACCTGCTGGAGCGCCTGGTCACCCGCTGCGCGTGGGAGATGGGCCTCTCGCAAGACGAAATCCGCCGCCGCAATTTCATCCAGACCTTTCCGTACCAGACGCCGGTGGCGCTGCAGTACGACACGGGTGACTTCCATGCCTGCATGGACGGTGCCAACAAGCTGGCCGATGTGGCAGGCTTTGAGCAGCGCAAGGCCGCCAGTGCGGCCAAGGGGTTGTTGCGCGGTATTGGCTACAGCAGCTACATCGAGGCCTGCGGCATTGCCCCATCCAACATCGCAGGCGCCTTGGGCGCACGCGCCGGGCTGTTTGAATGCGGCGAGGTGCGGGTGCACCCCACGGGCAGCGTGACGGTGTTCACCGGCTCGCACAGCCACGGCCAGGGGCATGAAACCACTTTTGCCCAGGTGGTGGCCGCGCGCCTGGGCATCCCGGTGGAGAACGTGGACATCGTGCACGGCGACACGGGCCGCGTACCGTTTGGCATGGGGACGTATGGCTCGCGCTCCATCAGCGTGGGCGGCGCAGCCATCATGAAGGCGCTGGACAAGATCGAGGCCAAGGCCAAGAAAATTGCCGCGCATTTGATGGAGGCCAGTGACGCCGACATCGACTTTGCCAACGGTGAATTCACCGTGCGCGGCACGGACAAGAAGATCCCGTTTGGCCAGGTGGCGCTCACGGCCTATGTGCCGCACAACTATCCGCTGGACAAGCTCGAACCTGGGCTGAACGAAACCGCCTTCTACGACCCGACCAACTTCACCTTCCCCGCAGGCACCTATATCTGCGAGGTGGAGATTGACCCGCAGACCGGCGTGACACGCGTGGACAAGTTCACTGCGGTGGACGACTTCGGCACCATCATCAACCCCATGATCGTGGAAGGCCAGGTGCATGGCGGGCTGGTGCAAGGCATTGGCCAGGCGCTGCTGGAGAACTGCGTGTACGACCGCGAGACCGGCCAGTTGCTTACCGGCAGCTTCATGGACTACGCCATGCCGCGTGCGGACGACTTCCCCGAGTTCAAGCTCGGCCATGTCTGCACACCCTGCACCCACAACCCGCTGGGCACTAAGGGCTGCGGCGAGGCCGGGGCCATTGGCTCACCTCCTGCGGTGATCAACGCTGTGCTCGATGCGCTTCGCCCCCTGGGCGTGAAAGACTTTGACATGCCCGCTTCGCCCCACCGCGTGTGGGAAGCCATCCAGTCGGCCAAGACATGAAGCACCCCCTGAGTCGCTTCGCGCCTTCCCCCTCAAGGGGGACGCCGCCAGCGCGGCGGGGCGGCCCTTGCGCGGCGGCCGCTGGCTCCCGCTGCACGTTGTTCAACGGCTGCGGGGCATCGCTGCTGCAGCATGAAAACTGACAGGAGTTTGTTATGTACGCATTCACCTTTGAAGCGCCTTCTTCCACCGCCGCCGCCGGGCAGCTCATTGCCCAGGGCGGCAAGCTGCTGGCCGGTGGGCAAAGCCTGCTGCCTTCCATGCGCCTGCGCTTGGCCAATCCCGAGAAGATCGTTGACTTGAACAGCATTGCCGAGCTGGCGGGCATTCGCCGCGAGGGCAATGCTTTGGTGATCGGCGCCATGACGCGCCACGCCGATGTGGCGGCCAGCAGCGAGGTCAAAGCCGCCATCCCGGCTCTGGCCGACTTGGCCGCCGGTATTGGCGACCGGCAGGTCCGCGCACGCGGCACGCTGGGCGGTTCTGTGGCCAACAACGACCCTGCTGCCTGCTACCCCAGCGCGGTGCTGGGACTGGGGGGCACGGTCATCACCAATCGGCGCGAGATTGCGGCAGACGATTTCTTTGTGGGCATGTACACCACCGCGCTGGATGAGGGCGAGATCATCACCGCCATCCGATTCCCTATCCCGAAGCGCGCGGCCTACATGAAGTTCAAGCAGCCTGCCTCGCGCTTTTCGCTGGTGGGCGTGTTTGTGGCGCAGTTCGATGCGGGTGTGCGCGTGGCTGTGACCGGGGCTTCAAGCTGCGTGTTCCGCCACGCGGGGCTGGAAGCCGCGCTGTCAGGCAGCTTCACACCCCAGGCCGCCGCAGCAGTGGCGATCGACGCCAGTGACCTGAATGCGGACCTGCATGCCAGCGCGGCCTACCGCGCCAACCTCATCAGCGTGCAAACCCAGCGCGCGGTCGCGAAGATGACATCCCCCTGAGCGGCTGCGCTGCTTCCCCCTTCTCTCGAATGGCGGTGCCATTCGGGAAGGGGGACACCGCCGGTGCTGCGGGGCGGCCCTTGCACGGCGGTTGCTGGCCCAGGGCGCTCCGGTATCGAAGGGCGCGTGTACTAATGGTGATGTTTTTGAATGAAATTGGCCTCTAGCGCTTATCCATCAAGCGCGAGCAGCTATCAAAAGTGAAGTAATCAAGCATGAATGCCTTGGCCTCTGTTGATGCCCTGATGCAGGCGCTGCGGGACGAGGGCTACCTCGCAGACCGGCGGCTGGCCACCGCCGTGTTTCTTGCGTTGAAGTTGCAGCGGCCGCTGCTGCTGGAAGGGGAGCCCGGCGTGGGCAAGACGGCCTTGGCGCAGGCACTGGCCCGAGCGTTGCAGCGGGTGCTGATTCGCCTTCAGTGCTACGACGGCATGGAGCAGCGCGAGGCGCTGTATGAATGGAACTACGCTGCGCAATTGCTGCACTTGCGTGCCGCTGAAGCCCAGGGCCGCGCTGCCGACATGGGCGCGGCGGAGCGGGAGGTGTACCAAGACCGCTACCTCATCCCCCGCCCGTTGCTGCAGGCCCTGCGCGCACCTGAGTCCGGGGCGGTGCTGCTCATTGACGAGGTAGACCGCGCCGACGAGCCATTTGAGGCCTTCCTGCTCGAATACCTGGGCGAGTACCAGGTCAGCATTCCCGAGATCGGCACCGTGCAGGCCGCTGTGACACCCGTCACCATCCTCACCAGCAACCGCACGCGTGACCTGCACGATGCGGTGAAGCGCCGCTGCCTTTACCACTGGCTGGACTACCCCGAGCGCGAGCGCGAGCTGGCCATCGTCCGCGCCCAGGTGCCCGGTGCCAGCGATGCGCTGGCCCAGCAGGTGGCGCTGTTTGTGTCGCGCCTGCGCAGCCAGCCGTTTGCCGACGCCTTCCAGCGCGCCCCCGGCATTGCCGAAAGCGTGGAATGGGCCAAGGCCCTGGTGGCGCTGGACACCCTGGTGGTGGACCCCGAGGTGGTGAGCGACACCGCAGGCATCTTGTTCAAGCAGCGCGAAGACGTGGCCGCGTTGACCGCCGCGCTGGCGTCTGAGTTGTTGCAGCCAGAGCCGGAGGCGTCATGAGCGGAGCCGGGGCTGCTCCTGTTGCCGCCGATAGCGGCGGGACGCATGTCACAGCCTCGCAGTTGGGCGATGCGCGCAGCGGCAAGTTGGCGGACAACCTTACCGGCTTTGGTCGCGCCCTGCGCCGCGCCGGTGTGCCGGTCGATGCCGCCCGCATGGCGCTGGCCCAGCAAGCCCTGTTGCTGGTGGGCCTGGCCCGGCAGGACATGGCCGCCGCGCTGGAGGCCGTGCTCATCAGCCGCGAGCAGGACCGCCAGGTGTTTCGCGAACTGTTTTCCGCGTACTTCCGCAACCCCGATGTGGCGCAGAAGCTGCTGGCGCAGATGCTGCCCACCGCCCCTGAAAAAGCCAAAGGCGCCCCCCGCCGCCAGCGCGTGGCCGATGCGCTGGCGCCTTTGCGCGCCGCACGGCAGCAGCACGCCAGCACACAAGAGCAAAAGATCGAATTCGACGCCGCCATGACAGCGAGCGACCAGCAACGCCTGCGCTGGGCAGATTTCAACCAGCTCTCTGCTGGCGAATACCAGCTGGTGCAGCGCCTGGTGCGCGAGGTGGCGTTGCCCCTGCCGCGCTACGCATCGCGCCGCACCTGCCCCGGCAGCCGGGGCAGCCGCCCGCACTGGGCCGCCGCCATGCGCCGTGCAGCCCGCACGGGCGGCGAGATGCTGGAACTGCCACGCCTGGCGCGGCGCGACCAGCCTGTGCCCCTGCTGGTGCTGGTGGATGTGTCCGGATCAATGGAGCGCTATGCACGCCTGCTGCTCACCTTCTTGCACGCTGCCACAGCGCCGGGGCAGGGGGGGCAGGGCGTGGGGCGACGGGATATGTTCGCGTTTGGCACGGGCCTCACGGATTTGACACCCGCCTTCCGACACGCCGATGGCGACGCCATGCTAGCCCACGCCAGTGCTGCCATTACCGATTTTGCAGGCGGCACCCGTCTGGGCGAAGCGCTGCACCAGTTGCGCCGCCAACACGCGCGCCGCCTGGTGGGGCGGCGCACGCTGGTGCTGCTCATCAGCGATGGGCTGGACACGGGCGAGCCTGCCGCGCTGCTGCAAGAGTTGGGCTGGCTGCGCCGACACTGCGGGCAGCTGCTTTGGCTCAACCCCCTGCTGCGCTACGAAGGCTACCGCCCCACAGCGCGCGGCGCAGAGGTGCTGCATCGCCACGCCCACGGCATGCTGGCGGTGCACAACCTGGAGAGCCTGCAGCAACTGGCGCACAGCATTGCGGCGGTGTTGCAGCCGCAGCGCCGATAGGCCGCAAAAATTTTGAATATTCACTGAACGAAGGAACCTAATCATGGAAATGCAAGCCAGCCGCACCCTGGCCGTGACCCAGCAGCAAGCCTGGGAGGCGCTGAATGACCCTGAGGTTCTCAAGCTTTGCATCCCCGGCTGCGACAAGGTAGAAGCCAGTGGCGAAAATCAGTACGCCGTGGCCATGGCGCTCAAGATCGGGCCGGTGTCTGCGAAGTTCGCGGGCAAGATCACGCTGGCCGACATCGTGCCGCCCGAGAGCTACACCATCGCGTTTGATGGTTCGGGCGGTGTGGCTGGTTTTGGTAAAGGCACCGCCCAGGTGCGGCTTGAACCCTTGCCTGCTGACGCGTCTGGCCTGCCGCTTTGCGAGTTGCATTACACAGTGCATGCCACCGTGGGCGGCAAGATCGCGCAGCTCGGCCAGCGGCTCATCGATGGGGCTGCCAAAACCATGGCAGAAGATTTTTTCAAACGTTTTGACAATGAAATGCAGCGCCGCTACCCCCGGGAGGTGGCCGACGAAGAAACCCAGGACACGGTGATGTCGCACGCCCCCACGCAGCCCATTGCGCTGCCAACCGATTCGCAGGCCTCCGGCGGCATGCCGGTGTGGTGCTGGATTGCCATCGGCGCGGCAGTGTTGGCGGTGGTGGCGTGGTTAATGAGTTGAACAAGCCAGCGCTTGCAGTGAGGTAGGAGCATGGAAAATCTGGATGTGATGGTGCTGCGCACCCTGCTGGCTTGGCGCCAGGCGGGCCAGCGTGCTTTGCTGGCCACGGTGGTGCGCACCTGGGGGTCGTCGCCTCGGCCCGTCGGCTCCATCATGGCCCTGTGCGAAACGGGGGCGGTGGTGGGCTCCGTATCCGGCGGTTGCATTGAAGACGACTTGATCGACCGCCATACCCGCGCCTACGCGCAGGCCGCAGGGGCGGACCGTGGTCTGGCGCACGCCATACCCAGCGGGCCGCCCACCTTTGTGAAATACGGAGTGACGGCCGACGAGGCCCACCGGTTTGGATTGCCCTGCGGCGGCACACTGGAGCTGCTGCTGGAATACGACCCCGACCCACAGAGTCTGGCGGAATTGGTTACTCAGCTGGAGTCTGGTCAGCTGGTGCAACGCACCGTGCTGCTCGCCGATGGGCGGGTCAGCCTGCAAGCGGCGGCGGCACCTGCCGAGCTGGTGGTGGATGCTGTGCAGCTCACCAACACCTTCGGCCCCGAGTACCGCATGCTGCTCATCGGAGCCGGGCAGTTGGCGGAATACCTGGCCACCATGGCGCTGTTCAGCGGTTTTGCCGTGACGGTGTGCGATCCGCGCGAAGAGTTTGTCGGCAGCTGGAGCGTGCCGGGCGCCAAGCTGGTAAGAGACATGCCAGACGATGTGGTGGCCGCCTTCAAGCCCGACCGCCGCAGTTGCGTGGTAGCCCTCACGCACGACCCCAAGCTGGACGATCTGGCGCTGCTGGAAGCCTTGGCGTCAGAGGCGTTTTACATTGGTGGGATTGGCTCCCGGCGCAACAACGAGGCGCGCCGCGCCCGCATGATGGAGCACTTCGGGCAGACCGAGGCATTGCTGCAGCGACTGCGCGGCCCCATTGGGGTGTACATCGGCAGCAAGACACCACCTGAGATCGCCGTCAGCGTGATGGCCGAGATTCTGGCGGTGAAAAACGGCGTGGCCCTGCCACAAGGCGTAGAGGTGGCGCGCGCCAAGAACGAGCGTGAACTGGCGCCCACCGGGCCGCTGGTGTGCGGCGTGTGAGGGCTCAGGCGCTCATCACCACAGGCCCGCCTTTGGCAATGCCGCGTTGGTAGGCCGGGCGGGCCTGCATGCGCTGCAGGTAGGCCTGCAGGTGAGGGCGGGGTTTGCCGGGGTTGGCCCGTGCAAGAGCTGCCTCCACCGCAAAGCTCATCTGAAAATCAGCCATGGTGATGTGCTCACCCGCGAACCAGTGGTGGGTGGCCAAGTGGTCTTCCATGAAGTCCAGGGCCGTGTCCACGTTGGGGTCGATCAGCTTGCTTTGCACGGCGGCACACAGCGCCTTGGCCACCGGCCGCACGAAGAACGGCATGGGCTGTTTGGGAATGCTGGCGAACACCAGCTTCATGACCAGCCAGTTCATCAGCGAACCTTCTGCGTAGTGCATCCAGAACCGGCATTGGCGGTGGGCTGGCGTGCCCACAGCAGGCGCGAGGTGGGCCAGCTCGCCAGTGGCCAGGGTGGCATGGGTTTCGACCAAGTATTCAATGATCGCACCTGATTCCGCCACCACGATCTGCCCGTCGGTGATGACTGGCGACTTGCCCAGCGGGTGGATCTGTTTGAGCTCAGGAGGCGCAAGCCGGGTGCGCTTGTCGCGTTGGTAGACCTTGAGCTGGTAGGGCAAGCCCAATTCTTCCAAGAGCCAAAGAATGCGCTGCGAGCGCGAGGTTTCAAGGTGGTGGACGGTGATCATGGCGCCATTTTGAACCGGTTTGCACGTCCCTGTTCATGCAGGCGTTTCGCACACCCATCGAGAGGTTGACCCAGTGACTCACGCGCCACTGGGGCAAACCAACCAGCCGCCATGTGGCTGACGGCGGGCTGCGTTCAGTTCAGCGTTGCAAGGCGCTGCCGCAAATCGCTCCAGCCACTGCTGCAGGCGGCCGTATCAGCGACGGCTGCGGCATCTTCCAGAGCCCTGGCGACCAGGCTGTCTTGTGGCCTGCCCAGTGTGAGGAGCACGGTGGCGAGGCTGTGGGCCAGCCTGCGCAGAGCAGGCCAGTCTTGCGCTTGCGCTGCGGCATCACCCGTTTGCACATCGGCGGCAAACTGCTTGAGACATGCCGCACGGTAGGTGGTGAAGAGTTGTGCGTCGCCACCAAAATGGGTTGTGATGGCCAATGTCTCGGCAGTGTTCGTGGCTGGGGCTGGTTTGGCAGCAGGATTGGTGGGGGAGGGCTGCAGCGCTGCCGTTGCAGTACTGGTATCCGCCTCTGGCAAGGCATGCAGGGCCAGCGCATCGCGCACGCAGCTTTCCAGTTCTTGCACAGCGATGGGCTTGGACAGAACTCTCCAAAGGTCCATTCCCTGCAACTGCTCCTTCACAGCAGTCGTCAGGCCAGCGCTGAAGACGGCCACCAGCGTGTCACCCCGCAGCTGCGGGTTTGCTGAAAGGCGTTGCACCAGAGAAATGCCCGACTCGCCCGGCAGCATCAAGTCCGTGATCACAAGCTGGATATCGCGCTGCTCCAGCAACGCCACTGCGGCAGGCACGCTGGTGCAGGTGAGCAGCTCAATGGGCAACTGATCCAGCGCCATCGCCACGAATCGCGTAATGGAGGTGTCGTCCTCCACCAGCAAGACACAGGGGGCAGCAGCGCTGGTCATGCGGTTGGGGTGGGCAGCGACTGTGCCAGTATGGCGGGCAGTTCCGCCACCAGTTGGGGTTTGTGGATCACCGTCACACCCTGCAAGGCGAACGCGTAGGGCTCTCGCTGCTCTTGGTCCAGTGAGGTCACCACAATCAGCCGGCTGCGGGCAAATTGCGGGTGAGAGCGCAGGGTGGTGATCAGCGTGGCCCCGTCGATGCCCGGCAGCAGAATGTCCACGATCAGGATGTCGGGCTGAATCTGCCCATAAATGGCCAAGCCGGTGATGCCATCACTGGCCGTATGCAGCGCAGCGCCAGGGAAGTGCTGGTTCACCAGCAGTGTGACCAGGTTTTGAAAGTGGATGGAATCCTCAATCAACAAAATCTGCGGAGCACCACGGCCACGCGCTGGCGTGCCAGCACCAGCCGCACCGTTGCCACTGCCAGCTGGCTGCGCGGAGGCCTTGCCACCTGCGCCCGTGCGGGCATTGATCCACTGCTCTACCGAAGCTCTGGAGATGCGGCGGTGACCCCCAGGGGTCTTCCACGCTTCGAGCTCGTTGCGATCAACCATCAATTGCACCGACCGCACCGCAAGCCCGAGCATGCTGGCCACTTCCAAAGTGGTGTAGTGGTCTTGGACCAGCGACGGTGGTGGTGTTTTTTCAGATTTCATGAGTTGCGCATTTTCCTCTTTTTTCATAGCAGGGAGAAGAACTTGCATTTGATACAAATGATTGATATGATTTGATCATACCAAGCAAACGAAGCAACGGGACAATGACCACCTGAAGCGCCATGAGGCTAGGTTCACCATCTCTTTCAAGGGCGTGCCATGAAAAAAATCCTGATTGTTGAAGACCATGCCGACATTCGCAAGTTATTGAAAATGACGCTGGAGTTCGATGACTTCGAAATCCATGAGGCTTCTACAGGTGACGCTGGGTTGGCACTGTGCCGTGAGATCTGCCCTGACATTGTGCTGCTGGACATCATGATGCCCGGCACCCTGAACGGTTTGGAAGTATGCCGCCAGATCAAGGCAGACCACGCTACACGGTTCACAAAAGTCGTCTTGCTGACAGCCCGTGTTCAGGCCAGTGACAAAGAGGCAGGTTTGGCCGCAGGGGCGGACGATTATTTGATGAAGCCTTTCAGCACCTTGCAGGTGCTTGAAACCATCTACCGCATGGAAGCCGAGGCGTGAGCTTCACGGCCGCGCTGCCGTGCCCAGCCTGCGAGGTGGAGCGGCTGCGCGCTCGATGGACTTGCCGCGTTTGAGCGGCTACCTCTGGGCGGAGGGGGTTGTCATGATTTTTCTCTCGAGGGCTCGCCCGCTGCTGGCGGTGCTTGGCATGCTGCTGCTTGGCTACGCCCACGCTCAGCCCGTTCTGGACAGAGTGCGCACGGCAAGGGCTTTGAAGGTGTGCATCTGGCCCGAATACTACGGTGTCACTTATCGCCACCCACGCACGCAAGAACTGATCGGTATCGACATTGAGCTCGCCGCTGCGCTGGCTACAGACCTGAACGTTCGCGTCGAGTACGTGGACTCTTCGTTTCCAACGCTGGTCAGTGACCTTGTGGAAGATCGCTGCGACGTGGCGATGTTTGCCGTGGGCGTTACCGCGCAACGGGCGGAAAAATTGCGTTTCACCCAGCCTTATTTGCGCAGTGATATTTACGGCATCACGACCAAGAGCAACCAAGTTGTCCGCGAATGGTCGGATATTGACAAGCCAGGGGTGCTGGTTGCCGTTCAATCCGGCACCTTCATGGAGCCGGTGATGGAGCAGCGCCTCAAGCATGCCCAACTGGTGCGTGTGAAGTTGCCAGCGACGCGAGAGCGGGAATTGGTGGCTGGGCGTGTGGATGTGTTCATGACCGACTATCCCTACAGCCGGCGCTTGCTGGACAACGCAGACTGGGCGCGACTGATTGCACCCGCCGAGCCTTTTTCGGTGCTGCCTTATGCGTATGCAGTGAAACCGGGCGATGCTCAGTGGCTTGCGGTGGTGGATGAGTTCGTCTCGCGCATCAAGAAGGACGGCAGGTTGAACAATGCCGCCAGCAAGCATGGGCTGGGGCCCATTGTGGTTCGTTGAACATGGCCAACACGCATGCAGCCGCTTCCATCAACGCCTCTTCCGCAGAGCGTTGGTCCAGGGCCAGCACACTGGTGCTGGTGGGGGGCGCCGCTGCCACGCTGATCGCTGTGATCCTGGTGGCGCTGGTCACTGGCAATGCGTTTCGCCGTGCCATCGCTGAGGAACAGTCTCACTCGATCTTGCTGGCCAGAGTGATTGAAGACCAGGTCACGCGCACGCTGGATTCTGGCGAAATGGCGCTGGATGCTCTGGCAATATCGCCAGCGCTGCGCGCTGATGTTCCTGATGCTGCTGCCATACAGGCGGCGCTGAATCAAACGCTGTCGGGCCTGCATTTTTTGCGAACCATTGCGGTGGCTGATGCGCACGGCAATATTCTTGCCAGTACGACTTCCTCTGAGGCAGGCATTCGCATCGATCTGGAGCGTTTGGGCCCTCGAAATGTCGGCGGCCGTGCAGTGCTGGGCCCCTTGGTCATGGGAAGGGGGTTGGCTGCGATCCAGGTGGGCGCCCCTGCGGTGAAAGCACCGCCGGGCCTGGCGTTCATTCCTTTGTTGCGCCCGATGGCGAGCGAGGCGGGTCGCCCCCTGTTTCTGCTGGGCTTGATCAACCCGGATGCGTTTTCCAACTTTCAGTATCTCGCGCTGGAGGGAGGCAACTTTGAATCCATCGTGACCACTGACAGGGGCATGGTCTTGGCCGGGTCTCGCGATGGCGCTGCACTGATGGGCGCCAACGTCGGCGGTATCCCTGTATTCACCAGCTACCTGCCCTCTAAAGAGCACGAGCAGTACGTAGGGCGTGGTGTGCTGGGTGATCGGCAGCTCCTGGCATTTCGCGCCTCCAGCACCAAACCGCTGGTGGTGATCGTGGAGGAGTCGTACAGCCGTGTTGTGTGGCGTTGGTTGTCTGGCGCCAAGGCGCTTTTGGGCATCGGTGGTGCTTTGGTCCTGCTGGTGGCCGGTCTGACCGCAGCCGTGTGGCGGGTGGTGAAGTTGCGTGAAGCAGCCCAAGGTGCTGCCAACAAAGCGCAGCAGCGCATTGCCCAGAGTGAGCGCGAGCTGAGCGTGCTGATGCGCAGCGTGCAGGAGCTGATCTTTCGTATCGACGCGCAGGGTGTGGTTACTTATGTGAACGATCACTGGGTAGCCTTCAGCGGCAGCCCGAAAGAGCAGGCCATCGGCAAGCGCCTGGAGGACATCGTGGATCCCTCCAGCCGCGGTGATGTGCGTAAAGCGCTGGATCCATTGGCGCCTGCTGGTGTGCGTCACCTGCAAACCAAGGTTCGCCCGCGAAATGGCGGCGAAATGCATTTCGACGTGGCCTTGGTGTCCTTGCGGTCCGAAGGGCGGCTGGTCGGCTTTGTGGGCAGCGCTGTGAATGTGACGGAGCGCTGGGTGGCAGAACACCGCTTACAGGCCCAGATCGCCTTCCAGAATTTGCTGCTGGACACCAATCCGCTGCCGATTGCTGTCGTTGACCTGCGTGGGGCGGTGGTTCAGGTCAATCGTGCCTGGGAGGAATACAAGGGTCTGGACCGAAGCTCGGTGGTCGGGCGGCTGCTGCCGGATCTGTTGCCTGCAGATGAAGCGCAGGTTGAGCTGCTGCACACCCGAGAATTGCTTGCCAAGGGCGGGCAGGCTTTTTTTGAAACCAAGGTGCTGCATGCCGATACGACGCGGCGCGAGACCCGGGTGATCAAGGCCGCCATCACAGATGCGCAGGGCCAGGTGTCGGGCGTGCTGACCATCTTCGTGGACGTGAGCGAGTTCCGCGAGGCCGAGCGTGCAACCCAGGAAGCCCGGCACGCAGCCGAGGAAGCATCGCGGGCCAAATCAGAGTTTGTGGCCAACATGAGCCACGAGTTGCGAACCCCCTTGCAGTCCATTCTTGGTTTTGCCGAGCTGGGCGCGCTGCGCGGGCGCGCCGAGCCGCGCTTGGCTGGGATGTTCGAAGACATCCATTCCGCTGGGCAGCGCATGCTGGCTTTGGTGAACGACTTGCTTGAGGTTTCCAAGCTGGAGAGCACGGTGGGCACTTTCCACCTGGAGCGCATCGATTTGCGGGGCCTGATCCAGCCGGTAGTAAAGGAGTTGGAGCCCTTGCTCGCGCGCAGCCAGCAAACCATGCAGTTGCGGCTCTCAGAACTGCCACTGGTGGCGAAGGTGGACCCGCTGCGCCTGCAGCAGGTCATTCGCAATGTGGTGGCCAATGCCATCAAGTTTTCGCCCCCTGGCTCCGCCATCTCGGTGGTGGGACGCATGGACTCCCGAGGGCAGGTCCATCTGGAGGTGCACGACGAAGGCCCTGGGGTGCCCGAAGCTGAGTTGGAGCAGATCTTTGAAGCCTTCGTACAGTCCAGCAAAACCAAAGATGGTTCAGGCGGCACCGGGTTGGGGCTGGCCATCTGCCGCAAGATCATCGAAGCCATGGGAGGCCAGATATTTGCGCGCAACCTCACGCCTAAAGGGGCCGCGTTCCACATCGTGTTGCCAGCACGCGGTTTTGCAGAGACCCAGCCGGCTTCTTTGTGAGTGCATCCGCGGCACGGTGAGTGCAACAGTGAGTGGGGACGAAAAAAAAGCCAACCGATTGGTTGGCTTCTGTTTTTGGGTGACCCTGCTTGAGGTCACCACAGGCTTTAGCCGCCCTTCTTGGAGCGCTTGCCGGGGTTCTTCTTGCTGCGGGTAGCAACGCCACGTTCCAGGCTCACGCGCTGGCCACGACCGGGGGTTTGCAGTGTGTTGCCTGGCAGGGGCTGTGGACGGGGAGTGCGCTTGCGGTCTGCTTCGGTAACGATCTTGTTGCCCATGGAACTTCTCTGGAAAAAGTGGTGGAAAAGCTGCTATTAGGCCATAGGTTGGCCTGGTTGCCAAAAAGTGGGGTGTAGGTCACAGCGGCAGCGCCGCCATGACCTCGCTTTGAGACCCCACCTTTCGCAGTTCGCATGCGATGGGCTGCTAAGCCAAACAGGCCGATGTCAGACCGTTGGCTCGAACGTGTAGCCGTTACCTGTTGCGGTCATCCGGCCAAACGCCGGGAAGGGGAAGTGGAACCCGCCTACCAGCGATTTGCTGGAAGTCACCCGCGCAAAGACCTCACGACGCACCTTGCGTGCGGCTTCTGCGTCCATATCGAACGAAACAGCCCAGTCGGGGTTGCGTGCGAAGAGGGAGGGCACGTTGGTCAGGTCAGCCAGGTAGAAGAAGCTCTGCCCTGCAGAGGTCACTTCAAACAAAGTGTGCCCTGGGGTGTGCCCGTAGGCCGCCACCGAGCGGATGCCCGGCACCACCTCGGCACCTGCTGCGAACTGCACCAGCATTTCAGGCCCCATGGCGCTGAAGGTGCGGCGGGCGTTTTCAAATGCGCCCTTTTGTCCGGCGGGGGCTGCTGCCATTTTGGCGTCGTCCATCCAGAACGCGTACTCGGCTGCAGGCACCATCACCTTGGCTTTGGCAAAGGCCAGTTCGCCCGCCTTGTTGCGCAGGCCGTTGATGTGATCGCCGTGGAAGTGGCTGATGAGCACGGTGTCGATGTCGGAGGCGGGCACACCTGCGGCACGCAGGTTTTCCAGCAGCTTGCCCGCGTTGGGGCCGCCAAACTCACCCAGGCCGGTGTCGATCAGCACCTTGCGTCCGCCAGCAATCACTACGAACGGGGTGAACGGCACGTCGATGTAGTCGGTGGGCAGTCCTTGCGAGGTGAGCAGGGCTTTGACTTCCGCGAGCGGGGCGTTCTTCACGAATTCTTCGCCCAGCGGCCGGCGCGCAATTCCGTCCAGCACCGAGATGATTTCGACGTCACCCATCTTGGTGCGGCGAAACCCCGGAGATGGCAAGGTGGGCGTACCCAGATTGGGCGCGCTTTGGGCCCACACGGGAACGAAAGAGCCAGCAGCATAGGCGCAGAGCCCTGCACCAGCACCCAGGAATTGACGGCGTTTCAGCATTGTTACTCTCCGGTCATTGATTAGACTAATAAGTATTCCAATGTAACGCCAGAGTTTGCTGCGTGCATGCTGCGGGCTTTTCCCCTAAAGGGCTTGGGGTTTTGGGTCGCCATCGCGCACCCAAAACGCCCCGCAGATGGGCTACTCCAGGCCGAATTCGGCGCGCAACGCCTCGCAAAACTGTGCGTGGCCGCTCAAGGTCAGGGTCACCGTCAGTCTTGGTGGTGCTGCCGTTTCAAACTGGCGCGCAATGCCCCCTGTATTTGGGTCGAAATTCAGGGCCACCGGTGTGCTCACTTCCTGCACCCCTTGCAGGTCGTACTGCCAGTCACCGCCATCTTCTAAGGGGCTGGGGCCTTCCGGAAACTGCTCATGACACCACTGCAGCACCTGGGTGATCTCATGTTGCAGGCGTGCCCACTGCGCCTCCGTCACACAGGCCATCGCGTCAAATGTGCCCGTGCCTTCGTCGTCTTCGCTGTAATCAAAATCAAGGTAGTCAAGGGTCATGGGGGGTAGGTGTGAGAGGGTGGTGATCAGAGCGCATTGTCCGGTCTGTGCAGCAGCCGCCGTGCACAATGTCTGCCGCCACCCACCACCTTTTTGCTCGCAACGCCATGTCTCCTATGCCCACTTTGCTGTCTGTCGATGCGCTGGATTTCGGCTATCCCCAGTGCAACGTTTTTCAGGGCTTCAGCCTTCGTTGTAATGCGGGATTGATCCTGTTGTGCGGCGATGAAAGCACGGGCAAAACCACCTTGCTGCGTTTGCTTGCCGGTGAGCTGGCGGCACAGAAAGGGCGCGTGGTAGTGGGTGAAGTGGATGCTGTGCAGGAGCCAGAGCGCTACAGCGCCCAGGTTTTTTGGATGGATCCGCGCTCGGATGCACTGAACCCCACTACCGCCCAGGCTTGGCTGGATGCGCAAGCCGCCAAGTATTCGCATTGGGATGCGAACGCTTTGGCGGTGCACGTTGCAGGCTTTGCGTTGGCAGAGCATTTGCCCAAGCCTTTTCATGCCCTGTCCACCGGCACGCGGCGCAAAGTGTGCATGGCTGCTGCACTGGCCAGCGGGGCGCCGCTGACGCTGATTGATGACCCCATCGCCGGGCTGGACAAGCCTTCGGTGACGTATCTGACCCAGGCACTGAACAGCTGTGCGGACGAGCCCGAGCGCGTCGTGGTGGTTGCCCACCATGCGCCTTTGCCCGGAGTGCGGTGGGCACACAGGGCGGATTTGGCTGGCCTCGGCAGATAGGCGAGTGCCACGTTGCAGGCCCAGTCAGGTCGGCGTGCGGTAATGAATGCCCATGTCTGTACAAGACCGGTAAAGCCTGGGTAAATCCCGCGCCCGTCCAGCGCTGGTGGCCGAGCCATGGCTACCATACGGCCTCCGTTACCGCATTGCTCCGGCACGCCTGGCTGCGCTTTTTCCCATGCCCGCTCCTCTTTTCATGTCTTCCTGGTCTGCTGTGCGCCAACAGGGCCGCGTGCGGTGGTGGTTCGTGTCATTGGTGTTGCTGGCGGCCGCTGCGGCCGGGGCCTGGTGGTGGAAGCAGCAGCAGGCGCCCGCTGCCGCATCTGCGGGCGCCGCGCGCACGCCCGGCCGGTTCAGTGGGGCAGGGGCCGCCCAACCGGTGTCGGTGGGGGTGGTGCAGCGCCAGGATGTGCGCGTGATGGTCAGCGCCATCGGCACCATGAGCGCGCGTGCCACCGCCGTGGTGCGGGCCAAGGCCAGCGGGGAGCTGTTGTCCATCAAGTTCAAGGAAGGTGATGAGGTCAAGGCCGGGCAACTGCTGGCTGAAATCGATTCCCGCAGTTACCAGGCCACGCTGACCCAGGCCCAGGGCAACCTGCAGCGCGACCAGGCGCAACTCAAAAATGCCCAGCTGGATTTGCAGCGCTACCAGGACCTGCTCGCCAAGGATTCGATCGCAGCCCAGCAGGTAGACACCCAAAAAGCTTTGGTCCGCCAATTGGAAGGCACGGTAGCCGCCGACCAGGCCCAGGTCGATGCCGCCAAGCTGCAGCTGAGCTACACCCGCATCACCGCGCCCATCAGTGGGCGTCTGGGCTTGCGCCAGGTCGATGTGGGCAATGTGGTGGGCCCATCAGACGCCGCGGGCATCGTCACCATCACCCAGGTGCGGCCCATTGATGCCGTGTTTTCGGTGCCCGAGGCACAGTTGGTCGCCATCAACCAGCGCCTTCAAAGTGGTGCCAGTTTGCCAGTAGAGCTGTGGGACCGCGAGCAAAAGCAGCGCCTCGCCCGCGGGCGGCTGGGTGCGGTGGACAACGCTATCGACGCCACCACCGGCACCATCAAAGCCAAGGCAGCCTTTGCCAATGAAGAAGGCGCTCTCTTTCCCAACCAGTTCGTCAACGTGAAGCTGCAGGTCAACCTGCTCAAGGACGTGCTCACGGTGCCCAGCACGGCGGTGCAGAACAACTACGTGTATCTGGTGCGGCCCGACGGCACCGTGACGCAGCGGCGCATTCGTGTGGGTGTGGTGGACGGCGACCGCGTGAGCGTGGAGGGTGAACTGCAGGACGGTGACCAGGTGGTGACCGATGGCATCGACCGCCTGCGCGAAGGCGCCAAGGTGGCCGTGATTGACAGCGGCGCTGCCACCCGCGCGGATGCTGCCGCCCAGGACGCGGGCGCCCGCCGCGCAGCCCTGATGGCGAGCCTGACCCCGCAAGAGCGTGAACAGGTGGCCAAGATGACGCAGGAAGAGCGGCGGGCGTTCTTCCGCAACCGGCGTGCGCAGGCGCCTCAAGGCGCAGCTTCCGCTCCGGCCTCTGGTGCGCCGGCTGCAGTGGCCCCGATGCAGGCGGCTTCTGCGGCAGCATCGCCAGGGTCTGCCCCCGTGCGCTGAGCGATAGCGCTTCTCCACCCCGCGCTTTCCGCGTCGCACCTCGCAGGCCCCGTTGCCGTACCCGCCATGAACCTGTCCCGCATCTTCATCCTGCGCCCCATCGCCACCTCGCTGTTGATGGTGGCGCTGCTCATCGCGGGCTTGCTGGCTTACCGGCTGCTGCCCATCTCGGCCTTGCCTGAGGTGGACTACCCCACCATTCAGGTCACCACGCTGTACCCCGGCGCCAGCCCTGATGTGATGACCTCCAACGTCACCGCCCCGCTGGAGCGCCAGTTTGGCCAGATGCCGGGTCTGTCGCAAATGTCGTCCACCAGCTCGGGTGGTGCCTCGGTCATCACGCTGCGGTTTGCGCTGGATATGTCGATGGACGTGGCCGAGCAGCAGGTGCAGGCGGCCATCAACGCCGGCAGCAACCTGCTGCCGAACGACCTGCCCATGCCGCCGATCTACAGCAAGGTCAATCCGGCCGATGCGCCCGTGCTCACGCTGGCCATCACCTCGCCCTCGCTGCCTGTCATTCGCCTGAACGACCTGGTGGAAAACCGCCTCGCGCCCAAGCTCTCGCAGGTCAACGGCGTGGGCTTGGTGGCCATTGCGGGCGGGCGCCGCCCGGCGGTGCGCATCCAGGCCAACCCCACCGCGCTGGCCAACCTGGGCCTCACGCTGGAAGACGTGCGCAGTGCCATCGCGGCGGCCAACGTCAAGCAGGCCAAGGGCGGCTTTGATGGCCCCGCGCGCGCCTCCACCATCGACGCCAACGACCAGCTCCAGTCCGCGCAGGAATACCGCGACCTGATCCTCGCGTTCAAAAACGGCAACCCCATTCGCCTGCGCGATGTGGCGCAAACCGTGGACGATGCCGAAAACACCCGCCTGGCCGCCTGGGCGGGCACGCCCGAGACGGGCTCCAAGTCGGGCGTCATCCTCAACATCCGCCGCCAACCGGGCGCCAACGTGATCGACACGGTCGATCGCATCAAGGCCTTGCTGCCCCAGTTGCAGGCCACGCTGCCTGCGTCGATGGACGTGCAGGTGCTCACAGACCGCACCACCACCATCCGCGCTTCGGTCAAAGACATGCAGACCGAGTTGGCGCTGGCCATTGGCCTGGTGGTGGCGGTAATCTTTGTGTTCTTGCGCAGCGCCTCGGCCACGCTCATCCCCAGCTTTGCGGTGCCGCTGTCGCTGGTGGGCACGTTTGGTGTGATGTACTTGGCGGGTTTTTCCATCAACAACCTCACGCTGATGGCGCTGACGATTTCCACCGGCTTTGTGGTGGACGATGCCATCGTGATGATCGAGAACATTGCCCGCTACGTGGAAGAGGGCGAGCCACCGCTGCAGGCCGCGCTCAAGGGCGCCAAGCAGATCGGCTTCACCATCATCTCGCTCACCATCTCGCTGATTGCGGTGCTGATTCCGCTGCTGTTCATGGGCGATGTGGTGGGGCGACTGTTCCATGAATTCGCCATCACCATGGCGGTGGCCATCTTGTTGTCAGCAGTGGTGTCGCTCACGCTCACGCCCATGCTGTGCGCCCGCCTGCTGCGCCACACGCCCGAAGAAAGCCACGGCCGCCTGTACCAGGCCACGGGCCGGTTTTTTGACCGCACCATTGCCCGTTATGGCACCGCACTGAAGTGGGTGCTGAACCGCCAGGGCCTGACCTGGCTGGCCTTTGGCGCCACGCTGGTGCTGACGGTGGTGCTGTATCTGGTGGTGCCCAAGGGCTTCTTCCCCGTGCAAGACACGGGCACGCTGCAGGCCACCACTGAGGCCGACCAGTCCATCTCGTTCGCCGCCATGGCCGAGCGCCAGCAGCAGCTGGCCGAGCGCATCCTGCAAGACCCGGCGGTGAAAAGCGTGTCGTCCTTCATCGGGGTGGACGGGGCCAACACCACACTCAACACCGGCCGACTGCTGATAGACCTGAAGCCCCATGACCAGCGCGACCGCGCCCCCGTGGTGCTGCGCCGACTGGCCGATGAAACGCGGGACATCGTGGGCATTCGCCTTTATGCCCAGCCGGTGCAAGACCTCACCATTGAAGACCGTGTGGCGCGCACGCAATACCAGTTGCTGCTTTCGTCACCCGACATGGCGCAGCTGCAGACCAGCACGGCCGACCTGGTGCAGCGCATGCGCGCCCTGCCGCAACTGGCCGATGTGGCCAGCGACCTGCAAAACCAGGGCCTGCAGGCCTTTGTGCAGATCGACCGCGCCCAGGCCAGCCGCCTGGGCGTGACGGTGGCGGGCATCGACACCGCGCTGTACAACGCCTTTGGCCAGCGGCTCATCTCCACCATCTTCACCCAGTCCAACCAGTACCGCGTGGTGCTGGAGGTGGCGCCCCAGTTCAAGCTGGGGCCAGAGGCTTTGAACAGCATCTACGTCACTTCTAGCGCAGGCAAACCGGTGGCCTTGTCATCGGTGGCGCGCATTGAAGAGCGCCCGATGCCCCTGGCTGTGAACCACGTGGGCCAGTTGCCTGCCGCCACCATCTCGTTCAACACCGCACCGGGCGTGTCGCTGGGCAATGCCGTCAAGGCCATCCAGGCCGAGCAGGCGGCGGCGCGTGCGGCGGGCTTGCTGCCGTTGTCGGTAGACACCAGCTTTCAGGGCGCGGCGCTGGCGTTTCAGGCGTCACTGTCGAACACGTTGCTGCTCATTTTGGCGGCGGTAGTCACCATGTACATCGTGCTGGGGGTGCTGTACGAGAGCACGATCCACCCGGTCACCATCCTCTCGACCTTGCCCTCGGCGGGCGTGGGGGCGCTACTGGCACTGTGGATCGCGGGGTTGGATGTGGACATCGTGGCGGTGATCGGCATCGTGCTCTTGATCGGCATCGTCAAGAAGAACGCGATCATGATGATTGACTTTGCGCTGGAGGCGCAGCGTGATCAGGGGCTGCCAGCGCGTGAAGCCATTTACCAAGCCTGTTTGCTGAGGTTTCGGCCGATTTTGATGACGACGCTGGCGGCTTTGCTCGGTGCGTTGCCGTTGATGTTGGGTGGGGGCGTGGGCAGTGAGTTGCGGCATCCGTTGGGGGTGACGATGGTGGGGGGGCTGATCGTGAGTCAGTTGCTCACGCTGTTTACTACGCCGGTGATTTATTTGACGTTTGAGGGGTGGGCGCAGCGGTGGCGGGCTCGGCGGGGGGCTGTGTGATGGGTGCTCCTGTTTTGGTAGCTGGTTACGCTTATTGTGTAAGCGCTAGAGGCTTTTTGAGCTTCATGCCTTTGCATGGTGCGGGGGCCGGGGAGTGCGCCCGGCGGCGCAGTAACTTTCTTTCGCTTCGCCGAAAGAAAGTCACCAAAGAAAGGGCGACCCCACTGTCTGCGTCCCTGCGCTTCGCTTCGGGCAACCTGCGGTGCTCGCGTCCAGCGGGGTCTCGCTCGAACTCGCTGCGC